>ERZ839947.2846-NODE-2846-length-11481-cov-2.515579_pt1 | contig 11481 bp, 11 predicted proteins | sample MGYA00519908_ERZ839947 | MGnify/ENA primary metagenome ERZ839947 (study PRJEB31850, sample SAMEA3708857) | human gut metagenome | biome: human gut; feature: human-associated habitat; material: faeces | place: China | collected 2014 ... | reverse complement strand
AGGAAGTCCGCCTGCCATGTGTGCGCTCCTTCAAATGTCATTTACGCGTACGATGCGTCCGAAAAAGGCGTCCCCGAGAGTGGCGAACACGCCTGTTTTCATGCCGACCGGAATCGGTTCGATAATCGGTTGTGGAAACCTGATGAAACAAAGATGCGGCTTGCGCGGGCTCTCTGTAGCCTGTCAGGCCGGCTTTTTCAATGCCTTTTTCAGTCCTCCCGCGGTCATGCCGACGAGAAGCACGGCAAGCCCCAACAGTACCGCAGAGATAGAGCCCTTAAACCATACCAGAACCATGTACAACAAAATTCCGGTAAATAAAAGTCTCATGTTCGTGCGGAGGAGAAGGGCAAAAAGGCTACTTTTGCTCCAACCAGCCGAGATTACTTTGGGAACAAATTTTAGTAAGGCAAAAAAATTCCATGCGGAGAGCAGTGCTCCGAAGCCAAACCAGAAGATCCACGCCCCCGCCGGGTGAAACGGCCAGAGCACCGCGCCGAAAAACAGGGACAAGGCAATGACGCTGAGCTGCCAGCACAAGATTTCCCGGATCGTGGGGTCCTGCACGCCGCTCCGCCACAGCCTCTTCTCCAGCCAATGGAGCGGGCCGTTATTTTTGCCGCTTTTTGCCTGCATCGTCCTGTTCCCCTTGGCGGAGCAATATGCGCGCGTCCAGCCAGATGTTGCGGAATCCCGCGCCGATGCCCACGATAAGGCCCACGCCGGCGCACCACGGATAGGTTCCGAACCATTTATCCAGCCAGTACCCGAGGAGGCAACCGACGATGATGCCCGAAACCATGTGCAGGCCCATGACGCTGGCGCGCCCCAGCGAGTCGAACAGGCCCTGCTTATTCTCTTTTGATGTCATTGGAGTTCCTTTTTGGGCAGGGGCAGGAGTAGCTTTTCCAAAAGGTACTCCTGCCCCTCCCGAAACCCCACCCCTATCCTCCCTAAAACGTTCGCAAGGGCGAATGGCGGGCGGGGCTGCTCAAAGGGTTTGCCTTTATGATCCGTCTCCCGGAGCAACAGGGAAACGCAGGCGATGTGTCCGTATGGATTGTCAGGGGTGCATCTTTTCCGTATGAAGGAGGAAAATATCAGGTCTTCGGCACGGAGCCGTTTTGATACGGACTTCTTGCAGAGAGCGCAATCCTTTGACCGCGTAATACTTTTCTTTTTACAGGTCAGTTTTCTTTGAGAGCCTCAAGCAGTTTTTCGGCGGCGCGGGCGGCGCTGCCGGGCTCTCCGCAACGGCGGCGGAGTTCCGCAAGTTCGGCGCGGACGGTTTCGATTTGCGGGGGGATATCCAGCCACGCGGCCAATTGGGAAGCCATCATTTCGCCTGTGGCGCGCTCCTGCAACAGCTCGGGAAACAGTTCTTTTTGCATGATCAGGTTGGTCAGGCTGACCCATTTGACCTTGATCAGCAGACGCCCGACCAACGCGGAAAACGGCGCGACCCGGTAGCTGACGACAGTGGGGACGCCCGCCAGTGCCGTTTCCAGCGTCGCCGTGCCCGAGGCCGCCAACATGCATTCGCAGCGCCGCATGGCCGTGTAGCGGTCCTCCGGCGCGTCAAAGACGACGGGCACGTCGGACGGCCAGAGCGCCCGGAGTTTTTCTTCGGGCATGTTCGGCGCGCGCAGGCAGTGGAAGGTCACGTCCCGGCCCTGTTGCAACAGGATGCGGGCGGCTTTCCCAAACTCCGGCAGAAGCGCTTCCACTTCCTTGCGGCGGCTCCCCGGCATCAGCCCGATACGGCCCTTTATGGGCTCGATTTTTTTCAACTCGGGCCAATTCACCATATCAACGAGCGGATTGCCAATATAATCAACCTGTACACCGTATTTGGCGTAGAAAGCGGGCTCAAAGGGCAGGATGCAGAACAGCCGTTTGACGTAGCGCTGGAGGAAGCGGACGCGTCCCGTGCGCCACGCCCATATTTTCGGCGGGATGAAGTAGTAGACCGGAATCCCGAGGCCGTGCGCGATCTTCGCCACCCGGAAATTGAATTCCGGGGCGTCCACCAGCACGACGGCATCGGGCCGCAGCCGGGCCATTTCCTTTTTGATCCGCGAAAGCATGTGGAGGGCGCGGGGCAGGGCGGTCAGGACTTCCATGATCCCCATGACCGAAAGCGACTCCACGCGGAACAGGTTCTTTTGCCCGGCACGGGCCAGATTCGGGCCCCCCATGCCGATGGCGGCGAGTTCGGGCTCGCGTTCGCGCAGGGCCGTCAGCAGGGCGGCGGCCTGCATATCGCCGGAAAGCTCTCCGGCATTGATCCAGATTGTTTTCATGAAACCTCGTTGGGGGCGGTTTCCGGCTCCCGTGCGTCACCCCGGAACCGGAGGTACAGGACGTTGATTACGGCGCAGGTGACGAAGGCCAGCGCCAGGCGCAGAAAGAAAATCCCTCCGATGTGCGCGCCGATGAGCAGCATGAGGCAGGTATCCTCAATGATGGCGTGCGCGAGCCCCATCAGGGTCATGCAGGAAAACACGTCGTGCCGGGACATCTCGCCGCTGCGGGCTTCCTTGAGGATGACGCCGCTGGCGTAGACGATGCCCGTGATCACGCCGACGATCATGGCCGTCGCGGCGGCGGGGCGCATACCGAGTACCCGCAGGGCCGGAGCGAGCGCCCGTCCCACCAGATCCGCGACCTTGAGATAGCGCAGGAACCGCTGGAGCAGCATGACGAAGAAAATCACGCAGAAGATGCTGACGAGGTTCCGCACTTCCCCGAGCGCCCACCAGAGCAGGTTGACGTCCGGCGAAGGGGTAAAGGCGATGCGGGCGGGCGTATCCAGCCAGCCGAACGCCTGGCAGGACGTATGCACGATGACCCCGCCGATGACGGCGACCACGAGCCGGATGACGGCCTGACCGATGAACGACACGCCGCACTGGGCCGCGATGCGCCCTTCGGCGGGGATGCTGTGCGCGATGAGCATCATGACCGCGAGCGTCGTGACCTGCTCCGTGGTTAGCGGCGGCAGTCCGGGCAGCAGGCCGATGAAGACGATCAGCGCCGAATAGAAATTGACCATGATGCCCGTGGCCCACGCGATGCCCAGATCGGCGGGGAGCCCGGTCAGCTGCATGACGGGCTCGAGAGGCAGGGCCAGATAGCGGATCCAGTCCAGCTCGGCAAGGATCTTCATGGCGATGCTGATCGGAATAAGCACCTTGAAAAAATCGAAGCTTACATGCACAGCATCCATAAGGACTTCGCGCAGCGTCTTGAGCAGATGGCTGGTCATGGCATATCCGCGGGGGTTATTGGGAGGCAAGAAGGACCGAGTAGATGTACTCCCGCAGGGCCTGAGACCAGGGACGCATGGTACATCCGGTGAGGGCCGTATACTTTGCGGAGGAAAGCACCTCATAGCTTGCGCGGAGCGTCTTGTCCGAGCTTGCGATGGCCCGCACGGAGCAGGGCAGGCTGGCCTGGCGCACGGCTTCCGCCGCCAGCTCGCACCAGGTGGCCTGGCCCGAGTTCGCCACATGGTACAGTCCGGGGGCCCGACGCTTGACAAGCTGGAGCGTGGCCTGCGCCAGATCCTTCGCGTACGTCGGAGAACCGATCTGATCGTGGATGACCTCCACGGTCCCTTCGGTCTTGGCCTGACCAAGGAGGCGCTTCAGGAAACTGTCCCCATCCGGGCCGAACAGCCAGCCCGTACGGATGATGCAGATGTTGTCGGCGTTGAGTTCAAGCAGGGCCTGTTCACCGGCAAGGCGGCTCTTGCCGCACAGGGAGATCGGATCGGCCTTGTCCTCCTCGGTGTAAGGGGAGTCCTTGCGGCCGTTGAAAACCTGATCCGAGCTGTAGTGGACGAGGAATCTGGGCGTGCCTTTGACCAGCCCGCCGAGGAAGGCCGGAAGGCCGCGGTTGACAGAGAGGGCTTCTTGTGGCTGTTTTTCAGCAGGGTTTTCCGTGTTCCAGCTTACGGTATTGAAAATGACGTCAGGGTTGATGAATTCGATGCGCGGCTGGAGTTCCACGGGATTCAGGAGATTGCAGTCTTCGAAATCCAGCGATTGCGCCTCCCAGCCGTTTCCGGCAAGCTGCTGCGCCAGAGGCTGGCCCAGAAGGCCGTGTCCGCCAAGAACGAGAGCGACAGGAGTACTCACGGGTTTTCTCCATAAATGTATAAGGCGCTCAGGGTACCAGCCGCGCCGAAACGCGTCAACGCACGCTGGAGAGCCGTTTGTTTTATCCACTTGTCATGTAAGGTGAAAAAGGAGGGTACAACTTTTTGTATGCTATAACGATGAAAAGAGGCATCCTTCTTGCAGCATTTGGTTCGGGCAGTTCTCAGGGGGAGTCGACGCTCCGGCGTTTCGATGCGCAAGTCCGCAAGGCTTTTCCTGATGTGTCGGTGCGTTGGGCCTTTACGTCCATGCTCATGCGGGAACGGCTGGCCAGCGAACGGAAAAAATCGGATTCCGTTCACAAAGCATTGAAGAAAATGGCTTTTGAAAAATTTACCCATGTGGCGGTTCAGCCGGTGCATGTCATTCCCGGCCTTGAATACGGGGACATCGTGTCGGATGCGGACGAGCTGCGTGCCGACGGGACGTTCGCGTCGCTTGTGGTGGGTGCGCCTTTGCTGACGGAGTCGCAGGCATCGGTGGATCGCGCCGCACGCGCCCTGCTCGCCGAGCTTCCTTCCGGACGCGCCCCCGGCGAGCCTGTGCTGTTCATGGGCCACGGGAGCCGCCACGCCGCGGAGAGCCGCTACGAGGCTCTTGCCGCGGCTGTGCGGGAACGGGATCCCCTCGTGCTCATGGGCACGCTGAACGGGACCATTCGCCTTGAGCACATCGTGGAGCATCTGCGGGCTTCCGGGCGTCCGTTCGATCGAGTCTGGCTGCTGCCCCTGCTCGCCGTCGTGGGGCGGCATACGCTTGAAGACATGGCCGGGGATTCGGAACATTCGTGGCGCTCCCGGCTCGAGGCCGAGGGCATAGCCTGTGTTCCCGTTCTTCGGGGAATGATGGAGTATCAGGGGTTCATGGACATTTGGGTCGACAATCTGGCGCAGGCTATGAAAGGGTGGGGCTGAGCGAATCGGGGGAGGGGGAGAAGGAACTTTCTGTAGAAAGTTCCTCCCTCCCCCTCCGAGTTCAACCTCCAACACATCGGTATCACCATGAAAATATGGAAATTCCGCAACCAACCCGATAAGGGCACCTGCCCCGCCGGATGGGCGGACAAGCTGGGCGTCCCTCAGGTCGTAGCCGACCTGCTCTGGCAGCGCGGGCTGGAAACTTCCGCCCAAATGGATTCGTTCCTCTCGCCGGGGCTGCGCCACCTCGCGCCCCCGGACTGCTGGCCTGGTATGCAGGAAGCGGTCGACGCGCTGGAACAAGGCATCCGGGAAGGGCGCAAAGTCCTCATCTGGGGCGACTACGACGTGGACGGCATCACCGGTGCCACGCTCATCCTGCAAACGCTCCGCTTCCATGACGTGCCCTCCACGGTACACCTCCCTGACAGGCGGAAGGAGGGCTACGGCCTCAACATCCCTGAAATCGAACGCCTCGCCGCCGAGGAAGGGCCGGGCATCCTGCTGACCGTGGACTGCGGGATCAGCGATGTGAAGGCCGTGGAACGGGCCAGGGAGCTGGGCTTCATGGTGGTGGTGTCCGACCACCACATGCCGCCCGAGGAGCTGCCGCCCGCCCACGCGATCACCAACCCGCGCCTCAGCGAAGACAACCCCTGTCCGCATCTGGCGGGCGTGGGCGTGGCCTTCTTCCTCATGGCCGCACTCAACGGCAAGCTGGAAGCCATGTCGGGCAAGCGCATGGACATGCGGCAGGTGCTGGACCTCGTGGCCCTCGGCACGCTGGCGGACATGGTTTCGCTCACAGGGCAGAACCGCATCCTCGTCAAGAACGGCCTGCTCAAGATCGCGGAGGCCAAACGCCCCGGCCTCGCCGAGCTCAAGGGGGCCAGCGGCTTTTCCCCCGTGGCGGCACTCGGCGCGGGACAGGTGGTCTTCAACCTCGCCCCGCGCATCAACGCCGCCGGGCGTCTGGGCAGCCCCACGCTGGCCCACGACATGCTGCTCACACCCTCGCACGACGAGGCCGCCAAGCTGGCCCAGACTCTGACCTCTCTGAACGACGAGCGCCGTTCCGAAGAAGACCGCATTTACAAAGAAGCGCTTGAGCAGGCCGAGGCCAACCCCAAACGGCTGGGCTTCGTGCTGTACGGCAAGGACTGGCACCAGGGCGTCATCGGCATCGTGGCTTCGCGTATCGTGGAAGTCTACTACCGCCCGGTGCTGATTCTCTGTTCCGACGGGGAAAGCCTGAAAGGATCAGGCCGCTCCGTTCCGGAATTCGACCTCCACGCGGGCCTCACGCGCTGCGCCGACATGCTGCTCGGCTTTGGCGGGCACAGGCAGGCCGCAGGGCTCCGTATCGCTCCCGGCCGTCTGGACGAACTGCGCGAGCGTTTCGATGCCGTCATCCGGGAGGAGCTCGGGGAGGAACCGCTCACGCCATCCTTGAAGATTGATGCGGAAATGCCCTTTTCGCAGGCCTCGGACTTCACCGTGCTGAAGGGGCTCGAATTGCTTCAGCCCTTCGGCATCGGCAACCCCGAGCCCATTTTCGCCTCGCTGCCCCTGCGGGTGAAAAAACGCAAGGCGTTCGGCCATTCCCGCGAACACATCTCGCTTGAGGTGACGGAAGAAGGCTCCGGCATCACCTTGCAGGCCAAGGCATGGCGGCAGGCGGATCAAATTCCCGAAAACATGCAGGGGCAACGCATCCGGCTCGCGTATACGCCGGGCATCAACGCCTATAACGGCATCGCCTCGGTCGAACTGCGCGTCAGGGACTGGGAAGTGCTGTAGCCGGGAAGTCCGGGCGCGGTGTGTAATCCGCTTTTCAAGCGGCATCCTCTTCCCTATACTAGGGGGAGCCGCCGCATCCGGCGGACTCTTTCATCTTTTATGGAGACAATCATGCAGAGCATCCGTATCGCCGTTCTGGCGCTCGCCCTGTGCTTTGGCGCGAGCCTTCTGCCCGTTCAGAGCCATGCCGCCGCGCCCTTGCCCAAAGTCAAAATCGAAACCAGCATGGGCGACATCGTCGTTGAGCTGAACCCCGCGAAAGCGCCCAAAACCGTCAGCAACTTCTTGTATTACGTGAAATCCGGCTTCTACAACAACACGATCTTCCACCGCGTCATCAACGGATTCATGATTCAGGGCGGCGGCCATACCGCCGACATGCAGGAAAAGGCCAACTCCCGCAAGCCCGTGGTCAACGAAGCCGGGAACGGCCTCAAGAACGACGCCTATACCATCGCCATGGCCCGTACCAACGATCCCGACTCCGCCACGGCGCAGTTCTTCATCAACGTGGCGAACAACGACTTCCTGAACCACAAGAACGAAACGCCGTCCGGCTACGGCTATGCCGTGTTCGGCAAGGTCATTCAGGGGCAGGACGTCGTGGACCGCATCAAGAGCGTATCCACCGGCAGCTACGGCCCCTATCAGGATGTCCCGAAAACGCCCGTGATCATCAAGAGCATCGTGCCTGTCCAATAGCTGATTTTTCTCATGCGTTTTCCGCGTATTAGAGACATCTCGAAAAAAATTCGGAAAAAAAGCGAAAAAAAGCTTGCCAAGACGGGAGAGTTTGCGTAGTTACTCTCCCTGTCGAGCCGGGGTAGCTCAGTTGGTAGAGCAGGGGACTGAAAATCCCCGTGTGGGCAGTTCAATTCTGTCCCCCGGCACCACTCAGAAAACTTACAAAGTCCCGTAAGGTCCAAAAAGCCTTGCGGGACTTTGCTTTTGTGGGTTTTGATAGTCCAAGTGCGTCCTGTGAGGTACGTTGTTATCCCCGTTTTTTGCTGGTAAAAATGCTGGTAAAAGTTTTACCAGCACATTTAAGACGGAGATTTTACCAGCATGGGAAAACTCACTGATACCAAGCTCCGGAGCATGAAGCCCAACGGCAAAGTCCAGAAAGAGTCTGACGGTGACTGGCTTTACGCGTACATGGGGCCAAAGAGTAAAAGCATTTCCTGGCAACTCGGTTACCGCTTTGAGAACAAGCAGAAGATTCTGACCCTCGGAAGATACCCTGAAGTCAGCTTGGCGGATGCCCGCAGAAAGTGCCTTGAAGCGCGGCAAGTGCTTGCAGATGGTCGCGACCCCGGTCTGGTCAAGAAATCTGAAAAGGAAGCCGCCGTGCTTGCCGACAAGGAAAAGATGTTGACCTTTGAGGCTGTAGCCGAGCAATGGTTTCAAAAGCAGTATGGGGCCAGTACTCCGGTCACAGCGAAGAAAATCCAATGGCACCTGGGCATCCTTTACCAACACATCGGAAAGCGGCCATTTTCTAGCCTTGAGCGCCGCGATATTGTGGAAGCCATTATGCCCACACAGGAACGCGGCTGCATAGATACCGCCCACCGCCTCGCACAGATCGCCAATGGGGTTTGCCTCTTCGCCTGGGGACTTGGCTACACTGACCGCAACATTGCCGACCGTATAGGCACTACCTTAAAACCCATTCCGCGACGGCACAGGGCAGCGATTACCGACCCGGAGAAAGTAGGCGGCCTGTTACGGCGTATACGGGGCTATACCGGAGCCGGACTTTCCGTGAAATACTGTCTCAACATCCTGCCCTATCTGCCGTTACGCAGCGAAGAAATACGACTAGCCCGATGGGAAGAAATCGACCTGGAAAACGCTGTCTGGACGATTCCGGGCAAGCGCAATGAACACGGTGGCGGCATGAAAATGCGCGTAGCTCACACCGTTCCTTTGGCACGGCAAGTTGTTGACCTGTTCCGGGAGTTGAAGAATATCCGGGAAATGAACGGCGGCGGCGAGTTGTGCTTTCCAAGCCCACGCTCGGCCAGCAGAACGATAACAGCCGAAGGCTTGTTGGCCGCTTTGCGTGATATGGGCTATTCCAAGGAAGAAATGAGCATCCACGGTTTCAGGACGATTTTCTCTACCTTGGCGCGGGAGAACAATCTAAACCCCGACCATATTGAAAAGCAGCTTGCCCACAAAGAGCAAAACGCCGTCGTAGAAGCCTATGACCGCTCGCAATACTTCGAGCAGCGCCGGGTGCTTATGCAAGCCTGGGCCGACTACCTGGACGAATTGCGCGACCAGACTGAACAAGTGAAATTGGGAGAAGTGTATGTCTAAGCAGCAAAAGGACGAGGGGGAATCGCGGCCATACTGCTATATCAAGTATCGCAGTATCCATTGGCAAGATTGACGAAAACACACAAGTCACCAGCAAAGATACCGGATGGACCGAAAAAGAAAAGAAACAAATGGAGCGATACGGCTACGATAGCCTGGATATGGTCAAGGCATGGTATAGCTGAACAGAAAGAAAGGTCACCTATCCGGGCGGCACGGCTTTATGCAGCGCGACACTTTTCCGTAGGGTGTCCCTCGCATAAACCGCGCCGCCCTCTCTATTGTCTGACCACATCCTTTCCGATATTTTAGAATCCATGTTGGACCAGCAAAAAATATCAATGGGCAGGTTACGCCAAGCCTATTTGCTGACAGCGAATGAGGTCGAAACCGTCATTCAGGCACTTTGGCCGGATAAGGTCTTCCCTATGGAACTCTGGCAGAGAATACATGCTAAATACTGGCGTGGTTTTGCTGACAGCAATCAGGCTGTGTACAATATCGAAAGCCCGGCCCTGCCTGAGATACAGCATACGGACAAATACTTTTATCCCCATTTGTGTGCTCTCGATATAATGAGTTTCTTCCGGAAACTTTCGCTCAATATTCAAGCCAAGATTCTGGAAGATGGACTTAACCATATTCTGGAAGAAACATATGAGGATATTGACGGTGTGTTTCCTGAGGAAAGAAAATATTTGTTTGACACCCTTACCCAATTAGAGAAACAAGACACGTCTAAGCAATACTACGATGCCTCAGATTTTTTTGAGGATAAAATACTGAGTCTGCCAGCTGCCAGTTATCATTTTATCAGCCATATCTTTTCAGACACCGTGCTTGTGGATAAGGTTGCTGTTATCCGCCATTTGCGAAGCTACCCTCTGAAGTGCGAAGTAAAGGGAATTACCAACGCCCTTGTGAACTCCATCCTCAATTCTGAACCTGAAAACTCTTTTCACATTGCCGATGTTAAGGCCGAAGCCTCCACAAGCCCAGAGCCAGCGGTACAGGGAGGCATTATCTCCATACCTCGTGCTCTTTGGGAGCATAAACCGGAAACATCGGTCCGTGACTGCATGAAAGATGAATACAGTGACGCGATAATTGCCTATGTTCTTCTGAAATGGCGGAAAATCCCTAAAACACGCATCGGACAACTCCTTTCAAAAAAGCAATTTGAGGATGACAAATCCTATCGCAATCTGGTTGACCGACTTCTGCAAGAAACCGAGCAATACTCCATAGTCAAAGCTGAGTGATTCCCGCCAAATTCCCGCTTTTCTTCATTTATCCCGTAACATTCCCATAGTTTTCCCGAACGGCATTAGCCATTCCCGCGCAAAGTCTTCTGAAATCCAACGACATTTCAGGAGGCTTTTATGTTCCAGAATCAACCGACCATTCCCACCATCGGCTTTCTTCGTCTTCCCCAGGTTCTTGCAATCTTCCCCATCAGCAAAAGCGCATGGTGGGAAGGATGCCGAACAGGCCGCTACCCAAAGCCCGTCAAACTCGGCCCCCGCACAACTGTCTGGAGAGCCGAAGACATCAAGGCATTCATTGAGAACGTGAATAGTCAGCAAAGCGAGGGCGTCGATGAGTGACGTTCTGCAAACCTTTCAGCAAATCCTGTACGACAAAGGATTGGTGCCGCCAGAGATCATTGCGGACGGGAATCTGCACCGCTGCCCCACTCAAGCCAAGCCGCACAAGCAAAACGGCGCGTATATCGCCCATCTTGACACCCCGGCCACGCTTTGGTGGTGCAACTGGGAAAACATCGAGCAAGGCACCTTTACTGTTGACGAGGAAAGAACTCTTTCCCCGGCGGAAAAGAAGGCATTCCAGCAGCGTCAGGCTGCCATGAAGCAGCAGCGTGCGGCTGAAATTGACCAACGCCATGCTGCGGCTGCGGAAAAAGCACAGAGCGAACTGAGCGCATCGCTGCCTTGTTCCCTTGACCATCCGTATTTGTTGCGCAAAGGAGTTCCAGCCCTTGGCGAGATGCGGCAAAGCAAGGATGGAGCATTGCTTCTTCCGGTCCGAAACGCCTCAGGCAATTTACAGAGCCTGCAACGCATCTACCAGGACGGGCAGAAACGCTTTCTGACTGGTGGCCTTGTCTCCGGTGGATATTTCGTCATCCAGGGCAAACCGGAAAAACCTATTGCCCTCTGCGAAGGATACGCCACCGGAGCCAGTATCCATCTTGCCTATGACGGTACGGTGTACGTGGTTCTTTCGGCCCATAACCTCCCTGTAGTGGCCGAAAT
>ERZ839947.2845-NODE-2845-length-11481-cov-2.800980_pt1 | contig 11481 bp, 9 predicted proteins | sample MGYA00519908_ERZ839947 | MGnify/ENA primary metagenome ERZ839947 (study PRJEB31850, sample SAMEA3708857) | human gut metagenome | biome: human gut; feature: human-associated habitat; material: faeces | place: China | collected 2014 ... | reverse complement strand
TGGCGGACCCCAAGGGCGATTTTCACCTAGAGATCGCCGTGCAGGGCGAGGAGTTTGCGCGCGGTCTTGCCGGGCTGATAGGGGAGCTGGGCATAAACGCGCGCGTGAATCCACGGCGCGCCTCGTTCGCGGTGTACATAAAGAGCGCGGACGATATCAAGAAGCTGCTCACGCTCGCGGGGGCGAGCCGCTGCGTGGCGGAGATTGAGGAGGCGCGAGCGGTAAAGTCCGTTAAGAACGAGGTGAACCGCCGCGTTAACGCGGAGCTGGCCAATCAGACCAGGAGCGCCGGTGCAGCCCAGCGCCAGATGGAGCTTATTGGAGAATTGGAGCATTTAGGATTACGAGAAGGTCTCCCGCAGGCGCTCGAGGACTTCTGTCTTCTGCGCGAGACGAATCCGGATTTGTCTTTGAGGGACCTGGGCCAGCTGGCCGATCCGCCCCTGTCAAAATCGGCCCTGTACCACCGTGTTTTGCGATTGGAGAAGATGGTCGAGGGCGCCCGTGGACGTTGAGACCTTTAGCAAGAATACTAATATGAAACGCTTCAAAATACTTCTACCAGCACTTTTTGAAGCGATTTTAATCGTTGCGTGGTATCAAATCTTTCTATTCCCGCGATATTCAGGGAAGAAAAAAGGTATATTTGGTGAGTGGTTAGTTTGTGGGCCCAAGCGGCAGGCAAAGGGATCCTGCCGGGCCTAACGAAAGGAGACACAATGGCAGTAAAGGTTGCTATTAACGGCTTTGGTCGCATCGGCCGTCTGGCTTTCCGTCAGATGTTCGGTCATGAGGGCTCCGAGATTGTCGCTATCAACGACCTCACCTCTCCCGATATGCTCGCTTACCTGCTGAAGTACGACTCCACGCAGGGCAACTACGCTCGCGATCACGAGGTCGTTGCTGGCGAGGATTCCATCACCGTTGACGGCAAGGAGATCAAGATCTACAAGGAGGCCGACGCCAACAACCTGCCTTGGGGCGACCTCGACGTCGACGTCGTTCTCGAGTGCACCGGCTTCTACACCAGCAAGGCTAAGGCTCAGGCCCACATCAACGCTGGCGCCAAGAAGGTCGTCATCTCCGCTCCGGCCGGCAGCGATCTGCCCACCATCGTGTACAACGTCAACCACGAGACGCTGACCGCTGAGGACAACATCATCTCCGCTGCTTCCTGCACCACCAACTGCCTCGCCCCGATGGCCAAGGGTCTGAACGACTTCGCTCCCATCGTGTCCGGCATCATGACCACCATTCACGCCTGGACCGGCGACCAGATGCCGCTCGACGGCCCGCAGCGCAAGGGCAACAAGCGTCGTAGCCGCGCCTGCGCCGTCAACATCGTCCCCAACACCACCGGTGCTGCCAAGGCTATCGGCCTGGTTCTCCCCGAGCTCAACGGTAAGCTCATCGGTGCCGCCCAGCGCGTCCCGACGCCGACCGGCTCCATCACCAACCTCTACGCTGTCGTTGACAAGAAGGTCACCGTCGACGAGGTCAACGCCGCTATGAAGGCCTACGCTGCCACCATCTCCGAGACCTTCGGTTACAACGAGGACGACATCGTCTCCACCGACATCATCGGCGAGACCCACGGCTCCATCTTCGACGCCACTCAGACCATGTGCTCTGACCTCGGCAACGGCCAGACCCTCGTTCAGGTCACCTCTTGGTACGACAACGAGAACTCCTACACCTCTCAGATGGTCCGCACCATCAAGTACTTCGAGAAGTTCGTTGCTTAATGTAGCTTTTAGCGAATAGCTCGTTGAGCGTCTAAAGAAGGGCGCGGCCTCATAGGGCTTACACCCTAGGGTCGCGCCCTTTTTATAGGAAATCGTCTGCCGTAATGGGAGGCAGACACGTACGAAAGGTAGAAGCAAACATGGCCTTTACCAAGAAGACCGTCCGCGACATCGATGTCGACGGCAAGCGCGTTCTCGTCCGCGTTGACTTCAACGTGCCTATCAAGGATGGCGTCGTTGGCGACACCACCCGCATCAAGGCTGCCCTGCCCACCATCAACTACCTCGTTGAGCACAACGCTCGCGTCATCCTCATGAGCCACCTCGGCCGTCCCGAGGGCACCGGCTTCCAGCCTGAGCTCTCCCTTGAGCCTGTCGCCAAGAAGCTCGCTGAGCTCTCTGGTCTCGATGTTGCCTTTGTCGCCGACACCTACGGCGAGAAGGCTGCTGAGGCTGTTGCCGCCGTCGAGCCGGGCAAGGTCCTCGTTCTCGAGAACGTCCGTTTCGACAAGCGTGAGAAGAAGAACGATCCCGAGATCGCCAAGACCCTCGCTTCCTATGGTGACGTCTTCGTTCTCGATGCCTTCGGCACCGCTCACCGCGCCCAGGGTTCCGTCGTGGGCCCCGCCGCTTACCTGCCCGCCGTCGCCGGCTTCCTGCTTGAGAAGGAGGTCGACACCCTCACCGGTATCTTCGCCGAGCCCGAGCGCCCCTTCGTCGCTATCGTCGGCGGTTCCAAGGTTTCCTCCAAGATCGGCGTTCTCGATCACCTCATCGACTCCGCTGACACCCTGATCATCGGTGGCGGCATGGCCTACACCTTCTTCCTGGCTCAGGGCCTGACCGTCGGTCAGTCCCTCAAGGAAGAGGACTGGGTCGAGCGCGCCGGCGAGATGCTCAAGAAGGCCGAGGAGAAGGGCGTCAAGATCCTGCTCCCCATCGACAACCGCGTTGCCGATCACTTTGGCGAGGACGCTGTCCCCGAGGTCGTCGCTTCTGACGCTATCCCCGATGACCGTGAGGGCATGGACATTGGTCCCAAGACCGAGGAGCTCTACGCCGAGGCCGTCAAGGGCGCCAAGACCGTGTTCTGGAACGGCCCCATGGGCGTCTTCGAGTTCGACAACTTCGCTCACGGCACCCAGGCTATCGCCGAGGCCGTCGCCGAGGCCGACTGCACCTCGATCATCGGCGGTGGTGACTCTGTCGCGGCTGTCAACAAGTTCAACCTGGCCGACAAGATGAGCTGGATCTCCACCGGTGGTGGCGCTTCCATGGAGCTCGTCGAGGGTAAGGCCCTGCCCGGAGTGGAGGCGCTTCTCGATGCCTAATCGCACCCTTCTTATCGCTGGTAACTGGAAGATGAACAACGACGTCGCCGAGGCTGCCAAGCTCGCCGACGAGCTGGCTCAGGCTCTGCCCGAGGTTCCGGCTGGCGTCGAGGTGCTCGTCTGCCCTCCGACCATTGACATCACCACGGTTCATGACCGCATTCAGGCTGCCCCCATCGCCCTCGGTGCACAGAACGTGTACTGGGAGGCCAAGGGTGCCTTCACCGGTGAGTCCTCTTGCGACATGCTCAAGTCCGCTGGCTGCACCTACTGCATCATCGGTCACTCCGAGCGTCGCGACTACTTCCACGAGACCGACGAGGACCAGAACAAGAAGGCCAAGGCCCTCGTTGCCGCCGGTCTTGTTCCCGTCTTCTGCTGCGGCGAGTCCCTCGAGGTCCGCGAGGCTGGCACCTATGTCGAGCACGTCGTGAACCAGGTCAAGGCTGGTCTCGAGGGTCTCGAGATCACTTGCCCCAAGCAGGTCGTCGTCGCCTACGAGCCCATCTGGGCTATCGGCACCGGCAAGACCGCTACCGCCGAGGACGCTCAGGAGGTCTGCGGCGCTATCCGTGAGACCCTCAAGGAGATGTTCGGCGAGGAGCTCGCCAACGGCATCCGCGTTCTCTACGGCGGTTCCGCTAAGCCCGGCAACATCGCCGAGCTCGTCGCCAAGCCCGACGTTGACGGCGCCCTCGTGGGCGGCGCTTCGCTCAAGGCTGCCGATTTCGCCTCTATGGTCGTTAAGGCAGGCGAGTAGGACATATGGCACAGCGTCATCTTCCTGCACTTCTGATCATCATGGACGGTTGTGGCCTGGCTCCGGCCGATGGCGAGAACGCCGTCGCCGCTGCCAAGACGCCCTTCCTTGATAGCCTGTACGAGAAGTATCCTCACACCACGCTCGGTGCTTCGGGCGAGGACGTGGGCCTTCCCGACGGCCAGATGGGCAACTCCGAGGTGGGTCACCTCAACATCGGTGCCGGCCGCATCGTGTTCCAGGAGCTTTCGCGCATCAACAACGCCATCAAGGACGGCTCCATCGCCAAGAACGAGGTCTTCGTCAAGGCTATGGACGACGTCAAGGCCGAAGGCAAGACCCTGCACCTCATGGGCCTTATGAGCCCTGGCGGTGTTCATTCTCACATGAACCACGTCGAGGCTCTGGTCAAGATGGCTGCCCAGCATGGCGTCAAGACCGTTCGCGTCCACGCCTTCATGGATGGCCGCGACGTCGACCCGCAGTCCGGTGCCGGCTACATGAGCGAGTTCTGCGCCTTCCTGGCTAAGATCTCCGAGGAGACCGGTTGCGACGCTCGCGTTGCCACCGTTTCGGGCCGCTATTGGGCTATGGACCGCGACAACCGCTGGGAGCGCATCCAGCGTGCCTACGACGTCATGGTCAACGCGTCCGATGCCGATACCGACCCCGTTGCCGGTATCAAGGCCTACTACGAGAAGGATCCGCGCGGCGACGAGTTCGTCGAGCCCTTCGCTGCCCACAACGAGGGCATTCACGAGGGCGACGCGGCCATCTTCTTCAACTTCCGTCCCGACCGCGCTCGTCAGATGACTCGCGTGTTCACGGACAAGGAGTTCGACGGCTTTGAGCGCGAGCAGATTAAGCTCTCGCACTTTGTGACGATGACCGAGTATGATCCGACGTTTGACGTCGAGGTCGCCTTCCCCAAGACGTTCCCCGAGAACGTCCTGGCCGACGTTATCGCCGCCAATGGCCTGAAGCAGCTGCACACCGCCGAGACCGAGAAGTACGCCCACGTGACGTTCTTCCTCAACGGCGGCATCGAGGAGCCCAAGGAGGGCGAGGAGCGCGTGCTCGTCGCTTCCCCCAAGGTCGCTACCTACGATCTGCAGCCCGAGATGAGCGCTCCCGAGGTTACCGAGAAGCTTGTCGCCGCTATCAACGAGGATCGCGCTGATTTCTACATCGTGAACTTCGCGAACTGCGACATGGTTGGTCACACCGGTGTATTCGACGCCGCCGTTAAGGCCGTCGAGGCTGTTGACGATGCTCTGTCCAAGGTTGTCCCGGCGATTCTCGCCAAGGGCGGCTTTGCGCTGATCACCGCCGACCACGGTAACGCCGACCACATGTTTGACGTCGCTTCCGATGGTTCCAAGCATCCGTTCACGGCTCACACTACCAACCGCGTGCCGTTCATCATCGTTGATGATAAGGCCAAGCTCACCGGTATCGAGGACGGCCGTCTCTCCGATATCGCTCCGACCATGCTCACCATGGCTGGTCTTGAGCCTTCCGCCGAGATGACGGGTCGCGTGCTCGCCACCGAGGCCTAATAGAAAACAAATACCGTTTTCTAGTAAGGGGGTTGTCCACAACCGGACGACCCCTTTTTTGGTATTTCTGCCATTTCTACCCCGTCCCTAAATGGCGGATGGGGGAGTGTTGGAGGTTGTGGTACAGTACTGGAGTTTAAATTGTTCTATTAAGGAGCTTATCTATGGGTCCGTTCCAGATTCTTCTGTTTGTCGTTTGGGCTATCTCTGCCGTGGCGCTGACGATTCTCGTCCTGATGCACTCCGGTAAGGGTACCGGCGTTTCGGATATGATCGCTAGCTCGCTGTATAACTCCAGCTCTGCCACGGGCGTCATGGAGCAGAACCTCGATCGCCTGACGGTAATTATGGCCGTCGTTTTTGCTGTGTGTGTCGTTCTGTGCATGTTCTTCTTCCCGCAGGGCATCGTCGGCTACTAAGCATCGGCGTATATACGTTTGTAAGGGGTCCCGCATGTGCGGGGCCCTTTTTGTTTACAGACTTGTAACAGAGCCAAAATATCCCCACATACTTCGCCCAACTAAAGAAATTCTCGACCGTTAACCGGAATCAGCGCCAAATTGTGCATAAAATGCGCTACTGTATTGCAAAACGTTGGCCCGCATTGCATAACCAGCCATAACAGCGGACCGCGTTTGAATGGTTCGATTGGGCTGTCTCGACGTTGCCCGGCCGAATTCACTTTGTCCTATCTCATAAGGAGGATGGCATGGCTGATTCTATGTTCCACCAGCCCGTTATGGGTCGTCGCGCCTTTGTTGGCGGCACCCTCGCTGCGAGCTCCATGGCTTTTCTTGCCGCATGCGGCAAGAAGGGCGGCGACGCTTCCGGTTCTGAGTCCGGTTCGACGCTGAACTTCTACATCAACAACCCGGTCTGCATCGACCCCTACAACGTCCAGGAGGATCAGGGCACTCAGGTCGAGTACCAGCTCTTCGACGCTCTGACGGAGTACGATAACGAGAAGGGCGAGATCGTTCCGCTGGCTTGCGAGTCCTTTGAGGCTAACGACGACGCCACCGAGTTCACCTTCAAGATCAAGAAGGCCAAGTTCCATAACGGTGACGACGTTACCTCCAAGTCCTTCAAGCTCGGTTGGGAGCGCCTGGTCAACACCAAGTCGGCCATCGCTACCGAGTATGGTCCTTCCGAGGTCTCCTATCACCTTTCCATGGTCGAGGGCTATGACGATCTGGTTGCCGGTAAGGCTACCGAGCTGACCGGTGTCACCTGCCCGGATGACGAGACCCTCGTCGTCAAGCTGACTTCTGCCTACGCCGACTTCCCCTTCGTCGCCTCTCACCCGGCTCTGTCCCCGGTTCCCGAGTGCGCCGAGACCGATGTCAAGAGCTTCTATCTTGCCCCGGTCGGCAACGGCCCGTTCATGATGGACGGTAAGTGGGAGGATGGTCAGGAGATCAACCTCAAGAAGTTCGACGATTATTATGGCGACAAGGCCAAGATCGACGCCATCCACTTCCAGGTCATCAAGGACGTGGAGACCGCTTACAAGGAGTTCCAGGCCGGTAACCTTGATGTCTGCGACGTTCCCGTTGCTCAGATCGACGCCGCCAAGAAGGACCGCGGCGAGTCCAAGGATGGCTACACCATGAGTGATGGTGCGCGCATGCTGCTCGGTTCCGAGCCTTCCACGTACTATCTGACGTGCAACACCACGGCCGAGCCGTTCAACAACGCTGACCTGCGTAGGGGCATCTCCCTGGCTATCAACCGTGAGGCCATCTGCAAGACCATCTTCAAGGGCACCCGTACCCCCGCTGACGGCATCGTTCCTCCGGGAATCGCCGGCTACAAGGAGGGCGCATGGGAGTTCTCTGCCTATGACGTCGACAAGGCCAACGAGTACCTCGACAAGGTCGCTCCCGCTGGCGCTAACGGCGATCGTGGCATCAATGTGACCCTGTCCTACAACCAGGACGGCGGCCACAAGGAGATCATGGAGTCCATCATCGGCGACCTCGCCAAGGTGGGCGTCACCGCCGTCTCCGATACCCCTGAGTGGTCTGCCCTGCTCGAGCAGTATCAGAACTTCAACTATCAGTTCGGCCGTCTGGGCTGGATCGCCGATTACCCGATCATGGACAACTTCCTGTATCCGCTGTTCCACTCCGACTCCCTGGGTGGCGACAACCGCTCCGGTTACAGCAACCCCGACTTTGACGCCAAGGTTGACGAGGCCCGTGCCACGGTTGACGACGACGAGCGTATCGCCAAGATGCAGGAGGCCGACGCCATGGTCGCCGCCGACTGCCCGGTCATCCCGGTGATGTTCTACACGCACACCATCGCTGGCTCCGACCGCGTCAAGTACCTCTACGTTGATCCGCAGAAGCACGCCGATCTGGGTACCGCTGAGCTCGCCTAAGAGTTTGCAGCTTCCGTGAGGGTCAAGTATTTACGTAGACCTCATGGGAAACATACAGTTCCCCCTAACCTGGGGTAAACTGGCTGATGGTAATTTTGGGATGCCGGTCTGGCGATCGGCATCCCATTTAGGTTAATCCCTAGATAGGGGAGTGGTATGGGTAAGTACATCGTTAAACGTGTGCTTCAGTTCATCCCGGTGTTTTTGGGCGTCACGCTGATTCTGTTCGCCCTCCAGAATATCGTGCCGGGAGATCCGATCAAGCTGATCGGTGGAGACAAGGCTCTGTCCCCCGAGGTAGAGCTTCAGCTTCGCGTACGCTATCACCTGGTCCAGACGGACGAGGACGGTAACGCGATCCTTGACGAGAACGGCGATCCCGTTCAGACGTCGCTTGTAGACCGTTATCTGTATTACATGAACGGTCTGCTTCATGGCGATCTGGGTAATTCGTACCAGCGCAAGCTGCCGGTTACGGAAATCTTTGCCCAGAAGTATCCGTATACGGTCAAACTCGCCGCGTGCGCCATCGTGCTCGAGGCGATCATGGGTATCGGTGCGGGTATCATTTCGGCGGTAAAGCGTTATTCCTTCTGGGATATTTTGGTAACGCTGACCACGTCGATCCTCGTTGCCGTTCCCGCCTTCTGGCTCGGCATGCTGCTGCAGCTGTTCTTCGGCGTCATCCTTAAGGATGTCACCGGCGGCGCATTCTCCATGCCGATTTCGGGTGCCGGCGGTTCCAGCTCTCAGTATCAGGATTGGATGCACTATGTGCTTCCGACCATTACGCTGGCTTCGGTTTCGACCGCTTATGCTGCCCGCATTATGCGTTCGCAGCTGCTTGACGTCATGAACCAAGATTACATTCGTACGGCAAAGGCCAAGGGTCTCTCCAATCGCGCGATCATCATCAAGCATGCGCTTAAGAATGCACTCATCCCCGTCGTTACCTATATTGGTGTCGACTTTGGCGGCATGCTTTCGGGTGCCATCCTGACCGAAACGGTCTTTAACTGGCCCGGTATCGGCTATGAGGTCTATCGCGCCATTAGCATGCGTGACTGGCCCATCGTTATGGGCGGCGTTACGCTCATCGTCGTCGTCGTCATGGTGATCAACCTGCTCGTCGACATTAGCTATGCATTCCTCGACCCGCGCATCCGCCTTGGCGGTCCGTCGGATAAGGCCTAAGGGAGGTACGTCTCATGCAGGAAACTGATTCTCAGTCTCAGGAGCAGGCTCCCGCCACCAAGGCCGCATCTGCTCCCGCCAAGTCCCGCACGCTGTGGGGCGACGCTTTTAAGCGTCTTCGCAAGAACAAGCTCGCCGTTATCGGTGTCTGCTGGATCATCGTCGTCGTTTTGGTTGCCCTGACCGCAGATCTGTGGGCTAAGCCCTGGCTCGGTTCGCCGACGGCTTCCGACTCGACCACCATGGCCGAGACGTCGCTGCTGGCTCCGTGTGCCGAGCACCCGTTTGGCACCGACGCCCTTGGCCGCGACATTCTCGTTCGTGTTATCTACGGTGCACGTGTTTCGCTTTCCGTCGGTATTATGGCCACCGCCATCTCCACGGTGATCGGTCTGGTCATGGGCGCCCTTGCCGGTTTCTATGGCGGCATCTGGGATACGATTATCATGCGCTGCGCGGACATCTTCCTGGCGTTCCCGTACGTGCTGTTCGTCGTCGCCATGATCGCCGTTATCGGCCGTGGTCTTCAAAATGTTTTCATCGCCATCGGTATTCTCGGCTGGCCTTCGATTGCGCGCGTCTTTAGATCCGCGATCCTCACGGTCAAAGAGAACGACTATGTTGACGCCGCCCGTGCCATGGGTGCATCCGATGCCCGTATCGTTATGCGCCATATCTTCCCGAACTCCGTTGCTTCCATCGTGGTCTACGCGACCATGAACATCGGCGGCGCTATTCTGACCGAGTCCGCTCTGTCCTTCCTCGGCATGGGCGTTATTCCGCCTACGCCTTCGTGGGGCTCCATGATTCAGGACGGTCAGCAGTATCTTCTGACTGCTCCCTGGATGATGATCATGCCCGGTCTGGCAATTCTCTCGACGGTGCTCGCCTTCACCCTGCTGGGTGACGGTTTGCGCGACGCCCTCGACGTCAAGATGAAGGACGCATAAGGATGAAGAAGAACAAGAACTATGTGGACCTGAAGGACCAGCCGGTTCCCGAGGGCCAGCATCTGCTCGAGGTCGATGACCTTAAGATGTATTTCCACACCGAAGATGGCGTTGTTCGCGCTGTCGACGGTGTCTCCTACACGCTCGATCGTGGCGAGACCCTCGGTGTCGTCGGTGAGTCCGGCTCCGGTAAGTCCGTGACCGCCATGACCATCATGGGTCTTATCTCGATGCCTCCGGGAAAGATTGAGGGCGGCGACGTTCGCTATCGCGGTCGTTCTATCCTCGAGATGACCGAGGAAGAGATGCAGCACATTCGCGGTAACGATATCGCGATGATTTTCCAGGATCCTATGACCTCCTTGAACCCGGTCTATAAGATCGGCAAGCAGGTGGGCGAGGGCCTTCGTCTGCACCGTGGCTACTCCAAGCAGGAGGCGCTCAAGCGCGCCACCGAGCTTTTGGACCTCGTGGGTATCCCCGAGCCCGAGAAGCGCGTCAATGAGTATCCGCACCAGTTCTCCGGCGGTATGCGTCAGCGCGTCATGATCGCTATGGCTCTTGCCTGCGATCCCGATATCCTGATTGCCGACGAGCCCACGACGGCTCTGGATGTTACCATTCAGGCTCAGATTATCGAGCTCATGCAGGAGATGCAGGAGAAGAACGGCAACGCCATTATTATGATTACCCATGACCTGGGCGTCGTCGCCGATATGGCCGATAAGATTATGGTTATGTACGCCGGCCGTCCCGTCGAGTTCGGTACTGCTGAGGAAATCTTCTACGAGAGCCGCCATCCCTACACCTGGGGCCTCATCCGCTCCATCCCCGAGCAGGCCATCGATGAGAAGAAGCCGCTGACGCCGATTCACGGCAACCCGCCTTCGCTCATGAACCTGCCCGAGGGCTGCGTCTTCTCTCCTCGCTGCCCCTATGCGACGGACAAGTGCCGCAAGCAGCGCCCCGAGCGCGTTGTCACCGAGTCCGGCCACTATTCTGCGTGCCATTATTCCGGTGACCCCGAGTTCCTCAAGAACGCCCCTGAGACGTCCCGCACGCGCAAGGAATCCAAGAAGGGAGGCGAGGCGTAAATGACAGACAATAACGAGCGCACTCCGCTGCTGAAGGTCGAGCATCTTTCTAAGGAGTTCCCCGCAGAGTCCGGCATGTTCGCCAAGCGTTTTTCCAAGCGCGTCGTCTCTGCTGTGAATGACATTTCGTTCGAGATTTATCCGGGCGAGACCTTTGGCCTGGTCGGCGAGTCTGGTTGCGGTAAGTCCACCACGGGCCGCACCATCATGCGCCTGACCAAGCCGACGGCAGGTAAGGTGTTCTTCCAGGGCAAAGACGTTGCCGAGATGAGCAAGCATGAGATCAAGGACATGCGTCGTGAGATGCAGTTCATCTTCCAGGACCCCTATGCTTCGCTCAATCCTCGTATGACCATCGGCGAGATCGTCTCCGAGCCCATGACTATTCATGGCGTGGGCACCAAGGAGGAGCGCATTGAGCGTGTCCGTGAGCTGCTGGACGTCGTCGGTCTGAACCCCGAG
>ERZ839947.2840-NODE-2840-length-11503-cov-2.875874_pt1 | contig 11503 bp, 5 predicted proteins | sample MGYA00519908_ERZ839947 | MGnify/ENA primary metagenome ERZ839947 (study PRJEB31850, sample SAMEA3708857) | human gut metagenome | biome: human gut; feature: human-associated habitat; material: faeces | place: China | collected 2014 ... | reverse complement strand
ATGTTCCCGGAGTAACCTTCAATGTTATCGTAACTGGCTTTGCAGGTGTATAGACTCCTGTCCCTTCTGTTGTAACCTGAATTACAAACGTACCTATCTTTTCAACTGTCAAACGGCCATTCGTATCAATAGTACCTTTTCCTGTGCTTTCATTAAGAATTTCATATGTCAATGCACCTGCATTCGTTGGCTTTTCAATGCTCGCACAAGTCTTAACATCCACTACCAATTTATCCTTATACGAAACATCCGCAGGCTGGCTAAATGTAATATCACCAGGGTCTGTTCTGTTTCCTTCCGGCACTTGTCCGGTTCCGCTGATTGTACCAGTATTTTCAATCGTTCCATTTCCTTCAAAACTACCATTTGCAATAAGCTTTCCTTTATTTATCAGCTTACCATTATCTCCAATCTTTATTCCTCCAGTCTCTAATATTCCTCCTTCTACTGTCGTTGTAACCCCTTGCGCAATTTCAAGAATATTCACATTCATCCTTCCGCCTTTAATCGTCAAGCCACCTTTTGTAATAAATCCAGTATGACCAGTCGGAGAAGTAATAGTAACCGTACCACCAGAAAGTGTAAAATTAGAAGTCTGGCCATGATCCACTGCTACCTTGTTTTCTCCAGTAATCTCAAAATTGCCATCAGACATATTAACTGTTCCTAATGCACATAGACCATACTTTCCCTTTCCTTTTGCGGTAACCGATCCTCCATTAATATTTAAAGTTCCTTTTTGAGTTACATAAATCGCTCCAGACGCATCATTAAACTGACCCGTCGCCTCCATAACTGCTACAACATTTCCACTTTTTACTGTTAAATTTCCTTGAACTTCTATTCCACATGATCCATCAGCGTTACCCGATGTTTTATATCCATTAGCCGTTAGAGAGGCTGCACCAGTTCCTGCAACGATTGTTGCGGTTCCCCCGTCAGTAATGTGAAGTGCTATTCCAGCACACTGCTTTCCCGCCCCATCCAACTTATTATTACCATTTAACACTATTTCCCAGTCTCCACTAGGTATAATAATATTACTTGCTGAAGTATTATTTAGTGTTAAGCGAAAATGATGCTGGTCATCAGTTCCCTTTTCCAAATATTCAACCTGTATATTTGTCTGATCCTTTATACTATCAAAAACACCATTAAGACTTGAAAAACGCTTCCCATCAAAATTAAGCGTTTTGGATTCCTGTCCAGAAGCAGGGCTCACACGTAACACCGGCCATTCATTCGCCGTCACCGCTGCCTGATCACCAGCCACAGACACTTCCACCACCAGCGCATCCACGCCTTCTGCCAGCTCATATCTCTCCGACAGCTCTGCTTTAAACTCATAGGTGCCTTCCAGTGGCCAGCGGCCTTCTTCGTCCTGCACATACTCCGGGCAGCTCCAGTTGGTGATTGGCAGATTCTTTTCCTCCCCTTCTTCCACCCGGGCGATAATGGCCGTTGGTAAATACTCAATGATCTCTGTAAAGGATGGCTGAGCTTCCTCAGTGATTCCGGTGAGCTCCAGTCTGCCATCAAGCAGATTTTCCTCCGGATCAAACCATGACCATGACAGGATCTTCGTCTGTGGAACCGGTGTGACGGTTCCACCTGTGGTTGTGATATCTTTCGCATCGGATGGCGTACTGACCGAAAGTGCTGCCCCGTTCTGAGCAGGCGCATCGTTTAAGTTTTTATTTTCATCTGCATTACCAGAAGAATCCTTCCGGTCTGCGGCTTTTCTCCAGCTTGCTCTTTCTTAGAATCATTCTTGCCTGTATTGGAAGCAACAGCATCCAACGTGTCGGCATTCTCATTATTTTCCTTCTCTGTATCCCGTATACAGCCACTTTCTACGCTGCAAATGTGGGTACATTCCGTAGGCTCCTTTCCGATCTGGGATGGAGTTGCTGTTTCGTCTGCATCTTTGTAGCACTCTGCCGTATGCACATGGACACACCGGTTATTCCCTGTATCCGGCCGAATCTCTCCCCATGCTGTATTCCCAAAAGCTGTCGATATTGCCAACGACATGGCCAGCCAGACCGCCGCTGCTTTACGTGTATTTCTCATTAACACAACGCCCCTTTCTGATTCCTTTTCACATTTAATGTACGCTCATATAGTCAGCCTATTGCTCTACTTTCATTATTTAATAATCCGCGCGACATGTCAAGCAAATGCACACGAATTGTTGTTTTTTGGCACGAAAAAAATAAATAGAAATCCGGAAGGATTCCCAAAGCCTGCGGATCCATTCCGGATTATTCTATACTTAGTGCAAGAGCATCTCTCCGCGAAGATGCGCAGTGATTCTGATAGAAGCATGTCAGCTTCGATGACCAGAATCACGCGCCAAGTCTCACGGAGGTTCGGCTTGAAACTCGCTTTACTGCTTGCTTCTTCCGTCCCAGACACCGTTTTTATCTACATAGTATCCATCCGGTGTCCTTTGTCCGGCGTACATAATCCCTCTCTTTCCATCGGAATTCGGGTTAAAATAGTACCATGCTCCATCGAGAAGCACCCAGCCGGTCTGCATGCCGCGTTCCAGGTCCATATAGAACCACCCGCTGTAATCTTCATCTCTTAACCAGCCTGTCTTGGCATAGCCAGCTTCATCAAAGGCCCACCAATTTCCGTTGATCTGCTCCCAGCTATGCGAAATATCACCGGAATCACGTACAATGCCCTTCGGATAGGTATTATCTGCAAAGCGTAACCACCAGCCATGCTCATTCAGCATCCAATGGCTCTTTCCGTCATTGGCAAAGCTGTTTGTTTCTCCTGTGATAATTCCTGTTATACTGTCGATCGTTCCTTTGACTGAATCGTGGCTGACTGCACCGCTGCCGAAGGTTTTATCCTTACCGGAGGACGGGTTGTTGCGACTTGGTATTTCCGGCTCATCCGAAGCATCTGAATCATCCGTTCTGTTCGATTCATTCGGCTTGCCTGTTTCGCCTGGTTTTCCCGTTTCTCCCGGCTTGCCTGCTTCACCCGGCTTTCCTGTTTCGCCCGGCTTTTCCGTTTCACCCGGCTTTTCCGTTTCACCCGGTTTTTCCGTTTCTCCCGGCTTTTCCGTTTCACCCGGTTTTTCCGTTTCTCCCGGCTTTTCCGTTTCGCCCGGTTTGCCTGTTTCGCCCGGCTTTTCTTCCGTTGCTGTCACTTCTGCCATACCGGTCATCGCTGCGATCTCATAACGAGCGGATGCCCATTCATTCGGTGTAAATACCACCTCGTAGCTATGGGTGCCCGCCTGTGCCGTTAAGGCCGGATTCTTCCAGGCAAAGCTTCCGTATTCGGTGCTTCCTCCTGATAAGACAGAGCCACTCAGAGGACTTCCCGCCTTCACCGACGCTGCCGTCGGCCAGGTGATCTGCGGTGCAGCCACCTTTCCGATCGCGAAGGTATACGCAGCCGGAGCAGGCGTGTCGTATTTGGCCGCCCACTCATCATAAGTGTCAAAATCAAACTCGGCTGTCATCCGGTGCGTTCCTACGGATGCGACTCCCGGCTTCGTCAGGTTGAGAACCGCAGTTCCAGTTTCCCCTACAGGGATCGTATCCGGAACCTGATTTCCATTATCATAGAAGCGGATCTTACCCTGCAGTCTGTCACCATACGCTCCCTGAATACCTGCAATGATATCAAAATCATCCTCGTAGGTTCCGAGAATCCCTTCCGACTGCTGCGCTCCGGTATTCCGGTTCACAGCGGTTAAGGTAAGGGTGAGTGTCCCTTTTTCAATGGTTATCCTTCCCTTTACCGGTGTGCTTGCGCCAAGGTAATTCGTTCCCTCTGCCATGGTGATGCTTACATCTGCAGAACCGGTACCTTTAATGGTCACCTGTCCCTGTGCGTCCACGGTGAGAACATTTTCATCAGAGCTTGTATAGTTCAGAACTCCATCTCCCACTCTCTTCACACCTGTCAGTGGAAAGCTGTCGTCTCCATAGGTTTTTTCTCCGGTCCATGTTTGCGGATCGATCGAAACCGAACCCTGTATCTGATGGATCGTTCCGGTCTGGGCTGGATATGTGATAAGGTAATTCTGCAGATTCACTGCACTCTCGCCCGTCTCAACCCTTGCCTCTGAGGAATCAACGGTTATCGTCTTACCGGTTCCGGCATTGGCATCTGCAAAGCTTCCTTTCAGGCCACTGATGGTATACATCTGACCCGGAGTTCCTATCTCTACCGTCGCCTTTAATGTGATATCGGTACTTCCGTCATAGGACTTTTCAATGGGTGTCTTAACAACTGCCTGCAACTCTATCGGAGATATCTCCGGAATCACACTTTGGGTCAAAGTTTCTCCATACTGCCCTTCTGACGCTCCATCCGGGATAAATTCTACCTGATATGCAGTTGTTCCCTTTACCTCCGGATAAATGGATGAAGCGAGCGTTCCTTTCTGATCCTTACTGAAGCTCCATGTTCCAGAAACCGGTGATCTGCTATAATTAACAACCTGAAATCCCGCTGCCAGCTGTACCGGAATCTCCGCAAGAGTCTGCCCATAGGTTCCTTTCGTTTCAAAGGATACTTTGCCGGCGGGACCGTCGATCAGTAATGTATCCGGTGTTGTCACCGACAAGCGATCAGCCGGCTTCGATGCAAAGCTGCTGTCTGTTGCTTTCACACGACGGGTTATATAATAGGTGTTAGTCGGCTTCGGTGACGTAAACGTCCTCTCCATCTGCCATTGAAGCGCACCCGACTCAGATTCAGCAATTCCATACTCATACTTGGCATCAATCAGCTCGACAATTTTGATAGAGTAGCTGGTTTTCGTTACCTTTGTTATCTTATCCGGTTTTGCCGGTCTTACCGGAATCGTTATTGCGGCTGCTTCGCCTGCTGCGGAACCTCCTGCTGTGGAACCTGTAGCTGCTTTTCGCACATACAAAGTAATCTCTGTCGCACTCACCGGCTGATTGTCCAGAATTTCCGTCAGAGACGCCTCGTCACCTGCCGGGATCTTTGTCCAAAATTCAGAATCCCTGGATTGTGCATATTCGAGCTCATACAGAGCCGTATTTTTCAGGACTTCCCGTTGATAATCAATAGAAGTCTGTTCACGCTCTAATACATTCTCATCCTTGCCTGCCTCAACCTTTCCGGTAAATTCCACACCGCCAAAGGAGGCTTTCACTGCCTCCGAAGCCGGAAGGTACATATAGAGCTTTCCGCTGGAATCTGTCCGGACATCCTTAAAGCCGTAGGAGCTTCCTTCAATACCTGCTTTTTCAACCAGTGTATTATTCTCATAGATACCGGTCAGATCCGCTGTGGTGTAATAAACCGGGTTACCCTTCGCATTTTTTGGTGTATTCTTCTGCCATGCTCCATCTGCAGTCTTTTCCCAACCATAAATGATCGGTCGCGGTATATATCCATCCGCCTCCTTCAAACAGATCGTTCCACCCGTAATCGTCACATCAGTTTGTACCTGTGTATTACTACTTTCTCCCATCCCAATATGTGCTACTTTCCTATACCCTGTCGTTTTTTTATCCAGACATATGGTACCACCGTCAATCAGCACCTTCGACGAACTATCCAAACCACTTCCGATGCAGGCTCCCCGTTCAGAATAGGCTGTAATCATTCCGCCATGAATCTCAATCTCGGCAGTTATCGCCGGTTTACTACGGGCATATCCAATACCACTTCCAATTCCGGCACCGTTCTCCGAGCTTGCATTCACCGTTCCGCCTTCTATCACGATTTTACCGGTTCTTTCCTGGCTATCAGCACTTCCTGTTCCGATTCCGGCACCCCAACTACCTTCTGCAGTTACAACTCCTCCGCTAATCCGTATTTCTTCTACACTTTTTCCTGCCGAAGCACCGATGGCAGCTCCCCTAGGATTGTAATCCGTCATTTTTGCAATTACAGTTCCCCCCTTGATGTGAATGATTCCTGTATCCTGTCCTACATTTCCTCCAATTGCTGCACCCGTCTTGCTTACCTTTGTGTTATTGAGCACCTCTATGGAGCCCTGCTGTTCCGGTTCACTGTCAATCGTAAGCTTCGCACCTTTTGCCACGCTGATGCCGGCAGATGAAGAAGAATTCTCTGATGTATTAATCGAAATCTTGTTTTTCCCTTCCAGATAGGTGATCACCTGGGACGCTCCGTTTATCTGAATCGGTGCGATAGCCTTTGCCGGTGTAATCGTAAGGTTCTTTAATACGAGCTTTAGTTCCATGGAGGCTGGAGTATTCACAGAGAGATGATAATTCTCCACATTATTCCCAGATGAAGTGATCCGATAGCATTTATCATAGGACTGGTCTATTAACTTCTCACTAACCACCTGATCAGAATCGGCTGCTTTTTTAGAATAGGAAATCGCCAACTGACCATTATCCACGTAAAAAGATATATCTCCAAGGGAAAGATCCAGCTCTCCCTCCAGTGCCTCTGCCGCATTTAATACGATGATATCCGTTCCTGCAGCCGCTGCCTTTACCGTTTCGCTGTCCAGAATAAATCTTCCGCCGGAGCTGCCTAATTCTGTGATGCCTGTATTTATCACAAACCGGTAATTTCCGGCCGGAAGATATGCCAGAGCATGTGCATGATTGCCTGCTTCTGCATCGATTGTCAGCTTCCCGTCAAAGGCAAACTGGCCTTTGTCCTGCCTTAATTCCACCGGAGTTTCTGGAGCAGCTCCATCCTGCCGTCCGGCTGTCAGGGATACATTCTCTGCCGCCCGCACCTTGGATGAATAGAAGTGGAACCGGACAGGATACAGAGGTTCTCCGATGGTAAGGGAAAGATTCGTTTCCTCCTTTGACTCCATCGAGAGGGATCCTGTTACTGTAAAGCTATTTGTATTTTCTCCTTCCCCTCCTTCTTCCTGTATCTGAACCGATACCGGAACCTCTCCGGACAGAGGCGTATACCAGCTGACATTACCAGTCTTTATCTGATAACCGGAAGCTTTTTGAGATGAATAGGTTACTACATCCGGTGCAGTGCCGCCTTCGCTTGCTTCTACCCCGATTTGAGCTGTCAGTGTATATTTCTTACCATCTCTCAACCGGCCATCATGGATAGTCAGATCCATTGTCTTCTGGTAGGCGGTTTCTCCAAGCGTGACGGAGATGGTTTCATCCATTCCTTTGTTTAGAACAACTGCTCCCTCCATCGTCTTAACTGTCCCGCCACCGGAAGACTTCAGCGCTACAACCATCTGCATATTCCCGGAATAGCCTATCCACTGGGTTATATCCGATATCGTTCCCCTGAATCCGGAGACGGTCATTTCTGCCTTTGTCTGATAAACCGGAGAGGCTTTTCCTGTATCATTTCCCCGATACAGGAATATGTCCGCCTGATAGGTTCCTTCTGGTAGCTGGTTATCATAAGCGGCAATCCGGAATGTTTTCTTCCCGTAGGTACATTCTCCCCGGGGCTCAATTTTGCTTTCAAGCGGCAGCTTCAGCTGCACCTTCTCGGAAATAGTGATACTGCCGCCTTCCATGCCATTTCCATCAAGAGGCTTTAACACTCCATAACCAATATTTCCACCCGTTACCTTCACAGATCCACTTAATATCCGGATATCGCCACAGGATAATTTTAAATCAGTCACTCCATTCCATCCGCTGCCGATGGCAGCTCCCAGGTATCCTGATTTGCCATCATTATAAGAAGATACGGTTATATTGGGAGCTTTGCCCTCCGCCCCGCCGATCACGATCGTGTCTACACTTCCACCCATTCCGCCTCCGATTCCGGCTCCTGTCTGCTTTCCTCCTTCTGCGGTTATCGTTCCACCCAGTATTTCAATGGTTCCGCCGATTCCATACCGACCGGTTCCGATTCCGGCTCCTCCATGATAATCCCTCGAATAGGAAACCCAATAAGCTCCACCTTCAGCTTCGATAGTTCCGCCCTTGATTATAATCGTTCCTGTCTCAAGTTTTCTGCCTTCGTAACCTGTTGATCCGGCACTTCCTCCGATACCGGCAGCTCCATAGGCACCTCCCACTGCCTTCAGTCTTCCGGTACTATTCTCCGTAATAACCAGTGTTGCATCTTTTTCCACCTCAATTCCGGCTCCTTCATCCAGTCCCACAAGTGTATTGGTTCCTTCTAAGGTCAGATTCAGCTGGGCATTGCCTTTCAAGTAAATACCGGCCAGATTCCATCCACTGGCTCCATCAGATTGGATCGTTACATCTTTAATCGTCAGATCGACCGTAACATTATCAATTGTGATACCGCCCTTGATGTCTTGAGAATTATCCGGCCGCGTGGTAGGGCAATAGGAACCGATTATGGTTATTCCATTAAGCTGATTTACATTACCGCTATTAATGAGCAGAGGGCTATTATTCAGCTTATGCTCTCCACTTGCCAGAGTCATCAGCTGCATCTCTCCTACGAGAACGCAGATTTCCGGAAGCTCTGCCTCCTCTCCCAGTGAATATTCCTCCGGCAGAACCGGTGTGTAGACATAGGCACAGCCGTTGTAGTCCTGATTCGCCTCATAATAGCCATTCCAAGTCTTATCGGAGGTTTCGATAGGCTCTCCGTCCTCGTTAAATTCTTCAAAATATTCCTGCGGGGAGATCCCACCGTGAAATTCCGGGTAGTCGCTTTCACCAATATCCAGCTTCCAGGTCACGCCGGAAATCCTGCTGATATCCTCATCTGCTTCCGTTTCTGCACTTTCTTTTTCGGTGTCAGCTTTCGCATCTATCTGCTGTTCGCCTTCTGCTTTTTGAGCATCCTCTGAGGTTTCCTGCTTCATCCGAACCTCCAGAGTATCCGGAAGGATGATATCGCTTTCTTTGGCACCCAGAGAGAGCTTCTGTACCGCAATAGCCTCATCCAGCCCCAGAAACGCTTCTATCTTTGCTCCTGTTGCTGTTCCGTTTGGTGCTCCGTTTATTCCGGCCTCGGTTCCTGTTATTGCTCCGTTTGCCCCTGCTTCTGCTTTGTTTGTACCTGACTCGCCACGGTTATCTTTTACTTCCGCATTCGACGGAGAAGCATCCGACGGAGAGGCTTTTAATGCAGATTTTTTTAATGCAGCTTCTTTTTCTGCTGTTTCCGCAGTATCATCTGCCTCCGTTTCAGCCCCGATCCGCTGCAGCGAACCGGCCGCCATTGCCTGCGGCTGCCATTCACATGTATTCCATATTAATATAGCTGACAATGCAGCTGCTAAAATTCGTTTCGATTTTTTTCTCATACCATTTTCCTCCCACTGAGACAAATTTGCTATTACTGCCACCAAAAAGAGGTGGAAGTCTTCTCGACTGAGATAGACATCAAGCTCCCGCAATATTTACATTTTTCGCATAATCTTCTATACTAATAGTATATCAATTACGTGTTTTTCTGAAAACCACCTCGACGCAAATGGTCAAACCTCGACCTAATTGGTTTGGAAGCATCGTGGTGAAGGGAGTGCTGCAGTGATGATGCATATTGCTATTGTGGAAGATTTCATTTTCGATCAGGAGCATCTGATCGATTTAATACAGAAGAATTTCGAGAAACATGGAGAAATGGCTGATTTTACCTGCTATGAGAGCGGCGAGTCCTTTTTAGAGGCTTTCCGCCCCGGTCTTTTCAACGCTGTATTTATGGATATCATGCTTGCAAAAAACGGCCTGAACGGGCTTGAAACAGCCGAAAAGCTTCGAGCTGTTGCCGCGCGGATCCCTCTTATCTTTGTGAGCAATGAGCGGGACTATTCCCTTGAAGGATACCGGGTACATCCGCTCGACTACCTCTTAAAGCCGGTGGATGCGAACACACTGGCCTGGTGTCTCGATGAGATCCGCACTTTTCGGGCCGAACCGGCTTATATCGAGATTCAGGCTGTCCTTGGACAGGGGCAGTCATCCTGCCAGCGGATTCTTCTGGATGATTTTTTATACGCGGAAACGCAGAATCACCGCCTGATCATCCACACGTTAAAGGGGGATGTTGCCACACGTCTCTCCTTTTCGAATCTAATGGAGCTGCTGCCGAAAGGCGGACGTTTTTATATGAGCGGCCGCAGTCTCCTCCTCAATTTTTCACAGATGATCTCTGTGGAGGAGGATGGCTCTGTCCGTCTGAAAAATGGTTCCTGCCTTTTCTGCAGCCGTCGAAAGAAAAAAGAGACAAGGGAAGCATTTATGGCATACCTGTTTACCTGTATGCGGAAAGGAATGATAACCGATGAGTAATGCAGGCTTATTTCTACATACTTCTATTAATTTTGACGAAGTTGCAAATGCTTTAGATTATGGGCAAAGAACTCTAGATCATGCAACCTATGCAAAGGTAACGAACGCCTTTAAGAAAATGGTATTCCATTGCCTTCTCTGGATCTTTATATCCATAATCATCTGTTGTGGCACTGTACTGTTAAGTCATCACATCCAGAATCTGAAGACAAATGAATTGCTGACAGCTTATAATGCAACAGCTTTTAAAGGAGGAGTACGAACCAGTCCAACCACGGTACTGTATACAGAAGGCAGCTCCTATCAATATGATGTCTCCAAGCTTGGATTGGATCTTGATACAGATTTTCCGCATCAGAGAGCAGTAACCTTATTATTAGACGACCAAAACCAGCTAAAAGGCGTGATTTCTAATGATGAATTCAACAAAATTACCGATATATTCGCGTTTGGACTTGTGTTCGGAATGATCGAGATAGCGGTAATCATGATCGTCTATGCATTTTTTGTTCGGAAGCATACGTCTTATGGCAAAAAATGGTATGCTTTTATGAAATGGTTTGAAACCAGAGATGACACCCTGCTTAATATCATATGGGAATAATGCCATGCAGCGCATTTAACGCCCATACCAGGCTCATTTATAAGGGAGCTTTGAAGCATGCGATTCTCCCCCTACTGCCCATTCTTCGAATACATCACCTTCGCGCTGATCCCTCTGATCTTTCCAAGCTTCCCGGAAAGCGCGCTGATCCGGTCGGCCGGAGCGTCTACGATAACGCTGATGATGTTCACATGTTTCTTTTCATATGGAAGTCCCATTCTTCCGATAATATAGGGGCTGTAATCGTGAAGGATCTGGTTGACCTCCCCCACAGCCTCTTTATTTTCTACAATGATTCCCACAACTGCGATTCTTGTTTCCTGTTCCATAACCTTCTCCTTTTGTCCTGCCGAAAATATTTCTTTTATCTTAATGTCAGAGAATTCTCTATGTCAAGTATACACTGTGAAATTGTTCTTATAACACATCTTTGGCGTTACTGCACACGGGTAGGAATTTTCTGTTACATAAAAACAGTTCCGGCATACAGACTCTTCTGTCCATATCGCCGGAACTGTTTTTATTTTTACATGATCTTATCGCGGTAAAGTTCTCTTACTTTCTTATTAAAAGTGACTTACCAGTCATCTCTTTCGGCTGTTCCATTCCCATAAGCTCAATCAGGGTCGGAGCGATATCTGCAAGGCAGCCGCCCTCTCTCAATTTGTAAGCCGGATCTGCATTGACAAGGATA
>ERZ839947.2829-NODE-2829-length-11544-cov-4.121072_pt1 | contig 11544 bp, 10 predicted proteins | sample MGYA00519908_ERZ839947 | MGnify/ENA primary metagenome ERZ839947 (study PRJEB31850, sample SAMEA3708857) | human gut metagenome | biome: human gut; feature: human-associated habitat; material: faeces | place: China | collected 2014 ... | reverse complement strand
ACGACTACAAGGATGGCAAGTGCAGCCGCTGCGGCGCTGAGGAGCCTACCACTCCCGTGGAGCCCGGCAAGCCCGGCGATTCCGGCAAGCCTACCACGCCGGAGAAGCCCGCTGAGCCGTCTCAGCCCACCACGCCCGCCACCGGCGACAGCAGCAACATGACCGCCCTGTGGGTGGTGCTGGCTGTGGCTGGTCTGGGTATCATCGCCCTGGTGGTGCTGCTTGTCACCAAGCGCAAGAACAAAAAGGACTAAATCGGCCTGTTCCAACGAAAAAAGGCGCTCCGACAGTTGCCGGAGCGCCTTTTTTTCTGAACTTTCCGCAGCATCTTTTTACGGCCGGGGCTTTTCACCACCTGCTGGATGTGCTATACTGAATCCATTAACCTGTGCATCAAGGAGCCGCTTATGAAACGTGTCGCCAGTATTCAGGATATTTCGTGTCTGGGCCGCTGCTCGCTGACGGTGGCGCTGCCTGTGATCTCCGCCATGGAGGTGGAGTGCGCCATTCTGCCCACCGCCGTACTCAGCGCCCACACCATGTTCCCGGACATCCTCTGCCGGGACCTGACGGCGGATATTCTGCCCATCGCCCGATACTGGCAGAGCCAGCAGGTGCGGCTGGACGCCGTCTACACCGGTTATCTGGCCTCCCCCCGACAGGTGGAGGATGTCTGCCAGGCGTTGGAGGTGCTGGCGGGGCCGGATACCCTACGCTTCGTGGACCCGGCTATGGCTGACGGGGGAGCGCTCTACACGGGCTTTGACGAGGATTTTCCCCGCCACATGGCCCGCTTGGCGGCGCAGGCGGACGTGGTGACGCCCAATCTCACAGAGGCCTGCTTGCTGACGGGGACCCCCTACCGGGAGGACTACGACCTGCCCCGGCTGAGGGATATCCTGCGGAAGCTGGCGGAGTTGGGTCCCCGTCACGTGGTGCTGACCGGCGTCCCCTATGGCCCGGACAAACTGGGCGTGCTGGCCTATACCCCGGCGGAGGATCGCTTCTTTGAATACGGCAGCCGCCGCATTGACGCCCATTTCCCCGGCACGGGGGATCTCTTCTCCTCCGCCTGCGTAGGTGCTCTGATGCGGGGTAAGCCGCTGGAGGAGGCCCTGCGTCTGGCGGTGGATTTCACGCTGCTGTGCATCCAAGTCACCTGCCGGGATGAAAACGCCCCATGGTACGGGGTGGAGTTTGAAAAAGCACTGCGGTATCTCCCAGAGCTGCTGGAGCGATAAAAACAGGAGGGGAAAGCCATGTTTCGAGACATCCGGAAGAAGAAAAATCAGATCAGCACGGAGGAGGCGGAGCAGCTCCTACGGGAGGCCCGCCGGGGCATTCTGGCCGTAAACGGCCGGGAGGGCTACCCCTACGCCATCCCCATCAACTACTATTACGACCGGGAGGCGCAGAAGATTTACTTCCACGGCGCCCGTGCCGGTCACAAGGCGGAAGCCATCCGGGCCTGTGATAAGGTGTGCTTCACCGTCTACGGCAGTGAGACGATCCGGGAGGAGGCGTGGGCGCCGTACCTCCGGAGCGTCGTGGTGTTCGGCCGGTGTCACCTGCTGGAGCAGAGCCCGGAGAACATGGCGTTGCTGAAGCGCTTCGCCATGAAGTATTACCCGGAGGAGCAGTTGGCAGACGAGGAGATTCGGCAGGATGGCGCTGCCGCCCAGCTCTTCGAGATCGAGATCCACCACCTCAGCGGAAAAGAAGTGCAGGAGAAGTAAGCATATCCTCCCCGGTATGCAGCTGCCGGAAGCGCAAAAGAAAAACAGCACCCGCAGGCCCAATGGGTCTGCGGGTGCTGTTGGTGCCGGTGACCGGACTCGAACCGGTACGCTGTCGCCAGCGGTGGATTTTGAGTCCACTACGTCTACCAATTCCATCACACCGGCAGAGGAGACTTTACTATTATAGCCGAAGCGGCGGCGGATTGCAAGAGCAATTTTCCCGCCCATCACTCCGTAGCTACGGCCAACAGCTCCGGAACGGTGTCCACGATGCACCGGGCGCCGGCCTGCTCCAGCAGCGCCCGCCCCCGGAAGCCCCAGGCCACTGCCGCCAGCGGAAGTCCTGCCCGGTGAGCCATCTCCACGTCTACCTCACTGTCGCCCACATACAGGGCGTGCCGGGCGTCCACCCCCAGCTGCTCCATGGCGCTCCACACCATCTCCGGTGCGGGCTTGGAGGGGATACCGTCTCGCTGCCCCAGTGCTGCCAACCCCGGAAAGAACCGGGCCGCCAGCGTGCGGGTGGTCTCGTCCGGCTTGTTGGATACCACCGCCAGCTTCAGCCCCCGCTGACGCAGCTGCTCCAGCAGCTCCGGGATGCCCGGATAGGGGCAGGTTTGGACGCAGTTGTGGGCCTGATAGTAGGCCCGGTACTCTGCCAGCACCTTCTGCTCCTGAGGATATCCCTCCGGCAGCGCCCGGTGGATCAGCGGCCCGGCGCCGTTTCCCACGAAGCACCGCACCTCCTCAAGGGTTCGCAGAGGCAGCCCGTGAGCCGCCAGCACGTGGTTTACGGCGTCCTGCATATCCGTCAGGGTGTCCAGCAGGGTGCCGTCCATGTCAAACAGGATCGCATGATATCTGCCCATGGCCGCCCTCACCCCCGGATCAGGGTGGTCAGACCGGCGTGGGCGGCGGCCTGCTCCGCCTCCTTCTTACTGTGGCCCTGACCCTTCCCGATGGGCTGCCCGTTCAGCAGCACACGGGAGGTGAATACCTTGGCATGGTCCGGACCGCTGGCGGAGACCAATTCATATTGCAGCGTCTGGTTGCTGCGCCGCTGCACCAGCTCCTGCAGCTCCGTCTTGTAGTCCCGGCGGCGCTCCTCCACATCCGTCTCCCGCTCCTTATCCAGCAGGACCCGGTGAATGAGCGCACGGGCCGCCTCCAACCCGCCGTCCAGATACACGGCGGCAAAAACGGACTCCGTGGCGTCCGCCAGAATGGACGCCCGCTGCCGGCCTCCGCCGGCCTCCTCGCCCTTGCCCAGCTTCAGATAGGATCCCAAGTCGAGACTCTGGGCCACCTCGTGCAGACTCTCCTCGCAGACCAGTGCGGCCCGGATGCGGGTCAAGTCCCCCTCCGGCAGATCCGGGTGCTTGCGGAACAGATAGTCCGCCGTCACCAGACCCAGCACGGCGTCCCCCAGAAACTCCAGCCGCTCATTGCTATGAATGCCCAAGCTGCGGTGCTCATTGGCGTAGGAGCTGTGATATAAAGCGCCCTCCAGCCGCTTCCGATCCCGGAAGGTATAGCCCAGACGCTCCTCTAAAGTACGCATTGCATAACTCCTTTCCGGCCGGAAAAGAAAGCCCCGTGGACAAACTCCAACGGGGCGTTCTTTCTTCACGGTCGTGTCAGCTCATCTTATTGTACAGATAACGAACGCAGTCACCGACGGTTTTCAGCCCGGTCAGGTCGTCCTCGTCGATCTCACCGACGTTGAATTCTTCTTCCATGGCCATTACCAGCTCCACCAGATCCACAGAGTCAGCGCCCAGATCATCCACAAAGGAGCTGTCCATGCTGATCTCGTCAGCATCAATGGCGAACTGTTCAGCGATCAAATCCTGCATCGTCTTGAAGATGTCTTCCATCGTCATAAGATGATTCCCCTCCTTTCGGGTATCGCTCTGAAAGATAATACGGCAATTACCGCCGTGTGTCAACACCTTTTCTGTGAATATTTTCTCGAAGTGGAGTTTATTCCCGTTCCACCTTCATCAGGGCCACATTTTCCTCGATATCCCTGATAATGCCGCTGCGGGCCACCTGCACCGCCTGCCCCATGGCGTTTTCGATGGCCTCGGCGTTGGAGGAGCCGTGGGCCTTGATGACCGGCCGGGAGATACCGATGAAGGCGGTACCGCCCACCTTATTGGGGTCCAGCTTGGCCTTGAAGGCGTTGAGCCCCGGCATGACGCACAGGGCCGCCAGCTTGGTCAGCAGGTTCTTCTTGAACATGGCTTTCAGGGCGCTTCCGGCGAAAGAGCCTACGCCCTCCATGGTTTTCAGCAGCACATTGCCGGAGAAGCCGTCGCAGACGATGACGTCGCACCCGCCCTTGATGGCCTCCTTGGCCTCAATGTTGCCGATGAAGTTCAGGTGTCCCGCCGTGTGGGCCTCCTGCAGCCAGCGCAGGGTCTCCTTCTGGAGATCGGTGCCCTTGCTGTCCTCGGTGCCGATGTTCAGCAGTCCCACACGGGGCCGCTCTACCCCAAGCACCCGGTGGGCGTAGTAGCTGCCCAGATAGGCGAACTGTACCAGATATTCCGGGGTACACTCGGCGTTGGCACCGCAGTCGATGAGTACCGCCTGACCGGTGGTGGTGGGAATTACCGGGGCCATGGCCGCCCGACGGATGCCCCGGATGCGCTTGACGATGAGGGTAGCGCCGGTGAGCAGAGCGCCGGTGCTGCCGGCGGAGACCATGGCGTCGGCCCTGCCGTCCCGCAGCATGGTCAGTCCCACACCCATGGAGGTGTCCTTCTTCCGGCGGAACACCGTGGCGGGGTCGTCACACATCTCCACCGTCTCAGTGGTGTGAACGATCTCCATGCCCTGGGGCAGCGTCTTTTCGCCGCAGGCCTCCAGCGCCTGCAAAATAGCGGTGGTGTCGCCGGTGAGGGTGACGTCCACGCCCCAGCGCTTCTGACCGGATAGCGCACCCTTGACGATTTCCAGCGGGGCATTGTCGCCGCCCATGGCGTCGATGATGAGCTTCATGACAGGATCTCCTCCCTCCGGGCTTCGATGATGGCCAGCGAGCGCTGGCTCAGCTCGGCATTCTTGTTGCGCTTGCCCTTGACCCGGTGGTCCAGCGGCGGGATGATGCCGAAGTTGATGTTCATGGGCTGGAATACCCCCACGGTCTGATTGCTGACATACAACCCCAGAGCGCCGATGGCCGTTTCCTGCGGGAAGTCGATGGGAGCCTGCCCCTTCAGGCGGCGGGCCGTCTCCACTCCCACCAGAAAGCCGCTGGCGCAGGACTCCACATAGCCCTCTACGCCGGTCATCTGTCCGGCAAAAGCGATACGGGATCGGGACTTCAGCCGGTAATACCGATCCAGCAGCCGGGGGGAGTCCAGATAGGTGTTGCGGTGCATAACGCCGTAGCGCAGGAACTGAGCGTCCTTCAGAGCGGGGATCATGGTGAATACCCGCTTCTGCTCCGGCCACCGCAGGTGGGTCTGGAAGCCCACCAGATTGTAAATGGAGCCGTCGGCGTTGTCCCGCCGCAGCTGTACCACGGCGTAAGGCTCCTTCCCGGTCTTGGGGTCCGGCAGGCCACGGGGCTTCAGCGGCCCGAAGCGCAGGGTGTCCTCACCCCGGCGGGCCATGACCTCCACCGGCATACAGCCCTCAAAGACCTGCCCATCCTCGAAGCCGTGGACCTCCGCCTCCTGGGCGGTAGTCAGCTCCTGCCAGAAGGACAGATACTCCTCCTTGGACAGGGGGCAGTTGATGTAGTCCGGAGTACCCTTATCATAGCGGGAGGCGAAATAGGCGCTGTCCATATCCACGCTGTCAAAGCTCACCAACGGAGCGGCAGCGTCGAAGAAGTTCAGAGTGGTTTGCTGTCCGTCTCCCAGCAGAGCCAGCAGGCGGTTCGCCAGAGCGTCGGAGGTCAGCGGCCCGGAGGCCACCACCACCTCACCCTCCGGCAGCTCCGTTACCTCGCCGGGGACCACGGTGATGAGGGGGTGATTCCGGATCTCCTCCGTTACCATCCGGGCAAAGCCCTCCCGGTCCACCGCCAGAGCACCTCCGGCGGGGACGGCGGTGGCGTCGGCGCAGCGGAGGATCAGGCTGTCCAGTCGCCGCAGCTCCTCCTTCAGCAGGCCCACGGCATTCTCCAGCCCCGCTCCCCGCAGGGAGTTGGAGCAGCAAAGCTCGGCAAACCATGGGGTCACATGGGCGGGGGTCATCTTCTCTGGCTTCATCTCCCGCAGGGTCACGGGGATGCCCCGCCGGGCCAGCTGCCAAGCACATTCGGAGCCGGCCAGACCGGCGCCGATCACAGTTACAGGCTCCATTTATTCCTCCGTTTCAGCGTCAGCCTTCTTGGCGGCAGACGTGGTAGCTTTCTTAGTAGCGGCCTTTTTGACCGTAGTGGTTTTCTTGGCCGTCGTTGCTTTCTTGGTAGTCGTGGCTTTCTTGGTGGTAGCCCTCTCGGCCGCCGCCTTTCTGGAGGCCGTCGCTTTTTTGGCTGCGGCCTTTTCCACTGCCGTGGATGCTTCGGCAGCCTCCTCCGTAGAGGGCTGTTCCGCAGCGGCCTTCGCCACGGCGGAGGCAGTCTTTTTGGTCGCCGTCTTGGCCGTGGATTTTTTGGCGGCGGTTTTGGCCGTGCCGGTTTTCTTAGCGGTGCTTTTCTTTGCCGCAGTTTTCTTAGCTGTGGTGGTTTTCTTGGCGGCGGGCTTGTCAGATGCCTCCGTTTGGACAGTTTCGGACGTCGGCTGACCGTCCGCTGCGGTACCATTTGTCCCGCTTTCCGTCCCATCGGACGCAGCAGTCCGCTTGGGATAGCCTCGCTGATCCTCCGGCAGGAAATTTTCACACGCCGGGTTGATGCAGAAGGGACGCTTGAACCCCCGGCCGGATTTCTTGAACATGGTGTGGCCGCAGACAGGGCAGTCGTCCTTCACCGGTACGTCGAAGGTAACGAAGGAGCAGGCGGGGAACTTTTCGCAGCAGTAATAGTTATACTGCTTGCCGGATTTCTTGCTGACACCGGTGCGCTTCATGAGCCGACCGCCGCACACAGGGCAGCGGCCCGGCATCTCCACCACCAGCGGCTTGGTGAACTTGCACTCCGGGTAGCCGGGACAGGCCAGGAACCGGCCGAACCGGCCGGACTTGATGACCATGTTCCTGCCGCAGAGGTCACACTTCTCCTCGGTGACCTCGTCGGGAACCTTCAGATAAACACCCTCCATGTCCTTCTCCACCTGATGGAGATTGGACTCGAAGCCACCGTAGAACTGGCGCAACAGCTGCTTCCACGGCAGCTTTCCGGACTCCACCTCATCCAGCTCCTCCTCCATGTGGGCGGTGAACTTCACGTCCACGATGTCCTTGAAGCGGTCGCACATAAGGCCGTTGACCACGTCGCCCAGCGGCGTCATTTTCAGGTACTTGCCGTCCTTGATGACGTACTCCCGGTCCAGAATGGTGGACACCGTGGGCGCATAGGTGGAGGGGCGGCCGATGCCGTTTTCCTCCATGGCCCGGATGAGGGAGGCATCGGTGAACCGGGCGGGGGGCTGGGTGAAGTGCTGGGCCGGGTCAAAGCCCGTCAGCGTCACCACCTCGCCCTGTGCCAGCGGGGGCAGGGCGGGGGCCTTTTCCTCCTTCTCGTCGTCCCGGCTCTCCTCGTATACGGCGGTATAGCCGGCGAACTTCAGGCTGCTGGCGCTGGCCCGGAAGCTGTGGGCTCCAGCGCCCAGCTCTACGCTGACGCTGTCATAGATGGCGTTGGACATCTGGCTGGCCAGAAAACGGCTCCAGATCAGGCGGTACAGCCGATACTGCTCGCTGGTAAGATCGCTCTTGACCCGCTCCGGGGTCAGATCCACGTCGCTGGGGCGGATGGCCTCGTGGGCGTCCTGCGCCCCGGCCTTGGTCTTATACTGCCGGGGGGCGGCGGGACAGTAGCCTGCGCCGTAGCGCCCGGTGACGAAGCTGCGGGCCGCTGCCTGCGCCTCGTCGGAGATCCGCAGGGAGTCGGTACGCATATAGGTGATGAGGCCCACGGTGCCCTCGCCCTCGATATCCACGCCCTCGTACAGCTGCTGGGCGATGGCCATGGTCCGCCGGGGCGTCATGGAGAGCTTGCGGGACGCCTCCTGCTGCATGGTGGAGGTGGTGAAGGGCGGGGCGGGGGAGCGCTGCTTATCCGTGCGCTTCACGCTCTTGACGGCAAAGGGCAGATCCTGCACCTCCGCCTGAATGGCGCTGATCTCCTCCTGAGAGACGGGCTCATATTTCTTGCCGTCCTTGCCGTAATATCTGGCCCGGAAGGGGACGCCGCCGTCGTTTTTCAGCAGGGCGTCCAGCGTCCAGTACTCCTGGGGGACGAAGTCCTTGATCTCCTTCTCCCGGTCTGCCACCAGACGCATGGCCACCGACTGCACCCGGCCTGCCGACAGGCCCCGCCGGATCTTTTTCCACAGCAGGGGGGACAGCTCATAGCCCACGATGCGGTCCAGAATACGCCGGGCCTGCTGGGCGTCCACCAGATCCTGATCGATCTCACGGGGGTGGTGGATGCTCTCGGTGACCACCTTGCGGGTGATCTCGTTGAAGGTGACTCGCTTGGCTTTTTCGTCGCTGAGGTCCAGCAGGTTCTTCAGGTGCCAGCTGATGGCCTCACCCTCACGGTCCGGGTCGGTGGCCAGATATACGGTGTCGCTGGCCTTGGAGAGTTTTTTCAGCTCATTGATAAGCTCCTCCTTACCCCGGATGGGGCGGTAGTTGGGCTCGAAGTCGTGCTCGACATCCACGCCCAGCTTGCTTTTGGGCAGGTCACGCAGATGTCCCATACTGGCCCTGACCTCGTAATCCGGTCCCAGATACTTGCCGATGGTCTTGGCCTTGGCAGGGGACTCCACGATCACCAGATTTCGGGCTGCTTTTTTTGCCATGTTCTTATCCTTCCTTTTTACAACCGGATCTCCACCGTGCGGACGAAGCGCCGTGCTCCGTGCTGCGTGGCATATCCGTCGATCTCTAATACCGTCAGGGCTGACAGCACCCGCCGAATGGGCAGGTCGGCCCGCTCCGCCACGTCATCGGTGAGCAGAGGGGCATCGGTGGTCAGCACCTGTAGGATGCGGATCTGATCGTCCGTCAGACCCGCCGTATCCGCCGTCAGGTCCAGTACCGGCAGGGCGGGGGGAGTTTCCTTCTTCTCCGGCTTCGCCGGGGACGATTCCTCCGCCCTTTGAGCGGGGAGACTGTCCTGCTCCGGCACCGGAGGAAGATTCTCCGACGAGGGGCGCAGCCGGTGGGGGAACCGGCTCCGGTACCCCTCCAGAATGTCCCAGCCGCAGGTCACAAGTCCTGCGCCGTCCCGGATGAGGCGGTTGCTGCCCCGACTGTTGGGGGCGTCGATGGGGCCGGGGACGGCGAACACGTCCCGTCCCTGCTCCAGCGCCGTATTGGCGGTGATGAGAGCGCCGCTGCGCTCCGGGGCCTCCACCACCAGCACCGCCAGACTCAGGCCGCTGAGGATGCGGTTGCGGACGGGGAAGTGGCTGCCCATGGGCTCCGTTCCCGGCGGGTACTCGCTCAGCAGCACGCCGGTGGCGGCGATGTCCTCGTAGAGCCGCCGGTTCTCCGCCGGATAGACCACGTCCACGCCGCCGCCCAGAACGGCCGCCGTAAAGCCGCCGGCCCGCAGAGCGCCCCGGTGGGAGGCACCGTCGATGCCCTTGGCAAGGCCCGACACCACCACGGCACCCTCCTTCGCCAGCTGGTAGCCCAGCTCCCCGGCGGCGGAGATGCCATAGGGGGTACACGTCCGGGTACCCACCACGGAGACGGCGGCCTCCTCATCGAACAGGGGCATCCGGCCCCGTCCGTACAGCAGCACCGGCGGGTCATAGATGTTCCGCAGCCGGTCCGGGTAGAGGGCGTCCTGCATGGTCAGCAGGAAGATATCCCCCTTGGCGCAGCGGGCCAGCACGTCCTCGGCCCGGTCTGTGGACTTGTCCGACAGCAGCGCCGCCTGAGAGGAGGACAGCCCCTCCACCGGAGGGAGATCCTCCGGCTGGGCGTAGTATATGTCCTCCGGCGAGGGGAAATGCTCCAGAAGCAGAAGCTTGCTGCGGTTGGTCAGCCCCGGCAGGGTGGTGAGCCATACCCAGTATTTCAGAGCAGCCATGTGAGATCCCTCCTTATCGCCAGCTCTCCCACAGCAGCACCGCTGCGGCAATGGCTGCATTCAGGGATTCGCAGCGGTCCGACATGGGGATGCGGATGGTTTGGCCACACAGATCCAGCACCTCCCGGCTCAGGCCACGGCCCTCGCTGCCGATGGCCAGCGTGCAGCGGGTGTAGTCCGCCTGCCGGGCGTCCACGGTGTCCTCCCGCAGGGCGGCCCCGTACAGGGGCAGGCCGCTGCGGTGCAGCAGGGCCGCCAGTTCCTCCGGTGTGCCGGAATAGATGGGGCGGCGGAACACGGCCCCCATGGACGAGCGCACCGCCTTCCAGCCGTAGGGGTCGGCGCAGCCGCCGGTAAGCAGCAGGCCGTCGGCGTCGAAGGCGTCCAGCGTCCGCAGGATGGTGCCTACGTTGCCGGGGTCCTGCACCCCGTCCAGCAGCACATACCGTCGGCCGGTGAGGGACCGGGGCAGGGGAGCCTGAGGCAGGCGGCAGGTGAAAAGCACCCCCTGAGGGGTCTTTACCGGGGAGATGGAGGCCATGACGTCCTCCGGCACCTGCACCTGCCGGATATGCTCCGGCAGCCGGGGCAGGGGGGAGGTAGACACCACGGCGGTGATCTCCGCCTGCCACAGCAGGGCCTCCTGCAGCAGCTTGGGGCTGTCACAGAGAAATTCCCCCGTCGCCCGCCGGTAGGCGGCGGAGCCGACCAGCTTGCGAATATGGCCCATGAGGGGGTTGTGACGGCTGGTGATATGCTCCATAGGGACTCCTTTCCCGGCGTTTTCATGCACCGAAGGGATGATTTGACACCTTATTCTAAAGGATTCCTCCGGTAATTTCAAGCCCTTTCTGCCGGGAAGGGCAAAAAAGAGGGAATTTTCCACGGAATATTCCCAAAAACTTCTTGACTTTTGGCGGATATCCGGTATAATAATTAGGCCTGCGTATGCGGGCAAATCCTTGCTCTCACCGGAGCGTGAGGGCCATAAGTCCAAAAGGAGGTGCAAAAAGTATGGCTAAGATTTCCGCCAACTATGAGGTCGTTTACATTCTCGACCCGGCACAGGGTGAGGAGGCTATTGCCGCCAATGTGGCAAAGTTCCAGGCTCTGGCTGAGCAGCACGGCTGCTCCGACGTGGTCGTGGATGAGTGGGGCAAGCGTCGTCTTGCTTACGCCATCGATTACAAGACCGAAGGCTACTATGTGCTGATGAGCTTCACCAGCGCACCGGAATTCCCCAAGGAACTGGATCGTATCCTGGGCATTACCGAGGGCGTGATGCGTTCCATGATCGTCTGCAAGGACGAGTAAGGGGGAAGCACAATGCTGAACAAGATTTTCATCATGGGTCGCCTGACCAGGGACCCGGAGCTGCGGCGTACTCAGAGCGGTACGGCGGTCACCAGCTTCTCTTTGGCCGTGGACCGGGACTATAAGTCCCAGAGCGGCGAAAAGGAGACCGATTTCATCGATGTGGTGGCTTGGCGCAGCACGGCGGAGTTCGTCTCCAAGTATTTCACCAAGGGCCGCATGGCCGTGGTGGAGGGGCGGCTCCAGATCCGTGACTGGAAAGACAAGGAGGGCAACAACCGCAGAAGTGCGGAGGTGGTTGCCGACAATGTCTATTTCGGTGAC
>ERZ839947.2825-NODE-2825-length-11550-cov-2.241322_pt1 | contig 11550 bp, 12 predicted proteins | sample MGYA00519908_ERZ839947 | MGnify/ENA primary metagenome ERZ839947 (study PRJEB31850, sample SAMEA3708857) | human gut metagenome | biome: human gut; feature: human-associated habitat; material: faeces | place: China | collected 2014 ... | reverse complement strand
CGTGTGTGGGGAAGTCATTTCTTCCGGCACACAGCTACTCCCGCTTTTTGGGGCTCCTTGCGGGGAGCCTGATGCGTGTGTTTTTGCACCGTCTGTGGACTCACACTGGTTGCTTTCTGTGAATGCAAGCCGATCGCGCACAGGCAAAGGCCCCTTTCTGTTCGACAACGGGAAGGGGCCTTTGCCTGTTTATGGATATTCCGGAGTACGGTGGTCATGCTAGTCGTTTCGTGGCCCTTGGGGCATGGGAGGCATCCCTTTGCCACCCGAGGGCAGGGCCTTTGTTTCCGTTTTGGGTACTTCCCCATACACGGCGAAGTGCCCGCGCCCGGTGTTTTTGATCTGGTACAACGCGGCGTCGGCCTTGGCGAACAGTTCGGCGTAGGTCTTGCCGTCACGCGGGAACAGGCTGATGCCGATGCTTGCCGAGATGACATAATCCTGCCCGAGGGTGACATGGGCCAGTTCGACGGAGAGCCGCCTGCATTTGGCTTTGAGGGTTTCGAGCCCATCGGAAAGGGAAATGTCCTTGGCGAGCACGACGAATTCATCCCCGCCCGTGCGCCCGACGATGTCCGTGGCGCGGAACGTCGCGCTCAGGGTAGACGCCACCGCCTTGATCACCGAGTCCCCGAACAAGTGCCCGAACGTATCGTTTGCGTATTTGAACTTGTCGAGATCCACAACGATGAGCGCGTGGTTTCTCCCCTCCTGCAACTCAAGGGAAACAAGGTGTTCCGTAGTGATCTTGTTGTAGATCTGCGTGAGCAGATCCGTGCTTGCTTCGTGGCGGAGGCGGTCTTCCTCGAGCTTCTGGTGGTGGATGTTCGTGAGCTGCCCGATGAGTTTGATGGCGCGCCCGGTTTCGTCACGGATGCTGCGGAAGCGGATTGAGTACCACTGATAGCCTTCTTTCGGCTGAAGCAGGCGGAGGGTGAGGGCGTAGGAATCGACCCCCTGTTCAATGCGGCGATAGGCCTCCTGAAGCGTTTTCGCATCCTCGGGCAGGAGCATGTTGAGCAGGTTGTCCTGATGCCGCCTGTAATTAGGGATGACCCGGGGCTTATGGAAAATGGTTTCGTAGCGTTCCGAGCACGTCATCTCGTCGGTGTCGTAGTCGTATTCGAAGATGATGTCGTTGGTCAGCTCCGCGACGATGCGGTTCCGCTGCTGTTCCAGCTCCAAAGCCCGCATGGTGTTTTTCTGCTTGCTGACGTCCACGAACACGCCCTGAAATACGGGCACGCCGTCGCGGTGCCCCACGAGGCTGGCTTGGAGATAGATCCAGACGACACCGCCGTCCCTGCGCAGGATGCGGTATTCGGTATGCACCGGGATGTTGCTTGCGAGGCTGGAACGGAACGCGCCGAGCAGGTGTGCCCGGTCGTCGGGGTGCACCACAAGCAGGGCTTCGTCGTGCACGTCCTGCTCATATTCCGCGTGGCTTCTCCCGGCAAGCGCGTAAAAACCGGCGTTTGCCCAGAGCACACGGAGGCTGTCCGTGAGTTCGAGCCGCGCCACCCCGCCTCTGACGCCGTTGATGACGGCTTCAAGCTCCTGCGAGGTTTCAGTCGCCCGGGCGCTGGCCTCTTCGGCCTCCCGTGCCCGTTCTTCCGCCATGCTGAAGCTTGCCTTGAGCCGCTGGACCATCGTGTTGAGGGCGCGGGCCAGCTTGCCGAGTTCATCCTCGCGCCGGATGTTTAGGGAACGATCGAGATCGCCCGAGGCTACGCGCTCGGCGAACTCCACCCCCTCTTGAAGGACACCGGTGACTTTACGCAGGATGAGGTAGATGAGCAGTGTGACGAGCAGCAGCGCGCCCGCGCAGCTCAGGATGATGTCGCTGCGGAGGCTGCGTACCCCGGCGAGCATGGCTTCCTTGGATGCTGCGGCCACAATGATCCACCCGTTGGGCAGGGCCGTATAGGCGCTGTACATGATCTGCCCCTGCGGGTTCCTGTATTCCAGAAACCGATCTTTGTCCGCGGTGGCTTCCTTGATGAAGCGCTGTTCGGAGACATTGGCGGCGAACATCTTGTTACGGTCCCTGTGCATGATGACCGAGCCGCCCGGCGTGCAGACGAAAACATACCCCATGCCGTTGAGGGTGACGGGATCGACGATAAGGCGCGTGAGGTGCTCCATGTTGATCGCGCCGACGAGCACGCCGGATACTTTGCCCCTGTCATAGATAGGGGTGGAGATGATGAACGCCTTTTCCTGCGTATAAGGAAGGACAAACGGCCCGTCGAGGGTTTGTGCGCCTTGCAATGCCTTTTGGAAATAGGGGGAGGTTTTACGGCTGGTGGAGTTCTCGCCCGGATTGACGCTGGCGATCACGGTCCCCCTGCTATTGAGGACGGCCAGACCGTCGATGCTTGGGAAGTCGAACACGGCCCGCCGCAAATGACGGGTAAGGAGCTTGCTCCGTTCGCCCTCGGGGGATTCATCAGGGTTGCGGAGCAGCTCGATGATGGCGATGCGATCCGCCACTGTGAGCAAATGCTGGCGGGTGAGGTTCATGACGGTGGTGAGTTCGCGCCCCACGGCGTCGAGCGTGGAAATTTCAAGGATGCGGGTAGCCTCGGCCACAGAATCCCGGGCGTCGCTGTATGCCTTCCACCCGATGAAGGACGTGGCGAGCGTCACAATGACGCTGATGGGAATGATCATGCGCGCGATAAGTGACATCGTATCTTTCTCGTGTTCAAAACCAGTAGGGGGGAGGAGCCCTGAAGGGCGAAGAGGTGATTCGAGAGATGATACGCGGGGAAAAGGAAATGTAAACTATAATCCGGGCGGAAGCCTGAGGGGGCAAGGGGGGCCGCCGGAGCGGAGCGGCTAGGGGCGGAGAGGCCGTTTTGCTGAAAGGCGGTGTCCGGGCACCGGGATCGCCCCGCAGGGGAGCGGGTGAAACGAAAGCCCCGAAAGCCGGGCTTTCGGGGCGAACCTATCTGCGCGTCTTGCGCCAGCCGTCAAAGCGTTCCTGAAATATTTTTGAATCTTGCCTGGTCCGTGTGGATACCATCCAGAGGAAGACGCAGATTGTGAGGGCCACAAGGCCCACAAGGGCGAGCAGGATGTATACGATAACCGTCAGAATGGCAAAAATCGTTTCCATAGGGTTGCCTCCATGTCCAATCTTAGCAGAGAACGGCTCCGCGTCAAAGAGGACCCAAGGGTACGGGCGGGGAAGGCGTAAGAGGGAAGATTCCGGACATGCAGCCGACGGGATGGGGGACGGCCCGCCATACTGCGGCGTGCCCCAACATCCTTGACTTTAGCGTGTTCAGAGCTATTGTGAAGACAGAAGGAAAAGGCGTTTCCCATCACTTCATTACGGAGGCATCATCTATGGAAGTGAAGAAGGTTCTCTGTGCGGTGGACTTGGAAGACACGATTGCCCCTTCCGTTGAATATGCGAAGATGATGGCGTCCATGACCGGGGCCTCCATTCTGGTTGCCTATGTCATCCCGGCTCACACGCCGTATGAGGATGTGTATCTTTCCGTCAACAACCAGCCGAATGAAGTGAACAATCCCAACGAAACCATCCAGAAGTCCATGAACGCCCTCTTGGCGGAACAGTTCGCCGGGATGGATGCCACGGGCGTCATTCTTGTGGGGCGGCCTTCCGAAGAGCTGGTAAAGTTGGCTGAAGAGAAGGGAGCCAGCCTCATCGTCATGGGCACGCACGGGCGGGCGGGGTTTGACCGTCTGCTGTTCGGGTCCGTCGCCCATGAAGTGGTGCGGGCCGCGCCATGCCCGGTGATGACCGTCCGGCCCCCCATGCCGAAGAAGTAAGCGATAAGGGTGCCCTTCCGATTGGGGAAGGGCGCTTTTTTTACGCCCTGAGCCCATCCGGTCAATCGCCCTCCCCGGAAGGAGGCGACTCTTGGAGTCTTGCCTGGGCGCTTCCGGAAAGGCGGGCTTTTTCCTGCCGCTTCAGTGTACGGTTTTCCGCGAATTGATTGACGATCATGGCGACGATGACCAGTGAGTACATGTACGCGATCAAGGCCACGAGGATGGTGGCGTTCTTGGCGACCCATGTATGGGGCGTGATGTCCCCGTAGCCGATGGTCAGGATGGTCACGTAGCTGAAATAGAACAGATCACGGAAACCCTGCCCGCCGGGCGTGAGCCCGGAAAACGAGCCCGGTTGATGGAACTCCACGGCGACGAAGACGAAAAAACCGCAGTACCCGATGAGGAGCAGGCCGCACAGCGCCGCGAGCACGCTTTCCCGGTCCACCAGCGGGGCCGTGTAGATCTGCCGGAAGAGTTCGAGCGTCACCCACCCGAAGAACACGACATAGGCGAATACAAGATACTCGCGCAGATTCAGGGGCGTGAAGCTGTCCAGCAGGCGCCCGACGATGAGCAGGCCGCCGAGGAAGATCAACAGGGTCAAGAGGTATCCCCTCCGCCGGATATCGAAGAGGGAGATCCCCGCGATGAGCTGGATCGGCAGGTAGATGGTCTGCGCGATGCCGTCGTAGATGTCTTCGGGGAAGAAGATGTTGACGACGATCGTGCACAGGAGTGAAGCGAAGAGAAGGTCGAAACGATACTTGTAGGCTTCCGATCGGATGTGGTGCGGATGCTCGGGCATGGGCGGCGATCCCTCGTTGGAGGATTGAGCGGGTGCGCTTCCGTTCTTAGGAGAAAAATGCGCGGCGGTATAGGGGAATATCCGGAGATCCGCCGTGAAAATGAAGCAGGTATAAAAGAGGTTGCGGCGCGGCCTGATTTGAACGTGATGAAAAGGGGAAAGGGGGTGTCCATAACCCCGGGGGCATGGCGGCGTTCCTTCGGTGGCCGGAGGCCCGGGGAGGCGGAAAAAGCTGAAAAGTATGGCGGGAGCATTTGCGAAATGCCGACTGGGCAGGTATGCTCCCACTGCGTCTGAGCGCGCCGGGGAGAGGCGCTTTCCTTGGCGCTGTGGGGATGTGCACGGGCGGTTCCGGGGGGAGATTCGCCAGACAACGGAGGGGAATGGTGAGAGCGGTCCGCACGTTTCGGGGGAGAAACGTCTACGTTTTGTGTCTCCTTGGCATTTTTGCGCTTTCGGTTCTGGTCGCGCTCTCCTTCCTGGAGTTCAGGAGCGAAAACCGGGAACGTATCCAGGCCGTCAACAACGCCTATCTTGAAGAGATTGCCCGCCAGTCCAATCTCCGTATCTCCATCAGGATGAATGCCGCCATTGCCTATACGGTCATGTTCGCGGAACTTTTTTCATCGGTAGAGCGTCTGACCGGGCCGGATGCCGCGGCTTTGCTGCAAAACATGGCGGGCCATTACGACTTCCACGATGTCCGCGTGTTCACGCCCGATGGGAATGGCCGCGATTTGGAAGGTTCCGTCCGTGTGGAGCCCGGCGAGCCGTGGTTCCAGGACGTGCTGCGCGGCAATCACGACGTGCGTTTCATCCGTAACGCGCATGGCCCGGACAATCTGCTCTTTTATTCGCCCGTCATCAGGGGCGGGGAGATCGTCGGCGCGGTAGCCGGCGTGTATGATATGGCCATCCTCTCCCGGATCATGGATCTGAGCTACTTTCACGAGCGCGGCTACAGCAATATCCTGACGTCCAGCGGCGAGTCGGTCACGACCTCGCGCCACACGTCGAACATCATCGGCGGCAGTGAAAACGGGCTGGAAGCGTTTGAAGCCAACGCCGTAATGCTGGACGGCTATACCTTTGAAGGGCACAGGACGATGCTCCGTGACGGGACGTCGGGTTTCATCCGGTTCTCCGTGGGCGGATACGGGCGCACGGCCTATATCACGCCGCTGGGCATCAACGACTGGCGCCTTGTGACCATCGTGCCCGACGCCGTCACCGAGGACATCTGCGATCCGATCAACCGGGGCGCGTTGTCGTTCTCCATCAAACTTTTCCTTGCTTTTGTGATGAGCGCCATGCTCATCAGCTTCATCATCTTCCGTACCCGGCGGGAGGTGGAGGGTGTGAATCAGGAAAGGGACTCGATGGCCGACATTTCACCGGGCGGCATCGTAAAGTGTACGCGCGATGATTTCCGGATGCTCTATATCAATCAGGGATGCCTGGAGCTTGCGGGCTATTCGCGGGAAGAGCTGGAAGACAGGTTCCAAAATGTGTTTCTCGGGGTCGTATACCCTGAAGACCGGGATCGGCTTACCGCTCTGATGCGGGAATGCGGTTCGGAGCCGCTGCAATGCGAATACCGCATCGTGACGCGTTCCGGCGAAGTGCGGTGGATTCTGCACCGTATGCGCCTTGCGGCGGAGCAGCGCGGCGCGGCGTGCCTCTATTGCAGCATGACCGACATCACGGACGCCAAGGAAGCGGAGTTGAAGCTCCGCATGAGCAACGAGCGTTTCCTGATCGCCATTTCCCATACCGACGACACGCTGTTTGAATATGTATACGCCACGGGGCGGATCATGCGCATAGCCGGGAAGGGGGCCTCTCTGACGGAAGCGTCGCTGCACGAAGCGATGGATGAGATCGGCATGGACGAAGAGAGCAGGAAGGCCATGGAGGGCGTCCTGGAGACATTGCGGTCCGGGGAAGCCTCGGCCTCTGTGGTGATGCGCTCCGGAAACGGTTGCAGCCGATGGTTCCGCGTCACGCTGACCAATCTTTTCGATGACGAGGGCCGCCCGTACTCCGCGCTCGGCACGCAGGAAGACATTACCGAACTGAAGGAAGCCGAGCTCCGTTTTGCCCGTGAGGAGCGGTATCGGGAGGCCATGCTGTCCAAGACGATAGCGTCTTATACCGTGAACCTGACGCGGGACAGGCTGCTGTCCCGGTACGCGGATGGTGAAGAGCTGGGTGTGGAAGAGCCGGACGCTTCAGCCGCCGCACGGTTCCGCAAGGCTGTGGAGGTGTCCGTACATCCCGAAGATCAGCAGGGCGTCCTGCGTTTTTATGCCACGGAATCCCTGTTGCAGCTGTACGCGGCGGGGCAGGGGGAAACGTCGCTGGAATACCGCACGCTGCGCGGCGCCACGTTCATCTGGGTGTCCGCCTCCGTTAATCTGCTGAAAGATCCGGCCTCCGGGGATCTGCTGGCTTTTGGTTACCTGACGGACATCACGGAACGGCGGCAGCGCGAGGCTGAATTGGTCTATAAGTCTGAGCGGGACTTCCTGACGAAGCTGTATAACCGGTCTGCTGTGGAAAAACGGTTTTCCGAATATGCGGCCTCGGCCTCTGGGGACGGATTGCTTGCCTTCTTCAGCATGGATTTGGACGGATTCAAGAATGTCAACGATACGCTGGGGCATCTTGAGGGCGACACGCTGCTGCAATTGGTCGCGCGGGAACTGGAGTCGTGTTTCCGTGAGGGCGACATTGTGGGCCGCTTGGGCGGGGATGAGTTCATTGCGCTCATGCATGGCGTCTCAACCCGGGAAATCATTGAGCGCAAGGCTGAGGAGCTGTGTGCGCGCATCCGGTCCATCCGCAAGGCGCACCCCCGTTACAGCGGGGTTTCGGTAAGCATCGGCGTGGCCATTGCCCCGGAACATGGGGATTCGTTCGAAGAGCTGTATGCCAAGGCTGATGTCGCCTTGTACCACGCGAAGCAGGGCGGGCGGGATCGCTTCGTCATATACGGCGGGGAATAAGGCCCGGATCCCGCAAAGAAGGTTGGCACGGGCTGTTGACAGGAGTGCCGTGAGCATGGAAAATCGGTTGTCTGATGGATGCCGCCGTCCGAGGGCTGGCGGAGCCGAATGATTTGTATTGCCGGGAGACAGGATGTTGACGCTGGAAGAGATTCGTGCACATTTTCGACGGCATGACCCCGTGTCCTCCTCGTTGGGGATTGAGGTGCTGGACGTGGGAAGGGAGTACAGCCTTGTCGAGATGCCGCCGCATGGATGCCAGCTCAACGGCATGGGAGCGGTGCACGACGGAGCCGTTTTCGTTCTGGCGGATGTGGCGTTTGCGGCGCTTTCCAATGCGAACGGCCTGTACTGCACGAATGCCCAGACCTCCATTTCGTTTGTGCGTTCCGGTCGCGTGGGGCCCCTGCGTGGGGAAGCGCGTGTGCTCCGTTCGGGAAAGCTGCTTTCCACATATGAGGTCCGGGTAACAGATGCCGAAGGGGGCCTTGTGGCTGTGGCGACCATAACAGGCTATGGCGTCGGCGCGCGGCTTCCTCTGGGGGATGCATAGCGTTTGCGGGTTCCGCATCGGGTGTTCCGTTGCGGGGTGTACTCAAAGAAGGAGGAGGGCGCCGTGTCTGTCGCCGCCATGTGGTTTATTCTGGGCATAATCTTGCTGGCCGTGGAGCTGGTGTCTCCCGTGTTCGTGCTGTTCTTTTTCGGCCTTGGCGCGTGGGCGGCGGGGGTGACGGCGCTGTTCGTGGATGATCTGGCCATTGAAGTGGTCGTCTTCGGAGCCTCGTCCGTTGTGTTTCTCCTTTCGCTGCGTCGGTTGTTTGTCCGCAGCTTTCGCGGAAAGACGCAGATTTCATCGGATGCCGCGTCCGTGGGGCTGCCGAATCTGCACGCCGGGAAAATGGGGACGGTAACCCGGCCCATTCCGGTAAACGGGGTAGGGGAGATTTCGGTGGGCGGCAGTTTTTGGCGCGCGGTGTCCCCGGAAGCGCAGCCGGAGGGGGCGCAGGTGCGTGTCTTGGGGCATATCCCCGATGACGAACTGACGCTTGAAGTGGTTTCCGGTGGCGAAAACTCCCAGAAACCTGCGTAGCTATTCAAACATGGAGAGCATAATATGCTTGATTTGATCGGTTCTTCGTTGACGGTTTTCGTTTTCTTGGCGTTGCTGGTTATTTTCGTCCTGTTCAAGACGGCGCTTGTCGTGCCGAACCAGCAGGCGGTGGTGGTCGAGCGGCTCGGCAAGTTCCACGCCGTTCTGTTCGCGGGCTTTCACATCCTCATCCCCTTCATTGACGCCGTGGCCTACCGCCGCTCCCTGAAAGAAGACGTCCTGGACGTGCCCAAACAGACCTGCATCACGAAAGACAACGTGAGCGTGGATATCGACGGCGTGCTTTACCTTCAGGTGGTGAACCCCGAGAAATCCGCCTACGGCATCAGCGATTACATGTTCGGTTCCGTGCAGCTTGCCCAGACGGCTTTGCGTTCCGCCATCGGCAAGCTGGAATTGGACAGGACTTTTGAGGAGCGCAGCACCATCAATCAGGAAGTCATCTCCGCGCTGGACGCAGCCACCGCGCCGTGGGGCATTAAGGTGCTGCGGTACGAGATCCGTGACATCACGCCGCCTTCAGGGGTCATGCAGGCGATGGAAAAGCAGATGCGCGCCGAACGTGAAAAGCGCGCGCTCATCGCACAGTCCGAGGGCGAGATGCAGGCCCGGATCAATATGGCGGAAGGCGCTAAGGCCGCCGCCATAGCCGAATCCGAAGGCAAGTTGCAGGCGATGAAAAATCAGGCCGAAGGCGACGCCGTACTGATCCGGGCGGTTGCGCAGGCCACCGCCGACGGCCTTGCCACCGTCGCCGACCAGATGGAAAAGCCGGGCGGTACGCAGGCGGCGAACCTGCGCGTTGCGGAAAACTATCTGGAACAGTTCGGCAAGCTCGCCAAGGAGGGCAACACCATGATCCTGCCCACGGATCTGGCGAACATTTCCGGCCTCGTCAGCAGCCTCACTTCGGTGATCAAGCAAGCCAAGGCGTAAGAAAGAAATCACGAACAGGGCGGCTTCGGCCGCTCTTTTCGTGCTGGCTCCGGGGGAGCGGCGGATCGTAGGTGCGGGCGAGGCTTCGCGGGGCTCACCGGGCCTGCATGATGGAGCCGTGAGCCCGGAACGGCGGTATTGTTTTGATTATAGCCCCTTATACTAAAAGGTTTTTCCCGTGCCTCATGCTACGGTTCTCCCATACCAAAGCATTGGAGGCTTATTATGCAGAATAAATGGCATGAACACTCCGTTGGCAACATCGTGGTGAATTTCCCTCTGTCTTCCGCCATATTCCGTGCTGCGGGCATCGACTACTGTTGCGGCGGTGGGCGTCTGCTCGGCGAAGTCATCAAGGAACAGCGCCTTGTCGACAGCAACATTTATAAAGCGCTGGATGAGCTTGCCGCCCGCACGGAAAAGCCCGCTGAGCCTTTTTCCGAAATGAGCGCCGAACGGCTCGTGGAATTTATCCTGACGAAGCACCACAGCTATCTGTGGGGAGCGCTTCCGGAAGCGCACGAACTGATTGTGAACGTGCTCAAGGCCCACGGAAGGCGCCATCCCGAGCTGTACGACGTGTATAAACTGTTTGGACAGTTGTCGCATGAGATGGAACCGCACCTGATCCGCGAAGAAACGGAACTCTTCCCGGCCATCGCCAACAGTGAGGCGAAGGAACACTGCCAAGCGCTGGTGCATATCCTGGAAGAGGAGCACGAAGCCGCGGGGACTCTGCTCAAAAAGCTCCGCCATGCCACAAACGACTACAGCGTCCCCTGTGACGGATGCGATACCTTCCGCGAACTATACAAGAAACTTACTGAAATCGAAGAAGATACCTTGCAGCACTACCATCTTGAAAACAACATCCTCTTCAAGAAAATTCTTGCGTAGTCCGTTGGAATCGTAAGAGGTTTACTCCTGTGGAGGACAGCCCGCCCGTCCTGTGTCTTCGCCGTGGCTCAGAGGATGGCGTCTCCGGTTACGGGGTGGCGCTGAACCCCAGTCGGGCGGGAAAACGGAAGGAAGAGTGGTTTTCGCTGAAATTTCTTCCGAAAGGGCGTTTTTTTGCTTGCCAGCTCTGAATGTTTTGGGTATACCTCCCTTCCATGCCGAAGTGGTGGAATTGGTAGACACGCTAGGTTCAGGGTCTAGTGAAGGTTCCTTCATGGGAGTTCGAGTCTCCCCTTCGGCACCATAAGAAAGCAAGCGGGCTGACAGAGCAATCTGTCGGCCCGTTTTTTTGTATTCTCCGTAAGTTCTCTTCAGGAAGAATGGCTCGACGCAGCCTCTTGGGTAGGGGCTATTGCTCAAGGCGAGCAAGAGATGTGCAACGAATCGGTTTTGATTGGAAAGTATCTTACTCGTACTTGGACAAAAGAATCTTGTTGCAAGCATAGAATCGAAGTAGATCGCTATCGTTACAGTTTTCCAACTGAACAAGTAGAGCTTTCCTGATGCCTTTCGGAGAGCGCCTAATCTCCTCAAGCGCGAACAATTCTTTCACACGGAGAGACAATGCAGAAGCTATTTTTTCCAAGGTTGATAAAGTCGGATCGCTGAGTCCTCGTTCGATAGATTTGATGTGCCGCAAGGACAAACCGGATTTTTCCGCTAATTGTTCTTGTTTCAATTTTCGTGAGAGGCGCAGCAAACGAATCGTTATCCCAAAAGATTTTTGACAGTTACCCATAGGCTCCTCCAATGGAGGAGAATAGCCTTGACCTGATAAGATTGTTAGCAACTATACTAGATTTAACAGTCAAAAATAGAAAATATACATTCTATTCTCTCATTCATGCTATACCGTTCTTGAGTTTTGTCTTGCCGGGAAAGTCAGTTTCAATTCTTCTCCTGAGAAGTTTCTCAAAGGATTG
>ERZ839947.2816-NODE-2816-length-11582-cov-3.457361_pt1 | contig 11582 bp, 11 predicted proteins | sample MGYA00519908_ERZ839947 | MGnify/ENA primary metagenome ERZ839947 (study PRJEB31850, sample SAMEA3708857) | human gut metagenome | biome: human gut; feature: human-associated habitat; material: faeces | place: China | collected 2014 ... | reverse complement strand
GGAGCTGACTCATTAGATTTATTTGAACTTGTAATGGCATTTGAAGATAAGTTTGACGTAAAGATTCCTGAAGAAGATTTAGAAAAAATCAAGACAGTTGGAGATGTTGTGAAATATATTCAGGACAATAAATAATAGAAAAGCGTAGGAAATTTCGTTATGAAAACAGAGATAACAGAATTACTAAATATTGAATATCCCATAATTCAGGGTGGTATGGCATGGGTGGCTGACTATCATTTAGCAGCTGCCGTTTCCAATGCCGGCGGACTTGGGCTGATTGGTTCAGGTGGAGCACCTGCATCCTGGGTAAAAGACCAAATTAGGGAAGTAAAAAAATTAACTGATAAACCTTTTGGGGTAAACATTATGTTAATGAACCCGGAGGCAGATGAAATCGCAAAAGTAATTGTAGAAGAAAAAGTACCTGTTGTTACTACAGGAGCGGGAAATCCGGCAAAGTACATTAAAGAATGGAAAGAAGCTGGCGTGAAAGTAATTCCTGTAGTTGCAAGTTGTGCCTTGGCAAAAATGATGGAACGCTGTGGAGCCGATGCAGTAGTTGCAGAGGGAACAGAGGCAGGAGGACATATTGGGGAGATTACAACAATGTCTTTGGTGCCACAGGTTGTTGATGCAGTGAATATACCTGTCATTGCAGCAGGAGGGATCGCTGATGGAAGAGGTTTTGCTGCGGCACTGATGTTGGGAGCTAAGGCAGTTCAAATGGGAACTCATTTTGTTGCCACAAAAGAATGTAACGTTCACGAAAATTATAAGGAAAAAATAATAAAGGCAAAAGACATTGACTCAAAGGTAACAGGTCGCTCAACAGGACATCCTGTACGTGTACTTAGAAATCAAATGAGCAATGAGTACATAAAAAAAGAGCAGGAAGGTGCCACATTGGAAGAGTTAGAACTTTTAACTTTAGGTGGTTTAAGAAAAGCTGTTGTTGACGGCAACGTAAAAGAAGGAAGTCTAATGGCGGGGCAAATTGCCGGTTTGGTAAAAAAACAATATACCTGCAAGGAACTTATCGAAAAAGTTGTAACCGAAGGACAACAGGTAATAGAAAACAGATTGGCAGAGTTTTAAAGCTGGAATTTTGACGTGAGATTTTAAAAGTAAAATTTAGCATTCATATCTAAAAATCAGTGGAGAAAAATTAGAGTTGTATTTAAAATTTTTGGAGGAGCATATGAGTAAAATCGCATTTGTATATCCGGGACAGGGTGTGCAGACAGTAGGCATGGCACAGGACTTTTATGAAAACAGTGTTTTGTCAAAAGAAGTATTTGACAAGGCAGATCAGGTACTTGATTTTGATATAAAGAAAATCTGTTTTCAGGAAAATCAGGAAATAAATGATACAGAGTACACACAGGCGGCTTTGGTTACTACATATCTTGCAATAACAAAAGAAGTAGAAAGCAGGGGAATTAAACCTGACGTTACAGCAGGGCTAAGCCTTGGAGAATATGCGGCAATTGCAGTAAGCGGTGGCTTTTCTTACGAAGATGCCATAAAAACGGTAAGACAACGAGGAATTCTTATGAACAGGGCTGTGCCAAAAGGTGAAGGTACAATGGCAGCAATTCTTGGAATGACAGCTGAGCAAATAGATAACATTGTAAACAAGATGGAAAACGTGTCAGTGGCAAATTATAACTGCCCGGGACAAATTGTAATAACCGGAAAAAAAGATGCCGTTGAAAAAGCAATGGAATCATTGAAAGAAGCCGGAGCCAGAAGAACAGTAGAATTAAACGTAAGTGGGCCTTTCCACTCACAATTCCTAAAAGAAGCCGGAAAAAAACTAGGAGAGCAACTTGAAAAAGTACAATTCACACCATTAACAATACCATACGTTACAAACGTAACAGCACAATATGTGGAAGATGTTAATAAAACAAAAGAATTGTTAATAAAACAGGTCTACTCACCGGTTCGATGGGAAGAAAGTGTAAGAAACATGATAGAAAAAGGCGTAGACACATTTATTGAAATAGGTCCCGGAAAAACAATCGCAGGCTTCTTACGCAAAATAGACAGAAATGTAAAATGCATAAACATAAGTCAATATGAAGACTTAAAAAAACTAAATCAAAATTAAAAATTAATAAGATAATTTAACTCTTTTTTTAGAAAAGTAAAAAATATTAAAGAATAAAATCAAGATAATCAAAAATATAGCTTTTCTTCTTTCTGCTTTGCAGATATACATTCACGAAAGCACGTTACACTTAGGATAATGCACGTACAAGCCTTCCCAGTACGTTGCACATAGGTAATAAACATTCTAAGAAAGTGCTCTGAAGCCGTGGGTTCACAAAGGCAGCGAAGTCGGCTTTGTAGAACCGCTACGAGCTGAAGGCAGCGGGAGCGTGCTTTCGTGAATGTATATTGCCTATGTGCATGGGAAAGAGAGTGTAGATTTTGATTATCTGGAACAGAGGTTTTTTATGGAAAATAAAGTAGCAATTGTAACAGGAGCTTCAAGAGGCATAGGAGCTGCCATTGCAAAAAAACTAGCTTCACTTGGTGCCACAGTAATTGTAAACTACGCAGGCTCCAGAGAAAAAGCAGAAACAGTAGTAAAAGAAATTGAAAATGCAGGTGGCAAGGCAACAGCCATGCAGTGCGACATTTCAGATTTTAATAAATGCAGTGAATTTACTAATGAAGTAAAAGACAGATTTGGTTCCATTGATATTTTAGTAAACAATGCAGGTATTACAAGAGATGGTTTGTGTATGGCGATGAAAGAAGAAGACTTCGACGCTGTAATTAATACTAATTTAAAAGGAACATTTAACTGCATTAAATTTGCTTCAAGAATAATGATGAAACAAAGACATGGAAAAATCATTAACATGACTTCAGTTTCAGGAGTTGCAGGTAATGCCGGGCAGGTTAATTATTCAGCGGCGAAAGCAGGAGTAATTGGAATTACAAAATCAATGGCAAGAGAATTGTCATCAAGAAATATTAATGTAAATGCAATTGCACCGGGATTTATTGAAACAGACATGACTGCAAAATTATCTGACAAGGTAAAAGAGCAGGCAGTTTCACAAATTCCCCTTAACAGATTTGGAAAGCCTGAGGAAGTTGCCGAGTTAGTGGCGTTTTTAGCAGGTGAAAAAAGTAATTATATAACAGGACAGGTATTTCACATTGATGGTGGAATGGTAATGTAGCGAGGTGTCATATGAGAAGAGTTGTAGTAACAGGGATGGGTGCAATAACACCAATTGGAAATAGTGTAGATGAATTTTGGCAGGGAATTAAAGCAGGAAAAGTTGGTATTGACGAAATTACCAAATTCGACACAACAGATTATTCTGTAAAATTAGCAGCAGAAGTTAAAAACTTTGTGGCAAAAGAAAGAATGGAATTTAAGGCGGCAAAGAGAATGTCACCATTTTCACAGTATGCTGTGTGTGCAGCAAAGGAGGCACTTGAACAGTCAGGGCTTGATTTGACAAAAGAAGACCCTTACAAAGTGGGAGTAAGTGTTGGCTCAGGTATTGGTGGCATGAAGGATATGGAAGAAGAAAACAAAAAGCTTCTGGAAAGAGGTCCCGGCAGAATTAAACCATTGCTTGTGCCAATGATGATTACAAACATGGCGGCAGGTAACGTGGCAATCGCCTTTGGAGCAAAAGGAAAATGTATTAATGTGGTAACTGCCTGTGCAACAGGAACACATTCAATTGGCGAGGCGTACAGATCAATTCAGTGTGGCGAAGCCGACGTAATGATAGCAGGGGGAACAGAAAGTTCAATTACACCTTTAGGGGTTGCAGGTTTTACAAGTCTTACAGCATTAACAAAAACAACTGACAAAACACAGGCATCAATTCCATTTGATAAGAAACGTAGTGGTTTTGTAATGGGAGAAGGTGCAGGAATAGTTGTTCTTGAAGAACTGGAACATGCCTTAGACAGAGGTGCAAATATTTTGGCGGAAGTGGTAGGTTACGGAGCAACCTGTGATGCTTACCATATTACATCACCTGCTGAAGATGGAAGTGGAGCAGCAAAAGCAATGGAACTTGCCATAAAAGAAGCAGGGGCAAAGCCGGAAGACGTTGACTACATTAACGCTCATGGAACAAGTACACATCACAATGATTTATTTGAAACAAGAGCCATTAAACTTGCACTTAAAGAGGCAGCAAAGAATGTAAAAGTAAATTCAACTAAATCAATGATTGGACATTTGCTAGGTGCCGCAGGTGGTGTTGAATTTATTACATGTGTAAAGAGTATTAACGAAGGTTATATACATCAGACAGTTGGCTTAACAGAGCCGGATGAGGAGTTAGACCTTGATTATGTAATGGGACAGGGCGTTGAAACAAATGTTGATTTTGCACTTAGTAACTCATTAGGTTTTGGTGGACATAACGCAACTTTAGCTGTAAGAAAATATAGCAAGTAAAGGGGAAAAAATGGACATTAAGGATATTAAAATTTTAATAAATGAAGTATCAAATTCTAATTTATACGAATTTAGATATGAAGAAAATGGAGTAAAATTACAACTTTCAAAAGGCACAATTTATGACGAAAAGAAAACGGTTGCCATAACAGATGCAAAAACTACAGCTACTATTTCTCAGGAAAATATTAATCCTGCTAACAATCAGGAAAATTTGGGAAGCAGTGAGAATAGCGGTAAGCAGTCTGAAATTGAAAAAGAAATAAAAGGAAACATTGTTACATCTCCGTTAGTTGGAACAGTTTATCTGGCACCGGCAGAAGATGAGCCACCTTTTGTTTCAGTGGGTGACAAAGTAAAAAAAGGACAAACACTGGCAATTGTTGAAGCTATGAAACTAATGAATGAAATTGAGTCAAAGTTCGATGGGGTGGTTAAAGAAGTGTTAGTTGACAATGAATCACCTGTGGAATTTGGTCAGGAAATGTTCGTTATAGAATAGAAGAAAAGTTGTAAAAAATTAGAAAGTAGGAAATAAATGTTAAACATAAAACAAATACAGGAAATTATACCTCACAGACATCCTTTTTTATTGATTGATTATATTGAAGATTATGAGCCTGGAGTTTATGCTGTTGGCTACAAATGCGTAACTTACAGGGAAGATTTTTTTAAGGGACATTTTCCAGGGATGCCTGTAATGCCTGGAGTTTTAACAGTAGAGGCATTGGCACAGGTTGGAGCAGTTGCAATTTTAAGTCAGGAAGAAAACAAAGGAAAAACAGCATTCTTTGGTGGAATTAACAAATGTCGCTTTAAAGGAAAAATAGTTCCCGGTGACAAGATTAAGCTTGAAACAAAAATAATCAGACAAAAAGGACCTATGGGAATTGGAGAGGCAAAAGCCTCCGTTAATGGAAAAGTGGTAGTGACAGCAGAACTTACATTTATGGTTGGTTAAAAATTAATAAAAAGACCTATTGCAGTTGAAAAACAGTGACAGGATTTAATGCCAGTTTAAAGCAATATAGAATGTGGGCGGCAAAGAAACTGGCAGTTTTGATGTGGATAGGAAGATTAATTTAATAAAACAGATAATTGGAAATTAGAGGTGATTTTGGTGATACGAAAAATGTTAATTGCAAACAGAGGTGAAATTGCAGTAAGAATTATAAGAGTTTGTAGGGAAATGGGCATAGAAACTGTTGCAGTATATTCTGTTGCAGACAAGGAAGCATTGCACACCCAGTTAGCAGATGAAGCTGTTTGCATAGGTGAAACAAAGTCCAGCGAAAGTTACCTGAACATGGAAAGCATTATTAGTGCTGCCATTACAACAGGCGCAGATGCAATTCATCCGGGTTTTGGCTTTTTATCAGAAAATCCAACTTTTGCAAAATTATGTGAAACATGTAACATCACATACGTTGGACCAAATCATACAGTTATTGAAAATTTAGGAAACAAAGTACAGGCGAGAACAACCATGATAGAAGCTAATGTTCCGGTAATTCCCGGAAATGATAGTGGAATTGTAGAGGTTGAAAAGGGAAAGCAGGTAGCTGAGAAGGTTGGCTATCCCATTATGATTAAGGCAGCGTCAGGTGGTGGTGGAAAAGGTATGAGAGTGGCTTTTACACCGTCGGAATTCGATAGTGCTTTTAAGGCTGCACAAAAAGAAAGTGAAATGGCATTTGGAGACAACACCATGTACATTGAACATTTTGTGGAACATCCACGTCATATTGAATTCCAGATCTTAGCAGACAAATATGGAAATGTAGTGCATTTAGGGGAACGTGACTGTTCTCTTCAGAGAAATCATCAGAAAATTATTGAGGAGGCACCGTCTAGTGCCTTGTCAGAAGAATTAAGAAAAGAAATGGGCGAGACGGCAGTAAGAGCCGCAAAAGCAGCAGGTTATGAAAATGCCGGCACAATTGAATTTTTGTTAGAGAAAACAGGTAAATATTATTTTATGGAAATGAATACAAGAATTCAGGTGGAGCATCCAATAACAGAAAACATAACAGGTATAGATATTGTAAAAGAGCAAATTAAAATTGCTCAGGGAGAGAAACTTCCTTTTACACAAAATGAAATTGAAATTAAAGGCCATTCAATAGAGTGCAGAATTAATGCGGAAAATCCAGAGGAAAATTTTAGACCAAGTCCCGGAAAAATTACAGAAATGCATTTTCCAGGTGGAAATGGCGTACGTGTTGATTCAGCTATTTTTACAGGGTACGAAGTTACACCTTACTATGATTCAATGTTAGCAAAACTTATAGTTTATGGTGACAATAGACAGGAAGCAATTAACAAAATGCGAAGTGCCCTTGGAGAAGTGGTAATTGAAGGCATTGATACAAATATAGATTACGAATACGAAATAATAAATAATGAAAAATTTATTTCGGGGGATTTTGATGTAGATTTTATTGAGCAGTTTAATAAGCAGAGGAGAGCTGTAAGTTGAGACTAAAAACAAGAATAAAAAAACAAAGAAGTGGATATGTGACAATAAAAATTCCAAAGCCGGATGTGCCAAAAGGACTTTTTGGAAAATGTAAAAAATGTGGTCAAATGGTATTGTCAGAAGAGGTCAGGGAGAATGGCTATATTTGCCCTAAATGTGGCGGTTATGTGAGAATGCACGCAAGGCGCAGAATCAAAATGCTTGTTGACAAGGGAACTTTCGAACCATGGTTTGAGGGACTGGAAATTAGCAATCCACTTGGAGATAAAGAGTATGAAAAGAAATTATTGGAAGTAAAAGAAAAAACAAAATTAGAAGAAGCAGTAATAACAGGAAAAGCTTTAATTAACGGCAGTGAAGTTGCTTTGGCGGTAATGGACGGGCGTTTCTTAATGGCAAGTATGGGAGAAATTGTTGGCGAAAAAATTACACGAACTGTAGAGAAAGCCACAGAAGAAAATCTTCCTCTTGTAATTGTGGCATGTTCCGGTGGGGCAAGAATGCAGGAGGGAATTATTTCCCTTATGCAAATGGCAAAAACATCGGCAGCCCTAAAACGTCACAGCGAAAGTGGAAATCTCTACATATCTGTTTTAACTGATCCAACAACAGGTGGGGTTACTGCAAGTTTTGCAATGCTTGGGGATATTATTATGGCAGAACCTGATGCGTTAATAGGTTTTGCAGGTCCCAGAGTAATTGAACAGACAATCGGCCAAAAGCTGCCAAAAGGATTTCAGAAGTCAGAGTTTCTGCTTGAACATGGTTTTATAGATTTAATTGTGGAAAGACAGAATTTAAAAAATAAGTTGTCAGAGATTATTAAACTTCATTATCCTAAGAAGATAAAAAATAATCTAAAGCAGGTATTAGCAGACGATGTAAATAATAATGTAGAAAATAAGACGTTTCAGAACAATTTGACACCTTGGGAAAAAGTTCAGATTTCACGAGAGAACAAACGTCCTACAGGACTTGATTATATAGAAAAACTTGTGGAGAATTTTACAGAGTTGCATGGTGACAGATATTTTGGAGATGACAGCGCAATTGTTGGTGGAATTGGAACTGTTAACAATAAGCCGGTAACAGTTATCGCTCAGGTAAAAGGTCACAATACAAAAGAAAACATTAGCAGAAACTTTGGCATGCCATCACCGGAAGGCTACAGAAAGGCTTTGCGTTTAATGAAAGAGGCAGAAAAATTCCACAGACCTATAATATGTTTCGTTGATACTCCGGGAGCATTTTGCGGTTTGGAGGCAGAAGAAAGGGGTCAGGGTGAAGCCATAGCAAGAAATCTTTTTGAAATGTCAGCAATAAAAGTACCTATTCTTTCTATTTTTGTAGGAGAAGGGGGAAGTGGCGGCGCCTTAGCCATGGCAGTTGCCAATGAAGTTTGGATGCTGGAAAATTCAGTGTATTCGATTTTGTCTCCTGAAGGCTATGCAAGTATTCTTTGGAAAGATGGAAAAAAAGCTGACAAAGCGGCAGAAGCCATGAAAATGACAGCGGATGATTTGAAGCAGTTAAATGTAATTGAAAAAATATTTAAGGAACCTGTTGACTATAATGTTACAACCCTTGAATTTGTAACTGATAGGCTAAAAACAGAAATACACCAATTTTTAATTAGCAAATCTCATTTATCAGAGAAAGAAATTGTTAATGAAAGATATAATCGATTTAGGAGAATGTAATGAATATTAAACCTTTAAAAATAGGGGAGTTGCAGGCGAAAATCCCATTAATTCAAGGTGGAATGGGCGTTGGAATTTCTTTGGGAAATCTTGCAGGAGCGGTAGCAAATGAAGGTGGTGTTGGAATTATTTCCACAGCACAAATTGGATTTAAGGAAAAGGATTTTTACGTTAATACCTTGGCAGCTAATTTACGTGCCATTGAGAAGGAATTGAAAAAAGCCAGAAAAATTGCTCCAAAAGGAATTTTAGGCTTTAACATAATGACTGCGCTTACCAATTATAAAGAGCAGGTGCTTGCAGCAGTGAAGGCAGGGGCAGACATTATTATTTCCGGCGCAGGACTACCAGTGGATTTACCTGCTTTTGTGCAAGGTTACAAAACAAAAATAGCCCCCATTGTATCAGGTAAAAAGTCAGCTCAGGTTATTTTAAAATACTGGGATACACGATACAAGAAAACAGCCGATTTAGTGGTTATTGAAGGCCCAAAAGCAGGTGGTCATCTTGGATTTAAAAAAGATGAGCTGGAGAAGTACGGTTTTGGTGCATGCAAAAAAAATGAAAATTGTGGTTTGAAAATTTCTGAAGATAATCAAAATGATAAATTTGAAAGAAAATGTATAAAGGATTACAGTGAGGAAGTTCTGGAAATTAAAAAAGTAGTTCAGGAATACGAGAATAAATATTCAAAGAAAATCCCCATTGTTTTGGCAGGTGGAATTACAACAAGAGATGATGTGAAAAATGCATTTGACTTAGGAATGGACGGAGTTCAGGTAGGTTCATTATTTGTGACAACGGAAGAATGTGACGCTCACATTAATTATAAAAATTCTTATGTTAATGCAAAAGAAGATGAAATTACAATTGTGAAAAGTCCGGTGGGGATGCCCGGAAGAGCCATCAAAAATAAGTTTATGAGTCAGGTTATGGCAGGAGAAAATTTTCCACCAAAGAAATGCCTTAAATGTCTCAAAAAATGCAATCCGGCAAACATACCATATTGCATTACAGAGCGTTTAATTAATGCAGCAGAGGGAAATGTAGATAATGGTTTACTATTTTGTGGAGCAAATGCCTATATGCAAAATGAAATTACAACAGTTCATAGGGTTATAGAAAAACTGTTTGGGTAGTTTAAAGGTTGCATAAAAAAATGAAAGTGTTATACTGTGGATATATAGATGGGTACGTGAACGAGAAGACAGTGAAGAACTTAAGATTTTAGAAACATTAATACTAATAAGAATATAATAGACTCTGGCATAACAGTTAATGTATCAGATAGAATCTGAGAGATTTGCTGTTGTGGCAGAGTTTTGTTTTTTATACACAAGGAGGTAAATATGAAAAAGAAAATAAAAATAATTGTAATAGTTGCCATGATTTTAATAATTTTTGTGCCATATATTTTTGTAGAAGGTAACACTCTTTTATTTGGAAGTGAATTTAAGAATCAGTATAAACAGACAAACATGATTGACGACATAGAATACTATAAGGTTTTTTATAATACAAATAAAACTGCCAAAGTGTATTATGTTGAATCAGACCATGAAGCAGGTCATTTTATTTGGTTCAAAAAAGAAAAGTCAAAATGGAAAATGACAAAATGGACTACGGTATGGTCACAGTATGGTAGTGCCAGCGGAATAACCTTTCCTTTTTACAAGTAGGCTTATTTTACAATTTTACTAATATGTCTAAAAGTGGTAAAATACCATTTTGAGGAATATCCTTCAAGGTATAGGAGGCGCAAAATGGAAAACACTTGTAAGGTAGACAAAAGAATAAGACGAACAAAAAAGATACTTACTGAGGCTTTAATTGAAATACTGAAAGAGAAAAATGTTATGGATGTTACAGTAAGCGAGTTGGCGAAAAAAGCTGATGTGACTAGAACAACTTTTTATCAGTATTATCGTGATCCTGTGGATATGCTTGAGCAGTTACAGGATGAAATTGCCGAAGATATTCAAAAAATTGTTGAGGCTACAGAAGGAGGAAACGCAGAGGGCTTTTTCTATGGTCTGTTTAACTATTTTTACAATGATAAAATCAAAGCAGGTTTGTTGTGCTTTAGTGTGAACAACCAGACCGGTTATGAAAAAATGGGATATTACATACATGACAAATATATGCTTAGATGGAAAGACAAGTTTATGGATGAACCTCTGAAACAGTTTGAATATTACAGATACTATATTGTTTTTGGCTGTACGGCTGTTGTGGAAAACTGGGTTCGTGGTGGAATGAAGGAAACACCACAGGAAATGGCAACAATAGCCAAGAGCTTCCTACCAAGAGAAAAAATTTATTTAAAATAATAAATAAAGGTACTACTAATTGCACAGGCTTTTCAAAAGTTAGATTTACGAATCTAACCATTGGAGGCTGCACAGATTTTCATTAGTAGTACCTTTTTTATATGTGTTGGCGTGAAATCTTTTTGGATTTTTTTGAACGCCTTTTCCTAACAGGTTTCTGATTCTCTTTCTTGTAGTTTGCGATTATGTCAGCAATCAAAGTATAGTCTCGCTCAAAAAGTTCAGTGCTGATTTCTAAATCAAGTTGCTCTCGTGGAAGTTTTTCAATAAGCTTGTTTACAACAAAATCCTTGCTTTTCTGTTTATACTTTGGAAGTTCATTTCGTTCCTGAATATGTGCAAGTTCAGGTCTCCATAATAAACTAAGCTTACGCTTAATACGCTGGCGTTTATTTCGTGTAGGTTCCCGTAGCACATAGAAGTCCATATTGCCGTCAATTAGCTCGGCAGAAATAATTCCCCAACTGTCAGGTATGTGTTCATTAACGTGTTTTGTGTGAGTTGAACCAACTACAACATAATTATAGTCAAAGAAAAGATTATAGTCTTTTACCTGTCTCTCTAATCTTACATATGTATCTGCGTCGCTTTTTATTTCAAGTCCCACTAAAGAATCGTCAGTA
>ERZ839947.2812-NODE-2812-length-11603-cov-3.684794_pt1 | contig 11603 bp, 13 predicted proteins | sample MGYA00519908_ERZ839947 | MGnify/ENA primary metagenome ERZ839947 (study PRJEB31850, sample SAMEA3708857) | human gut metagenome | biome: human gut; feature: human-associated habitat; material: faeces | place: China | collected 2014 ... | reverse complement strand
GGATCGAACCGCTGACCTCTTGAATGCCATTCAAGCGCTCTCCCAGCTGAGCTATACCCCCATATTCACTTGCGTCGCTTGCTCACCGCAACTGACTTGGTCAGTATAATACAAAAGTCCGCATTTGTCAACACCTAATTGCAATAATTTTCAGGGAAATTTTCGTTCCCGCTGATATGCCTTCCTCCATCGAGGGGGGAGGGCGCAGACGCCCTCCCTCTTTCGCTCAGTTCAGCACAAAACGCATGGACACCGGATTGTGATCCGACCACGCAAAGCCCGTGTCCTCCACCACAACCTGCTCCACGGTGACGTTGTCCGACACCACGAAGCCGTCCACCGTCAGCACGTACTGTCCCTCGTGATACGGAGCGTCGGCGTTGCGGCAGCTGGGGACGGGGTTCCTCTCGTCCAGCGGAGCCACCAGCGACAGATTGGTGCCGTCCCAGATACCCTCCGGCAGGGGCTGCGCCCAAGTGTAGCCCTCGGCAGAGCCGCCGAAGATCTCCTCCGACTGCCCCAGCAAATCTTTATTGAAGTCGCCGCCGGCAATGCACCAGTTGCCCTTTTCATACTCCGCCTGCATATCCGCCCGCAGCAGCTCCAGCTGCTCCACAGCGATGGTACCGTCGGAGGTGTAGGCGGACAGATGGACATTATACAGCACCAGCTCCCGGCCGTCGGCGGCGGGGATGCGGTGGACGCTGTAACACCGATCCAGATCCACCAGCTTCATCACACCGGCCTCGATGGGCAGCTCCACCCGCCGGGCCTCGGTGATGCCGAAGGAGGAGAGGGTCAGCAGGCCCGACACGGACTTGCCGTGGGGCTGGTCCAGCGGGTAGAACAGATACGGCGAGTCGTAGTTCTGCGCCCAGATATAACCCAGCCCCGGCAGCTGCGCCGTCAGCATGGCGACCTCATCCACGTGGTAACTGCGGGTGGAGTCCCGGTCCACCTCCTGCAACAGGTACAGGTCGGCATCCTGCTGCTGCAAAAACGCCCCGATGCGCTCGATATTGGCGGTAAGCCGCTCCTCAGACCACGCACGGGACTCCGTACCGCCGTCCATGAAGAAGCTGTAATCGTCCTCATAAGCGCCGAAGCCAATATTATAGGAGAGGATGCCGTACTCCTTCCCCGCCTCCACGGTGGCAGCGGCGTTCCGCTCCACCGTCAGCTCCTGATTCCCGATGCGGTGATAGTCGATGAACACATAGGCCACGTACCCCAGCACCACCACCAGCAGCGCCAGCACCACAGCCAGCACGATCTTCCAAGCTTTTTTCAACAATGCTTCCCCCTCGGTTTACAAATTTGGATAAATCTATTATAATCGAAATATTCCCATTTGGAAAGAGGTATGATGCGTGAAAAAACTGGTGATCCGATTCAATGCCCCGGTGGTGCTGCTGTTTGCCCTGCTGAGCCTGCTGGTCCTGCTGCTGGACGGCTGGACAGGCGGCGTCAGCACCACCCGGTTCTTCTGTGTATACCGATCGTCGCTGGCGGACCCGCTGACCTATGTGCGCTTCTTCGGCCATGTGCTGGGCCACTCCGGTTACAGCCACTACATGAACAATATGCTGCTGCTATTGCTGGTGGGGCCGGGCTTGGAGGAAAAGTACGGCAGCCTCAACCTGCTGATGACCATTCTGGCAACAGCTCTGGTGACGGGACTGGTGCAGTTCATCTTCTTCCCCGGTACGGCGCTGCTGGGAGCCAGCGGTGTGGTGTTCATGATGATTGTGCTGAACTCCTTCACCGAGATGCGCCGGGGCGGCATCCCCCTGACCATGCTGCTGGTGGTGGCCCTGTATCTGGGCAACGAGGTGGTGGACGGTCTCTCCGAGAGCGACAACATCTCCCAGATGACCCACATCGTGGGCGGTCTCTGCGGCATCGTGTTCGGCTTCTCTCTGGCCCGTGCCAAAAAGAGATGATCCCTATAAAAAAGATGCGGAAGCCATATGACTTCCGCATCTTTTTTACGCCTGCTTATGGAGCCTTCGATACTCTGTGGGCAACATGGAAAATGCTTTTTTGAACTCCGAGGTGAACTTGCTCTGGCTCTCATAGCCCACGGTCCGGGCGACCTGAGCCACGCTGTCGTCGCTCTCCAGCAGCAGAGCGGAGGCCCGCTCCATGCGGTGCTGGCGGATATGGGCGGCGATGGAGCTGCCGTACACCTCCTTGAACAGTTCCTTCATGGTGGAGGGGTTCATGAGAAACTGCCGGGACAGCTGCTCGATGGTGATGCGGCTGTCCAGATGCTCCGTCAGGAACCGATGGACCTGCCGGATGACCTCCAGCTGCTCCGCCGGACAGCTGCCGCAGTAGTCGTGCTGATCCAGCGGTGGCAGATGGGGCGCACCGGACACCAGCTGACTGTCCGACTGGGGGCACGTCACCTCCACCGTGCGCTCGATGATCTGGTGCAGCAGCTGGGCCACCTCCGTATCCGCCGCCCGGTAGTAGACCTCCTTCCCCACCCGGCGGCTGACGATGAGGCCGCTGTCCTTCAGCTGCCGCAGATGGTGGGAGGCGGCGGGGCTGCTCATACCCACCAGCGCCGACAGATTCATGACGCACTCCTCACAGTGGCACAGCAGCCAGAAGATCCGCACCCGGCTGTTATCTGACAGCAGGCGGCAGAGATTGGCCACCTCCTGAAAGCTCTCCGGCTCCTGAATGAAGCTTCGCAGCCGCTCCAACCGTTGCTGGTTCTCGTGATGATGGGGCAATTCTCCCATGGTTCTCCCGCCTTTCTGTTCCGTTTGGAAGGACTTTTCGCCCGTTTGGAAGGGAAGCGTCTTTCCGCATTGACTTTCTCGTCGGCATCTATTATAGTACAATCATCAAGATTAAACAAGTGCTTAATGGTTGAAAGCCGCCGCACGGAAGGAGCATTTTTATGAAAAAGACCTATCAGATCGAAGTGGACTGTGCCAACTGCGCCAACCTCATGGAGGAGGCCACCAAAAAGACCGAGGGCGTGCAGGACGCCGTGGTGAACTTCATGACCCAAAAGATGATCGTGGAGTTCTCTGAGGGCAGCGATCCCAAGGCCGTTATGAAGGCGGTGCTGAAAAACTGCAAAAAGGTCGAGGACGACTGCGAGATCTATCTGTAAGATAACGAAATGTGCCGGAGGACCTCCGGCACGTTTTATGAAAGGACGTGACCGACATGACAAAGAAGCAGAAGAAGGTCCTCTGGCGCATCATTGCCACGGCGGTACTGGTTGCCGTGGTGAAGCTCTTCTCCATTGGCGGTGTGGCCGGGACGGTGCTGTATTTGGCTGCCTATCTCATCATCGGCTATGATATTCTCCGCAAGGCCTTCCGGGGCATCATCAAGGGTCAGGTGTTCGACGAGAACTTCCTGATGGCGGTGGCCACCGTGGGTGCCATTGCACTGGCCGTCTACGAGAAAAGCGGCGACTATCTGGAGGCCGTGGCCGTGATGCTGTTCTATCAGATCGGCGAGCTGTTCCAGAGCTACGCCGTGGGCAAGAGCCGCCGCAGCATCACCGCCCTGATGGACATTCGCCCGGACTATGCCAACATTGAGCAGGACGGCAAGCTGGTGCAGGTGGATCCGGATGACGTGTCTGTGGGCAGCATCATCGTGGTGCAGCCCGGCGAGAAGATCCCGCTGGACGGCGTAGTGACGGAGGGCAGCTCTACCCTGAACACCGCCGCCCTCACCGGCGAGAGTCTGCCCCGTGATGCAGCCGTCGGTGACGAGGTCATCAGCGGCTGCGTCAATATGACGGGCGTGCTGAAGATCCGCACCACCAAGGCCTTCGGTGAATCTACCGTCTCCAAAATTCTGGAGCTGGTGGAGAACTCCAGCTCCCACAAATCCCGCTCCGAGAACTTCATCTCCAAATTTGCCCGCATCTACACCCCCGCCGTCTGCATCGGCGCTCTGGTGCTGGCGGTGCTGCCGCCGGTGGTGCGGCTGGTCATGGGCCTCAGCGGCGACTGGGGCATCTGGGTCTACCGCGCCCTGACCTTCCTGGTCATCAGCTGCCCCTGTGCGCTGGTCATCAGCATCCCCCTGAGCTTCTTCGCCGGACTGGGCGGTGCCAGCCGGGCCGGCGTGCTGGTGAAGGGCTCCAACTATCTGGAGACCCTCTCCAAAACCCGTGTGGTGGTCTTTGACAAGACCGGCACCCTGACCCAGGGCGTCTTTGACGTCACCGACGTTCACCACAACACCATGCCCCAGAAGAAGGTTCTGGAGTACGCCGCTCTGGCGGAGTGCGCCTCCTCCCATCCCATCAGCAAGAGCCTCCAGCGGGCCTACGGCGGCGAGATCGACCGCCACCGTGTCACGGACGTACAGGAGATCAGCGGCAATGGCATCACCGCCAAGGTGGACGGCACCGACGTAGCCGTGGGCAACAGTAAGCTCATGGACCGGCTGGGCATTGCGTGGCACGACTGCCATAGCGTCGGCACCATCATCCATCTGGCCATCGATGGTCAGTACGCCGGCCACATCGTCATCTCCGACGTGGTGAAGCCCCACGCCAAGGAGGCCATTGCCGCCCTGAAGCAGGCGGGCGTGGAAAAGACCGTCATGCTCACCGGCGATATCCGGCGGGTGGCCGATCACGTGGCCGAAGAGTTGGGCGTGGACGAGGTACACAGCGAGCTTCTGCCTGCGGACAAGGTAGCGCAGGTGGAGCGCCTGCTGAGCAACGCCGACGGCAAGCTGGCCTTCGTGGGCGACGGCATCAACGATGCCCCGGTGCTGTCCCGTGCCGATATCGGCATCGCCATGGGAGCCATGGGCTCCGATGCCGCCATTGAGGCAGCGGACGTGGTGCTGATGGACGACGACCCCTTGAAGATCTCCAAGGCCATCCGCATCTCCCGCAAGTGTCTGCGGATCGTGTACGAGAACATCGTGTTTGCGCTGGGTGTCAAGGGCCTGTGTCTGGTACTGGGTGCCATGGGCATCGCCAATATGTGGGCAGCCATCTTTGCCGACGTGGGTGTCATGGTCATCGCCGTGCTGAATGCCATCCGTGCCCTGCGGGTAGATAACCTGTAAACTGCATATAAAAAGAGGACGTCCCACAGACGTCCTCTTTTTATGAGTCCTTGTGTGCAGGCGTTCTCCCTGCCGCTATTGAACGAAAGTTACCCGCCGGGGGCAAAATATCGTACCCGCCGGAGCCCCTTCAGTGCGCCTTCTGGAACGAATGGACCCAGTCGGCCTTCAGATAATACAGCAGAAACACCACGCAGCTGAGACACCACGTAATGGGGTATGCCCAGAAGATGGTGATAATATCCGGCCACACCTTCAGCGCCAGCGTGATATACGTCACACGAATGACGCACCAGCACACCAGCATGGTGTACATGGGCATCTTGGCCCGGCCCGCTCCCCGCATCACGGCGGAGATGCTGTGGGCGAAGGCCAGTGCAAAGTAGAACAGCGCCTCCGTCCGGGTCTGCCGTACGCCGATGGCGATGACCGCCGGGTCATCGTTGAACAGGGCGATGGCATAGGGGGCTGTCAGCAGCAGTGTCAGTCCGATAAGCTCCGCCAGCAGCATGGAGCAGGTGAAGCCCACCCGTGCGCCCTTCTTGGCCCTGTCATACTGCCCTGCACCCAGATTCTGTCCCGTGAAGGTGGTCAGCGCCATGGCAAAGGAGGTGATGGGCAGGAACACAAAGCCCTCCACCTTGGCATAGGAGCCGCAGCCCGCCATGGCGTCGGAGCCGAAGGTGTTGATGTTGGACTGCACCACCACGTTGGCGATGGCGATGATGGAGTTCTGCACACCGGAGGGGATGCCCTGCGCCGTGATCTGCTTGAGCATCGGCAGCTCGAAGCGGATGCGCTTGGGAACCAGCCGGTAGGGGCCGTCCGCCTGCATCAGCTTCCGGAAGCACAGCACAGCGCTGACCATCTGGCTCACCACCGTGGCGATGGCGGCGCCGTTGACACCCCATTTCAGCGCTCCCACGAAGATCAGATCCAACGTCACATTGGTGATGGAGGAGATGATGAGGTAGCGCAGGGGACTGCGGCTGTCGCCCACCGCCTGCAAAATGCCCATACAGGCGTTGTAGACGATCATAAAGAGGCTGCCCATGAAGTACAATCGGAAATATTGGATGGACTGGGGCAGCACGTCCTCCGGCGTCCGCATCCACACCAGGATCTGGGGGGTCAGGAAGATGCCCACCAGCATCAGCAAAACGCCGCAGACCATGGCGAAGGCCAGATCGGTATGCACCGCCGCCTCCAGCCGATCATAGCACTTGGCGCCGAAATAGCGGCTGATGATGACGCCGGCCCCCACAAACAGGCCCATAAAAAAACCCGTCATCATAAAGATGAGGTTCCCGCTGCTGGACACCGCCGCCAGGGCGTCCTTGCCCACAAATTTTCCTACAATGATGCTGTCCGCCGTGTTATACAGCTGCTGACAGAGATTGCCTAAAAACAGCGGCAGGGCAAAATACGCCAGTTGCTTCCAAATGACGCCCTGCGTCATGTCCACGCTCTGGTTTTTGCTCTTCAATTCGGCACCCCTCTCCTTTGGATAAAATTTCTTTACAGCCCGTTTATTATACCGCCGCTTTTTCAAAAGGTCAAGAGACAGCAACACATCCCCGCACATTGTATACAACCGACGCACAGTGCCGCTTTTCCCACGTTTTCGCCGCTTTGCCGGATTTGAACCCCTATTTTATCCTCTTTTCCGGCATATCCCCGCATTGACAAATTCCCCTTACGCCGTATAATAATTATAATTAGTACATAAATCACTCCCACGGAACAAAAAGGAGCTATTGTATGAACGAGATCTATGTAGTCGGGCATCGGAACCCCGACACGGATTCTATCGTGGCTGCCATGTCCTATGCCGCTCTGCGGAATGCTCTGGGCGACCGGGACTACGTGGCAGCCTATCTGGGCCACGTCAGCGACGAGACCCAGCGTCTGCTGGATCGCTTCGGTCTCCAGCCCCCTCAGCTGATCCAGAACGTCCGCACGCAGGTGTCAGATCTGGATTATGATACGCCGCCTGCCCTGAACGCCACCGTCACCATGGACCGAGCATGGCACATCATGCGGGAACAGCGGATATCCGCCATCCCCGTGGTCAACGAGGACGGCACCCTGTATGGGACCCTCTCCGCCGGTGACATCGCCACCTACAGCATGAACACCATCGGCGAGCCACGCGTGGAGGCACTGCCCCTGTTCAATCTTCTGAGCGTCATCGAGGGCCGTGTGCTCAACGACACCGGTGATCTGGTGGACTCTGTTACCGGCGACGTGGTCATTGCCCTGCCCCAGAGCTGCGAGAATCTGCTGTGGAACGGTCGGGAGCATATCGTCCTGTGCGGCGACCAGCCGGACATGATTCGCCGGGCGCTGGAGACCAATGTAGGCTGCCTGATCCTGTGCCAGACGGAGGTAGATCAAACGCTGCTGGCAGACGCTCAAAATACCTGCATCATTTCCAGCCCCTACGATGCCAGCCGGGTGGCCCGTCTTATCTATCAGGCCATCCCCATCTCCCGCCCCTGCCACACTGACGACATCGTCTGCTTCCATCTGTCGGACTACATCGACGATGTGCGGGAAGTGGTGCTGAAGAGCCGCTACCGCTGCTACCCGGTGCTGGACCAGAACGAAAAGGTCGTCGGCACCCTGTCCCGGTATCACCTGCTGCGCCCCCGGCGCAAGCGTGTGGTGCTGGTGGACCACAATGAGCGGGCGCAGGCCGTACAGGGTCTGGATCAGGCGGAGATTCTGGAGATCATCGACCACCACCGTCTGGCGGATATCCAGACCACCCAGCCCATCCGGGTCCGCAATGAGCCGGTGGGCAGCACCAATACCATCATCACCGGAATGTATCAGGAGCACGGCGTCATGCCCTCCCCGGCTATGGCAGGCCTGATGGCAGCAGCCATTCTATCCGATACTGTCATGTTCAAATCCCCCACCTGCACCAAGCGGGATGTGGCCATGGCCGAGCGCATGGCCCGCATTGCCAACGTCTCCCTCAACGAGCTGGGCAAGCTTCTCTTCGATGGCAGCTTCGACGGTAAATCCGCCGAGGAGCTGCTGCACAGCGACTTCAAGGAGTTCCACATTGCCGAGCAGAATCTGGGCGTGGGGCAGATCACCTGTCTGGATTCCGAGGATATGCTCCAGCGCCGGGAGGAGTTTCTGGAGGCCATGCGCCACGATCAGACGGAGCACCACTACGACATGGTGATCCTGATGCTGACGGACGTGCTGATGGAGGGTACGCAGCTGCTGTATGTGGGCAGCGACGACGTCATCCGCAATGCCTTCTCCGCCGAGCCCAAGGACAACAGCCTGTTCCTGCCCAAGGTCATGAGCCGGAAAAAGCAGATCATCCCCATGCTCACCGCCCTCTGGGGCTGATATCCCCGCGCTTCACACAAGGACAGGCTCCTGCCTGTCCTTGTTTTTCTCTCCATATCGTGCTATACTGACACAAATCACCCACGGAGGTATCGCCTATGCACATCACCGTATATCTGGGCGCCAGCTGCGGCACCGACCCCCATCTGGCGCAGGCCGTCCGGGAACTGGGAGCATGGATCGGTGCCGCAGGCCACACACTGGTCTACGGCGGCTCCAAAACCGGACTCATGGGCCTGCTGGCCCAAAGCGCACTGGCGCAGGGGGGCAGCGTCATCGGCGTGGAGCCGGAGTGCTTCATGGCGCAGGAGCTGCAATACGACGGCCTGACCCAGCTCATCGTCACCCGAAGCATGGCGGAGCGCAAGGCCAAAATGATCCAGCTGGGGGACGCCTTCATCGCCTTCCCCGGCGGCACCGGCACACTGGAGGAGATCACGGAGGTCATGTCGCAGGTATCGCTGGGCCAGCTGTCCGCCCCCTGCATCCTCTACGATCTGGACGGCTACTATCGCCACCTGAAGGCCCTTCTGGACCACATGATCTCCGCCGGGCTCTCCTCCCCGGAGCGCCAGCAGGGCATCCACTTCGCCCAAAATCTCCCCGAAATTCAGGTACTGCTGTCCTGATCTCCCATCGGGCCAGATCATCCCCTCTGTTCCAAAGCCTTCGGCTTTGGAACAAAAAAGAGCCTGCCGGCTGGCAGGCTCTTTTTGATGACCAACTTACTCGGTAACGAAGGGCAGCAGCGCGATCTGACGGGCACGCTTGATGGCCTCAGTCAGCTGACGCTGATGCATAGCGCAGGTACCGGTGGTACGGCGGGGCAGGATCTTGGAGCGCTCGCTGATGAAGCGACGCAGCTTGGCGGCATCCTTATAATCGATATGCTCGCACTTATCCACGCAGAACTGGCAAACCTTGCGGCGCTTACGGCCGTTGCCACGGGGCGCTCTATTTTCACGTTCCATAGCCATGGAAAATTCCTCCTTATAAAGATTTCATGTGCCTTGGCACATCAGAACGGCAGATCGCCGTCCTCCTCGTCGATCTCGGCAAAATCGGACGGGCCGCCCACCGGGGCGGAATACCCTCCGGCGGGAGCACCGTAGGCGGGAGCCTGAGAATAACCGCCGTTATTCCCACCGGCACCGCCGGGTCTGCTGTCACCGAAATAGACATTGTCGGCAACCACCTCTGTGGCAAAGCGCTTATTGCCGTCTTTGTCCTCCCATGGACGGATCTGGAGCCGCCCGTCAACTGCGATCACGCGCCCCTTTTTGAAGTAGTTGGCTACAAATTCAGCCGTAGAGCGCCACGCCACAATGTCAATAAAATCCGTTTCTTTCTGATCTCCCTTTTTATAGTCGCGGTCCACCGCAATGCGGAAGGAGCAGACGGAGAGATTGCTGGCTGTGCTTCGCAGCTCGGGATCTGCAACCAAGCGGCCCATAAGTGTGACTCTGTTTAACATATCCGATACCTCCAAAAAATCATATTGGGGTTTTGCCTGTGCGACATCGAAAATACCGATCGGCTTACCAGCCGGTGTCTCCCTGATTTGCGAGGCTGCGCAGCATAGTACGTACCTGCATCAGCGCAAATCCAAGCAAATTAAGGCCCCTCCAGTTTCCTGGGTCTTGAATGCCGGACTGGTATTTTGACATGCCGATCCCCCATATCCTGTCATAGGGATTGGCCTCCACCAAAATGCGGTCACCAGTCTGTAAAAGAAAGGACCTCAAAGGGGGATTCTGCAAAAATTTTTGAAAATTTCCGCACAGTACGATCTGTTCACGGACCTGGCGCCAGCTCTCCTCCTGAAAGCCTGATACCATGCGTCCCAAGGCTTTGCAATCCCCCGGGAGTGCAGGCGCTCAGGATTCTGGCGTGAGTGCGGTAATCCCCAAAATACGCGGCCTTCTGAGCCATCATGTACTGCTCCATAGATTGGTACAAGATCCCATCTGCTTCAAAAATGCAGGGATACCATTGACTCAGGCAGCTTTCGGTTGCGCTCCCATCAGAAGGGAGCTGATGTCCATAAAAGAAGAGAAAATCCACGGTTTCTCCGCCCTGATGCATCTGGCGGAGCGAATCTGCGGTGTAAAACATAAACGATTCCTCCTGGCGCCCCGGGTTTGCCCGGGGCGCATATACCGTTTTTCTCCGAGCGCGATATATGCCCCCCGCACTTTCGTCCGCTCAAAGTCCGTACTCAGCCCTGGACAGGCTGCTGCGGCCCGTCCAAAATGGATGTCTGCGGAACGGCGGGCTCCTCCTTCATCTGATCCAGATGCTTTATAATGGCCTCATGGTCAAACGACCGAATGATGCCCGCATCTTTGCAGAAACAAAGGAAATGACGGATCATCCGATATGCCGCACGGTATTCGCTCTCGCTCACCGGCTGATACTGGCGTAAGGCATCCAGACAGTCGAGCAAATCACAGCATGTGTTTTCAAAGCGGCAATCACCCATATTCGACATAGCAAATTCTCCTCAAGCCGCACGGGGGGCATCCCCAATATAGACTTCCAGGATGCTTCTTTTGGCGCCCTCCATTTCCAGAGCGACCACTTTATAGGGGATACCGCAGATGGCGGAGATTTCCCGGTCAGAGTAGCCAATGTCGCGGAGCTCCGCGATCCTTTGCTGCAGCGGGGTGAGTGTGCTGGTGTACGCCTCAAATTGGATCACATTATCCACGCTCTCTGTGACGCTGTCCCGCAGGTCGTCCGCATTTTGATCATCATTCAGTGTCTGCACAATGCGCCCGCACCGCTTGCCGCGAAGCCAGTATTCACGTGAATGATGCACGTCACAGCTCATGGCGCGAAACGCGATCGTTGAAAACTGGTATGCTCTCAGTTCCGGGCGGGCCAAATACTTCCGTACGGCGCGCAGATAGCCAAAGACCGCTATATCATAGAATTCATCAAAATCAAGCCTGGCCTTTTTCAAGTAAGAGAGGAGCAGGTGATGGTGTTCCGCGGCGAAGGCGGATTCTTCAGCAGTCAGCGGCGTATTATAATTCAACATGGTAAAAACTCCTTTGTCCATTTTTTTGATCTGCCGAGGTATGCGGACCGGCAAGGGCCGGCCCGCATGCTCCGATTTTTGGGGAGGAGGGCTTAGGCGGATGTCCAGTCTAAACGCATTC
>ERZ839947.2805-NODE-2805-length-11627-cov-4.008296_pt1 | contig 11627 bp, 9 predicted proteins | sample MGYA00519908_ERZ839947 | MGnify/ENA primary metagenome ERZ839947 (study PRJEB31850, sample SAMEA3708857) | human gut metagenome | biome: human gut; feature: human-associated habitat; material: faeces | place: China | collected 2014 ... | reverse complement strand
GTCAGACGGGCGCCTTGCAGGAGGGGGCGGGTTTCATCACACCAGGCGTGAAGGGGGATGCCCCGCTCCTTGGCCTCCGCCTCCGTCAGTCCCACGGCGGCGATCTCCGGCCGGCAGTAGATGCAGCTGGGTACGGCGTCCATGCAGACCCCGGCGGACAGCCCCGCCATGTGCTCCACGCAGGCTGCCCCCTGTGCTGCCGCCACATGGGCCAGCTGCACCGGGGAGGACACATCCCCGATGGCGTATACGCCGGGGATGCTGGTCTGGTAGTGCTCATCCACCCACAGACCGTGACCATTGGTCTCCGGCGTCAGCCCCTGGGCAAACAGTCCATCCCGGAAGGCCCTGCGGCCGATGGCGCACAGCACCGCCTCCCCCACGGCGCAGCCGGGGGTCTCCTTGGCGGTGTAGTGGACGGCGATGCCCTCCGGCGTCTGCTCCAGACGATCCACCATGGAGCGGGTACAGACCTGCACCCCTTGCTTTTTCAGGATCAGCGCCAGATTCTGACCCAGCTCCCGATCCATATTGGGCAGCAGCCGGTCCATGCCCTCCAGCAGGGTGACGCTGCACCCCAGATCGCTGTAAAACGTGGCGAACTCCACGCCGATGACGCCCCCGCCGATGATGACGATGGAGCGGTACAGGTGATCCGTCCCCTCCAGCAGTTCATCGGAGGTCATGGCCAGCTCCAGCCCCGGAATGGGGGGCCGCACCGGCACGGAGCCGGTGGCGATGAGGATGCGCCGGGCCTCATAGTCGCCGCCGTCCTCGCCGGTGACACGGACGCTTCCCGGCGCCGTGATGACGGCCCGGCCCCGCAGCAGCGTCACGCCTGCGCCCTTCAGAAGGCTCTCCACCCCGCCGCACAGCTGTCGGGAGATGCGCTCTTTATAGGCGAAGATCTCCGGGATGTCCGCCTGCAGACCCTCTGCGTGGATGCCGATGGCGGCGCCGTCTGCGGCGCTGCGGTAGACCTCCGAAGCATGGAGCAGCGTCTTGGTGGGGATGCACCCCCGGTTCAGGCAGGTGCCGCCCCAGCTGCGCTCCTCCACGATGGCGGTGGAAAGTCCCAGCTTGGCCGCCCGTGCGGCGGCGGTATAGCCACCGGGGCCCGCCCCGATGACCAGCAGATCAAACATAGCCGTTCTCCTTTCAGATATCCTGCCGCCGCAGCAGGGCGCACAGGTCCGCCGCCACCTCCCGGCAGGCGGGGGCCTCCTCCACCCGGAGGCAGAGGTCCTCCACCCGGAAGGGGCAGCCCTCCAACCCTCTGGCAAGGGGCTGGGCGAAGCCCTCGTCCATGGCGTCGGTCCACACGGCGGCGTGGCGGCACACGCCGCCCTCCACCGCCAGCTCCAGCGTCAACTCCCCCCACGGAAACCGCTTCCCGCAGGAGAAGGTGCAGGGCATCGCCTGCCCATAGACCCAGTCATAGCTGTGAAAGCGCTGATAGTGCCGCTCCAGAGCGGCCTGATCCAGCCGGGACGGCTCCAACCGCCGGGTGGGGAGGCCGTATACCTCAGAAAAGGCCGACCACAGCGCCTCCTCCATGTGGGAGACGGTCAGCCCCGGCTGTATCTGGGAGAGATTCACCACACGGGAGCGCACCGACGCCACGCCCTTGCTCTCCAGCTTCCCCTGAGAGGGGGCCAGATACCGGCCCAGCTTCTCCATGTCCACGTCGATGAGCAGCGTCCCGTTGTGGAAGGAGCGCCCCCCGTGATGATAGAAGGAGTTGCCGGAGAACTTTCGGCCGCCGGTGAGAATGTCGTTGCGGCCGGAGCACTCCGCCGGGATGCCTAAACGGCGGCAGGCCGCCACCAGCACCTCCTGCTGACGGCGCAGATCGTAATCCGCCGTAGGCAGGGAGAAGGTGAAGTTCAGATTGCCCATGTCGTGGTACACCGCCCCGCCGCCGGAGAGCCGCCGGGCCAGCACGCCGCCCTCCTGCTCCAGCAGCGTGGTGCGGCACTCCCGCCATGCGTTCTGGTTCCGGCCGATGACCACCGTGTGGCGGTTCTGCCACAGATACAGGATGCAGGTATCCTCCGGCACCGTCTCCGTCAGATACGCCTCCGTGGCCAGATTCCGGTGGGGATCGGTGCAGCCGTCCCGATAGGTCAGCAGCTGCCGGATCATGCCTGCCACCGCAGAATGGGATTGCGGGCCGCCTGCACCTCGTCGGGCCGTCCGATCTGGGCATTGTGGGGGGCGGTACGCATGGTCTCCGGGTCAGTGTGGGCCAGCTGGTACAGCTGGCGGAACACCTCCGCCGCCTGATCCAGCGTCTCCCGGCTCTCCGTCTCCGTGGGCTCCAGCATCAGTGCCTCATGGACGATGAGGGGGAAGTACATGGTGGGGGGATGGATGCCCCGGTCGATGAGGCTCTTGGCCACATCCAGCGCCGAGACGCCGGTCTCCTTCTTGAACTCCTCCAGCCCCAGCACGAATTCGTGCATACAGATGCGGTCAAAGGCGGGCTGGAAGGTGCCCTGAATGCGCCGCATGAGATAGTTGGCGTTGAGGACGGCGTTCTCCGCCGCCTCCGGGATGCCCTCCCGGCCCAGCGTCAGCAGGTAGGCCAGCGCCTTCACCACCACCAGGAAGTTGCCGTTGAAGGCCCGCACCTGCAGGTGCTCCCCCTCCGACAGAATGGCGGACTGAGGCAGATACGGCTCCAGAAACGCCTTGCAGCCCACGGCGCCTGCACCGGGCCCGCCGCCGCCGTGGGGGGTGGCGAAGGTCTTGTGCAGGTTCATGTGGATGCAGTCAAAGCCCATATCGCCGGGGCGCACGATGCCCATAACGGCGTTGAGGTTGGCCCCGTCGTAGTAGCACAGGCCACCGGCCTCGTGGACCAGCCGGGTGATCTCCAGAATGTTCTCGTCGAAAATGCCCACGGTGTTGGGATTGGTCAGCATCAGCCCCGCCACATCGTCTCCCAGCACCGCCTTCAGGGCCTCCAGATCCACGCAGCCGTCGGCGGCGGAGGGGATGTTCACCACCTGATAGCCGCACATGGCGGCGGTGGCGGGATTGGTGCCGTGGGCGCTGTCGGGAACGATGATCTTGGTGCGCTGATGATCGCCCCGTGCATCGTGATACTGCTTGATCAGCAGCACGCCGGTGAACTCGCCGTGAGCGCCGGCGGCGGGCTGGAAGGTCATGCCGTCCATGCCGGTGATCTGGCAGAGATAGCGGCTGGCGGTGTCCAGTACCTCCCGGCATCCGGCCACGGCGTGCTCCGGGGCCAGGGGATGCACCCCGGCAAAGCCCGGCAGGGCCGCCATCTCCTCGTCGATGCGGGGGTTATACTTCATGGTGCAGGAGCCCAGCGGATAAAAGCCGCAGTTGACACCGTGGACGTGCTGGCACAGCTCCGTGTAGTGGCGGCTCAGATCCACCTCGCTGAGCTCCGGCAGGGCCGGGGCCTCCTGTCGCCGCAGCTCCTGCGGCAGCTGCACCTCCTCCACGTCGCACCGGGGCAGGATGCTGCACCGGCGGCCGGGAACGCTCTTTTCAAAGATCAGCTTCATTTGCTCAGCACCTCCTTCACCACGGCGGCGGTCTCATCCAGCACGGCACGGGAGACCTTCTCCGTGGCGCACCACAGGATGCCGCCCTCTACCGGCAGGCCGCCCAGAATACCGTGCTGCTCCAGCGCCTCCAGAACCTCCGGCACCCGGGGAAGCTCCGTGACGAACTCGTGGAAATATTCCCCCGGATACCGCAGGGACACGCCGGGGATGGCGCACAGGGCCTTTGCCAGATAGTGGGCCTTGGACAGGCACTGCCGTGCGGCCTCCGCCATGCCCTCCGGCCCCATGGATGCCATATAGACGCTGGCCGTCAGGGCGCACAGGGCCTCGTTGGAGCAGATGTTGCTGCTGGCCTTCTCCCGGCGGATGTGCTGCTCACGGGCCTGCAGAGACAGGACGAAGCAGCGCTGGCCACGGCTGTCCACTGTCTGGCCCACGATGCGACCGGGGAGCTTACGCATATGCTTTTGCACCGTGGCCATAAAGCCCAGATACGGGCCGCCCCAGCCAAGGGGCATCCCCAGAGGCTGCCCCTCACCTACGGCCACATCGGCGCCGCAGTCTCTGGGGGTCTTGAGGATGGCGGCGGCAATGGGGTTCACCCCCAGAATATACAGAGCGCCCCCCTGATGGATGATCTCACCCAGCGCCTCAGCCTCCTCCAGCTGACCGAAGAAGTTGGGCTGCTGGATGTACACGCCGGAGACGTCGCCCCCGGCCAACATCTGACGCAGGGCCTCCGGGTCCGTGCGGCCGTCCTTCACGGGGACGACACGCAGCTCGTCGCCGGTGCCGTAGCAGTAGGTGCGGACGGTGTTGATGGTGTCCGGGTGGGCCGCAGCGGAGATCAGCGTTACCCGGCGCTTGCGGTCCCGGCACATGGCGGCGGCCTCAGCGGCGGCAGTGGCGCCGTCATAGACGGAGGCATTGGATACGTCCATGCCTGTCAGCTGGCAGATCATGGTCTGATACTCAAAGATGGACTGCAAAATGCCCTGACTCATCTCCGCCTGATAGGGGGTGTAGGCGGTGAGGAACTCCTCCTTGGCGGGGACATACTTCACCAGTGAGGGGATGTAGTGGTCATAGGCTCCGGCGCCCCGGAGAATAGCAGAGTAGGCGGTGTTCCGGGCGGCCATAGCGGTCATGGTGCGGCTGACCTCCAGCTCGCTCATGCCCTCCGGCAGGTCCAGCCCGTCCCGCAGCAGCATCTCCTCCGGCACGTCCCGGTACAGCTGGCGGAAGTCGTGAAGGCCGATGGCCTCCAGCATCTCCTGCCGCTGGGCGGGCGTGGAGGGAACATAGCTTCCCATATCAGCCCTCCTGCTGGCAGAAGGCCTCGTAGCCGTCGGCGTCCAGCAGCTCCTCCGTGGCGGTGACGCCCTCCACCTTGATGATCCATGCGTCGTAGCACTGGCTGTTCAGCAGCTCCGGAGCGTCCAGCAGCTCCTCATTGACGGCGCACACCGTGCCGGACACAGGGCTTACCAGATCGCTGACGGCCTTCACGGACTCCACGTCGCCAAAGGCCTCACCGGCGGTGACCTCATCGCCCTCGCCGGGCAGGTTCACAAACACCACGTCGCCCAGAGCGTGCTGGGCAAAGTCAGAGATGCCGATCACAGCCACACCGTCCTCGGTGTGGATCCACTCGTGGGACTTGGAATACTGCAAATGGGTGGGATAGTTCATGATGTGTTCCTCCGTTTTCGTTTCAAATATTCAAAGCTATTGATAGAGATGCAGATTGGTATGCTCCGCCGGACTCAAAAGCCGATCTGGCCCATGAACTGCTCCAGCGCCGTCTGGAACTCCGGGCCGTCGAAGCAGTAGTGCATGGTGGTGTAGCGGCTGCGGAGACGGGAGACCTCCTGCCCTACGTCCTTTCCCCGCAGGATGCAGTCCGCCATCAGACCGGCCAGCTCCGTGAACTCCGTCTGGCCGAAGCCAAACCGGGTCATTTCGCTGACGCCCATCCGCAGAGCACCGGAGGCGGTGAAGCCCTCCTCGTCGGGGGTGGCCTGATAGTTGACGATGATGTTGTTCTCCTCCAGCCGCTCGGCTACCTCCGGGCCGGTGCCGTAGCCCACGTCCACCAGCACCTGATGGGTTTCGGTGTAGCCGATGGCGGGATCGCCCAGCACGTGGAGACCCGCCTCATGGAGGGCCTTGGCAAAGTACTTGGCGTTGTCAATGACGGCCTTCTGATAGCTGTCCTTGAAGTAGTTCATCTCATAGGCCGCCATCAGCAGGCCCAGCTGGGTACCCAGATGGTGGTTGGAGACGCTGCCGGGGAAGGCACGGGACTGGATGGTCTCCCACAGCCCCCACTTCAGATCCTCCCGGCGATAGTTGACGCCGATGACGCCCCGCTGGGGGCCGAAGAAGGTCTTGTGGGTGGAGCCGGTGACGATCTCAGCGCCCTCCTCAAAGGGCTTCTGGAAGTGGTCACCCACCAGACCCAGCACATGGGCCATGTCATACATGATGGTGGTGGGGATATTCTGCTCCGTGACGAAACGACGGATCTCCGCCACCGGCTCCCGGCGCAGCACCATGCTCTTGCCGAAGATGATCAGCTCCGGACGGTAGCGGTCGATGACCTTCTTGGTCTCCTCCACGTCGATGCGGAACAGATCGTCCCGGCACACGGGGAAGTTCACCACGGCGGTGCGCTCGGTCACCGGATCCACGGCGATGTAGTCCTTCAGAGCGCCCATGGGTTGGGCCGACAGGTGGCCACCCCGGATGATGTGGTTGTTCAGCACATAGCCCAGCCGCTGGGGGGTGTGCTTGCGGTCCAGACGGTTCTTCCAGTCCATCAGGGCGGAGAAGGTGGCCATATTGCTCATCTGCCCGCTGATGACACGGGTCTCCACCTGAGTGCAGCCCAGATACTGCCGCATCTGCTCCGCCAGCAGCTGCTCCACGGTGTCGATGAACTTGGTGCCCTGATAGTAGAATACATCCTTATCATAGAAGGAGATGATCTTCTTGTGCTCGGCGTACCGGCAGGAGGGATCGCTGGCCGACAGCAGCTGCACCGCCCGGCTGGGGGTGTTCTCCGAGGGGATGAGGTTGATGCACTGGCGCTGGCGCCACTGGTGGTTATCCTGCGCCAGATGCAGCAGCTCCAGCGCCTTGGCGGCCCGGTCGGCGGGCTGAGACACCTCGTCCTCTGGCCGCCGGTACAACAAAGGGCGGGCATAGGGCGGAGCCCCCACGCTCATGTGACGGGCGGGGATCACGGCCTTCAGCCGGCGGCCCCGGATGTCCACCTCCACCACGTCGTCCGTCAGAACGTCGCTGTCTACATAGCACAGGCCGATGGCCCGCTTGGCGGTCTCCTGGGTGATGACCGTCTCCAGTCCCTCGCCCTCAGCAACGTAGTAGGGGACCATGGTGCCGCTGGTGACCCAGCCCACCTGCTTCTCGCCCCGGTATACCGCCATTCCGGCCCGCATGACGCCCCGGTCCAGCAGAGCGATGGGCAGAATACGGCGGGGCAGGGCGGTGCAGTCGGAGAAATCCCGGTTCATGATGCGCCGGAAGGCATCAAACTGCCGCTCCAGTGCCTTGCGGCCGATGAACTCCCCCTTCTGAGGCGCAAAGCTCACGGCGAACTTGGCCAGCGGCACGGCGAAAATGGGCATCCCCTGCCCGTCGGGATCCACGCCCATCTCATGGCCGTACAGGGGGAAGCCCGCCTCCATGCGGAGGGTGTCCCGTGCGCCCAGACCGGCGGGCCGGGCGCCCAGCTCCACCAGCCGGTTCCCCAGCCACGCAGCGTCCTCGCTGCGGCCCAGAGGCTCGCCGGTGTAGCCGGTCTTGGCCACCTTCACCTCATGACCCTCGAAGGTCAGAGTGTTCAGGGCGTTCTTCATCGGCTCCGTCACCTGTACCCCGCCGGAGAGGGTGGTCAGCAGATCCTTGGACTTGGGGCCTTGCACGGCGATGGAGGCCCACCGGGAGGTGATGTCCGTGATGGTGCAGTCATAGTCCTTCACCACGGAGCGCAGATGCATCAGATCCTTCTCCGTGTTGGCGGCGTTCACCACCAGCAGGAATCGCTCCTCCTCGAAGCGATAGAGGTACGCATCGTCCACGGCTCCGCCGTCCTCGTCCGGCAGGATGCAGTACTGGGCCATGTTCAGATCCAGACCCGCCACGTTGCTGGACAGGACGTGCTGCAAAAATGCCAGCCGCTCCGGCCCCTCGATCAACAGCCGCCCCATGTGGGACACATCGAACAGGCTGCAGAAGTGCCGGGTGTACAGATGCTCCGCCACGATCCCCGTGGGATACTGGACGGGCATTTCCCATCCGCCGAAATCCACCATGGAGGCACCGGCCGCCACATGGGTCTCGTACAGCTGGGTGCGTTTGAGTTCGCTCATGTTCCTTCCTCCTTATCATGTTTGTTCCGTTGTTTGTTTCGCTTATTTTGCTCCGTTTGCTTCGTTTGTCCAGCCGCTGGACACATTCCGGACGCATCGTGGACACGCCTCGACGGCGCCTTGGACACGCTCCGGAAACGTTTTGGACGCACAAAAAGGCGCAAAACCGCTTTCGGCAGTTTTGCGCCTCCGTTTTTGTACCTGAGAGATTCCCCGCCGGAGCGGGTTGCACCTTCGGCGTGCGGACAGGCCGCACTCTTCGGAGTATCGTCGTGGTCCGACCCTTTTGCCTGAGAGCTTCTGCATTCCCCTTCGGCGCCGCCGCAGCGGTCTCTCCCGGACCAGTCATCCGAACTCTGTTTGCTTGTCACCCATAGGCTACCATTTTGCGGCGGTGGTTGTCAAGAAAATTATGCCGCCCGGCGGGGCAAAAGCATGGGGGAATTTTTGAAAGAGACATATATGCCGCATGAACGCAAAGAACATATAAAATTAACTAGAATTTTGCACAAATCGGCAAAACCCTGTTGCAAAAAGGCGGGAAACGTGGTAGTATCTCTCATGGACCTGACAATTAGCGAGACGAAATGTCGAAGGGCAAAGGCTCTCCGGCCGCTGAGATTTGCCGAAAAACCACCATTGGTTGTGGCAAGGGCGAGCCAGAGAGTCTATATGTGCCATATGAGTTTTGGAAGGAAGCAGGAGGTGTTACAGGTGCGGCAACCCATTCGAAGCAGCACGGTGAAGCGGCTGATCGTTGTGCTGGCGATCCTGTTGGCGCTGAGCCTTGCGGCGCTGTGTGCCGTGCGGTATTACGGGCGGCAGGCAGGCCGGGCGGCAGAGGCCCCCGGCAACGGCATCCAGACGGCGGCGCAGCCCGCCGGCGCACCCGTTCCCACAGCGGCCCGGACCGGCAAGGTCACCATCCGGCTGTATGACCGCAGCCCGGAGTATAACCGGGAGTTCTCCGTGACCAATATGTTCCCCGGCGACGCCGAGACCCAGAACGACTGCGTGCAGGTAGATCACAAGGGCGACGTCACCGTCCACTTCCGGGCGGAGGTGCGCCCCGGCTATGAGAAGCTGGCGGAGGTGCTGAAGCTGCGGGTGTCCGTGGGCGGCAGCGTGCTGTATGACGGCCTGATGGCCGAGATGCCCGCCGCAGTGGATACCCCGCTGTCGGCCGGCAGCGATACGCTGGACTATCAGCTGACGGCGTATCTGGATACCAGCGTCGGCAATCCCTATATGTATCAGCAGCTGGTAGCGGACTTTTACTGGTGGGTGGCAGACAGCGAAGAGCTGGCACCCCCTACCGGCGACACCATGCAGCCCCTGCTCTGGGGAGCGGCGGTGCTGGTGTCCGGTGCGGCACTGACGGTGCTGCTGCGTCGCCGCAGGGAGGTGTCCCATGACTGAGCGTAAAACCCGCAGCCGTCTAACCGGCGGCATCGTTGCGGTGATCGTGCTGGCGGTGTGTCTGGTGGTCACCACCGTGGCACTGGCCTATTCCATGATTTCCGTCCGGGACAACACCTTTGCCACCGGCGGCGTCCGTATCAACCTCAACGATGGCGAGCCGGTGATCCGGCCCGACGAGTTCTTGTTTGAGCCGGGCATGACGGTGAAGAAGGACTTCTTCATCGAAAACGACAGCACCGGCACGGTGTACTACCGGCTGTACTTCGCCGGTGTCTCCGGTGATCTGGCGGATGTGTTGGAGGTCACGGTGAAGGACGGCAACAAGACCCTCTACTCCGGCACCCCCACTCAGTTGGAGAACACGCAGGCGGCGGACGATCTGCTGGCGGTGGGCCAGCGGCGGACGCTGACCATGTATTTCCACTTCCCGGAGGCGACCGGCAACAGCGCTCAGGCCAAGGATTTGACCTTTACCCTCTGTGCCGACGCCACCCAGACCAAGAACAACCCGCAGCGGCTGTTTGACTGATGTTGGGGAGACCGTTGCAGGAGAGAAAAGCCATGAAAAAAACCTTTGAAGTAATCAAGACCGTACTGACATGGCTGATCGTGCTGCTGGCGGTGTGCATGATGGTGTTCACCATCGTCTCCGTCACCACCTTTGACCGCAATGACCGGGCGTTGTTCGGCTACAAGATGTATATCGTGCGATCGGACTCCATGAGCGCCACGGATTTTAAGGCCGGAGACCTGATTCTGGTGCGGTCGGTGGATCCCGCTACTTTGCAGGAGGGGGATATCATCGCCTATACCTCGCAGGACACAGCCAGCTTTGGAGAGACCGTGACTCATAAGATCCGGTCCCTGACCACTGACGCAGACGGTCAGCCGGCTTTTATCACCTACGGTACCACCACCGATACCGACGACGAGATGCCGGTGACGTATCCCTATGTGCTTGGCAAGTACGAGAAGTGCCTGTCCGGCGTAGGCAATTTCTTCCAGTTCCTGAAAACCACCCCCGGCTACATTCTGTGCATCTTCCTGCCGTTCTTTTTGCTGATCCTCATGGAGGGCATCAACTGCGTCCGGCTGTTCAAGCGCTATAAGAGCGAGGAGCAGCGGGAAATACAGGCCCAGCAGGCGAATCTGGAGCGCCAGCGGGAGGAGAACCAGCGGATGATGCAGGAGCTGATGGAGATGAAGGCCCGGCTGGAGGAGAAGGAAAAGGCTCCGGAGGAGCCCCCTCGGGCGTGATTTGCCGCTCCCCGGGGAGCGTTGTCGGAGGGACGCTCCGGCCATGACATCGGGAATCATCATGGATGATCATTCTATCGAAAACCCCTCTTTACAAGCTCGATCCTCCCCGATTTGACCGCCGGGGAGGGGCGAGCCAAGGACACAAGCTTAGACTCCTTGCGTCCTTGGCTCGCCTATTGACCGGCGCCCGCCATATGGCTCTGCCGGATTGAAAGGAGCATCAAGACATGAATTGGAAGGAAACTTTCTATACAGGAAAGCGTGAGCATCCGCAGGAGAAGAAGCCTGCGTCGCTGACGGCGCTGCTGATGCCCTCCCTGCTGGGGGTGGCGATTTGTCTGGTTTGCCTGTGCAGCCTGACATGGGCGTGGTTCACGGCCACCCAGAACAGCGGCGTGCAGCCCATTCAGTCCGCCACTGCCACGGTGACGGCGTCGCTGAACGATACGGCTCTGGGTGAGCTGAAGGTCGGAGAACCGTGCAGCTTGAACGGTACCGGCAAGCTGACACTGCATATGGCGGGGGATGCCCAATATGCCTATGTGGTGATCAAAGTGGGCGACACGGAGTATCACACGGATTATCTTACTGCGGATGGTTATACGATTACCGTCAACGAGAGCGGCGCAGCGCTGACCCTCTGCTGGGGAAAGCAGGACAGCCTGCCGGGAACGGCGGTTGGGGACGGCGGAAGCATCGGGACGGCTCAGCAGGAACCCTCCGATACGCCTGATGAGCAGCCTGCGGTGAACGGCGACAGTCAGCAGACCCCGGATACCACGGTTCCCGGCGCTGACGATGCCAATACCGGCGATCAGAGCGGCAGCAATGAGACACCCGGCAGCGAGAACGGCGGCAGCACCGGCAATGGCTCCGGCGAACAGGGGAGTGATTCCGGCACCGGAAGTGATACGGGCGCAGGCGGCAGTACCGGCGGTGACGCTGGGACCGGCGACACGTCTAACGGCACCGACGGAACCACCGGCGAATAAGAGAGTGCAAG
>ERZ839947.2791-NODE-2791-length-11697-cov-3.313176_pt1 | contig 11697 bp, 6 predicted proteins | sample MGYA00519908_ERZ839947 | MGnify/ENA primary metagenome ERZ839947 (study PRJEB31850, sample SAMEA3708857) | human gut metagenome | biome: human gut; feature: human-associated habitat; material: faeces | place: China | collected 2014 ... | reverse complement strand
TAAGTAACCATTGAAAACAAGGCAGTGTGACAGCAAAATTTGCCGTCACACTGCCATCACCTACTTCTGTCACCTCATTAATTATTCATATTCAATCAATTACACCCGACAACGTGACAGATGACAGCAAATTATAGTTTTTTATTTTCATAGAGAGCCTGGCTGACACGTAAGTAGGGGTTGACTAAAAAGTCCCCCTAAGAATGTTAATCGAATTGTTGCGGATGGCATAGTTTTTTCTTTTTCCAACAGTGTAGAACTTTAAAAGACTCCTGTCTCTACCTTTTTTTCGTATTTTCCTCCCTTGCTACGATTTCCCCTTCTTCCTGCCTTCTTCCTTTTCAGTCTTTCAATCTTTCAATCCCCTTTTCCTCCATCCTTTCCCTTGTGCATACGCCCGTGGCCTCGCCCTCCTAACGCGCGTGTGAATATAATAATGTGCATGCCTTTCCTCTGTTCCTCCTCCATCCAAGAATTTTATGTTCTACAACATCCTTATGATTCAACACTTTAGCTTCTATCCTCAAAAATAATTCAAAAAAAGAGTGATTTAAGTTTGGAGTATATTTGAAAAGGGACTACTTTTGCACCCGCTTTCCAAGAGAAGAAAGCCTTGTTAAATTGACTTAGTGTAAAAGCGCAGTACTGCTTGACCATAAGAACAAAAAAACTTCCGATAAAGTTTGGAAGATAAAGCTAAAAGTTCTTATCTTTGCAGTCCGATTCGCAAAGAAAAGGCGTTTTGTTTTTCTTCTTTACCTTCTTTCCCTTTCGCTAAGAGAGCCAGAGAACAGACCGGAAAAACATTTTTTAAAAAAAACACACCTTCACTAAAAAATGATACCCTTAAACACAACAAAAAGTTTGATAAAATTTACATAGGTTTTGTAAAACTAAAATTAGGAAATTTTGAAAGGAGTTATAAATGAAGAAAGGATTCAAAAAAATTATGGCATACTTTTGTGCCATAGCATTAATTGTTACAAGTGTAACAGTGTACAATAACAAGTCAGTTTCAGCATATGAAGATTCTGAGTACACAGCTTTAACAAATGGTAAAGGCGCTGCAGTTGGTGACTGGTCAGAATTATTTGCGGGAACATGGGATGGTCTTGCAGGTAACATGAGTTATGCAGGAAGCAAGTTAGATGACTTAAGCTTAAAGATTGATGAGTCATGCGGTCAACCTGGTACTTGGCATTTACAGGCTAAGACAAAATTGACAGGACTTACAGCAGGAAAGACATATGATATTAAAACAAAATTAAATTCATCTATGGCAGGAATTTTATATGAAAAAACTGATGCTACAGGCGTAGTAAATTCAAACATTGAAATTAAAGCAGGTGAGAACGAAACTACACTTCAGTTTAAGGCAACAGGAGAAACAGAAACTTTAATATTTGAACTTAGTGGTATGCCAACAGGTTGTGTAATTGACTTTAAGGGTATTACAACAACAGAAGCAACTGAGATTGTTACAACAACAGAACAGCAGCCGGAAGAAGATGGCTATTATGCTTCTATCAAAGGTCAGTGGACATTAACATCACCTTGGAGTGCTTTTTCAGCAGGGAGCATTAAATATAAAGGAACAGCAGACAGCAATTCAGCAACAGTAGATATTAAATTCGCTGAATATGGTGGTGGAGATTGGCAGACACAGCTTCGTGTTCTTGGCTCAACAAATACAGTTGGTCCTTTAGAAGCAGGAAAAGATTACAAGGTAAAAGTAGATTACACAGCTTCAAAGGCTTTTGACGGTTTAGTAAAAGTTGGAGAAAAAGCAGAGAATGTAAAATTCGCGGAAGGTACAAATTCACTTGAAATATCATATAAGGCTGAAACAGAAAAACCTGATATTTATTTAAATTTAGGATATGCTCCAGCAGATGAAGAATTAAATATTAAGTTGACATTAGTGAAGGTTGAAGATATACAGACATCAGTTGATCCAACATCAAACAATGTGACATCAGCAGACGTAACATCACCGGATGCAACATCAGCAGACGTAACACAGCCGGATGCAACATCAGCAGACGTAACACAGCCGGATGCAACATCAGCAGATGTAACATCACCAGATGCATCATCAGCAGACGTAACTTCACCAGATGCATCATCAGCAGACGTAACATCAGCAGATGTAACAACACCAGATGTATCAACACCAGATGCATCAACAACACCTAAGGTAACAACAGCAAAGCCAACAGTTAAACCAACAACAGCAAAGCCAACAACAAAGAAGGCTTCACTTAAGAAAACAAAGATTACTAAGAAAATAACAAAGAAACTTAGCTCAAAGAAAGTTAAATTAACATTCAAGAAAGTTAAGGGTGCTAAGAAGTACACAGTACAGGTATCAACAAGCAAGAAGTTTAAGAAAGTTCTTTACAAGAAGACAGTTAAGAAGACAAAAGTTACTCTTTCAAGCAAGAAATTTAAAGGCAAGAAGAAATTATACGTTAGAGTAAAAGCAGTTGGTGCTAAGAAGTGGTCAAAGGTTGTTAAAATTAAAGTAAAGAAATAATTTGATATTATAACTAAAAAAATAATATGAAAATTTAATAGAGGAGGGCAGTGGAATAAACTGCTCTCCTTTCCTTTTAGAGTCAATTGCGACTTGTGGTTTCTATTGTAGAATGGTAGAATTATTCTTATAAAAAGAGAGCGTTTGTAGGAGAATATTATGAGAAAGACAATAGCAGGTTTTTGTACAGTTTTTATGTTGGGGCTAACCTTATCAGTTGCGGCAGCACAAACTCCGGGAAATGGCTATGATGACGGGAATACATTTACTAATCCATGGGGTACATTGTTTAGTACACCAACGGCGAAAGAAAGTAAAACAACTAGAAAAGAAACAACAACAGAAACAGTAACAGTAACAGAATCAGGAACAACAACTGAATCAGGAACAACAACTGAAAAAGGAACAACAACTGAAAAAGGAACAACAACTGAAAAAGGAACGGGAACAGGAACAACAACGGAAGCAACAACATCAGATAATACATCGGATTCAGCAGGTATCACTACAGAAGAAAAAAAACAGGTGACAATGCCACGGGAAGTGATGATAACACAAGTCAGACTAATATGACAAATAATAACGAAACAGATGAAGGTATAACATCTTTAGGTCAGAATAATGGTGGCAGTACAAGCGAGAATATAACAAATGTAAATACATCAAATGACCATGTAACAGAAACTAAGACAATGGTTACTGACGAGAGTGTTACAACAGAACCGTTACATACAATAATAACAGCAAGTACGACAGACAAAATCACAAAAATAACTAAAAAGGTAAGTGTGAAGTCTACCAAAGTAAAAAAAGCAACTAAGAAGAAAAACTCAAAAAAGGTTTATTTGAAGTTTAAGAAAGTTAGCAGTGCACAAAAGTACCAGATTCAGATTGCAGTAAACAAAAAGTTCAAAAAGAAAATAATTAACAAAAAAGTAAACAGTAAGAAAATAAGCAAAAACTCAAAAACAGTAAAATTTGTATTAAAAAATAAGAAGCTCAAGAACTCGAAAAAACTCTATGTTAGAATTAGAGCTATTAAGGTAGTAAAAAATAGAAAATATTATAGCAAGTGGAGCAAGCCTAAGAAAATAAAGATAGTGAGAAAGTAAAGGAGAGAACATGAAAGAATTTTCAAAGAAATTTTTTATATACATATTGACGCTTACATTGTTGGTAGGCACATTCACATGTGTTACTACAGCTAGTGTAAGAGAAACAGACGATTTTGACGGCGACGTTGTATATAATCCATGGGAACGGCCTGATGACAACAATAAACCAGGAGATATAACCATTGATGATCCAGGCGTTGTTGCAATAACAATAAAAAAGAAAGATTTAAAAATTTCCATTAAGTCTGCGACAAAGAAGAAAAAATCTAAGACAGCGAAGATTGTTCTTTCAAATAGCAAAGTAAAAAAGAGTATAAGAAAAAATGTTAAATATCAAATCAGATATTCAATAAAGAAATCTATGAAAAAATGTAAAACAAAAACTTACAAAACAACAAAGATAAAATTAAAAAAAATGAAAGCAGGGAAAAAATATTACATCAAGGCAAGAGCTTTTGTTAAAGGTTTCAACGGAAAGAAGATTTATGGAGCTTGGACGAAAGCGAAGAGAATTAAATTGAAATAAATATTATGAGTCGTAGTAAAAAAACATACTTTTTCTTATTAATTTAAGCGGGGAATGCGTTACGTGAAGATAAGTGTCACGTAGCGCATTTTCTGTTTTATTATGAAAAAAACAAAAAAACGAATAAAAATATTTTTATCGAAAAATTGTTTACTGTAAAAAATACATAAAGAAATTGTATGAAAACCTATTAAATAAAAGGTTTTTGGAATAGAAAAAAATAAAAACAACTAAAAACTCGAAAAAACGTTTTTTCGCTTGTTTTAAGGGTGATTTAAAAGATATAATATAAGGGTGCAAGATTATTTAAGGGAGGAATTAAGATGTCAAAAGTATTGAAAAAAATCACAGCTATAATGCTCACTTTAGCTATGGTTGTAACAATTTGTCCACAGGGCAAATTAATCAGTATCAAGGCTGCAGACGCGGAAGATAATACACCATACAATCTTTCAAATGGTAGACCGGCTTATGCTAGTTCACAAACCGGAAGTGGTTCTGCGGCAGAACTTGCAGTCGACAACGATGAAAGCACACGTTGGCAGGCTAAGCAGGACGACACAAATGAATGGTTATATGTTGACCTTGGAAAAGAGGCAGATATAGACCACATTTATTTACGTTGGGAAGCAGCGTATGCAAAGTATTATCAAATCCAGATTTCAAATAATGAAGATGACTGGACAACAATTTATGAGAAAGGAAACAAGCCGGGAGCTTTTGTAAATATGGCTTTCTCATATGAAGTAAACAAGTTTAATACAGGAAAAAATCTGTATGAAGTAAGTGCAAAATGGACACCTGTTGAAAATGCTGTATACAGTGTTTACGAAGGTGACAAGATAGTACAGGCACCTGACAATTTTAAATTTGATAAAATTGGTCAGGATGGCGGAAATCTTGGTTTGACAGAAGGCACACATGAACTTGAGGTTAGAGCTTACAATAAAGATAACCCAGAACAACTTGTAGGTAGTGCAAAATGTACAGTAGAAGTTAAGGCAGACGGCAAAGGTAATAATGGTGTAGAAATTGACGAAACTGCAAAACTTAAACAGACAATTTCAAAAGAAGAATTAAGTAGTACAAAGGCAAGATATGTAAGAGTTCTTGTAACAAAGAGAGCTACAGCTTATGGTAGTTCATTATACGAATTCCAGGTATGGGGTACAGGTGGTTCAGCAAAGAGACCTGTAAACTATGGCGAAAATCTTGCATTAAATAAAACAGTAACATGCTCAGGTACAAGAGATGAATGGTGGATGAAGGATGATCAGGGAAATATTAAGCCTGATGCTTACAATAATGTTAAGCCTGAAAACGCAGTTGACGGAAATACTTCAACTTCATTTACATCATATCAGGGAGATAACCAGTGGTTGACAGTTGACTTGGGACAGGCATATACAGTAGGAAGAATTGTTGTAGATTGGACTTCTGACGCCGGTAAGATTTATGATGTATTAGTTTCAAGTGATAACAAAACATGGACAACTGTTCATCGTGTACTTAAGGGATATGCTAACGCTACAGATAATTTCACTTTATATCAGACAGGTGTAAGATATGTAAAAGTATTAGGTTACACAAAAGTAGAAAGTGGTAGTGGTATCGGTATCAGAGAATTATCAGTATATTCATATAAGGAAGGGGATAGCAAAGAAAATGAAACTATTCCAGATCTTCCAACAAGACAGATTTTAAGAGCAGGAAGTGGTTCATACGTTTCAGGAGAAATGTACAACGAAAAGAACAAACTTCCAACTTTCGTAAATGAAAAGAACATTAAGACACCTGTAGATTCAAACAGCTGGTGGTCATCAGCAATGGTACAGACATTTAGTAACTTACTTTGCGCGACACCACTTAAAGCATCATTCTCTAAGAAAGGTCTTGGAGTTTTACTTGCAACAGCAGGTTGGGTTCCAGAAAGAACTGAAACAACATTAGGTACTGACCAGAGTACAGAAACATCAAGAGATTTTTATTTAGTACCTGAAACACTTGAAACAACATCTGCATACGACAGAGTTGAAAATTATGGTGATTATTCTGTTGAATTAGGTCTTATGGATGAAGATGGTCTTAAGATGAAATCAACAGTTGTTAAAGGTTCACCATATATCTTCAATGAATTCAATAAGGATACTGTTGCATACTTAAGCGGTGAATCTATTACAGAATTCTTTAATGGAAAAGGCGAACAGATATTAGCTAAAAAAGGTGATACTGTTGTAACAGACCATATTGGATTCAAAACATTTGATGATGAAAACACAAAGGCAGTTAATGAGGGTACATACTACGAATTAAATGTTCCTGAAGGAACAGAATTCAAGGTTATGATTGCAGGTGGAAATTATAAGATTAAGATTACATTGCCATCAGCAGACCAGAATTATTTATCATTAGCAGGTATGAACAGTAAAGATGATATCGAAACTTACTATCAGCATGGATATGCTTTTGTAACAGATACATTAGTAACTTATTCATATAACAAAGATAATTCAAAGATTATTACAAATTACAAAGCAACTACAAAGTTAATGAGAGAAGGTTTCTCAAATGTAACGATGCATTGCTTATTCCCACATCAGTGGAAACATAGCGCAGATGTTGAGGGCGATAAGACTTTCACAACATATCCTTCAATCAGAGGTGATATGAAGTCAATCTGGGCTAATGAATATTCAACAACACAGCAGTTCTCAGGTTTATTACCTACATTCGCAAAATCAAACAGCAAGATGTTTGATAGCAATGAAATGAAAGATTACTTAAATCAGGTAGTAGCATCAAAGATGGATACAGCTCCTGTATCAGATGCCTACTGGGAAGGTAAAAACGTTCACCCACTTGCAATCAGTGTTCTTATGGCTGATCAGTTAGGTGAAACAGAAATTAAAGAAAAATTGTTATCAAAATTAAGGAACATCATGGAAGACTGGTTCAACTATGATGGTGGGGATGATAGATGTTACTTTATCTACAATAAGGATTGGGGAACATTATATTATCCAGACAGTTCTTTCGGTGCTAACGCAGCTATCTGTGACCACCACTTTACATATGGATATTTTATGTTTGGTGCAACAGTATTAGCAACATACGACAAAGAATTTTACAATGATTATAAAGATATGATTGAACTTATGGTTAGGGACTATGCAGATCCTGAAGAACCTGAAGATGATGGAAACATGTTCTGTAAGTTCAGATCATTTGACCAGTATTCAGGACATTCTTGGGCTGGTGGATATGCTGACAGCGATTCAGGTAATAACCAGGAATCAGCTTCAGAAGCATTATTTAGTTGGGTTGGTATGTACCTTTGGGGGGAAGCAACTCAGCAGCAGAAGTGGATTGATGCAGGTGCATACGGATTCACAACAGAAATGGATGCGGTAGAACAGTATTGGTTCGATTATGATGAAACAAACTGGTTAGGAGATCATCCTGACAGAGATGCTGATAAAGTATATGATTATCCATTCCAGGGAACAGGACAAATTTACGGTGCATCAATGGGTTATGGTACATATTTTGGTGGAGAACCATTATATGTATACGGAATTCAGTGGTTGCCAATTTCTGAGTACCTTACAAACTATGGTATGAATCAGGAAAAATGTAAAAAAGTATACCAGGGATTATGGGATGATACAAATTATGCCATTGAAATCGAAAGAAAGTTACATGAAAAATATGTAGCAGAAGGTAAGACAGAGGATGCCGCATGGCATAACCCTGATACTTATGCAACACCTGATACAGGTTGGCAGCATATTACATGGCCATTCTTATCACAGACAGATGCAACAAGTGCATATAATTTATTTGAAAAGAATGTAAGTAAGGTTCAGGTAGAAGATAGAGCAAATACACTTTGGTTTGTTTCAGCAATGGACGAAATTGGTCATAGAACAAATGACTATATGGTAGTTGGTAATATTCAGGGTTCTGTTTATGTAAAAGATGGAAAATACACAGCAGAAGTTTGGAACCCAACATCAGGAAGAAAAGTAGTACAGATTAAGAAGGCAGATGGAACATTAGTTGGTAAAGCAAGAATTGAAGCAAACTCAACTGTAAGCTTTAAGATTGATACAGAAAATTACTTCGCATACAAACAGGTTAAGAAACCTACAATTACAGCAACAGCTCTTAAAGATGGTGTTGTAACAGATGATGTAAACGGAACAACAGAATTTTCTGATACACAGTTAGTAGAACTTTCAGCAGAAGAAGGCGCAACAATCTACTATACAACAGATGGTTCAGCTCCAACAAAAGACTCAAAGAAATATACAGGTAAGATTTTAGTATCAAGTGATACAACAATTAAGGCAGTTGCAGTTGAAGATGGATGTATTGATTCATCTTATGCAGCAGCAGTATTGAAGATTGATGGAGATACAGTTCAGGGTAGCGATAACTTGTCAATTGAAGCAACAGCAACAGCTTCTTCAGAAGATGGTGCAAATGTTGCCGCAAATGCAATTGATGGAAATGGTAGCACAAGATGGAAATCAAAAGATAATGATGGTGAATCTTCAGCTTGATTTAGGTTCTACAAAAGTTATTAACCAGGCTGTTATTACATGGGAAGCAGCATACGCTGAAAAATATGAAATTCAGGTTTCTCTTGATGGAAAAGAATGGACAACAGTTGCGACACAAAGCGGTAAAGTCGGCACGGTTACAACTAACTTCCCAGCAACAAAAGCTAAGTATGTAAGAATGAAGGGTCTTGCAAGAGGTACAGCTTACGGATATTCAATTTTTGAATTTGAAGTATACGGTGCCGTGAAAGCAACATCACCTGTAATTTCACCGGTTAGTGGTGTATATGATGGAAAACAGAAGGTAACATTATCAACTGTAGTTAAGGGTGCAGAAATCAAGTACACAACAGATGGTACTACACCTACAGAAGATTCTCCAACATATACAGCTCCATTTGAAGTTGATGGAACTACAATGGTTAAAGCTGTTACATATAGAAAAGGAATGATTTTATCAGATCTAACAGAATCAGATATTATTATTAGTGGAACAGTTACAATTAATAGAAAAGAAGCAAGAATTGCAAGTGACAGATCAGTTCAGCTTTCAGCAATATCAAATGAAAAAGTAACATGGTCAAGTAGCAATACAAAAGTTGCAACAGTAGATCAGACAGGACTTGTATCAGGTAAAGGTGTTGGTGAAACTACTATTTATGCAACATTGCCTGGAGGAAGCAAGGCAGAATGTAAGGTAATTGTAACAAAACCTATACATGTTAAGTCTATTAGCATTCCTGAAACATTTGAAATGAAGAACAAGTCTTCAGAAACATTGGAATTAACAATTAATCCTGAAAATACAACTGATGAAATAACTCCTGAATGGAGCTCATCAAATGACAAGGTTGCCGTAGTTAATGAAAATGGTACAGTAACAGCCAAAGGTGAAGGTGAGGCAACTATTACTGTTAAGGTTGGAACATTTACAGCAGAATGTAAATTAACAGTAGGACCTGCAGCAAGTAATGCAGAAATGGCAGTTAATAAGAAGTACAACAAGGCATTAGGCAAAACAGTAAATGTTTACCCAAGCAGACAGAATGAAGGTGGTACTGAAAAAGATATAACAGACGGTTCATTTGAAGGAAATTATATTTCACCTAAATTTGAAACAACTAATACATATTTTGAAATTGATTTAGGCGATACATATGATGCAGCTAAATTAGACAGAATAGTTATTAAGTATCATACAAATAATGATGGAACACTTCCTACTAAGGGATATAAGATTCAGTATTCAATTAACGGTGTTGACTTTAGAACAGTTAAGTCAGTTCCAGGTTCGGATTTAGCAAAGGCAAAGGAGAATGATCTTATTGATGAACAGAGCATGACTGGTGTTGAAGGCAATGTTAGATTTGTCAGAATATTCTACCCAGATGCAAATAATTGGGGATATCAGGTAAGAGAAATTGCTGTACTTAGTACAGAGCAGAATGCAGAGCCTATTGAGGTTGACAACTGCGATGAGGCTGCTGATTTTACAGTAACATCAAACAAGTTCAGTGAAATTGAATACAATATTGTAGCAGGTGATAATCAGAAAGACTTTAAGTATAGAGTATTCCTTGATGGCAAGAGCGTTACTGGTCTAATTGATGCCGGCGAAGGCGTAATTAGTGAAGTTGAAAAAGGAACTCATACCGTTAAGGTCGTAGCTTACGGCAATGGTCTTATGTCTAAGGGTATTACTAAGACAATTGAAGTGGATGATGGTTCATTAGTTGATTATATTAGTACTGTTAGAAACTTAACTAAGGGCAATGCAACAGTAACAGTTGAGGATATTAATGATGGTACTGAAGGCAGCAAGGATACTAAGATATTAGTTGATGGTACTATTTCAACTGAAAACGATAAAACAGTACAGACAACATACGGAAAGAAAGAGGCAACAGTAACACTTGAACTTACAGCTCCTGTTGATAAGAGTTTAGTTGAGGAATTATTAATTGCATTTAAGGCTAACAATACAAATGCGACAGCATTTAAGATTTACTTATCAGATGATGGACAGAATTATCAGTTGATGGCTGATAAGTCAGGTGTAGCCTATAAGAGTGCAACAGAAGTTAAACTTGATATGGACAAGTATACAAAGGACACTGTTAAGTTTGTTAAGATTGAACTTACAGACGGCAATGTAACTTGGGGATATCAGATTTCTGAAATTGCATTAATGGGTACTAGCGTGTTTATGCCAACTGAAGCAGAAGGTCTTGTAGTAACATCAGATGAATTTAACAAGATTACTGTTTCGTTTACAGGTGATACAGAACAGCTATACAATGTAAAGGTAGATGGAAAGGCAAAACAGATTAATGTTAAACCTGGTACATATACAATTGAAAGAGTAAAAGGTGGTTCACACGAAGTTGTTGTTACAGCTATTAAGAATAGTATTGAATCAAAAGGTATCTCAGAGGCAATCGTTGTTAAGTCAGCACCAACTACAAAGAGTGTAAATGATGATGACGAAGACGATAATGACTTTACAAGACCTGGCGAGACAACAAAGCCAAGAGAAACAACGCCAAGTGGTACAACAAAACCAGGTGAAACAACAACATCAGGCACAACAACAAAGCCAGGAACTACAACAAAGCCTGGTACTACAACAAAATCTGGTACAAAGGTTACTCTTAAGAAGGTTAAGATTAAGAAAGCTACTAAGAGTAAGAAATCTAAGAAGGTTAAGATTAAACTTAACAAGGTAGCAGGCGCTACAGCTTACCAGGTTAAAGTTTCAATCAAGAAGAACTGCAAGGGCAAGAAGAAGGTAACTATTACTAAACTTGTTAAGAAGGCAAACTTCAGCATTAACATTAAGAAACTTAAGAAATCTAAGAAGTATTATGTTAAGGCAAGAGCAGTTAAGATTGCAAACGGCAAGAAAGTCTACGGCAAGTGGAGCAAGCCTAAAAAAGTTAAGTTTAAATAATTCTT
>ERZ839947.2785-NODE-2785-length-11741-cov-2.576673_pt1 | contig 11741 bp, 10 predicted proteins | sample MGYA00519908_ERZ839947 | MGnify/ENA primary metagenome ERZ839947 (study PRJEB31850, sample SAMEA3708857) | human gut metagenome | biome: human gut; feature: human-associated habitat; material: faeces | place: China | collected 2014 ... | reverse complement strand
GATGCCAGAAATGGCGGGGATGTGTGCCAGAAGGTCGCCGGTAGTCAGCTCCGGCGCCAGACCGCTCTCCGTCACCTCTGAGGCTATCGTGCCGCCGGTGCCGATCAATAGAATCCTTTTCATCCGCGCGCCTCCTCTACCCCAGATCCCGGTGGTCCAGCGCCGCCAGGCCGAACCGGGCCGCCAGGTCGATCTCCGCCCGTTCCGCTTCCGTCTCCGCCTGCTTCCGCCGCTGGCGCAGCTCCCGGAGAAACAGGCCCCGGAGGGAGTCCTCCTCCGCCCGCCGCCACAGGTCCTCCGCCATACGGGTGCGGTCCCGGACCTCCAGGGCGTAAAACCGGTCCGCCAGCGCCTCCTGGATGGCCGCGGCGCCAGCGCCGCCCTCTCCGGTCTCGCCGGTGAGGAGGATGCGGTACAGGTCCCCGGCCGTCTCCGGCGGCAGAGCTGCCTCCACGGCGGCCCGGGGCTCTTTTCCGGTGACGTCCACCTCTAAAACCTCATACCGGTGCCGGGCAAAGGGCACAAAGGTCAGGGAGACCTCTCCGCCGTCGGAGATCGTCCCCTCGTAAAAACCTTTCTCCCCCAGCTCGTCGAACCCCCGGCCCTCCGGACAGCCGGGCCAGGCGCAGACCGTCCGCCCCAGTGTCAGGGGCGCCGTCCGCTTGTGGACGTGGCCCAGTGCCAGATAGCAGAGGCCGCTGGCCGCCGCCTCTTCCCGGCGGATGGGGCCGTACCGCGCCTCCGCCCCGTCCAGCTCCCCATGGAGCAGGCCGATGTGACACTTTCCGTCTGCCGGGGCGGTGAAACCCGCCAGCAGGCTCTCCGGCTGTTCCGGGCCGGAGAATGCCGCCCCGTGGATCACCAAGTTCCGCTCCGGCACCTCCACGGCCGTGAGCCTGTTCTCTTTGAATACGTACACATTCTCCGGCCAGTCCACCGTCTCCCAGGGACTGCCGGGTCCGTACCAGTCGTGGTTGCCGGGGGAGATGAACACCCTGGCCCGCATCTGTCCCAGAGCGGCGGCCAGCTGTTCCCCCGTCTCCCGGAAGGGGCTGGCGCTGTCGAACAGATCCCCCGCCAGCAGCACCAGATCGATGCCGTGTTCCTTCACGTAGTCCGCCAGACGGAGAGCCAGCTCCCGGCTCTCCCGGCGGCGGGCCGCCGCCTGTCCGGGCGGCAGGGCGCCGAAGGCGCTGTCCAGGTGGAAGTCCGCGCCGTGCAGAAACCGGATCATCCCTGCTCCTCGGGCCGCCAGCCCTTGCACACATCCACCCACGCGGCAAAGTTGGAGGCGTACCGCTCCAGCTCGTCGCAGGTCATCTCCACGGCGCTGTTGCTGCTGCCTGCGGCGGGGAACACCGTCTCGAACCGCTTCATGGACACATCCAGGTACACCTTCACATCCTCCGGCAGGGCAAAGGGGCACACGCCGCCCACGTCGTGGCCGATCAGCTCGTGGGCCTCCTCATGGGTCAGCATTTTGGCCTTGGTGTGGAACTGGGCCTTGTAGCGGCTGTTGTCCACCTTGGCGTCCCCCGCCACCACAATGATGATGGGCTGGTCCTCCACCTTGAAGCTGAGGCTCTTGGCAATGCGGGCGCCCTCCACACCCACGGCCACCGCCGCCAGCTCCACCGTGGCGGAGGAGACATCGAACTCCCGGATTCGCTCTTCGATGCCGAGGGGCTTGAAATATGCTCTGACTTTTTCAATGGACATGATGGTTTGTTCCTCTCTATCTGAAATTTTAACCAGCCGGTTTGAAATCGTCCCGGTCACCGTACGTCGATCCGCTCCACGGCGGTGCACAGTCCGGTGGCGCTGTCCAGCGTGAAGATGGCCCCCTGGAGCTTGGCGGGTCCCTCCGGCGCCCGGTAGCGGCCCGGCAGGCCGCCCAGGAATCCCTCCACGGACTGCCGGGGGTCGATGCCCAGCACCGACTCGATGGACCCGGTCATTCCCAAATCCGTAATATAGCCCGTGCCCTTGGGACACACCCGCTCGTCAGCGGTGGGCACGTGGGTATGGGTCCCCCACAGGGCGGACACCCGCCCGTCCAGATAGTAGCCCATGGCCAGTTTCTCACTGGTTGCCTCCGCGTGGAAGTCCACCAGGGTGAAGTCCGCCGCGTCTCTCTCCAGCAGCCGGTCCGCCGCCGTGAAGGGGTTGTCCGCCCCCCAGGCCAGGTCGCACCGGCCGATCAGGTTCAGCACCCGGATCCGGACGCCGCCCAGGTCGTAAACACCGCAGCCCCGACCCGGGGCCCGGCCGGTGTAGTTGGCGGGCCGCAGCAGCCAGGGCGCGTCCTCCAGGAAATCCGCAATCTGGCTCTTGCCGAAGGCGTGGTTCCCCAAGGTCACCACGTCGGCACCGGCGTCGTAGATCCGCTCCGCCTGGTCGCGGGTCAGCCCCACTCCGGCGGCATTCTCGCCGTTCACCACCGTGAAGTCGATGGCCTTCCACTTCTGGAGGGGACGCAGGTGCCGCTCCAGATGGCGGAGGCCGGGCTCCATCACCACGTCGCCCACTGCCAGAATGTGATACAGCATAGCGCGCCTCCCGTCTTTACAATCTAATGTGTTAGTATACCAAAAACCGTCCCGCTTGCAAAGAAAAACCGAAAATTTTTCCGCCGCCGTTGCGTTTCCTCCAGTCATCCCTTATAATGATTCCGGACACTATAAGAAATTCTGATTGCTGGAGGGATGATCCATGGCGGTCAAGCTGGAGCTGTACCGAGTGTTCAAAGAGGTGGCGGAGACGGGCAACATCTCCCTGGCGGCAAAAAACCTCTACATCTCCCAGTCGGCGGTGAGCCAGTCTATCAAGCAGCTGGAGACGGCGCTCCAGGCCCGCCTGTTCGCCCGCAGTCCCCGGGGCGTCTCCCTCACCTGGGAGGGGCAGATGCTCTACCAGTATGTCCGCAGCGCCCTGGGCCTGCTGGCCACAGGGGAGGACAAGCTGTCCCAGGCCCAGCAGCTGTTGCTGGGCACCCTGACTATCGGCGCCAGCGACACTGTCACCAGCTTTTTCCTGACGCCATATTTGGAGGCCTTCCACCGCCAGCACCCGGGCATTCGGCTGAAGATTGTCAGCGGCCGCAGCGCCAAGGTCGTCAGCATGCTGAAATCCGGTGCAGTAGACATCGCCTTCGCCTCCTCCCCTGTCGACAGCGCGCTGGAGTGCTGGCCCTGCTTCTCAACCCACTCCGCGTTTGTTGCCGGCAGCGGGTACCCCTGCGATTTCGATCATCCGCATACCCGGCAGGAAATCGCCGCGTTTCCACTGATCCTGCTGGAGCGCAAGGCCAGCAGCCGCATTTTTTTGGAGCAGGAGTTTCTGCGCAGCGGTGTCCCCCTGGCGCCGGAGATTGAGCTCAGCTCCCGGGGACTGCTGGTGTCTCTGGCCCGCATCGGACTGGGGGTAGCAGGTGTGACACTGGAATTTGTCCAGGACGCTCTGGACGCTGGGGATATCCGCCTTCTGAAAACGGACTTCACCATCCCGCCCCGCAGCGTGGACATGTGCACCCTGCGGGACGTGACGCCCACCGCCGCGGCCTCCGCCTTTATGGAGATGGTCCGGCAGGACGCCCGGTGACGGCCATGGAACAGCTGTTTCTGATCCTGGAGCTGGTTGGGACGCTCGCTTTTGCCGCCTCCGGCGCCATCACCGGCCTGAAAAAGAACATGGACGTTTTCGGCGTCTGCATTCTGGGCCTCACCACCGCGGTGGGCGGCGGCGTCATCCGGGACCTGCTCTTGGGCATCACGCCGCCGGGCACCTTCCAGGATCCCATCTACGCCGTGGTGGCCCTGCTGACCTCCCTGGTGCTGTTTCTGCCCCGCATCCGGCGGCTCCTCATGTGGGACCAGCGGCTCTACGACTTGGTGCTGCTGATTATGGACTCCGCAGGCCTTGGCATCTTCACCGTGGCGGGCATCCGCATCGCCTATGAACACGCGGCCCGCCCCACCCTGTTCCTGCTGGTGTTTGTGGGCGTGGTTACCGGCGTGGGCGGCGGCGTGCTGCGGGACGTGCTGGCCGGGGACACGCCCTACATTTTCGTCAAGCATGTTTATGCCTCCGCCTCCCTGGCCGGGGCGCTGGCCTGCGTGGTCCTCTGGCCCCTGGCGGGAGAGATGGCCGCCATGCTCTGCGGCAGTGCGCTTGTGGTCGCCGTCCGCATCCTCTCCGCCCACTTCCGCTGGAACCTGCCTCACGCCCATGACTGAACAAACGGCCTCTCCCGATCGGGAGAGGTCGTTTCCTGTCCGGGGGACTCTTTTACAGGCCGTCAATGTTCGAGCCCGGATCCGCCGCTTTTCCCACGCCGCCCAATGGAGATGCTAGGTTCTCTTCTCCATCTCTGCCATCCATGCCGGGATCGTATCTATACCCTCCGCCTTCCTGACAAAATAAACAGAAATTGAAATCAGGTTTCTAAGCAGCGGAAATGGGCACTCTGTTGCAAAAGAGGGTTGTGCTGTCCCAGTTTTTTTGATATACTGGATTGGTTTTCGGCCATTTCGGGCGGTCTTTCCGCCGAATGGCCCTGCACAACAGTTCACCAAGCAAAGGAGCGCGTATATGAAGCAGAAAAAAATTCCTCTTTCCCTCCAAATCTTTCTGGCGCTGGGGCTAGGCATCGCGGTCGGCATGGCCTTCACGGGAAATCCCGCCTTTGCCGTCAGCTATATCAAGCCCTTCGGCACCATTTTCCTGAACCTGCTGAAGTTCGTGGTGGTGCCCATCGTCTTTTTCTCCATTCTCTCCGGCATCATCTCCATGAGCGATATCCGCAAGGTGGGTTCCATCGGCGTCAAAACGCTGGTGTATTATACCTGCACCACTGCCGGGGCCATCGTGCTGGCCATGTTCCTGGCCAACCTGTTCAAGGGCTTCTTCACGGTCATCGACCCCACCGGTGTCACCTTTGAGCCCGGTGAGACCGCCGGCTTCATGGACACGCTGGTGGACATCTTCCCCTCCAACATCATCGCCCCCTTTGCCAACGCCTCCATGCTGCAGGTGATCGTGGCGGCGCTGCTGTTCGGCTTCGGCATCCTGGCCGCCGGAGAGAAGGGACGGCCCGCAGCGGCGCTGGTGGACAGCCTTACAGAGGTCTGCATGAAGGTCATGGACATCATCCTGCGCCTCTCCCCCATCGGCGTGTTCTGCCTGATCCTGCCGGTGGTGGCGGAAAACGGTCCCCAGATCCTGGGCAATCTGGGCCTGGTGCTGCTGTGCGCCTATATCGGGTACTTCCTCCACGCCGTCATCGTCTACTCTGCCACGGTAAAGGCCCTGGGCGGCGTGAGTCCGCTGGCCTTCTTCAAGGGGATGTTCCCGGCCATGGCCATGGCGTTCTCCTCTGCCTCCTCCGTGGGCACCCTGCCTTTGAACCTGGAGTGCACGGAGCGGCTGGGCGCCCGGCGGGACATCGCCAGCTTCGTCCTGCCCCTGGGCGCCACCATCAACATGGACGGCACCGCCATCTACCAAGGCGTGTGCGCCGTGTTCATCGCCACCTGCTACGGAGTGGACCTGACCCTGGGCCAAATGATCACCATTGTGCTCACCGCCACCCTGGCCTCCATCGGAACCGCGGGTGTCCCCGGCTCCGGCGTGGTGATGCTGACCATGGTGCTGGAGAGCGTGAACCTGCCGGTGGCAGGCATTGGCCTGGTCATCGGCGTGGACCGCATCTTCGACATGGGCCGCACCACGGTGAACATCACGGGCGACGCTGCCTGCGCCCTGGTGGTCTCCAACCTGGAGAAAAAAGCGGAGGCCCGACGGGCTGCCCGCAGGCCCCGGGCCTGACCCCAGCCTAGTCAAAACCTCCGGCTAAGCCGGAGGCTTGAGTAAGCCCTATAAGGGCTTTATACAGACAATACCCCTTAAGGGGCCCCGAAAGGTTTGCCGTCTGCATTTCTTTCTCGTGCTACCCCTTAAGGGGTTCCTTTTATGTTTTCTTGTTCTCGAGACCCGTAAACGGGTCAACAACCCCTATATCCTGTTTTATCTGCCCATATATCTCCATCCTCCGATGTTTCGGCGCAAATACGATGTGATATTGACATCTCCAACTTGTATGTTCTAAACTATTTATGTCTTTGCCTTTCACGATGAAGACCTCCCTGTTATTGTAGTTGTGTGGTCGGAAAACCACTTCTACCTTATCAGGGAGTTTTTTCTACTTTTTCCCTCGCTATAAGCTATTTTTACCCCCGGCATAGCCGGGGGGTGTCTTTTGTACCACCAAGGCGAAAGCTAAGAACCGAGGTATTCGCCCCGGTTCTTAACTTAATAATATTGTGGACTATGCCCATTTCTTTTTACTTTTCTTAAAATTTATACTTGTTACGCAGATACGTGGTATCCAGGGCTGTGGGACGTGCATTTTTCCCTCTCTGGAAACAGAGCACTGCGACTCCGGCAAGATAGGGAACCATTCCCAGCAGTTCCGGAGAGAGGCCAATGGTATTGGCCACCTGGAGTTTCATCTGCAGAGCGTCAAAAAGCCCCAAGAGCAAAGCGGTACCCAAGATTCCACCGGGAGCCCATTTACCCATCTTCACGGCAATCACTGCCATCATGCCCTTACCGCTGATCATCCCGTCAAAGAAACGATCTAACTGGCCCAGGGACATATATGCACCCGCAATACCGCACAGGACGCCGCAGATCAACACACCGCTGTAACGCAGCCGCCAGACGTTAATACCCGCCGTCTCCACCGTCTTGGGGTCATCCCCCACCGCTTGGACCCGCAGGCCGTATGTAGTGCGAAAAATCACATACCAAGAGACCACGCCCAGCAATACGCCCACATAAATGAGGGGAGAGAGGTGGGAGAGGAACCCGCCTACTATCGGGAGCCCAGCCAGAATATCTGTTGTCTGCAGGGCTGCTACATTGGGGGAATAGGTAGAGCCGAAAATGGAGATACAAAGGAACCGGGCAATGCCGTTGCAGAGCATTGTCAGGCCCAAGCCGCTGATAGCGTGCATACCACCGAACTCCACACACACCAAGGCGTGGATCCCGCTGGCAACAAGGCCCGCCAACATACCCATCAGCACACCGATCCAGGGATTGCCGGTCAAGTATGAACCCAGCACCGCGGCAAAGGCGCCGCTAACCATCATACCTTCTGCTCCCAAATTCAGTACGCCCACCCGCTCACAGTACATATTGCCCATACCGGCAATAAACATAGGGGCGCTCACCGATAGAGCAAATGCCAATACCAGAGACTCAACCATATGCTTTCTCCTTTCCCGTCCGTCGGTTAAAGAGATAGCGGACGATGTAGTTACTGGCCACAAAGAGAATCAAGGACCCCTGAATAACAGAGATAATCTCATTGGAGATCCCTACTTGGGCCTGCATAGTCAAAGAGCCATTGCGCAGAGCACCGAACGCAATGCTTCCTACCACAGCGAGGATGGGATTGGAGCCGCACAACAGGGCCACCGGAATTCCATCGTATCCAAAGCCCGGAGAAAAATCCGTATACAGGCAGTGGTAGTTGCCAAGGACCTCCAAAGCACCGCCAATCCCGGCCAAAGCGCCGCTGATGAGCAGGGCTAAACTGGTATACTTCTTCACCGGAACTCCTGCATAGAAGGCTGCGTCCCGGTTCAGGCCCACTGCCCGCATCTCATATCCCGCAACGGTTCTGGAGAAATACCACTGCAGAACAACTGCCGCCACCAGGGCAAAGACAATGGCGATAGTCATACGGTAGGGCGGTCCGATGAGATAGGGCAGCTCTGCCGTCTCCAGAATCTTTCGTGAGGAGGGAACCAAGGCATTATCGGACTTGAAAAAATCCAGCACAAAATACTGGAGGATATAGCTCGCCACATTGTTGAGCAGCAGTAAAATCACCAGTAGATCCACCCCCCGACGCACATGCATCACCGCGGGGAAAAGGATATAAAGCATCCCGAATACCGCCCCTGCCGACAAGCACACAGCAATGTGCAAGGGCGCAGGTAGTCCGGGGATCAGTGCCCCAGCCAGAGTGGCTCCAATGGCGCCAAGCGCCAACTGGCCTTCTGCGCCAATATTGAAGGAGTTACCTTTCATGGACACAATAATGGCAAACGATGCAAAGGAGATGGGCACGGACTTCTTGATGGTGTTCATCAAGGCTGCCGGTGAACCAAAGGCCCCATCCAGCAAGGCCATATAAGCCGCCAGCGGGTTCTTTCCCATCAGCAGAATCCAGATGGAACTGAACAGGAACGACAGCAGCAAAAGAAGAAATGGAATTGCAGCATCCACGACTGTCTTCCGGGAAGGCTTTTTCAGGGTGATCACACTCCGTTTCACGACTCCACCTCCTCGGGGCGTCTGCCCACCATCATCAGGCCAATCTGTTCCCGGGTGGTACTCTTGGCATCCACGATCCCTACTAGCCGGCCGCAGTACATTACCGCAATACGGTCACTGAGCATCAGCACCTCATCCAGTTCCAGGGAGGTCAGCAGTACACTGCCTCCTCGGTTTCTGTGTTCCACCAACGTGTTGTGGATAAACTCAATAGCCCCCACATCCACGCCACGGGTGGGCTGATCCGCTACGATCAGTTCTGGTATTGCTCCCATCTCACGGGCAACAATAATCTTCTGTTGATTACCACCGCTAAGAGTACTTGCACGGCTACTGCGCAGTGGAGGGCGGATATCGAAATCCCGGATCCGTTCCTCCGCCATGGCCCGAATCTTCCCGCCATCCTGAAGGAACCGCCTGCTAATATATTCACTACGCCGCTGCATTCCCAGCAGCAGGTTCTCCTCAACAGAAAAGTCGAGAATCAACCCGTGACGGTGGCGGTCCTGGGCAATAAACCCGATTCCATTTGCTTTCCGCTCGGCAATGGAGTCACCGGTGATCTCCCGTCCCTGGAAGGCCACACTGCCTTCCTGACAGGGCAGAATTCCTGCCACCACTTCTGTCAGCTCTGTCTGGCCGCTGCCGTCGACGCCGGCAATTCCCAGGATTTCACCGCTGTGGAGGGTAAAGGAAATATTCTGTAAAGCCTGTCGGCCCTCTGCATGGCAGCTTACATGGCTGAGTTGCAACATCACCTTTGAAGTGTCTACTTCCGTCTTGTGCCCGCCCAGGTGGACTTCTCTTCCCACCATATAGGCCGTAAGCTCCGGAATGCTGGTGTCTTCCTTCTTCACGGTAACCACATGCCGTCCCGCCCGTAAAACGGTGATCTCATCGCTGAAGTCCATTACCTCTTCTAGTTTGTGGGTGATGATGAGGATGGTTTTTCCCCGCTCTTTCAACCTCTTGAGAACCATTCCCAGGTCATCAATCTCCTGTGGTGTCAGCACGGCGGTTGGTTCATCCAAAATGATGACGTCCGCCCCACGGTAGAGAGTCTTGACAATCTCCACCCGCTGCTGCATGCCAAGGGATATGTCCTGCACCAGAGCCTTGGGATCAACGGCAATGCCGTAATTGCGGCACACTTCATTCACCTGTTCCTCAGCCCGACGTCTGTCATAATGAAACCGGTGCCGGGGTTCATCGCCAAGCACAATATTGTCCGCAACAGATAAGCGCGGAATCAGCATAAAATGCTGATGCACCATGCCAATTCCCTGTCGAATGGCATCCATGGCGGAGCGGAAAGATACCCGCTCCCCTTTGATCAGGATCTCGCCGCCGTCCGGCTGGTAAAGTCCGTAGAGAATGTTCATCAGTGTGGTTTTTCCCGCACCGTTTTCTCCTATAATTGCATGGATTGTACCGCTCTCCACGCAGAGAGAAACTCGATTATTTGCCAGCACTGCAGGAAACTGCTTACTAATCTCCCGCATTTCTACTACGTATCCCACCAGAGTACTCCTCCTCACTGTTCATACCCATCCGCTGCCAAATCAAGCTGAAGATGGCCCTCCTAGGGGAGGAGGGCCAGTTCCCTGTGCTGAAAATCAGGCGTTGATCTCAGCCAGATAGTTGGCCAACTCCTCCTCTGTGGTGGGAGGAACGATTTCGCCGGAAATCAATTTCTGCTCAATTTCTTCCATGGCATCCAGAATCTCCTGAGGAACCAAGTCACCGATGTTGGGGGAAAGTCGGATCCCGGTAGCACCATCGGCAAGTCCGGCCTTCACAATGCCAGAAGGCAGCTGTCCCTCAATAAACTGCTGACAGACGGTGGCAAAATACTCATCGGTCTTGATGATGTGGGAGGCAATGATTCGGTCAGGGGACAGTTCAAACTGGCCGGTAGCCGCTCCCATGGCGTACTTGCCCTCCTCTAGGCCCTCTACCGCCTGGTACACGCCGTTGGCAGCACCACCGGCAAAAGCCTGGACAATCATCATGCCGCCATTGTACATCTGCAGAGCCAGCTCCTTGGCCTTGGCGATATCGGTGAAGTCACCCACATAGGCCGCAGTGGCCTTACCACCGACGTAGGCAGCACCCGCCTCAAAGCAGTAGCGGCATAACTCCAAGTCGGCAATCCGCTGGCCGCCAATCCAACCCACCTCGGAGGGGCCGCCCAGATACTCACTCATCATCACAGCGAATGCGCCGCCAATGAACCCGGCCGCAGGCTCCTCAAACTGGATGGAGGTGCAGTTGTCATAGCCATCCACCGTACCCTTGTTCAGAACAAAGTGGGTGTCGGGATAGTCCTCCAGAATGGGGGACATGATCTCAGAGACGGTACCGCCCATGATCACCATGTCATATCCCTCGTTGCCGAAGTTGCGGGCGTGGATTTCGTGGTCATTGAACTCGTTGACCTCCACACAGGTGACAGGAATTCCAGTATTCTCGGTGAAGGTCTCCGCCGCCTTCTTCAGCGCATCATTCAGTCCGTTGTCACCAAAAGTACCGGCGGCAATTAGACCGATTTTCCACTCCTTGTTCCCGGTGTTCCCACCGTTTTCATCCCCATTGTTGGCATTCTGGGTGCAGCCGGCCAAGAGGGAAAAGGCAATTCCCATAGTCAGGACAAGTGCAAGCAAACGTTTCACAGGTAAAGTCCTCCTTCTTATTGCCATTAGAGCATATATTGCTCCAATAACTTCTGATGTACACTGGTCTCCATTCCACACTCCCCATAGAGCTCCTGCAGATAGGCCACCATAAACCGATGGCGCTGAAGGGCCTGAGCACGGGCCTGGGACGTATTCATCAACTCATAAATGTGCAAAAGCTTTTCATAGAAGTGGTTAACGCTGGTGGAGCGGACGGAGTGGTCCTTGTAGCTCTTGCTGTCCAAGTTTTCTCTGGGAGGGATAGTCGGATCCACGATCAGGTTTCCAAGACTAGCTCCCGTGGCAAAGGCCCGGGCAATTCCAATGGCCCCAACCGCGTCCAGACGATCTGCGTCCTGTACAATCTCTCCTTCAGGCGTGGCCATTTTCTTGCGGGACCCCATCCCCTTAAAAGACAAGTCCCGGATGATTTCCTGAATGTGGGCAATCTGTTCTGCAGGGGCGCCGCATCCTTCCAGCCAATGTGCCGCCGCCCGGGGACCGGCCTCCTCATCGCCGCCGTTGAACTTCCAGTCGGCAATGTCGTGGAGCAGCGCGGCTAACGCCACCGTCTGCCTGTCCACAGGAATCGGGGACATCTCCGCCAGGAGCGTCGCCTCGCGGTACACCCGCTGGGTATGGAGCCAGTCATGTCCAGTGGGCTCATCGCTCTGGAGCCGCTGTATGTGGGCGATGGTCTTTTGTACCAGCGGATCCTCC
>ERZ839947.2779-NODE-2779-length-11760-cov-3.213328_pt1 | contig 11760 bp, 9 predicted proteins | sample MGYA00519908_ERZ839947 | MGnify/ENA primary metagenome ERZ839947 (study PRJEB31850, sample SAMEA3708857) | human gut metagenome | biome: human gut; feature: human-associated habitat; material: faeces | place: China | collected 2014 ... | reverse complement strand
TTTTATGTAATCAAATAAAAAATCCCTTGCCTCTCCCCAGTATAAAAGTTCGGACAATTGATTTTCTTTTTCGTCATCATCATACCAATTTAAATTTCTTTTTCCATTTATTTCAAACATGGCAAATGTTACCACCTTTGACTCTTCAAGCAAAAACTCATCAAATGTCTCCCTTAAAAGCAGATGAGCCATTGTTATCTTAATATCATTTATTTTTAAACTTAACATAAAATCTCAACTTTCCGTTAATACTATTTACACGACAACCAAGACAGCAAAACCGATGCCTTATTTAGCATCAATCTTCTGTCAGTTGTCTTTATATATATGCAGCTTTAAACCATCGGTGAATGTTACTGAACCCACTTTTATACAGACAGTAACATTGAATATTCCGTACATTTGTGCACTTTGTACAGAATAAGTATTTGAGCAGTTATGTAATGCCACACCGAAAGTATGATCCTGTTCATAATTCAGATTGTTTTCCCTAAAATGAATAAGACCGTACAAGCACTTAAAATGCACAGAAACGAGGTTTCCTATGAAAAAAAATGCTGAAACAATGAAAGAAGTAGCTTCACTTTGCAGCAAATACTGTAGCTGTGACGATTGCGGATGTAAAAATTCAACATCAGCAAATGCATCCTGTCAGAATTGCACACACTATGATGCCAAAAATGTGTGTGACATCGATCTTTATGAAGAAATCGTGACTAACCACAACCTTTAATACTGTCCGACAACCGACAGTTAAGAACTTTTAGGATGCTGCAAAACGACCGTAAATACAAACAGTCTTTTTAGCATACCAACAGTTCTTATGAGGGGCAATGTAAATTTATTGCCCCTTTTTGCTGTCAGCATTTATATGATTTACCGGCATTTTTTATCCTGTGTCAACATTTCACTCCATGTATTGTAATCATTCTATCTGCCGACAAATACAACTATACTTCTCGGCTCAACCAAATATTCCCTAAATAGCTGTTTCTCCGGTTTAATTTTCCTTTTTCTTTTTTTCTTTGGCGGCAATGTAAAGAATTCTCCCGAATGGGTATCAATGGCAGGATACCATTTTTTACCAACCGTGGGATTTGGAAGTTCAAACACTTTTTGTTCCCAAAACATATTAAAAGCGATATAAATGTCATCATCCTCGGTGATGCCGTATCTGCCACCGAGCAGTATGCCAAGCATCCTGCTGTAATTTGAAAAATCAGCTCTCCACGCCTGCGTGCCGTGAACCGACATATCAGGTATGCCTATGCCTTTCGTATCAAACATCGAAAGCGGTTCTTTTCCATGCAATACACAGTGTTGTTTTCTGAAAGCTATCATCCTTTTGACAAATTCAAATATATCCTGCTCTGACTTTGTGTGTTTCCAGTTGAGCCATGTGATATTATCATCGTGGCAATATGCATTGTTATTGCCAATCTGGGTATTGCCAAACTCATCACCCGCAAGAAGCATAGGTGTTCCCTGACTGCAAAGCAGCATCGTAAAGGCATTGCGTATCTGATTCATCCTGCTTCTCATTACGGCTCTCTTTCTGGTCTTTCCCTCAATGCCGCAGTTCCAACTGTAATTAAACTCCGTCCCATCATTATTATTCTCACCGTTTGACTCATTGTGCTTTATATCATATGACACAAGATCCATCATAGTAAAACCGTTTACATGAGTGATAAAATTTATAATAGAATAATCGGGAGCATTTCTCTTAAATCTCTCCGAGAAAGTCTGAACCATGCCCTCATCACTCTTTAAAAAGCGTCTTGCATCATTCATAAAGCCCTCATTGTACTCGGCAAGCACATTGTCATTTAGAGCACCTGTGTCACGGAGCATATTTTCATCCCAGTAAGATGTAAGAAGTTTGACTCCTGAAATAATCGGATCCGATACGAGCGAGATTGCAGGCATTACCTCCTGATTTACCCTGAATCCGTCAATATGGTAATTAATGACCCAGTGCCTTAAGCAGTCTGTCATAAGATACAGATTTGTCCCCGGTCTGAAATAGATATCCATAAGAACTTCAATCCCTGCAAGATGCATCTGTCTTACAAACTCTTTAAACTCAGCATCTGAATGTCTGACATCTGAGGCATAAGATGATTTAGGGGACAAATAATATGTATTTTTAGTGCCATATCCCCAGTAGTTAATCCTGTATTTCACATCCTCATCACTGCCATTTTCAGATGGTGCATTATAGCTGCCTACATCCAAGCTCAGTTCATCAAACTCATAACATGGCAGAAGCATAAGTGCATTTATACCAAGTTCTTTAAGGTAGGGGATTTTTTCAATGATACCAAGATATGTTCCCTTATCTTTGACTTTTGAGGATGAATGTTTTGTAAAGCCCCTGACATGAAGCTGATACATTATAACTTCACTGAAATCCCTTCTCGGAAGGACATCCTGTTTCCAGTCAAACTCCTCCAGACTTATACCTGCACGCACACTTTCCTCTGGAAAACTCCGCCATTCTCGCAAAGGCCGCCGACGGTTCAGGTTCTTTTTCCCCATCTGTCACGCCCGTGTATAATCTGTGCATAAGGATCGGCAAACTCCTCACCGTCTGCCTCATACATATACTCATATTCCTCCGACAACACCTTTGCTATATTGCAAGTGTCATCACCCTTTATTCCAGTGACGGTAACAAAATAAACGCTTCCCTTTTTGTATTCATCTTTCAAAGGAATGACAGCCGCCGGAAGTTTCCTGCCTATACGATACAGCTTCAGCATACACTTCTTTTTATTTGGAAGGTAAACCGCAAACTGTACACCTCTGACTACTTTTGTGACTCCGAGTGTCAGGGTATCTCCCGGCTGAACATTAAACAACTCCTTTGACATTTTCGTTTTCTCCATTCAATCTGATGTACTTATTTTGTATGCTTATAGCAATACAATAATCTATAGTATTCTTATTTTACTACAAATTCTTTCTATCTGCAAAACATAATTTGTTAAATATTTGTGTTCACCTTGTAAACATTAAATAAACTATTTTAAGATTTTTGCCTTATACCCTTGCAAAATAGCCATTTTTCTGTAAAATAGAAAGAGTTATATAGTTGACCGAACCAAAGGTAAGGTTATACTTTCTGATTTAAAGTCAGGAAAAAGAAAACTTATAGAATTGATAATTATATTTAAGAAAGGAAACATATAAATGATACAAGCCAGTAATATTACACTCCGCCTTGGAAAAAAGGCACTTTTTGAAGATGTAAATATTAAATTCACAGAAGGAAACTGTTATGGTCTTATCGGTGCCAACGGTGCCGGAAAGTCAACATTTTTAAAAATACTTACAGGTGAGATTGAGCCAAGCAAAGGTGAGGTTATCATCACACCGGGGCAGCGACTTTCCTTCTTAAAACAGGATCATTTCAAATATAATGAATTTGTTGTCCTTGATACTGTCATTATGGGTAACGAGCGTCTTTACCAGATAATGAAAGAAAAAGACGAAATTTATGCAAAAGAGGATTTTTCTGAAGAGGACGGTATTAAAGCAGGTGAGCTTGAAGCTGAATTTGCCGATATGGACGGTTGGAACGCTGAAAGCGACGCTGCGTTTATGCTTAATAAATTAGGTGTTGCTGATGAATACCACTATATGCAAATGGCAGAACTTCCATCTGATATGAAAGTTAAGGTTCTTCTTGCACAGGCACTTTTTGGCAATCCTGATATTCTTCTTCTTGATGAGCCTACAAACCACCTTGACCTTTCGGCTATTCGCTGGCTTGAAAACTTCCTTATGGATTTTGAAAATACGGTTATTGTAGTATCGCATGACCGTCATTTCTTAAATAAGGTTTGTACTCATATCTGTGATGTTGACTTTGGTAAAATTCAGCTTTATACAGGTAACTATGATTTCTGGTATGAATATACACAAATGCGTCAGCGTCAGGCAAGAGACCAAAATAAAAAGAATGAACAAAAGATTAAAGAACTTCAGGAATTTATTGCCCGTTTCTCTGCAAATGCCGCTAAATCAAAGCAGGCAACAAGCCGTAAAAAGCAGCTTGACGCACTTGAAATGATTGATATGCCGGTATCAAGCAGGCGTTTTCCGTATGTTGATTTTAAGCCTGACAGAGAATGCGGAAACGACCTTTTAAGAGTTGACCATTTAACTAAAACCATCGGTGACAGAAAGGTGCTTGACGATGTATCTTTCGTTATTCATCCAAGAGAAAAGGTTGCTTTTGTAGGTTCTGATGTTGTCGCTAAAACAACTTTGTTTAAAATCATTATGGGCGAATTAGAGCCTGATGAGGGAAGCTTTAAATGGGGTGTAACTACTTCACAAAGCTATTTTCCGAGTGATAACAGCAAATATTTTGACGGGGTTGAACTTACTCTTGTTGACTGGCTTCGCCAATACACAACATACACACTTGAAGCTGACATTAGGGGCTGGCTCGGCAGAATGCTTTTCTCCGGCGAAGAAGCTCTTAAAATGGCTAATGTTCTTTCAGGTGGCGAGCGTGTTCGCTGTATGCTTTGCAAAATGATGCTTTCAGGTGCAAATGTACTTATTCTTGATGAGCCTACAAACCACCTTGACCTTGAATCAATCACTGCGCTTAACGACGGACTTATCCGTTACCCTGAAACTATTTTGTTCACTTCGCATGACCATCAATTTGTGCAAACGGTTGCAAACAGAATTATTGAAATTTCAGGCAACAGAGTGATTGACAGAATGGGAACTTACGATGAATTCCTTGAAAATGTAAACGAGGATCAATTAAAGAAATATTAAAATTATGAGAAATAAAGATAAATCTACTTACAGAAAAATTGAATTCCGCAGAAAAGAAAGCTTTTATCTTTTAGTTCGAGGTGTTGAGGTCGGCATTGTGTCCGGCCTTATTGCCGTATTATACAGATTTTTACTTTCTCTTGCGGAAAATTACTTGATGAAAGTAATTTCGTATGTAAAAGGTAACCCTGTTAAAATTGCTGTTTGGTTTGTTATCCTTGCACTTATCGGCTTTTTTGTTTCAATGCTTGTCAAATGGGAGGCACAGGGCGGCGGTTCTGGTATTCCCCAAGTCAGCGGTGAAATTAAGGGGCATATAAACCCAAGCTGGTGGCGAGTAATTCTTGTTAAACTTATCGGCGGAACGGCTTCTGTTTTTTCGGGCCTTTCACTTGGCAGGGAAGGCCCAAGCGTTCAGCTCGGCGGTATGGCGGCAAAAGGTGTTGCAAGGCTTACAAAGGCTGATAAAACAACCGAACTTCGTATGATTAGCTGCGGTGCCGGTGCAGGTATGGCAGCGGCGTTTAATGCGCCCCTTGCAGGTGCTATGTTTGTACTTGAAGAAATACATCACACTTTTGATAAAAGCCTTCTTTGTATGGGCATTGTTTCAGCTGTTACTGCCGATTATATATCAAAACTCTTTTTCGGGCAAAATACCGTATTTAATTATGACACCGTAAACTTTCCGCTTAAATATTATTGGCTTTTGCTTATAATGGGGGTTTTTCTCGGCCTTTGTGGTTCGGCCTATAATGTGGTTATGGGCAAGGCTCAGGATTTGTATAAGAAGATTAAAGCACCTAATTATATCAAAATGCCTATTATATTCGTGTTTAGCGGTGTTGTCGGCTTAATTATGCCGCAGATTCTTTGCGGTGGTCACAGTATGGAAGTTATACTTTTAAAGGAAAATCCTTCGCTTCTTTATTTGGTCGTTTTGCTGTCTACTAAATTTTTATTCGGTGCGGTTTGCTTTGCAAGCGGTGCGCCGGGCGGTACTCTTTATCCTCTTTGCATTTTGGGTGCATATATGGGTGCTATTTTCGGCACAGTCAGTGTGAATACTTTTGATGCAATTACTCCTGCAATGTGGGAGGAATTTGTAGTTATCGGAATGGCAGGGCTTTTTGCTTCAATTGTAAGAAGTCCGATTACGGGCATTGTGCTTGTATTTGAACTTACCGGTAATATGAATAATATTTTGCCGCTTGCGGTGGTAAGTTTAATCAGTTATGCAACTGCCAACTTTATCGGTGTTACACCGTTTTATGAATTTTTGTTTGAACGAATTGTAAGTTCAAAGCACGAAAAACCGAGATTCTTTGAAACTGATGAAAAGGTGCTTGAAACGTATAATATTCCCGTCGGCAGCCCCGTTGCAAAGAAAAAAATTATGGATGTTGATTGGGGTAAGCATTGTGTAATAGTCAGCATTGAGCGTGACGGTGTATCAATCACTCCAAAGGGCGATACGGTTATTAAAGAGGGCGATGAAGTAGTTGTTCTTGTAAGCCAGCGCCGTTTCAGCAGGGATATAGAAAAGCTTGAACAAATGATAAAGGGTTAGTGCTATGAAAATCAATTTGAAAAATGCAAAAGTAATTAAATCACTTAAAGGTTTCGGCGGTTCTGCGTGCTGGTGGTCACCGCAAATCAAGGATGAAAAAATTCGTGACGATGTTGCAAATCTTCTTTACGGTGATTCAGGCCTTAAAATGAATATTTACCGCTTTAATGTGGGCGGGGGTTATGAAAAAAATAATTTGAGAATTGATAATCCCTGGCGATATATTGAAAGCTTTATGCTTGGCGACGGTACTTTTGATTATTCAAAAGATAAATATGCTGTTTCTATGATGAAAAAATGCTTGGCATTGGGCAATATTGATACGCTTATCTTTTTTGCAAATTCACCCCATTATACCCAAACGGTAACCGGCCAAACAAGCGGTGGATTTACTGAGCATTTTTCAAACCTTAATAAAAGCAAATATGAAGCATTTGCCAAGTATTTTATTGATATTGCAGAGCATTTTATAAGCGAGGGTTACCCTGTAAAATATATCAGCCCTATCAATGAACCGCAGTGGAAATGGGGCGGCGATTATGTTTGGCAGGAGGGTTGCCATTATGAACCGAAAGAGGTATTTGACTGCTATTTGGTATTTGCAAAGGAACTTGAAAAAAGAAATTCAAGCCTTAAGCTTTACGGCCCTGAAAGCGGAAATATAAAAGATTTTACAAAAGAATATTATGAGCTTTTATCATCAAATAAACTTATAATGAAGTATCTTGATGTGTTTGCATATCATTCATACGGTTCGGATGAAAATGTGAATGAAAAAGTTGAATTCGGCAAATGGGCAAAGAATAATATTAAAACTCCGCGCTTTGATATGAGCGAATGGTGTGAACTTCCCTGCAAGCACGATACAAAATCAATTGAGTCTGCGCTTATGATGGCTCGCATAATCGGTGAAGATTTGATTTACACCGGGGTTGACAGTTGGAGTGCTTGGGTATGTGCAAACCAGTGGGATAACGCAGTGCGCGACGGTAAATGTTACAGTGACGGTTTTCTTGTTGCAAAGGATGATTGGTCGGATTATTATATTGCAATGAGATATTATGCAATGGCACATTTTTCAAAATATATACCAAGCGGCAGTGAAAGCCTTGATATTGGCTTTGATACTACGCGCGGATTTTCTGCTTTTGCTTTTAAACTTGAAAGCAGAGAATATGCGGTTGTGGCAGTTAATTTCAGCAAAGCAAAAAGACTTCTTGAATTTGACAGAAAATTTTCTTTCTGCCGTATTGTTGAAACTACACAGGAGCACAAGCTTGACGAAAATAATATGAACAATATTAAAAAGCTTGAAATCAAGCCTATGTCGCTTGCAACTGTAATATTGAAATAATACTTGACATATAAATATATTTTTGATATAATAACACAGCTTTGGAAAACAAAGTATTCCTTGCCTGTGCAAAATGTGCAGGCCAAAAGACCAAAAGGAGGTGCTGAAGAATGGCATTAAGGAATTATGAAATCGTAATGGTTTACTCTCTTGCAAATGGAGAAGAAGCAGTTGAGGCATTAAAGCAGAAGTTTACTGACCTCATCGCAAAGCATGGCACTCTCGGCAATGTTGAGGAATGGGGTAAGCGCAAGCTTGCATATCCAATCAACTATGAAAACGATGGCTATTATGTAGTTATCGACTTCACAAGTGATGAAGCATTCCCACAGGAGCTTGACCGTGTTATCAACATTACTGACGGCGTACTTCGTTCTTTAATCGTAGCTAAAGGCGAATAATAGGAGGGATTTGAATGATCAATTCTGTTGTTCTTATGGGCAGATTAACTTATGAACCGGAGCTTAAAACTACAACAAGCGGTCTTTCGGTTATCCGTTTCCAAATGGCTGTTGACAGAAATTATCAGTCACAGGGACAGGAAAGACAGGCTGACTTTATTGATGTAGTTGCTTGGCGTCAAACTGCTGATTTTGTTTCTCGTTATTTCCACAAAGGTTCAATGATTGCTGTTGAAGGTTCAATTCAAACAAATAATTTCACTGACCGTGACGGAAACAAGAGGAAATCCGTAGAAGTTGTTGCAAATCAGGTTTCTTTCTGTGGCTCAAAGGCAGAAAGCCAGGGTGCAAATCCTGCATTTTCTCAGCCTGCACCAAGCTACTCAACAGCTGATAATTCAGATTTTGAAGAAATCGTTGATGATGACGACGACTTACCATTTTAAAGGAGGAAACTAATTATGGCATATAACAGAGCCGGTGGCCCACGCAAGGGTCGCAAGAAGGTTTGCGTTTTTTGTGTAGAAAAAGTTGATGAAATCGACTACAAAGATGTTGCAAGACTTAAGAGATTTGTATCAGAAAGATCAAAGATTCTTCCTCGTCGTGTAACAGGTACATGCGCAAAGCATCAGAGAGAGCTTACTACTGCTATTAAGAGAGCAAGACATTTAGCTCTTCTCCCTTACACATCAGACTAATAAGTAATTAAAGGACACTCGCTTTATTAAGCAGGTGTCCTTTTTTTTATTCGATATTCAGCTTTTTAACGCATTTCAAATCTTTCATATCATCATTGATTTTAACGCTTGCGCCGTTTTCAAGCCTTGAACAGATGTAATTAACCTTTGTTTTAAATGGCTTTTTAGAAGAATACTTGTTTTTATCAAACCAATTAAATTCATAGTTTAAATGTTTGGAAAGACCTATGAAAAGAAGATTTTTTGAAATTGCCGAGGTGGATAAAACATACTCGTCATCAAACCTTATATTTCCGAAATATTTTCTTCTTTCGCTTTCACAAAGTGCTTCAAATTTTTTGGATGGGTTTAAGCCGAGTTTCGCTTTTAGATATGCGCCTTTAATGTCGCTTTCTTCAAAGCTGTCAAAACTGTCAAATCGCATAGGAAGAAGGCGTACACCTTTAAGATATTCTTCACCGTCTGCTTTGTAATTAGGGTTCTTTTCTTCATCAAAGCTGAGGTAAAATGTTTTATAGCTTTGCTCTTTTCTTATTCGCTTGAAGGTTTTAACTCTGTTTTCCGTAAGGTTTCCGCCCATATAGTAAATGCAAATTTCTTCTTCAATTTGTTTTTTATTTATACCGTTTTTTTCGATTTTTTCAAAAAGTTCTTTTGCATTTTCGTGCTTTGAAAATGTGTGGTTTGATTTTTCAAGCTTTCTGATGAAATCGCAAAGTTCAACCGCTGTTTCAAAAGTCGGAATGTTATCGTCTGCTCCGAGTTCTTCATCACTTATAAATCTGTTTGCATCAAGAATAAAGCGGGCAAGCTTTAAATCTTTGTTTTTAAACACATTTAATATTGTGTGATAATCTGTGATAACACAGTCGCAGCTTGATGCAAAATCATACAAGTCATATTCGCCCGGCATTTTTTTGATATGGTTAAATACTGTGAAATCGGCTTTATACGGATAAGTATCAAGGTTAACATAAAGTTCGTATTTTTGGCTTAATTCACTGTCAATAATCATTAAGTTAGCCATAAATTTTCTGTATGCTGTTGCAGAGTTTTTACCGTTTGTTGCCTTAAATTGCGGGGTAAATAAAATCTTGATTTTATCATTAGCTGTTGCAAAGCTTGTAACCCCTGCCATATCAAGCGCAGGGCTGTCTGCAATTACAGTGCTTGTAGGCAGCATTTCGCACCTGTATGCTTTTTCAAAAGAGTTTTGGCTTACTTCGTTAAGATATACGCTTGCACTTGATGCGATAATGCTTTTTTGTGCAGTCGCAAATTCAAAATATTCCATTTCTCTTTTTTTTGCCATTTTTGCCGATATGCAATCGGTTTGCAAATTGATATATTTTTGACCTTCTTTAATTTCAAAAAAGTATTCAAGCGCACGGTCGGAAAAAATGTATTTTGCTTCGCAAAGTGCTTTTATATATTCTTCGTTATCACTGCCGATTACCGTGACATCGCTGAAGTTGTAACGCTTTAATCTATCTTCACATTCTGCCTTGTTTTCACTGTTTGCCACCACGATTTGCTTGTAATCGTTTTTCTCGGTTTTAATATATTTAATCATAGCAAGCATAGAAGACGGAAGTGAATGTTCCTGCGCTGTTATATATAAAATTTCATCTTTAAGTGATAATTCTTTTTTCAATTTGAAGTATTTTTCGTCAGCATCTTTTGTTTCTTCTTTAATTTTATCAAAGGTTTTGAATTCGAATTCCTTAACCTTTTCGTATTCCGCTTTTATGTTTTCTACATATTCGTCTTGCTCTTCTTTACTCATATCTTTGCATTTTGCCACAAAGTCCAAAAGCTTTTCCCTTGATGAATAAAAGGCAAAAAGATTATAAATTCTGTAAGGCAGATTATATTTAATATATTTGTTTTGCCTGAATTTTGGAAAGTTTTCTTCAAGATAGTCAAATAATGTGTTAATAAGCTTAACTTTTAATTCAAAACTTTCTTCTCCGTATACCGTTAAAAGTTGCTCAAATCTGTAAAAGAAATGGCGAACCGTAATATATTCAACTTCGTTTTTATATAAATCAAAGCAGTCGCGCTCTTTGAGATTTTTAATCAAATAGTCAACAGCTTTTGCAATGTCGCAGGTAGAGTCGTTGAATTTACTTAAAAATCCGACCTGAACCGAGTAATTATAGAAAAAGTCATTTATTACACCGATAGATTTAGCTTTGCTTGCAAGGATGAATGAAACAGGCAAATCTTCAAACCTGATTTTATCCGGGAATTCAACTGAATCAAAAAGTTCTTTTTTAATAAATTTATTCCAAGGAAAAGGGGAAAGCTTTAAAAATTCATATGGCTTTTCGCTTAATTTGAAATTTTGATTATAATGGAAAGTACGGTTGCCGATTTTTTCATTTGTTTCGGCATTTACATCGTATCTGCTGAAAAGTACCAAATCATTATTATCTTTTGTTGCTTTATTATATAATTCTTCACAGGCATTAGGCTCTACACTGTCGTCAGAATCTACAAACCATAAATATTGCCCGCTTGATTTTGTAACACCAAAGTTTCTTGCGTGGCTTACACCCATATTTTCAGTGTTGTAAACATAAACTTTGTTTGGATACAGTGCCTGATATTCTTTAAGTATTTCAAAGCTTTTATCAGTGCTTCCGTCATTTACTGCAATTATTTCAATTTCATTTAAAGTTTGCGCTAAAAGTGAATCAATGCAGTTTTTTAAATATTTTGATGTGTTATATACCGGAACGATTATGCTTACTTTGCACGCTGTCATTTTTATACCCTCTTTATTTGCTGAATATATAATATAAATATAATAACATATTACATTTTTATTGCAAGCTAAATTTCATAATTAGTTGTATTTAATAATAATGTTATATGTTTTAACGAGATTGTTAAAAATGTAACAAACGGTTAAAAAGTCATAAAATT
>ERZ839947.2774-NODE-2774-length-11774-cov-3.385954_pt1 | contig 11774 bp, 7 predicted proteins | sample MGYA00519908_ERZ839947 | MGnify/ENA primary metagenome ERZ839947 (study PRJEB31850, sample SAMEA3708857) | human gut metagenome | biome: human gut; feature: human-associated habitat; material: faeces | place: China | collected 2014 ... | reverse complement strand
AAGGCTGTTATTGAAAAAGATAAGTGCTTTAAAAAGCCTATTTTTGACCTTATCGCAAGTGAGGGTAATATCCCTGAAAGAGATATGTATAACACATTTAATATGGGTACAGGCCTTGTTATCGCAGTTGATAATGATAAGGCAGATGAAGCTGTAAGAATACTTAAAGAAAACGGCGAGGACGCTTGCGTTATCGGTGAAATCAAAGCAGGCGAAAAGGGTGTTGAACTCGTATGATGAAAAACATAGCTGTTTTAGTGTCAGGCGGGGGTACTAATCTTCAGGCACTTATTGACGCACAGGCAAAAGGTGAAATAATCGGCGGAAAAATCACGCTTGTTGTTTCCTCAAATCCTGATGCATACGCTCTTGAGAGAGCAAAAAAGAACAATATAGCAACTAAAATTTGCGAAAAGAAAAATTATAAAGACAGGGCGGAATATACCCGTGCCATTAGGGATATTTTACTTGAAGCAAAGGCTGACTTGGTAGTATATGCCGGCTTTATGACTATTCTTGATGAGCAGATAGTTAAGGCTTTTCCAAATAAAATGATGAATGTTCACCCTGCACTTATCCCGTCTTTTTGCGGGCCGGGATATTGGGGGCTTCATGTGCATGAAAAGGTTATTGAAAGCGGAGTTAAACTCACAGGTGCAACAGTCCATTTTGTAACAGAGGAATGTGACGGTGGCCCTATAATTTTGCAAAAGTCAAGCGAGGTTAAATTTGATGATACCCCTGAAATTTTGCAAAAGCGTGTTATGGAAGAATGTGAATGGAAAATTCTTCCAAAAGCAGTTTCTCTTTTCTGCCAAGATAAAATAGAAGTTGTTAATAATAAAACTAAAATTACTGAATGATATTGAGGTGTAATTATGGAAATCAAATCTCTTGCAAGTGAACTTAATACGAATTCATATCCGGGCAGAGGTATTGTGCTTGGTAAAAGTGAATGCGGCAAATTTGCAGTTTGTGCTTATTTCATTATGGGCAGAAGTGTAAACAGCCGTAACAGAATTTTTGAAGAAAATGAGCGTGGCGGAATTCGCACCAAGGCTTTTGATGAGTCAAAAATGGAAGACCCTTCACTTATTATTTATAACCCTGTTCTTAAGTTCGGCGGTGACACAATCGTTACAAACGGCGATCAAACCGATACTATTTATGATTCTTTTGCAAAGGGTGATTGCTATCACGATGCACTTATTACAAGAGAATTTGAGCCTGATGCACCAAATTACACACCGAGAATTTCAGGTATTATGAAAGAAAACGGTAATTATAATCTTTCGATTCTTAAATCAAATTGCGGTGAGCCTGAATGTGTGAGATATTTCTTTGAATATCCTGCAAGGGCAGGTCTCGGTCATTTTATTCATACATATAAGTGTGACGGGAATCCTATTCCGTCGTTTGAGGGTGAGCCTACACCTGTTAAAATTGAAGGCGATATTGATGAGTTCACCAATATGATTTGGACTAATCTTAATGAGGATAATAAGGTTTCTCTTTTTGTTCGTTTCATAAATCTTGAAACAAGGGAAGAAGAAACAAGAATTATCAATAAAAACGAAAAATAATTATAAGGGGTGATTCAGTTCACCCCTTGTTTTGCTATTGCATTTACTATATTATTTACATATTTATTATAAATTCGGAGGAAATTATGAAAGTTCTTGTTGTTGGCGGCGGCGGAAGAGAACACGCCCTTATCAGAAAAATTAAAGAATCAAGCAAGGTTGATGAAATTTTTTGCACACCGGGTAACGGTGGCATTTCATATGATGCAAAATGTTTTGATGTTTCGGCTACGGATATTGACGGCGTAGTTGATTTAGCTAAAAAATTAAGCGTTGATTTAGTTGTAGTAGCACCTGATGACCCGCTTGTTGCAGGTATGGTTGATGCACTTAATGACGCAGGATTTAAAACTTTCGGCCCACGCGCAAATGCCGCTATTATTGAGGGCTCAAAAGTTTTTTCAAAAGAGCTTATGCAAAAATATAATATTCCTACCGCTGAATATAAAGTTTTTGATAACGCAAATGACGCTATTGAATATATTAAAGAGAAAAATGAATTTCCTACTGTTATCAAGGCGGACGGTCTTGCTTTGGGCAAGGGTGTAATTATTCCTGAAAATCTTGATGACGCTGTTGCCGGTGTCAAAGAAATTATGGAAGATAAAATCTTCGGTGCTTCCGGCAACAACATTGTTGTTGAAGAATTTTTGACCGGTCCTGAAGTTTCCGTTCTTGCATTTACAGACGGCAAGTGCGTTAAACCTATGGTATCTTCTATGGACCATAAGCGTGCACTTGACGGTGATAAGGGACTTAACACAGGCGGTATGGGTACCGTATCGCCAAATCCGTATTATACCGAAGAAGTGGCAGCTGAATGTATGGATAAAATCTTTATGCCTACTATAAATGCTATGAACCAAGAGGGCAGAACATTTAAGGGATGTTTATACTTCGGACTTATGATTACACCGAAAGGACCAAAGGTAATTGAATATAACTGCCGCTTCGGTGACCCTGAAACGCAGGTTGTTTTACCAAGACTTAAAACAGATATTATTGATATTTTTGAAGCAATAAATAACGAAACTCTTTCTGAACTTGATATTGAATGGAGCGAAAAAGCCTGCGCTTGTGTTATTATGGCTTCCGGTGGTTATCCGAAATCATATAAAAAGGGTGTTGAAATCACAGGCCTTACATTAGGCCAACTTGACGGTGTTACCGTTTACCACGCGGGAACTAAAATTGAAAATGATAAGCTTGTTACATCGGGTGGCAGAGTTTTAGGCGTTACTGCTTTGGGTGACAGCCTTGCAGACGCACTTAAAAAATCTTATGAAGCGGTGGAAAATATTCATTTTGATAATGCACATTACAGAAAAGATATTGGAAAACGCGCACTTGAAGCTAATAAATAATTTATACAATTTGTTGTAATTTAATAAATTGTGAATTTTTTTCGATTTTACAAAATGTTATTGACAATTATACAAAACGGAATTATACTATCCGTGTAATTAAAATTAACTTTTAGAATAGACAAGAGGGTTAAGTTATGGCAACAGTTAAAAAAAGCAAAAAGAAGATTATTGTACCTATAAGTATAATACTCGTTATTGCGATTGTAGCCGGTTGCATTTTCGGTGTAACTAAATCGAAAAGCGGCGAAGAGGTTAAGCTCAACACAATTTCAACGGGGGATATTTACGAAAAGGTATCATTAACAGGTGATGTTACTGCCGGCACTTCAAAGGATTATAAGGTTGGCACAGTTGCAACCGTTAAAAGTGTTAATGTTAAAGTAGGCGACCAAGTTAAAAAAGGTGATGTTCTTGCAACATTTGATACCACTTCACTTGATTCGCAGGTATCTTCACTTCAAACTTCTTATAATGACGCTTTGAAAAACTATAACAATGCTGTAAAAAATCAAAAAACAGCAAACAACAAGGCATCTACATACAAAAAGCAAATAGATGCGATTGAAAAAAAGATTGCAAAGCTTAATAAGAAAATTGCTAAAACAACAACTACTAAAAAGAAAACAACAACTACTACAACTACGACTAAGGCAAGCACAACTAACCGTATTTCACAGTGGCTTGCAACTACTACAACTAAAGCAGCAACTACTACAACCACTACTACAACTACAACTCAGCATACCACAGATGATGGCTCACCGAAGTATACAGTAGCACTTTCTGCTTATCCTACTTCTGTTTCGGGTACGGTTTCAGGTTCCGGCAAGTACAGGAAGGATATTGGTAATGTTACGATTAAGGCAACCCCAAGTTCAGGTTGGCTCTTCCTTGGTTGGTATTCTTCCCGTGCAGCATATTTGGCAGGTAATTCACCGCTTTCAAATTCACAGTCTTGGACTTTTCCTTTGACAAGCGATGTTAACTATGTAGCAGTATTTACAGAAGACCCAAATGCCACTACAACAACTGCAGCTTCTATCAATGATATTTCAAAAGCACTTGTTGAAATAAACAAAAATATTGCATCAATAACTAATGATGTTAAAACATTAACTACTATTTCGGGAATAGTTGCAAATTCAATTTCAGGTGCAATTGCTTCAGGTCAGCTTAACAGCAAGACTATTGCTGATTTAGTAGGTAAAGATATTCAGACTGCTATTACAAACGGCATTGTTGATTCAACCAAGCTGATTGTTGAAAGCGGCGTTGCCGTTGATATGATTAAAGCCGCTGTATCTTCAATTGATTACAGGGCACTTGCCAAAGGTGTTTCTGATTCTGATAACGCAGTTCTTACAGGTTTGGAAATTCAAAAAGCATTGCTTTCGGCTCAATATGAAGTATATAAAACACAGGGCGATCAATCAATTGTTACTGCCCAAAAATCAGCAGTTACCGCTACAAAGAAGGCTCTTGATTCAATGAAAGAGCAGCAAACAGCACTTGCAAACGGCTGGACAGCAGATTTTGACGGTGTGATTACAAAGGTTGACATTTCACCTGACTCTCAAACTACTGCACTTCAGGCAGGTATCACGCTTGAAAATCACGATGTTCTTGTTGCAACAGTCAGCCTCAGTGAATATGATGTTCATAAAGTCAAACTCGGTATGAAGGCAAAGGTTACTACTGCTTACGGTAAATATGATGGTGAAGTTGCCACTATTGCACCTACTGCCACAGGTGGTTCATCAAGCTCAATTCTTGACAGCGTAGGTTCAATGGCAGGTGTCAGCGGTCTTTCATCACTTACAAATTCAGGTGCAGGTGTTGAATGTACAATTGAAATTAAAAATCCTGATGAAAACATTATTGCAGGTTTTGATGCCGATGTTGAAATTCAAACAGGTCAGTATCTTGGTGTAACAGTTGTTCCTATTGAATCAATTACACTTGAAAAAACAGGTTCATATGTATATCTTTATAACGACGAGGATAAAACAGTTACCAAGACTGAAATTAAGACAGGTGCAATTTCAGATACAGCTTATGAAGTAACTTCGGGTCTTAAGCCTGGTGACAGAATTGTTGCATCACCAAAAACAGATTATAAAGAAGATACCTTTAAAGTTAAGGTAGTAGACAGCACAAATAAGTAAGGAGACTTTACAGTGAATATTACAGAAAGTCTGAAAATCGCAGTCAAGTGTATTAAGTCAAATTGGATGCGCAGTCTTCTTACAATGCTTGGTATTATTATCGGTATCAGCTCCGTTATTATGATTATCGGTGCAGGTACCGGTGTAAGAGATTATATCGTCGGCCTTATTGAAGATATGGGTTCAAACGCAGTTCTTGTCAGCGTTGATGCCACATCTGCTACTGATAATGACTATATTACTCTTGATGATGTAGAAAATATTAAAACTAAAGTAAACGGCGTTGAGCGTTGTTCACCTATGCTTATGGGCTTTGGCCGTGCAACAATTGATTCAACTGCTACGGAAGCTACTGCAATGCTTATCGGTGTTAACAGCGATGTTCAGTTTGCACTTACCAATACTTGTGAATATGGGCGTTTTTTCACTGATGAGGAATATAATGCAAATGCTCCAATTGCTGTAATGGGTACTAACTCGGCACAGCAGGCTTATGGTTATGAGGATGTTACTAATGAATATGTAACCGTATCTTCAAGCGGTAAATCAATGAAAATCAAAATTTGCGGTGTTGCAAATATTGATACTCTTGCAAACTCACTCGGTGGCTCAAGCTCAATGAGCAATATATTCCAAAGCGCAGGCGGGGATAAAACTGTTATTGCACTGTTTTTACCTTGTACAACGCTTACACAGATTACCGGTGCTGATGCAAACCTCGGCAGTGTATTTGTTATTGCTAAAGACGGTTATGATTATGATGCAGTCGGTAATGCAACCGTAAACTATCTTAAATCTGCACACGGTAACTATTCAAACAGTATGTATACTGCTCAAAATATGGCAACATATGTTGATATAGTTAATATAATTATGTCTGTTCTTACAGCATTTATTGCCTGCGTAGGTGCAATTTCGCTTATTGTAGGCGGTATCGGTGTAATGAACATTATGCTTGTTTCGGTAACGGAGCGAACGCGTGAAATCGGTATACGAAAATCACTTGGCGCAAAAACAAGAGTTATTACAATGCAGTTTTTGACGGAGTCGATAATTTTGTGCCTGATAGGCGGTATTATCGGTGTTTCAATTGGTGTTGCAGGTGCGTTTGCCGCATGCTCAGTAATAAATATCAAGCCTAATATTACATGGTGGCTTATACTTGTTGCACTGCTGTTCTCAAGTGGTGTAGGTTTGTTCTTCGGTATTTATCCTGCAAGAAAGGCTGCACAAATGAGTCCTATTGATGCACTCAGAAGTGAATAATTATTTAAGAGGGGTTTTTGCCCCTCTTGAATTTTGTTATTATGTATGATAAAATAATAAAACTATCTTTTAAAGAGGAATATTTGATGGAAATTAACGATATACTTGAAAAGTTCAATTTTAAAGGTGAACTTGAAGAATGTAATGTTTTCGGCTCAGGTCATATAAATACAACTTATCTTGCAAAATATATTGAAAACGGAAAAGAAAAAAAATATGTTGTTCAAAAAGTAAATACAAATATTTTCCCGGATATTGATTCGCTTATGAATAATATTTTTTCCGTTACAGAATTTTTAAGAAAAAAAATCACAGAAAACGGAGGTAATCCCCACAGGGAAACTCTCCATTTTATCAGAACATATGACAAAAACAAGTATTTTAAAGATGAAAACGGTGATTGTTACCGTGCATATCGCTTTGTTGATAATTCAAAGGCTTATGATACTGTTAACAGCGCAGAGATTTTTGGCAAAAGCGGTAAAGCATTCGGCAGATTTCAAAAGTATTTAAGTGATTTCCCTGCTGAAACTTTGAGTGAGATAATTAAAAATTTTCATAATACCATTTGGCGATATGAAAATGAATTTATCCCTGCTGTTCAAGCTGATAAGGCAGACAGAGTTGCCTCTTGCAGTGATGAAATTAAGTTTGTTATGCATAGAAGAGAAGATTGCAAAAAGCTTGTTGAACTTATTGAAAAGGGTGAACTTCCGCTTCGTGTAACGCATAATGATACCAAGCTTAATAATGTCCTTTTTGACAGTGAAAGTGATGATGCAATTTGTGTAATCGACCTTGATACTGTTATGCCGGGGCTTGCACTTTATGATTTTGGTGATTCAATTCGCTTTGGCGCAAATTCCTGTGCAGAAGATGACGATAATTACGATAATGTAAAAATAAATCTTGATTATTTTGAAGCTTATGCAAAGGGATTTTTGAGCGAGGCGGGAAGTGCACTTAATCAATGTGAAATTGATAATCTTGCTTTTTCGGCAAAGCTGATGACTTTTGAATGCGGTATGCGCTTTCTTACCGATTATATTAACGGCGATACATATTTTAAAACAGCATATCCTACTCATAACCTTGTGCGCGCAAAAAATCAGTTTGCACTTGTAAGCGATATGGAAGATAAAATGGCTCAAATGGAGCAAATTATTAAAAACATAACTGAATGAAAATTATAAAAAGGAACGATTTTCGTTCCTTTTAGACTGTCGATAAAGTGGCTAAAGCGCGCCGAATAAAATAAATAAAACTTTTTTTGCCTCCCTTGCAAAGGGTGCGGGTCTCCGGTGGAGACCTCTGCACAAAGTGCAGAAGCACCGACCGAACCGACAGGTGAGACGGTGGGTGCAACTTGTTGCACTCAGAGGGATTATAAAAAACAGCTTGGACATCGAGTCCAAGCTGTTTTTGGCGCTTTTTGTCTTTTGCTCGGGGGCAGTACCATCGTACAGCTCCCACTCGCAAAATACAAAATTTATCTCACTTTCTCAAAGCCTTACAGTATTTTATAAAATTTATACGCGTGCAACTCCGTCTTTAATTGCTGCGTCTGCAACTGCTTTTGCTACCGTATCTTTAATTCTTTCATCAAATGCATAAGGAAGAATATAATCAACGCTGAGCTTATCATCATCGACAAGAGATGCAATGGCATACGCTGCGGCAATTTTCATATTTTCTGTGATTTGGCTTGCTCTTACATCGAGTGCGCCGCGGAAAATTCCCGGAAATGCAACAACATTGTTAATCTGATTTGGAAAATCAGAGCGACCCGTTCCTACAATTTTAGCACCTGCCGCTTTAGCTTCATCAGGCATAATTTCAGGTGTAGGATTTGCCATAGCAAGTACAACAGGGTCGGTATTCATAGTTTTAATCATATCTTGTGTAAGAACACCCGGTGCTGAAACACCGATGAAAATATCCGCACCCTTAACTGCTTGTGCAAGTGTACCTTTTGTCATTTCTCTATTTGTAACCTGCGCAATAGCTTGCTTTGAAGGGTTAAGATTATCCCTGCCTTCATAAATAGCGCCTGTTCTGTCACAAAGAATAACATCGCGAAGACCCAAAGTCATAAGAAGCTTTGCAATTGCAATGCCTGCCGCACCCGAACCGTTGATTACAGCTTTACATTCACCGAGTTTTTTGCCTGTAAGCTTTGTTGCATTGATAAGAGCCGCTGAAACAACAACTGCCGTACCGTGCTGGTCATCATGGAAAATAGGAATATCGCACTTTGCTTTAAGCTTTTCCTCAATTTCAAAACAACGAGGAGCCGAAATATCTTCAAGATTTATTCCGCCGAATGAACCGCTGATATTATAAACGGTTTCAACAAATTCATCCACATTTTTTGTGCGCACACAAAGCGGAAATGCATCAACATCACCGAATTCTTTAAAAAGCACACATTTGCCTTCCATAACCGGCATACCTGCCTCAGGGCCAATATCACCAAGGCCCAAAACAGCAGTACCGTCTGTAATTACTGCCACCATATTCCAGCGCCTTGTAAGCTCCCAGCTCTTGTTATAATCATCTTTAATAGCAAGGCACGGTTCTGCTACACCCGGTGTGTATGCCAATGAAAGCGAGTCCTTATCATTAACCTTTGCCCTTGCATTTACCTCTATTTTACCTTTCCACTGGCCGTGGAGTTTTAATGATTCCTTACGATAATCCATAGTTTGTGTCACCTCATATTTAAGCTTTATATATTATTCCCAAGGGAACTTATACTGTGTAAGGCCGAGTTCATCGCGAACTTCAGTCATCTCTTTTTGAACAGATTCGTTAATCGGAACACCGCTGTTCTTACGCTGCTGCCAAATATCCCATTCCTTTTCGCCGGCTGTGTAAATTCTGTCGCATCCCGGTGCTTTTTGCGAGTTACGAACCGAGCGGATAATTTCGCCTGCTTTCTTCCTTGTTTCATCCTCACCGATAAAATGGCCCGTATCAATAGCAATAAAGAAATGACCGAGATGATAAGGAACAAGATTTCCGTTTTCATCCTTACCATTGAGTGCTTTGCCGTAATTACCGTCTTGCAAAACAGCAGAAAGAAGCTCAATTACCATAGCATAGCCATAGCCTTTATATCCGCCTAAAGCTTCGCCTATGCCGCCGAGTGTTGTAAGTGCCGCGTCGCCTGAACGAATCTTTTTAAGTGCTTCGCCTGCGTCACCGCTGATTTCCTTACCGTCTTTGCCGATAATAGTACCCGGGTGTACATCTTCGCCTATTCTTTCATAATACTCAATCTTACCGTTTTGAGTAATTGAAGTTGCGCAGTCGATAACAAAATCAAAATCTTCATCAGTCGGAATACCGATTGTAAGCGGATTTGTACCAAACATACCCTCAACACCGAAAGTCGGTGCAACTGACGGGCGGGCATTAGTACCGGTAATACCGATACAACCCTGCTTTGTAGCCATGGTTGCATAATAACCGGCAATACCGTAATGGCAGGAATTGCGAACCGCTACCATACCCATACCGTATTTTTTAGCCTTATCAATAGCCATTTGCATTGATTTATAGCCGATAACCTGGCCCATTCCGTCATGACCGTCAACAACCGCAGTGCACGGTGTTTCTTTCACAATTTCAAATTCTGTAACAGGTTTTTGAATACCTGCTTTAATTCTGTCAAGATAAATCGGCTTGAAACGATTACAACCGTGGCTTTCAATTCCGCGCCTGTCTGATTCAAGCAAAATATCGGTGCAAATTTCAGCATCTTCTCTCGGTATACCGTAACCCACAAATGCATCTGTAACAAAATTGATTAAAGTATCCCAAGGACAAACAACTTTACCCATAATAAAATCTCTCCTTTATTTAATATTATCTTTCCCAATTGCGCGAGCGTTCAACAGCACGCTTCCAATCGGAATATTTTTCGTTTCTTTTTGTTATTTCCATTGAAGGAACAAATATTTTATCAACAGCACGGTTTGCTTCAATTTCTTCAAGGCTGTCCCAAACACCTGTTGCAAGGCCGGCACAATATGCAGCGCCCAAAGCGGTGGTTTCTACATTTTTAGGCCTGTTAACATTGACACCTGTCATATCAGCCTGAATTTGCATCATAATATCAGAAACAGAAGCTCCGCCGTCAACTCTTAAATCTTTAAGCACAATGCCTGAATCTTTCATCATAGCTTCAAGCAAATCCGTCATCTGATATGTAATGCTTTCAAGCACCGCACGGCAAATATGCTTTTTATTAACACCTCGTGTTAAACCTACCATAATTCCCCTTGCATACATATCCCAATACGGAGCACCCAAACCGGTGAAAGCGGGAACAAAATAAAGCCCGTTTGAATCCTCAACCTGCTCGGCATAAATGTCACATTCGCGCGCAGTTTTAATAAGTTCAACTTCATCACGAAGCCACTTTATTACAGAGCCGGCATTAAAAGCCGAACCTTCAAGCGAATATGTAATTTCATCACCTACGCCCCAGGCAATACCTGACAGAAGATTTGATTTTGAATCAACCTTTTTCTTGCCTGTGTTCATTAAAAGAAAACAGCCTGTGCCATATGTATTTTTAGCCTGCCCCGACTTAAAACAGCCCTGGCCGAACAATGCGCCCGGCTGGTCACCGATAGCACCGGCAATCGGCACTTCGGCAATATCTTCAATACCTGTAATATGTGCAAGCTTACCGTAAATACAACTTGAAGGTTTAACTTCAGGCAGCATACTCATAGGTATTCCAAGCTTTTCACATAAATATTCATCCCAGCAAAGCTTATTTATATCAAACAGCATTGTTCTGCACGCGTTTGAATAATCCGTAACATGCACTTTGCCGCCCGTCAAATTCCAAATAAGCCAAGTATCAACCGTGCCGAAAAGAAGTTCGCCGTTTTCTGCCTTTTCCCTTGCGCCGTCAACATTATCTAAAATCCATTTTATTTTAGTGCCGCTGAAATATGCATCAATCAGCAACCCTGTGGTATCTTTAATATAATCTGATAATCCCTCGGCTTTAAGTTCCTCACATATAGGGGCGGTACGCCTGCACTGCCAAACAATAGCGTTGTAAACCGGCTTCCCCGTTTCCTTTTCCCACACAATTGTGGTTTCACGCTGGTTTGTTATTCCTATTCCCACTATATCTTTCGGGTCAACTTTTTCAAGTCTTAAACAGGTGAGCATTGCACTTGTTTGTGAAAACAAAATTTCCATAGGGTCATGCTCAACCCAACCGTTTTGCGGATAATGCTGGGCAAATTCATTTTGTGCTTTAGCTACAATTTCGCCCTTTTTATTGAAAATAATCGCTCTTGATGAAGTCGTTCCTTGGTCAAGAGCCATAATATATTTTTCTTTTGACATATAAGCTACCCCTCTCA
>ERZ839947.2772-NODE-2772-length-11785-cov-3.295908_pt1 | contig 11785 bp, 8 predicted proteins | sample MGYA00519908_ERZ839947 | MGnify/ENA primary metagenome ERZ839947 (study PRJEB31850, sample SAMEA3708857) | human gut metagenome | biome: human gut; feature: human-associated habitat; material: faeces | place: China | collected 2014 ... | reverse complement strand
GTCCATGCTCCGGTGATGTAGATAAAGAACGTCAGGCACGCCTTCTTGAACGTGCAAAAGCAGCGGTAGAGACAGTAACAGGAATCTGCCCTGGAGTTGGTTCTGGTTCTACAGACTGCAATATCCCGCTTTCTATGGGAATCCCAAGTGTATGTGTGGGCTGCTATAGTGGAGCCGGCGCTCATACAAGAGAGGAATATGTAGAAGAAGCTTCCCTTCCTTTAGGATACAGAGTTGCTTTTGATATGATATTCGGAGGCAGGTCATAAGCCTGTTTTTTCCTGCATAAAGATAAAAGAGAAATACATATACATTCAGATGAGGATGCTGTAAAGGCCAGACGGGTCAGGGCATCCTCATTTTTTTCTATATGAAGTCTATACAGAGTCTATAGGAGGCAGGAATGGCACAATGGTATGGTCTGACCCAGGAAGAAGTTTTAAAGCGCCTTGGCACCAACAGGACCGGGCTAAATGAGAAAGAGGCAGAAAGAAGGCTGGAAACATATGGGGAAAATGTTTTAAAAGAACAGGAAGAAATGCCCTGGTGGCAGGTATTTTTAGGACAGTTTAAAGATCTTCTGGTCATGATCCTCATTGGGGCTGCGGGGGTATCCATGGTTACCGGAGATCCGGAAAGCGCTCTTGTGATCTTTTCCGTCCTTTTGTTAAATGCCATTTTAGGGACTGTGGAACATCAGAAAGCACGAAAATCCCTGGAAAGCTTAAAGCGACTTGCTTCTCCGGAAACACTTCTGATCCGGGAAGGACGCGTTTGTACGGCGCCATCTTCCAGGGTGGTTCCAGGGGATATCCTGGTTTTGGAAACAGGAGGAATGGTACCTGCAGACGGCCGGATCCTTCAGTCCTGCAGCCTTACCTGCAACGAAAGTTCTCTTACAGGAGAAGCTTTAAATGTGGAAAAAAGAGAGGGAAAACTGCCGGCAGGAAAAACGCCTTTATCTCCGGGAGATCAGAGCAATATGGTCTTTTCCGGTGCTCTGATCACTGGCGGAAGGGGAACTGCGGTAGTGACGGAAACAGGAATGGATACCCAGATCGGGACCATTGCTTCCCTGATGAACCGCACAGTGGAAAAGAAAACACCTTTGCAGGCCAGTTTAGACCGGTTTTCCGGCCATCTGGCATTAGGAATTATGGGGATCTGCGGTGTGATCTTTCTGATCAGCCTGTATCGCAGGGAGCCTGTATTAGATGCCCTGATGTTTGCGGTAGCGCTGGCGGTTGCAGCCATCCCGGAGGCTCTTGGTTCCATTGTGACCATTGTCCAGGCAATGGGAACCCAGAAAATGGCAAAAGAGCATGCAGTCATAAAGGACCTGAAAGCAGTGGAAAGTTTAGGCTGTGTATCTGTGATCTGTTCTGATAAAACAGGGACACTGACCCAAAACAGTCTGCGGGCAGAGGCTGTTTGCATAAATGGGAAGGTCATGGATACAGGGCAGTTAAAAAAATATTCCCACCACCCGGATCTTTCTCTTTTCCTGCGATCAGTCATTCTTGCAAATAATGCTTCCGGAGAGGAGACCGGGGAAAAAGAAGATCCCTTAGAGCAGGCTCTTTTACATATGGCAGAAGAAGCAGGAAAAGATCCCGGACTTCTTCGCAGGCAGTGGCGTCGTATTTCGGAGATCCCTTTTAACTCTGATAAAAAATATATGGGTGCCATATGCAGCAAAGGGGGAGAAAAGATCCTTTTTGTAAAAGGGGCGGTAGACGTTTTACTGTCTAAATGCAGTCTGGCAGTCAATCCCTCTTTTCAGGAAGAAGAGACTGCTTCCTGGGGACGTCCCTTTTCCTTTTCTGATAAAGAGCGGATCCTTCGCCAGAACGGTCTATGGTCCAAAAAGGGAATGCGGGTTCTGGCACTGGCATGTAAACCATTAAAAGAGGAAGAAATCAGGGATGCAAAGGCGGAAAATATGATCTTTCTGGGTCTGGCTGCTATGACAGATCCACCAAGGCCGGAGTCTAAAATGGCAGTGGCAGATGCTAAAAAAGCAGGGATCCGCACGGTCATGATCACCGGGGATCATAAAGAGACTGCGGCAGCGATCGCCTCGGAGATTGGTATTTTTACAGCTGGTGATCTGGCTGTTACAGGAGCAGATCTGGATCAGATGAGCGATCAGCAGCTGCAGGAAAGACTGGAAAAGATCTCCGTATATGCCAGGGTGTCTCCGGAACATAAGATCCGCATTGTGGAAGCATGGCAGAAAAAAGGGCACATTACAGCTATGACAGGAGACGGGGTAAATGACGCTCCTGCCTTAAAAAAGGCGGACATAGGGATCGCTATGGGAAAAGCAGGCACAGAAGTTTCAAGGGATGCCGCTGCCATGATCTTAACAGATGACAATTTTGCTACGATTATCAAGGCAGTGGCAAATGGAAGAAATGTATATCGGAATATTAAAAATTCCATCCAGTTTTTGTTGTCCGGAAATATGGCAGGGATCCTTTGTGTACTGTATACATCTATCAAGGCGCTTCCATTGCCTTTTGCACCGGTGCATCTGCTGTTTATCAACCTGCTGACAGACTCCCTTCCTGCCATTGCCATAGGTATGGAACCGGCAGACCGGGATCTTTTAAACCAGCCTCCCAGAGACCCAAAAGAAGGGATCCTTTCTTTTCCATTTGCAGGGAAGATCTTATTCCAGGGTTTTCTTATTGGTGCAGCAACCATGTGGGCATGGGAAATGGGATATTCCCAGGGCGGGGAAGCCATTGCCAGTACTATGGCATTTTCCACTCTGACTCTGGCAAGACTGTTCCATGGTTTTAACTGCAGGGGAAGAAAAAGCCTGCTTTCATTGGGAATAGGAAGCAATCTCTGGTGTGTTATGGCATTGTTTGTAGGTGTAGTCCTTATGTGTGCAGTGCTTTTTGTGCCTCAGCTTCAGGATGTATTTGCCGCAGGGGATCTGACAGGCTCACAGTTACTGGCAGTGGTTTTAGGTGCGCTGGCACCAACGGCAGTTATTCAGATCTACAAAATGATGAGCGCAGGAACCGCTTAAATGACGTCTGAATTGTCCGCTAAATTTTCTAAGATTATGTAAAACATTTGTGGCAAGGTGGAAAATATCCGAAAAATGTGATAAAGTAAGCATTAAGAAATTGCTAAATGAAATAAGGAGGCTGTTATGAGGCTTGTTACATATGAAGTGGAACATAAAGGCGGTCTGGGCGTGATCAGCAGAGACGGAAAATGGGTCTATCCTCTTCGCTCCCTGGATATGGATTATAAGACCATGCAGGAACTGATCGAGGGGATCAGCGAGTCAGAAAAACAGCTGCTTGAATATGTGTCCGGTCAGGACCCTTATAAGATCAGAGGAGCGGCACCTATTGAAGAAGTAAAGTTTCTGGCGCCGATCCCAAATCCGAAACAGGATGTGATCTGCCTGGGTATCAACTATATGGCTCACGCAGAGGAGTCTGCCCGCTACAAGAAAGAGGCATTTGGAGGCGAACGTCCCTATGCCGTTTACTTCTCCAAGCGTGTAAACGAGGCGGTGGCAAACGGCGAAGGCATTGAAAGCCATTCAGACATTGTAGCCGATCTGGATTATGAGGTAGAATTGGCTGTTATTATTGGAAAAGAAGCAAAAAATGTACCGGAAGAAGAGGTAAAAAATTACATCTTTGGTTACACCATTATCAATGACGTCAGTGCCAGAACCCTTCAGACCCAGCATAACCAGTGGTATTTTGGAAAGAGTTTAGACGGATTTTTCCCAATGGGACCATGTATCACCACAGTGGAAGATATCCCATATCCGCCAAAGCTTTCTATCCAGTCCCGTGTCAACGGGGAACTGAGACAGGACAGCAACACAGAACTGCTGATCTTTGGTATTGACCACATCGTCAGTGAGCTTTCAAAAGGCATGACATTAAAACCTGGAACCATCATTGCCACCGGCACACCGGCAGGCGCAGGAATGGGCTTTACACCGCCAAAATTCTTAAAACCTGGAGATGTAGTAGAATGTACCATTGAAGGGATCGGCACACTTACCAATCCGGTAGTTGAATAAACATGTATGCTGCCTGACGGCGGCATCATCATAAATGAGCAATTGTATACTATATATTTAGGACAGCAACACAAGAGACAGGCAACATAAGGAGGTATGCATACAATGGAATTTGTCCCAATGACTATCAAGAAGCAGAAAAATATCGCCCTGATCGCCCATGATCAGAAAAAGCATGAATTAATGGAATGGTGCAAGGAACATAAATCCATTCTGGAGAAACATTTCTTATGCGGAACCGGAACAACTGCAAGAATGATCACCGATTATACCGGACTTCCGGTAAAGGGATATAACAGCGGCCCATTGGGAGGCGACCAGCAGATCGGCGCCAAGATCGTAGAAGGACAGATCGATTTCGTGATCTTCTTCTCCGACCCATTGACAGCACAGCCTCATGATCCGGATGTAAAGGCACTGCTGCGTATTGCACAGGTTTACGATATTCCCATTGCAAACAATAAGGCAAGTGCAGATTTTATGATCTCATCACCTCTTATGGATGAAGAATATGAGCATGATGTGATCAATTTCAGACAGAATATTTCAGAACGGGCGAAACAGCTGTAATAGAAACAACATTGTTTTTGCTAAAAGGGGGCACGCAGATGGAACAGAAATTATATGATATTATGGACTGGGCGGGGATTGAGGAACTGACCTATTCAGAGTCAGCCGATCCTCACAGAATGTTAGGACCACATGCAACAGAAGAAGGCTTATTGATACAGGCATTTATACCTACCGCAACAGCGATCACTGTAAAGCTTACAGGAAATGGGAAAAAATACCCTATGGAGCTGGCAGATGAAGCAGGATTTTATGCTGTACTGATCCCAAGAAAAACAGTGACAGATTATACCTTACTTGTCACTTATGATAATGGAACCGAAGAAGAGATTCACGATCCCTATTCTTTCGGACCACAGTTTACAGAAGATGAATTAAAGAAATTCGGTGCAGGTATCTACTACGACATTTATGAGAAAATGGGTGCTCATCCAATGACCATTGACGGAGTAGAAGGCGTTTATTTTGCAGTATGGGCTCCATGTGCTATGCGTGTCAGTGTAGTAGGTGACTTTAACTTATGGGACGGCAGACGCCACCAGATGCGCAAAGTAGGCGAAGGAGATGCCAGCGTATTTGAGCTGTTCATTCCGGGCCTGAAAGCAGGATGCCTTTACAAATATGAGATCAAGACCAGAGCAGGACTGCCTATGATGAAGGCAGACCCATATGGAAATTATGCAGAGCTGCGTCCAAATAATGCTTCCATTGTATGGGATATCAACAATTACCAGTGGAAAGATAAAAAATGGATGGACAAGCGGGCTGCTTCTGATACAAAGGACAAGCCTTTCAATATTTATGAAGTCCATTTAGGTTCCTGGATGCGAAAAGAGATTGCCAAGGACGAAAACGGGGAAGATATCATTGGCTCCGAGTTCTACAATTACAGGGAACTGGCTGTAAAGCTGGCTGAGTATGTAAAAGATATGGGCTATACCCATGTAGAACTGCTGCCGATCATGGAACATCCTTTAGATGCTTCCTGGGGATATCAGGTAACTGGTTATTATGCTCCTACCAGCCGCTATGGAACACCGGATGATTTCATGTACTTCATGGACTATATGCATGAACAGGGCATTGGTGTGATCTTAGACTGGGTACCGGCCCATTTCCCGAGAGATGCTTTCGGAATGGCATGCTTTGACGGAACCTGCGTCTATGAACATGCAGACCCAAGAAAGGGCGCTCATCCGCACTGGGGTACACTGATCTATAACTACGGCCGTCCGGGAGTATCTAACTTCCTCATTGCCAACGCACTGTTCTGGGCTGAGAAGTACCACGCAGACGGCATCCGTATGGACGCGGTGGCTTCCATGCTGTATCTGGATTACGGTAAAAATGACGGTGAATGGGTGGCAAATATCTACGGCGGAAATGAAAATCTGGAAGCTGTAGAGTTCTTAAAGCACTTAAATACTGTATTCAAGGGCAGAAAGAACGGTGCGGTGCTGATCGCAGAGGAGTCTACTGCATGGCCAATGATCACCGGTGATCCAAAAGACGGCGGAATTGGTTTTGATTATAAGTGGAATATGGGCTGGATGAACGATTTCACCAACTACATGCGCTGTGATCCATATTTCCGTAAAAATAACTATGGCGAGTTGACGTTCTCCATGCTTTATGCCTACAGTGAAAACTTTGTCCTGGTATTCTCCCATGACGAAGTCGTTCACGGAAAAGGCTCTATGATGGGTAAGATGCCGGGAGAGACTTTAGAGGCAAAGGCTGAAAACCTGCGGGCTGCCTATGGCTTTATGATGTCCCATCCAGGCAAGAAGCTGTTATTTATGGGACAGGACTATGGTCAGATCGATGAGTGGAATGAAAATGCGTCCCTGGAATGGGATCTGTTAAAATATCCGCTGCACAAGAACATGCAGACCTATGTCCGTGAGTTAAACAAGCTGTATCAGGCCCATCCGGCACTGTATGAGCAGGACTTTGATACGGAAGGCTTTGAGTGGATCAACTGCAGCTACCATGAGGAAAGCATGATCATGTTCCTGCGCAGAGGCAAAGAAGAAACTCTGCTCTGTGTATGTAACTTTGATAATATGGATCATGAGAAATTCCGCCTGGGCGTACCATTTGCAGGAAAATATAAAGAGATCTTCAACAGTGATGCAAAAGAATTTGGCGGCGAAGGCCGTACCAACAGCCGTGTGAAAGCATCCAAGAAGATAGAATGGGATGAAAGAGAGAACTCCATTGAGATCCATATCCCGCCAATGAGCTTTATGGTATTCTCCTGCACACCAGAGGAGAAGAAGGAAAGCCCGAAGAGACTGACCACAAAGAAGGCAGAGCCAAAGAAGCTGGCAACAAAGAAGGAAGAACCGAAGAAGCTGACTACGGAGAAAAAAGAAGAGCCGAAAAAGTTAGCTACAAAGAAAACAGAACCCAAAAAACTGACGGCAGAGAAGAAAGAAGAGCCAAAAAAGCTTGCGACCGCTAAAACAGAGCCCCACAAACTGGAGACTAAAAAGGAAGAGCCAAAGAAGTTAGCAACTGCCAAGACAGAAGCTCACAAGCTGGAAACAAAAAAAGAAGAGCCGAAAAAGCTGGCAACTGCAAAAGAAGAACCAAAGAAACTGGAAACAGCAAAGCCTGAACCAGTACCAGTTTTAGCACCTGCAGATCCGATTGCAGAGCCAGTAACAACTCCTGCTTCAGCAGTTACAAAACCAGAGCCAGCTCCATCTCCAGCACCCGCAGCCCCGGCTCCAACCTCAGCTGCAGCAAAAAAAGCAGCACTCAGAGCAGCCAAAAAAAGAGGCCGTAATAAAAAACGCTAAAAAGCTACAAAAGACATAAAGAAACTGACATAAGAATTACAACAGGAGGTTATCATGCGTCCTTCTCTGAGAAAGCTATGGATGACGATCTCCATAAAAAGAAAAATAGGAATTTTTGCAGCCATGGTCATTTTGATCATGGCTCTTTCCGCTTCTTTTAATGTGTGGATCACCAACGTATCCCTGGGAAGCTTTGGAGGAATTTTGAATGACAACTCCCGTTGCAATGACTTTCAGGAGGCACTGGATCAGGAAATCAGAGCTTTTGAGCATTATGTGCGAAATGCAGACCAGGAAAGCCGGGATACTTACAGGGTGGCATGTGTAAGAACAGAACGTTGCCTGTGGTCACTGCCTTCTGAGTACAGAAGGATTGGAAAAGAGCGCAGTGCCAGGACATGGAACATAAGAAATGCCTATGAAGGTTACAAAGTTTATCGTGATGACGTAGCGGAAGGAAATAAAACAGGCAGTGAATTTGTAGACGAACTGTATTACGTATACAAAATGCAGGAGTACCTCCAGGGATATACCGGCCGTCTGGTGCAGATAACCATGGCAGAAGGAACAGAAGAGTATCAGAAAGAAGCAGCAATGTTTTCTAATATTCCGTATATTATTGTGGCCATTTCCATCGCACTTATGATCATAGCGATCTGGCTGACAAGAATTCTTTCAAATTCCGTTGCAAAACCCATTGTATCTTTGGCTGCAAGTACCAGAAAGATAGCTGCCAATGACTTTGATGAGCCGGACCTGATCATAGAAAATAAAGATGAAATGGGAGAATTGGTCACAGCTTTCAATGTAATGAAACACAGTACCAAGGGCTATATTGCCACCATGAAAGAAAATAACAAAATGCAGGAGCTGCTCCACAAAGAGGAATTAGAGCGCAGTGAAATGGAAAAACAGTTAGGAAGCGCAAGGCTGGAACTGTTAAAAAGTCAGATCAATCCCCATTTTCTCTTTAATACCCTGAATATGATCGCATGTACCGCAAAACTGGAAGATGCTGTGGATACGGAAAAGATGATCTTAAGTCTGGGAAATCTGTTCCGCTATAACCTGAAAACAAGGGAGCAGACTGTAACATTAGACCGGGAGTTAAAGATCGTAAATGACTATATGTATCTTCAGAAAATGCGTTTTGGAAGCAGGATCAAATACCGTCTGAGCCTGGAGACGGATGCGGCAGACGTGATCATTCCGTCCCTGTCCCTGCAGCCTCTTGTAGAAAATGCGGTGGTTCATGGTCTTTCTAAAAAAGAAACGGGAGGTATTCTCCATATCCGGATCTGGAAAAAGGACCGTATGCTGATCCTTTCAGTGGCAGATACCGGCCTTGGTATGAGTCAGGAGCGGTGCGAAGAAGTTGCTGCAGCAATGAAAGAACACCGCACGGCAAAGATCGGGATCGGGCTTGGAAATATTTATAAGCGTGTCCATATGATGTACCAAAAGGGAGATCTGCGGATCTACAGCCGGGAAGGAAAAGGAACAGTGATACAATTGATGATACCGCAGGGAGAAGAAACACAGGGGGAAGAAGTATATGTACCGACTGCTGATCGCAGATGATGAAATGATCGAGAGAAAGGTTCTTTTTAAAACATTAAGCCAGAACCTGAAAGGGCAGTGTGAGATCTTCCAGGCAGAAAACGGAAGAGAAGCACTGGAAATATATGAAAAAGAAAAGATCCAGATCGCCATACTGGATATTGAAATGCCAGGTATCAACGGAATCCAGGCAGCAGAGAGGATAAGGGAGAAGGATAAAAAATGCTGTATTATCTTTCTTACAGCTTTTGATGAATTTGCCTATGCCAAGAAGGCGATCACAGTCAGGGCGTTAGATTATCTTTTAAAACCCTGGGATGAAAAAGAATTGATGCTGGTACTGGAAGAAGCCATGCGAATGGCGGGAGAAGAAAAAGATTTTCAGAAAGAAAAGAAAGAAGAGGTATCCGAGGAAGAAAAACGGGACGATCTGGAAGAACTGGCAGAAGATGATGCAGGTGAAAATCTGCGCATGAATAAAGTAACAGAGATCATACGGGACTATATCCGTGAAAATTACATGTATGATCTTTCTGTACAGGATCTGGCTGACAAGATGAATTATTCAGAGCCTTATTTCTGCCGGCTTTTCAAGCAGAGTTTTGGACAGAATTTTACAGCGTATCTTACAGAATACCGTGTTTCCATGGCGAAAAAAATGTTAGAAGAACCTACCGTCAATATTAAGGATATAGGAAAGTCAGTAGGATACGAAGACTCTAATTATTTTACAAAAGTGTTTAGAAGGATCACAGGGCAGAGTCCTACAGAGTACAGAAACAGTGTATTCCGTGAAAAATAGATAAAAAATTACGGTATAGGTCAAAATCATACTAGGATTATCAAAAATTTACCATGGTCAGAACAAGATTTTACCCTTATAATGAAATCAGCATAAAGAAAACGTAAAAAAACATAAACAATATGTGAAAAACGCATTAACAGGAGGGTAAACAAAATGAAAAAAAGATGGTTAAGTGCAGCACTTTGCACAGCTATGGTAGCTGGATCACTGGCAGGATGCGGATTAAAGTCCCCAGATACAGCAACTACAGCAGCAGCTACTGAGGCAGCTAAGGAGGAAGCAACCACAGCAGCAGATGCAAAAGAAGAGACCAAGGAAGAAGCTAAAGCAGAAGCTGGCGAGCCAGTAGGCCCAGCAGTTACTCTGGTAATGGCAGAGGTTAATCCACTGGATACTATCGTTGGACAGACTGACAGCGCATTCAAAGAGAAAGTAGAAGAGCTGTCCGGCGGATCTATCACTGTAGACCTGCAGGCAAGTGGTGTTCTTGGTTCTGAGAACGACGTTCTGGATACCATGCTTGGTGGTGGCGGAACCATTGATATGTCCCGTATCTCCGCATTCGCTCTGACAAGCTACGGCGCAGAGAAGTCCGTACTTCTGTCTGTACCTTATACATTCCAGAACCGTGAACATTTCTGGAAGTTCGCAGACAGCGATTTAGCTCCAGAGTTCTTAATGGAACCGCATGACAACGGACTGGGCGTAAGAGGTCTGTTCTACGGAGAAGAAGGTTTCCGTCATTTCTTCACTGTTAAGCCAGTAAATGGTCTGGAAGACTTAAAGGGAATGAAGCTTCGTGTTTCTAACGACCCGATCATGAACGGTATGGTAGCTGGACTTGGCGCAAACGCAACTGTTGTTTCCTTCAACGAACTGTACTCCGCACTGCAGACCGGCGTTGTTGACGGTGCTGAGCAGCCAATCGCAAACTATCAGTCCAACGCATTCCCAGAAGTTGCTCCTAACCTGATCCTTGATGGACATACCTTAGGTGCTATCCAGGTTATCATCACAGATGACGCTTGGGATAAATTAACTCCAGAGCAGCAGGATGTTCTGACCGAAGCTGGAAAGTATGCATCTGAATTCAACCGTAAGATCTCTGAAGAAGCAGAGAACAAAGTTCTGGATGAGTTAAAGGCAAATGGCGTAAACGTTGTAGAAGTAGAAGATAAGACTCCATGGCAGGAAGCTTGCAAGGACATTATCGAGTCCTCTACAAAGGATAACGCAGAACTGTATCAGCAGATCCTTGATATGGCAAAATAATCTGAGTCAGCCAGTTAAATAGGGAAATGGTGTATTAGGCGCAGGGGAGCGCGTCTCTCCTGCGCTTTTAATTAAGAAAGGGGACTGAAGAATGCCTTCAATTTTTGAAAAGATCGATAAGATCCGTCCTTTGTATGATGCGGTATATAAATTTGTATTATTTATCTGCAAGCTTTTGCTTGTAGTTGATATCGCTATTACCAGTATGTCCGTTGCAGGACGTTATATCTCATTTATTCCAGATCCGGCATGGTCTGAAGAAGTAGTTCTTTCCTGTATGGCTTATATGGCCGTGCTTTCCGCAGCTCTGGCAATCCGCCGCGGTGCTCATATCCGTATGACCGCTCTTGACAGCTATCTGCCAAAGAAGCTGGTTAAATCCCTGGATATCCTTGCTGATGTAGCTGTTTTAGTACTGGCTGTCATCATGCTGACTGTAGGCTGGACTTATGCTTCCGGTATCGGTTCAAAGGGTACTTATGTAAGTATGCCTGGAGTATCCCGTTTCTGGATGTATCTGCCGGTTCCGTTAGCAGGTGTTGCGATGATCATTTTCGAGATCGAAGCACTGTACAATCATATCAGAAGCTTTTATGTAAAGGAGGAGAAGTAGTATGGATGTAAATAGCATGGCAATTCTTATATTACTGGGAAGCTTCTTCCTTATGATCATGCTGCGTTTCCCGATTGCGTACGCAGTAGCTC
>ERZ839947.2767-NODE-2767-length-11794-cov-2.045149_pt1 | contig 11794 bp, 6 predicted proteins | sample MGYA00519908_ERZ839947 | MGnify/ENA primary metagenome ERZ839947 (study PRJEB31850, sample SAMEA3708857) | human gut metagenome | biome: human gut; feature: human-associated habitat; material: faeces | place: China | collected 2014 ... | reverse complement strand
CAGTCAATCCGCTACGTGTAAATTTATCTGTTACACGATTACCAGACTCTACGCCAAAATAATCTGCTTCTACCAAGTGTTCAACATCTGCGATACTAACAGTAAATGCACCTCGTGCCTTAATATTTTGCACGGTTTTATGTGTTTCGGTAAGATTCAATGCAACTATGTCCCTTGCTTGCATTGTCCCCCAAGCAGCATTCATTACATTCACACTGTTGTCCTCATTATAAGTTGCCACCATCAACACTGGCATAGGAAAAATTCCTTCCGTAATTTTCAACTTTGTTCTCATAATAATCTCTCCTTAAAATTAGATTGACAGAATTATTTATCCTGCTTATAATTATATTCAATCAATTCAGAATTTCAAGTACTGGTAAAAATGATAGGTACTATCCAAGGAGAAAGTATAATGATACAAAACTACATTGAAAATGCCAATTTTGAAGATACAGGCTTTGCTTACACCTTGTCCCTGATTTCCGGCAAACATAAAATGGTCATTCTTTATTGTTTAATGGAATTTAAAACTGTAAGGTTCAATGAGCTGAAGCGTTATCTGAAAACAATTTCCGATAAAACATTAAGTACCAATCTCAAGGAACTAGAGTCTGACAAACTGATTATCCGTACTGAATATCCTCAAATTCCACCCAAGGTGGAATACTGTCTTTCGGAACGTGGCAAGTCACTAATGGTAGTGTTAGATCAGCTTTGTGTTTGGGGTGAAGAAAACAAACTGACAGATTAACATCTTCTAATTTTTTTGAAAATATTATTTCTGACAGTATAACTTTGTACCATCTTACCTAACATACTATCTGCGGTATGGGATTTTTCCATACCGCAATTCTAAACTCATCTTTCAAAATTTCTTGACTTCTTTTCAATCATTTCGCCCTCATCAGGTTCTCCGCCGACAATCTCATTTTCTTTTTTATCCATATTGAGCAGGATATTCAGCTCATCAAGTCGGGCAGTTTTTGCCCTCAATTCTTCCTCCTTTGCAAACGGCTTTTCGATTTCCTGCTTCGCTGTTTCAAACTGCTTCTCCGTATTTTCAAGGCTGTTTTTCGTATCAGCAAGTGCTTCCTCAAAGCGTTCTATGCCGTTATCTATTCTCACGATATTACCGTGAGAATCATCGCCAAGCGGTACATCTCTGCTCGTTTCGCCTTTTAATTTCACAACATAATTACGCTGCACCGTATCAAAATACAGTTCCATTTGAAAGCCACGGTACTCGCCAAGTGGTATCGCATCAGGACTGTTCATTGACTTGCAGGCATTGATGATTGCCTGACCTGCTTCGGCTTTTTCGGAATAAGAAACACCCGATACCATCATTCCAAGCGGCTGCTCGTCTATCGGTTTCGGGTGTGATTTTGCTGTTTCAACATCTTTTGTAAGTCCCTCTACACGGGATTTTAAGTAAGCAATCTGTTGTGGATAGAACTTGATGACCTTATCCTCCAGTCCGTATTTCTCCGATAAGAAATTGGATTTTAACATCTTCAGCTTCTGCACCTGAATGTCTAAGTCCATCTTTTCTTTGATATACGGATTGCCTGTTGCAAGCATTTTTATCTCCGCATAGGACAGTGCGGTTTCATCAATGTCCTCTGCCGACCTGACCGGAGATTTGCTCGTCATAATCTGACTTGCGAACTTCTGCTTACCTTCCACAAGCTGATAGAGGTATGCATCAAAGGTCTGCTCTGTTACATAGCGATAAATCTCTACCTGCGGATTTTCATTGCCCTGACGGACAATTCTGCCGGAACGCTGCTCCAAATCTGAAGGTCGCCACGGACAATCCACATCGTGAAGTGCAATAAGTTTGTCTTGCACGTTCGTCCCTGCTCCCATCTTCTGAGTAGAGCTGAGAAGCACTCTGACTTCTCCCTTGCGGGTCTTTTGGAACAGTTCTTTTTTCTTCATATCCGTGTCGGCTTCGTGTATGAACTTCACTTCACTTTCAGGAATACCTCTCTCAATCAGCTTCTTTCTGATGTCGTTATAGACGGAAAATGTGCCGTCATTCTTCGGCGTGGAAAGGTCACAAAAGACAAGCTGTGCTGATTTTTTGTCGGCATTTTCTTTCCATATCCGATAGATGTTATCGACGCAGGCATTGATTTTACTGCCCTCAAAATCAGGCAGCATATCGTTTAGCATACGCTGGTCAAGAGCCAGTTTTCTTCCGTCATTCGTGATTTTCAGCATATTATCTACGCTTGAATCCACACCGCCGCCACGCACCTGCTCGGCTCTCTCTGCAAGGGAAGCAACCATTTCCTTCTGCATTTCCGACGGCTTTACTGCAATGTTATGGTACTTTGCTTCCGGTACTGGCAGGTTCAACATATCCGCTGTCTTAATGTCCGCTATCTCCTTGAACATCGCCATTAGTTCAGGCAGGTTATAGAATTTTGCGAACCTTGTCTTTGCTCTGTATCCTGTTCCTTCCGGTGTAAGTTCCACTGCCGTAATGGTTTCTCCGAAAGTGGAAGCCCAGGCATCAAAGTGCTGCAACCCATTTTTCACAAGCGTGTTGTACTGCAAATATCGCTGTATCGTATAGAGTTCCACCATACTGTTTGAGATAGGTGTACCCGTTGCAAATACGGTTCCTCGCCCTCCGGTAATCTCGTCAAGGTAACGACACTTCATAAAGAGGTCGGAAGATTTCTGTGCTTCCGTCTGTGCGATACCGCCCACATTACGCATTTTTGTATAAAGATAAAGGTTCTTGTAATAATGGCTTTCATCAACAAAAAGCCTGTCTACACCAAGTTCCTCAAAGGTTACAACATCATCTTTTTTCGTCTGGTCATTGAGTTTATCAAGTTTCTGCTTGATGGATTTCTTTGACTTTTCAAGCTGTTTTATGGAGAAGTTTTCCCCTCGGTTTCGCTTGAGTTCCGCAATTCCTCCGGTTATCTCCTCAAGCTGCTGTTCTAAGATTGCCCTCTGTCTTTCAATGGACATCGGGATTTTCTCAAACTGTGAATGTCCGATGATAACTGCGTCATAATCTCCGGTTGCAATCCTGCCGCAGAACCTTTTACGGTTCTTGGTTTCAAAATCTTTCTTTGTTGCGACAAGGATATTCGCCGCCGGATAGAGCTGCAAATACTCAGCCGCCCATTGTTCGGTCAAGTGATTTGGTACAACAAACAGTGACTTATTACAAAGTCCAAGCCTTTTCGACTCCTGTGCTGCCGCTACCATTTCAAAAGTTTTTCCTGCTCCGACTGCGTGTGCAAGAAGCGTATTTCCTCCATAAAGGATATGAGCAACTGCATTTTTCTGATGTTCTCTGAGTTCAATTTCAGGATTCATACCATTAAAAATAATATGGCTTCCGTCATACTCACGAGGTCTGACGCTATTGAATTTCTCATTGTAGGATTTGCAAAGCCTTTCCCTTCGTTCTGGGTCAGACCATATCCAGTCCTGAAATTCCTGCTTAATCATTTCCTGCTTCGACTGAGCAATCGCTGTTTCCTTTTTATTCAGGACAGCCTTTTTCTTTCCCTCATCATCTTCGATATAATCAAAGATACGCACATCTTTTAAATTCAGCGTTTCCTCAATAATCTTATAGGCATTGATGCGGGAAGTTCCGTAAGTGTTATATGCCCTTACATTTCCTTTGTCGTAAGATTTGCCCTCAATATTCCACTCACTCGTAAATGGAGAGAAGTGAACTTTGATATTCCACTGTGCATAGCGTGGTGTTTCAAGCAAATGAAAGATAAACTCCTGCACATCGTCCGGTGGCAGCCAAGTTGCACCAAGTCGCACGGAAATTTCACTTGCAGTCAGGTCTTTCGGCTGCACCTTTTGAAGTGCTTCCACATTGACCTTATAATCTTCCGGATAGAGTTCTGCCGAGTTCTTTGCAATCTTCAGCTTTTCCCTGACATTACCCGAAAGGTATTCATCAGCCATCAGATACTTCGGTTCGTAAGAATTTCCATACTCATAAAGCGGGTTTAGGAAGATAACACCCTTTAAGTCCTCAAAGATTTCATTCTCCGATTTACCGGAAAGCTCCATCATATAGTCCATATCAATCGTGGCTTTTTCTCCAAGAGATACCGCCAACGCTTCGCTTGCCGTATCAACAGAAGTAACCGGAGTATGCGGCTTAATTGTCCTCTTAGAAAACATATCAGCCTTACGTTCCAGTTCTCCGTCCTCTCCGATTATCTCCAATGCGGAAAGCAAAGAGAATGAACTGTCCTGCGAAAAAGCAGAGGTATTTGCACGGCTGTTAATGAGTCCGTACTTACCTGAAAAGGTATCATAAAGTCTGTTTAATCGCTCCTGCTCCGCTTTGATTTCGCTGTCAGGGTAATCTTCTGTCTGCAATTCAATCAGCGTTCTGACGGAATTTCTAATAGCAATCATACCCTTAATTCGGTTCTCTGCGGTTGCCGACACTTCCACCGGAGTCATACGGGAATTTTCACGATAATAGATTTTATCGTCTACCACCGTATATGAAAAGTTTCTCACTGCCGGGTCTGCCGGAATAGAATTATCTTCCTCCTCCAGTTCTTCCTCGGCTTCATATTCCGTGATTTCTCCGTGAATGTTTGCTACTGCTTCATCAAGCTGTGCTGCAAGGTCTGCATTTTCATACGGCACACAAGTTGCTTCCATACCGAAACGCCCCGATACCATTTTCATTTCTCCGAGTATCATTTCGGGGTGCTGCACAAAATAAGAGTTCATCTTAATTCCGTTCTCATCGGTATCAAGATGAACCCAATCCGGCTCAATATCTATCAGTCTGTCACGCTTTTGCAGGATAAGAATATCCGAAATGACTTCCGTTCCTGCATTACCCTTAAAGGTATTATTCGGCAATCGGATTGCTCCAAGAAGCTCTGCCCTCTGTGCAATATACTTTCGTACTGCTAAAGTTTCCTTATCCATTGTGCCTTTGCTCGTTACAAGTGCCATCACACCGCCGGGTCTTAACTTATCAAGGGACTTGGCAAAAAAGTAATCGTGTATCAGGAACTTATGCTTGTCGTACCTTTTATCCGACACCTTAAAATCTCCAAAAGGCACATTGCCAACCACTCCATCAAAGAAGCTGTCCGGCAGATTGGTTTCTTCAAATCCTTGTGCCGCAATGGTTGTTTTCTGATAAAGCTGCTGTGCAATCCCTGCGGAAATCGTATCAAGTTCCACACCGTAAATCTTACTGTCCTGCATTGTGTCCGGCAGCATACCGATGAAATTACCGATACCGCAGGACGGCTCTAACAAGTTGCCTTCCTTAAAGCCCATCTGCTCCATTGCCTTATAAATGGCTGTGATAACTTCGGGCGGCGTGTAGAACGCAGTCAACGTGCTTTCTCTTGCCGAAGCATATTCCTCCGGTGTTAATACCGAAGAAAGTTCCAGATATTCCGTTGCCCACGCTGAATTATTTTCATCAAAGGCTTCTGAAAGCCCACCCCAACCAACGTACTTTGATAAGATAATCTGTTCTTCAAGAGTGGCAAATCTGTTTTCTTCCTGACATTTTTTTAGAAGCTGTATCGCCATAATATTTCTGCGGAAGCGTTCCTTTTTACCAACTGTTTCAACCTCATTTTCTTTGAGATTAAAGGTGTGGCGTTCTGCCATAGATACATCAGGGTGCAAGTCAAAGCCTTTGACTTTTTTCTTCTGCTCCCAAGCGGGAACTACCGGCTCAGGCTCTTTTTCATTTCTTTCTTCGGCAGGTTCTTCCTTTACAATCAAATGCTCATTCATCGGATTCTCACGCACTTTTCTGTCAAACTCTGTGCGTGAAAATTCCTTATTGAACAGTGGCATATCATAGTCATAGAGCATTACTCTCTCATCATCAACAGATAAGATTTCGTACTCAGAAGCACCGATATACACCTTATCGCCAAGATGATATTCATATTTCACATCTTGCGATATTTCCGCTTCTTCAGGTTCTTTTTCGGCTAGTTCCTGCTCCGGTGGTGCATTAGAGAGTATCTCACGGTTTCTTTTCGTTTCCTCGATTTTGGCTCTGCGTTCCTCTTGACTTTCAAGCCACTGAGGATAGCGTTCTTTTTCCTTTGGATTTAAGTATCTGTCTATTCGGATAAGTTCCCCGATACGTTTCTCCACCTGCGACCACGAAAGCGTGATATGTGGATTTTCTTTACCGATACCTTTCGTAATCGTAATACCTTTTCCATCGTGACTCTCATCAATTCCTGCTCCGATTATTACTGGATAAGAGCCGCCCCAACCGTATTCGTTTTTCAAGAAGTCGGCGTTCTCTTTTGCGGAAATGCTCTTTTCAAACTGCTCATAGATACGCATTTTCCCCTCAGAAAATCCGCTTCCATTCGCAAGAACAGCGTCGATAATCTCCTGAGAAAAAGTAAAGGCAGAGGTTTTCTTTTCCTCTGCCCGACCGTCTAATATGAATGTCATCTGTCCGTCCATTGACGGTAATGGTTTTATGCTGTCACTTAATTCTCCCAATAATCGCATAGCTTCAAAATGTCGAGCAATAACAGCCCAATCATAAAAACTCTGTGCGGTTCTGCTGTCGTATTTGCCCTCCCACAAATGCAGAACGTTTTCAAAGGTCTTGTACCCTACTGTCCTGCCATCCTCTAAAGTAAGCTCGGTATAATCATTATTGAAAATACTCTTTATATACTCTGTGCGGTCTTTGTTATCAGGATTACGTTCATAATAATCTTTGATTTCTTCCAGACTTGCTGATAAATGTGGTGTCGTTCTGAGAATTTCATTGATTACTTCATCACGTCCAAAGAACGGAAGGCTTTTATCCTCGTGTGTTCTGTCGTAATACTCTAAGCGAATATCACTTCCGCTTTCACGATTTCCTGTGCCGAGCTGCGAAGGGAGTTCATCAGACGAACCCATTTCATCATATCCTCCGCTTTCATCTGTTCGCTCACTCCCTCTTTCTGTGCCATCTGGCTCAGGATTGTTTCCTCCATCTTGCTGGCTCTCTGTTCCACTTCCGCCAAGTGCTGTGTCAGTTCGCCCCTCGTCAGGAGATTGTAGTAAAGGACTCTGTGATGTTCCTTCAGAAAATCTCTCCTCATCTGAGCGTATCTGCCCAAAGTCACTTCCGGCTGCTGTGGAAGTTTCAGGTTCGGAAGGCTGTAATCGCCCACCATCGTGTAGGTCAGTTCGTTCATTGTCCAAACTCCTTTCGTCGTTATTTTCAACCTTATTGTATTCATTTCTGTCCTGACCGACAATTATGCGATTTTGACGGTTGAGTGCAGTAATTGTTTTAGATATTTCCGTCAATCCCATTTCTGCAATATCACTGGTAGCAAATCCAAGTGCATTGAGTGTTTCCTGCGTATTGAAATTGGTAACATCTCTGAAATCATCAAGTTCAAAATAACCGTCCGTATCAACGCCAAGCCTTGACATCATCATATATGCCACACTATTTGTCACGACATTTTTATAAATGAAAGCCACAATATCCTCTTCCACTTCCTCGAAGGAACTGCCCTCGGTTGCATAGTAAAGGTCTTGCAGATAATCAGGGATATTATCCTCTGCCGCATTTCTTGCTGCTCCCATAATTGCTTCGGCAAGACTACTCTTATTCTCAATCTCTCCGAAAGTGCTTTCCAATGTTTCAATCACATCAGCTTCGTATTCCTGACGCATATCCCAAATCGGGACTGTTCTTGAATATCTGCTTTCGTGAGTATCTGAAATGTCAAAGTAATGTGTCAGTCTTTGCCGTAAACGGTTTTCATCAGCAAAAACAGCAATACCTCTTGCACCTCGGTTGACCCATCTGCCAAAAATTTTGTTCCACTGCTCTATCTCAAGAACCGCCGTTGCATCAGGTCGCTGTGCATATACAAGTAGCTGCTCGTCATAACGTAACTTATAATTTCGGCAAGCCGAAGCCAAGAATGCCTGCCAGTTCTGAGGATTTGACACAACCGTTTTGCAGGTGCGGTTGTAAAGCTCAGAAATAAGGTCATATTTTCGTGCCATTACTCTTGCACCTCCTTATCGCTGTTTTTCTCTGTTTCTGGTCTTGTTTTTTGACGGTTCGGATTGATTGATAGGTTCAACTTTGCTTCCATTAAGCTCCATTTTTTCAGCAAACTCACATATATGATAGCAGCAATTTCCGACATACAAATGGTAGTCATCAATATACTTGCACACTCTGTCTGCTGTGTGTCCATCACGAAAAGTAATCCTGATTTTTCCACCATCGGGAATATAGAATTTTAAGTTGTAATGACTGTTTATAAATCGAATTTGCTTTTCCTGCGGCTCTGCTCTATTCTCCTGTTGCTTCATTTTCCTTACCTCTCATTTTTGTTGCTTCATCAGAACCGCCGCCCAAATACGAAAAGAGTTTACCGGACTTTGTATTCTTCTGAAGCTCCATAATCACACCCATATCAGGAATCGTGATATTCGGAATTTTCAGGATTGCTTCCATATCAAGCTGCTGCAACTTTTTCTCCGTATCACAACCGGAGTCAAAGAGTTTATTCAGCACCTTGACCTTATTCTGAAAAGTTGCTTTGTCTTTCACGAAAATACCTCCTTAGCTAATGTTGATTACAATAGAAATACTGCCGCTCTGTTCTTCTTTCTGCGGATTACGTGAATACTCAGGAAAAAGGGACTGTACTCTCTGCCTTGCCCTGCGTATGGTTTCAAAACAAGGAAGTCCGTATGCTCGGTAATTAAATACAATATCCTCAAGCGGAAGATTTCCGGCAGGTATATATCCGTACCGATTGTAATAATGCAGAATAAGAAGCATATCATCATACCTCGACATCGGGCATTTCTTTAAGATTTCAAGCACTCGGCTCTCCACCGTTTTCTGTTGTTTCATAATGTTCCTCCAAAAATTAAAGGGACAGAGTTTTTTACGCTCTGCCCCGACTGGTTAATGTTCGCTTGTTACTTACTTCTTACGGTTTTTAACCTGAAGAAAGATAAAGCCGCCGACAATAACGGCGACTAATGCGATAGCGATAATTGTCTTTGCTTCCATTACTCGTTACCCTCCTTTTTCTTCTTTTTGTGTGCAACAACAGACGTTACAGCGATACCGACAGCAGAAAGTCCGGCAAGGACATACCAAAGTTTCATATTGGTATCATCTCCTGTCTTTGGAGTATCCCTCAACTCATTGTGCATTTTTACAACGGCTGTTTCATCAAGTTTGATAGTAACATTCTGGTCGGCAGGTGTGATATATGCGGCAGAGGCATTGTTTGCCACTTCGGATACGGTATATTCGCCAATACGAAGTCCCTCAATCACGATTTCGCCGTTCTTATCTGTTTCAAATGTCATATCATAGCCGTTTGCTCCGGTTACTCTGAACGCAAAACCTTTGACCTTACCGTCTGAAGATGTCTTAACGATTTTCAGTGTTCCACGCATAGCTTCATTGATAAATCCAACGCCAGCCTTATTCTCAACGGAATACGTTGTTTCGTCTTTCTCAATGAAAACAGAGTATTCTCCCTTATCAAGCAGGAAGCCCTCCGGTGCTTTTGTTTCACGGACAATATATTTTCCGTAAATCAGCTCTTTCATCTCATAAATTCCGGTTTCGGTTTCTTCAAGATTTCCGATAAGTTCATCGCCATCATCAATCTTTCCGTTCTCATTGGTGTCCTTATATACCTCAAAGGTTGCACCCGTAAGCTTGTTATCCGGATATTCAGCGTCCACCTTCGTGAGTCTGATATTGCCGTGAACATACTCATTGACAATCTCAATTTCAACTACCTGCTCGGCTTTGCTAATATTGACCTCATACGCTTTTTCATCAAGAACAAATCCCTTTGGCTGCTCGATTTCTCTTACAATCCATTTGCCATAAGGAACTTTTGCAAAAGAAAAACTACCGTCTTTTGCAGAGATAGTCGTCATAAGTGCAGTATCCTTTGTAAATTCTGTTTCTTCGGCTTTGAAGATACCGATAACAGCACCCTCAAGTGCTTCTCCATTCTCGTCAATCTTCTTACCTGATACAGAACCATAGATAAGTTCATTCTTGATTTCTTTTCCGTCATTCACTTTGATTTCAACCGTTGCGGTATCCTGACCTGCGTATTCAAATACAACCGGATACTTCGTATCAGAGAGAATATAATGCTCATCGGTTGCATTCTCTTTGACATAGTATTTGCCAAACGGAAGGTCTGACTTCATAACAGCAGTTCCATTTTCATTTACGCTGACAATCTCAATCAGTCCATCAGCCGGAATAACTGTACCGCTTGCAGATACAATATCTTCTGCGGCATAAAGACCAAAGCTGATGTTTTTGATTTCTCCGTTGTCGCCAATACCAAATGTCTTATCCTTTTCAATGGCTTTTGCAAGGCTTACCTGCACTTTCTGTCTTTCGTTATAGAATGATGTGGAAGTTTCGGTAACAGAGATATTCTGACCTGCATAAGTAAGCTCAACCGTATGTGTTTCGCCACTCACTACCATTCCATCAGGTGCGGTAATTTCCTTGACCTCGTATTTTCCGAGATAAAGTTCTTTGCTCTTAACAAATCCATCGGAGCTTGTTGTGATAGTATCTACCACTTCGCCCTTTGAATAGCGGAGTGTACCGTCCGGTGTGCTAATATCTTCCGCAGCACGGACTTCATAAACTGCACCCTCAAGTCCTGCCACTTCATAAACAGGCTGATAAATAACATCACTGTCCTCAGAACCACTTACATTGACACCACTAAATACTTCTCCGGTCTTTTCAACCGTGATAGTACCTTTCTGTGCCATATTCGGCTTATTGACTTTCACAACAGTTACGCCGCCTTCCTCTGTGGAATTTTCTTCGGTAATATCAAAATATACCGGAGTATCATCAAGTACATATCCGTATGGAGCTTGTACCTCTACGATAGAATACCCCTTGCCGTAATCCAGTTTCTCAGGTGTGACAAGAGAACCATTTGCATCGGTATAGAACACATCAATCGTGGTCGGTGTCGGATAAGTAAAGGTCATTTTGACCTGATTACCCTGCGGGTCGTAAATCTTAAATCCTGCTCCTGCATACGGAATACTCTTTCCGCTTTCTGCGTCCACCTTAACTACATTGACAAAGCTCTCGAAGTTACGGTTATTGATAAGATAACGATACGTCTGTGCGTTCTGTGAAATGAACACATCAAAATCGTCCATCATCTCTCTGCCTTCCCAACCAGAAGTCTGGTGTACAGTATAAATACCATACGGCATATCTTTTGTCTGACCAAAGCCATTTTCATCGCAAACAATAGTATCTCTCTCGTCTTTATTGGCTGCGTCATAGCTTCCGGCAGATTTCAAATAAATCTCAAAGGAAGCACCCTTTTCAGGTGTTTCAATCTTTGTTTCTCCATCGTCAGTGTGTTTAATGATAGCCACATTACCTTTGATTACCTGCTCGGTTACATCATTGGAAGTAAGGTTGTGTTCCACCTCATAAAGTTTCGGGTCTGCACCTACTTCATGGATAGTCTTATCAAGCAAATATCCCTCTGACGGTGTGATTTCTCGGATTGTCCAGTCGGTATCACAAACATATTCTTTGGTAGTGAACTGACCGTTTTCATCAGTAACATACTTATCTACAAGCGTTTCTCCCTTATAGATACCGTAAATTGCTCCCGAAAGTTTGGCATTGCCCTGTGCTTCGCCTTTCTCAGCGTCGCTCTTTGTTACTGTTACAGTAAACTTCTTCAAAATGTTATTGAAGTTTCTTGTG
>ERZ839947.2751-NODE-2751-length-11896-cov-2.613884_pt1 | contig 11896 bp, 16 predicted proteins | sample MGYA00519908_ERZ839947 | MGnify/ENA primary metagenome ERZ839947 (study PRJEB31850, sample SAMEA3708857) | human gut metagenome | biome: human gut; feature: human-associated habitat; material: faeces | place: China | collected 2014 ... | reverse complement strand
ATAAAACCATACTGGTTTGCGGCGACAACGACGAAGCCGGCCGCGGCAAAGGACAGGAGGCGGCACACGTCGCCCAGGCGCTGCTTGTCCTCCCTTCCTTCAGCACGGGAACCGGAACAGACTTCAACGACCTGCACCAGAGCGAAGGCCTTGAAGAAGTCCACCGCCAGTTGGAAGCGTCAGAAAATCTTCCTGTCGGCATGGGCATTCCTTCGCTGGTGCCTCTGAACATGGGGGAGTTTCTTTCCATGCCCATACCTGAACGGGGTTTCCTTCTTTCGCCAATTCTCCCGGTCCAAGGCATCGGTATTATGTACGCCCCGCGCGGCATCGGCAAGACCTTTGCCGCCTTGAGCGTTGCCGTTGCCGTGGCTTCCGGCGGGGCCGTCTTCAACTGGCGGGCGCCCATGCCCAAGAAGATACTGTATGTGGATGGAGAAATGCCTGCCACATCGATGCAGAGCCGTCTCACGGCTCTTGTGAGCGGCATGGCCGTTCCTCCTCTTGCCCTGGAAAACATGGCCCTCATCACCCCGGATTTACAGCCTTGTCCCATGCCGGACTTATCCACCGTGGGCGGTCAAATGATGCTGGAACCGTTTCTGAAAGGCGTGGACATGGTTGTGCTGGATAATATCGCAACCCTGTGCCGTACCGGAAAGGAAAACGAGTCCCAATCATGGCAGACCATGCAGGCCTGGCTGCTGGACCTGCGCCGCAGAGGAATCACCGTTCTGCTTATCCACCATGCCGGGAAATCCGGCGACCAGCGCGGCACTAGCGCCAGGGAAGACATCATGGATACGGTAATCAGCCTGCGCCGCCCCAGGGAGTATAGCATGGCCGAGGGTGCGCGGTTTGAGGTGCATCTGACCAAGGCGCGTGGAATTGTGGGTGAAGAGGCCAAACCCTTTGAGGCCAATCTGGTGACCGAAGGACGCTCCCTTCATTGGCAGATTAAGGAACTGGAAGACGTTGAATTGGAGGAATTGAAACGCCTCTTGAGTGAAGGACTGCGCCGATGAAATGGGCAAGTCAAAGGGTGCAATCCAGCGGCTGAAAAAGAAACTGGAAGGACAATAAGGAGATGTACCGCTGTACCGCCTTCCAGAGGCTGGTACAGTGGTACACCTTCTGCCAACGATACAAGAGAGGTCAACCATGTCCTTTATCGTCCTGCACATGGATAAATTCAAAAAAGAGGCTGTCCGGGGCATCCAGAGCCATAACCAGCGGGAGCGGGAAAGCCACAGCAACCCGGATATCGACTATGAGCGAACCACGGCGAACTATGATCTGTGCGAACACGCGAGCGGGAATTATGTCGAGGCAATCCAGAGTCGCATAGATGACCTTTTGCTGGTCAAGGCCGTGCGTAAGGATGCGGTGCATATGTGCGGCCTTATCGTGTCTTCCGACAGCGCTTTTTTCGAGCGCCTTTCCCCGGAGGACACCCGGCGATTTTTCGAGGAAAGCAGATCCTTTCTCAGTGAATTTGTAGGCGCGGAAAACGTCATATCCGCAATGGTCCACATGGACGAGAAAACACCGCACATGCACTTTCTGCACGTTCCGGTAACACCTGATGGACGGCTGAACGCGAACAAAATCTATACGCGAGAAAGTCTGAAAAAACTGCAAACTGAGCTTCCGGCCTACCTGCAAAGCCGGGGCTTTGATTTGCAGCGCGGCGTCGAGCAGGAGCCGGGAGCGAAGAAAAAACACTTGAACACAAGGGAGTTCAAACAGCAGCAGGAAGCGCTTCACAGTCTGGAGCAGGAGGCACAAAGCGTAAGCGCCAGTCTTGAGCACGGAAGAACAGAGGAATCCGTCATGCAGGAGCGTTTGCAGTCTTACCGGGAGTTGGCCCAGGAAGCGGAAAAGCAGTTATCCGAGAAGACCGAAATCCCGCAGGCATCCCTGTTCAATTACAAGACCGCCCTGGAAGCGGCCCAGGAGATTATCGAGCGCCAGAAAAAAGCCCTGGCCGTGAAAAGCATTGTTGACGCGGACAATGAAAAGCTACAGGTCGACAACCGGGAATTGCAAGCTCAGGTCAAGGAACTGCGTGATAAAAATCTGGGCATTGAGTTGCGACAAGCCGAGGAACGCCAAAAAGCCAACGCAACCATTGGAAGTTTGAGCAACAGCAATCAAAATCTGCTCGCCCGCCTGGAACAAATCGAAACGTTTTTCCGCTGGAACACGGAAGCCGCCTTGATGCGAAATGACTACGAGCGCGAACAGCGTCTTGAAGCACAGCGCCGAGTGGAAGAACAAAGGCGACAGGCCCAGGAGCGAGAGCAGCAGGAACGCCAGCGTCAGGAAGAACAACAGCGCCGTGAAGTCGAGTTGGCCCAGAAAAAAGAACGCCAGCAGCAGGAAAGGGAGCGGAAGCACCAGGAGCAGAAAGCGAAGTCACTGGAACGGAGGCCGCGCGGTATGGGCATGGGCCGTTGAATCCACGCCGCGTCTTTGCGAAAGGCAAAAGCATAGCCCACTATGCTTCACTTCGTGAAACGTGGGCGACCGTGCCGCTCGACCGCCAAAGCCAGAAAACAAAATTCGTGGCATGGCCCCGCCATAAAAAAGGAGAAAACAACATGAATATCAGCACAGCCCAGGTCAAGGAAATCAGACAAGAATTCGCCAAGCTGAAGCCCGTGCGGGTGACGTTGGACGGGAACCGCAGCCTGACCGTCAAGGAGGCAATCTTTGCCCTGGCTCCGACCTTGGAACGGATGAAAAAGCGCGGCTTCGACATCCAGGAGATTGCCGAGCGTTTGCATGAAAAAGGGATTGAGGTGAAGCAGCCGACCCTGGCGAAATACCTGAACGAGTTCAGACGCGGGAAAAGGACGGAATAAAGATAAAGCTGTTCTTGCCAAGTTGATTGTTAGTAGGCCTGACGAACTTTAGACTTGGTCCATGAAAAGATGTACTTAGTTACTACACCGAAGCGGGGGGATATGGACAAGAATATTTCCGATAAACAGATTACCCGTTTTTCCAAATGGGCTGGTTTGATTCTTATTCTGATCGCAGTGACTATTCTGACCTTAGTATTGGGTGACCTCATTAAATCGTTGCTAATTTCAATGAGCGTCATCTTTTTATCACTGGGATGCGTCCTGATTACGGGTAAAAGCTATAAAGAAGTTTTATCTGGCATTGGGTACAAAACGGCAATATTTTCAGTAATCCTTTATTCGCTCTGGAAAGAAGACAAAGAAAAAATTTCATCCTCGACTGATGACCACGATTAGAAACAAGCGGCCCGGAATAACCGGGCCGCTTGTTGTACCTCATCATATATAACACATCCAGCTACATAACATAAGGTATATATTAAAGTTCAACTAAGGCCCGACGAACCAGTTCTGTGACTAATTCCTGAGCCGTACACTCCTTGGGTGGTTTTATTTCCGTAAGGTAGACGATGCGGGCAAGCGCTTCACCTGTTGCCGGGCCGAGGTGTTTCGGTTCTATCCCGTACATAACCCACTCTGGGTTAATACATTTATGGCGCAAGAGTTTGAGGAGCCATTCCGCAGGGATGGCTCCTCTTTTTTTCGCATCTGAAATGGAAGACTGGCGGATGCCTAAAAATTCTGCAAGTGCCTGCTGCGTCGAGCATTCTGCGGCCTCAAATACACGCCCGAGTGGAGTGTCGAGTTCAGAGGTAACAATTCCATATTGAGCAGATTCTTCGGTCACGATAACCCCCGGAAGACTTTCAGGTTTTCGTCTACACCACCCAGGCAAAGGATGGCTTAATTTCGTTATCCTTTTGTTGGCTCTTTTTTCAGAGTAGCCATAGCTTCACATCGAGTACTTATAACTACTCGATAAGGAAAAATCCAGAGCTAAAAGAGGTCATGGAAAATGAAGAAAAAATTGCTCGGCGTTTTATGCCTGACGTTCTAAGGCGCTATAGAGACAAGGCTGGCCTCTCGCAACAAGAGCTGGCTGATAGCATAGGTGTAAGCAAAGGATTTATTTCTGCGCTTGAAGGTGGAAGAAGTGTGCCGAATTTGGACAGGCTTGTTCAGATTGCGGAGGCTTTGCAGGTTGACCCTGGTGAACTTGTTAATGCCATGGTCGCGGATGCAGATGAGGAACTTGGGAAATAGTAATCGTAACGGAGAAAAGGCCGGAACGAATTCGTGTCCTTTTTTCTTTAACTCCTACAGCCGTGCCTTCAGGTCTCACATGACCTCATAAGACTTCGATTTGTGACCATCATTCCAAGCTCTTTTTGCATAGCAAATTAGATTATAATATAGTATGATGCTTTATGCTAAGGTACAACCTGGAGGGCAGAGCACTAATGTTATTTTCTGAAGCCGTCAATATTACTGTGTGTGATACCGATACTTGGTTTGACCCAATTCTTTCTGTCGATACTAAGTTGTTTATTGACCCATTTCTTTTATACGAATTTGAGTTTGACGAATTTGTCGGAAGCCATGAAGAAGTAGTAGGCTTTTTCAATTTTGCTTTTCAAGCACTTGCACAACATTTAGCAACAGAGTCAGTTCACCAGAAATCAATTGCTCAAAATATGTTGGTTTTTCCGGAGATTGACTGGCTGTGCTTGGGTTACTCTGCTTCTGGAACTAAGGGTGCTGGCTCTGGAAAAGGATTTGCAGCACTGATTGTAGATTCTATTTTGGAAACAATTAAATTGGGCAAAACCAGTGTTGAGCACTTTGAAGAAGTAAGTTTACTGAACGAAGGATTTGGCGCAGACAGGATTAGTGATACGGTCGCTAACATTTTAATTAAAAGGTTTTGTTTATACACTAAAAGGATATGCTATGAGAAAGGCGTTCCTACTCGCAATATTATTATCAGAAATGGTTGGTTCAGCGTTGAAGACAAACAATGGCGACCGTTCGAAGCTTCATTGCCAGAAAACCCTTTGACCGGGCTACCTGTATTATTGGTTCCAAAGAAGTATTTGAGAGATTTGCCCACCATTAACACATCAGATTTTTGGGACTACTGTTGGTCGAATGAAAATGAAACATTGAGACAACAATTTGGCGATGATATAAAATCAAGAATCAATAAATCGGAAATTATTCGATTTGCACGTAGGAATACGAATATAAGAAATAGATATATGGAATATACTGAAGAGGTTGGGAGTAAACCGTATGATTTTGCAAAAGATAAACTAGGGCAAGTATTGTGGTACGGAGCTACAAAAGACTATTTGGCCGGTAAAGACTTAAACTTGGGCTTTTCGAACCAAGATGAATTTATCACAGCAGTTCTAGCTATTGCAAATGAATTCAAAAATTTTGTAGAAAACCAGGGTGGTTGGAAGCTGTTATGGAATGACGGCTGAAAAGAAAAAGCAGAAGAAGCTGCACAAAAACTTTTCCTTGGAATTTTAACTCACTACTGCAAGGCCAATAACATTGACGTTTCTGGTGAAGCAAACATTGGACGAGGTCCAGTTGATTTTAAAGTTTCGCAAGGTTTTAAACTACGTGCGTTATTTGAATTAAAAAAGGCCAATAATACAAAGTTTTTTAATGGAATAGAAAAACAACTACCTACTTATCTTAAAGCGGAAGGCATTACGCATGGATTTTTTATGACTTTTGTCTTTCGGGATGGTGAAATTAAAAAAACTAGAGAAATCGAGGAGCACGTTAGAACAATACTCAGCCCGCATTGTATAATTATCCCAATCACTATTGATGCAAGAAAACCAGATTCAGCTTCAAAACTTTAGCTAGCCTCCAAGTGAAGGCCAGGATTGAACTGGCTGCAGAAGAAACGTTTGCTGGTAAAATTGCTGGTAAAATCACAATGTACTGTTCAAATTATACAATAAAATCAATTTGATTTACTCATTGATCAATCCCGTCCCCCCCACTTAAAAATACAGGACTTGTGTCTTATGGACACAAGTCCTTTTTTCGTATCTGTCTGCGTCCCCTTCTACCCTCTCTGCCAATACGGCGAGCTGCAGGTTCTCCTCACAATGCCTTTGAGGGAGCGCCCTGTTTCTCATCCCCTTTCGTCTTGCCCATAAGGAACATCGAATCTCTATGTTTCGTTGACTCACAGTGGATAGCTTACCGCTATTGGCTTGTCTTGCTCAAAGCAAACACCATGCTGTTGTAGATATGCTCAAGCGATTTTTCATCGGTTTGAGACAGGGCTTCAATCAGCCTTTCTTTGATCTCACTCGCTGCAAGGGGGCTCTTATCAAAAATAAACAGATCCGAGATGGCAACAACGAGCCCCGAAGCGAGATCCTTAAGAGACATCAGCCGAGGGTTGGCCATGCTCGCTCAACTTCGCTCACGTACCGCTCCAACAGGCCGGAACGCTCCGCAAGCTGCTCCTGGGTGAGCCCATGCAGCTTGCGGAGTTTCCTTATGTTTGCCCCGAAAAAACGCTGATACTCGTCCATCCCCTATTCTCTTACTTTGTCGACTCCGCAAAGGAATATAACGTTTTCTTCCCGTGTGTTAGGTAAAAATCTTCATTATTTGATTGCAGAGTGTTAAGGCGCCATACCTAACCCTTCGCCTGCCGCGAACCGGCCCACGCGAGGATCAGGCCGAGTACCGCTCCGAGCAAGGCGGCGAACAGCACCCGGAAGGCTTCCGGCAGCAGAAATGTAATGGTATGGACGGGGATCCAGAAGAAGACCACGGTGCGGAACAGCACCAGCCGCCACATGACGTCCCAGTTGACGGACTTCAACAGCCCGCCGACGTCGGGAAGGTGCCACAAACAGCGCAGCGTCCCCTCATAACGGGCGATATGCAGATCGCTGACCTTATGGGCCACCATGAGGACCGGCGCAAACAAGGTGTTCAGGCACAAACTGATGGCAAACGCCGTGAGCAGTTTCTCCGTGCCGAACGGACCGGCCAGCGCACGCGCGGCCCAATCCATGCCGATCCGGGACATGGCCAGCGGTACGCCAGCGGAAAAAATCATAAACGCCAGCGTGATGCATATACCGAGAAAGCCCCATGCCAGCGCACGGGGCACGAGGCCGAAACGCGGCGGCAGGTAACGCCCCATCAGCAACCGTTGCGCAAGGCTTTCCCCGAACGTTGCGAGCAGCGCGAACTTGCAGAATCCCGCCGCAAAGGGGTGCGCATCCGTCAGGGCCACATACGCCCGCAATACGGTATCGGAAAGAAGCAGAGACAAGACGAGAACAAGGCCGCACCCAAGACACCAGCGATCCGCCGGACGGTCCAAACGAAACCCTTTCATGGATTTTACCTCGAAGCAAACGGTCCTGATCCGGAAAATTCAACGCCAAAGGCACCCCTCCGCCAGCGGAGACAAAGAGCCAACGCACCCCCTCCGTCACCCAGAGATAACTGTCATTCCTCAATGGCAATGCCTACGATGGTTCTCTTCTTATAGTATCCAACCCGGCGAAATCGCACAAGCGGTTAATGGCACACGCCACATTACTCTCTTCAGATGCTGAGATGGAAACCGACAGCGGCATTAACCTCATACCCAGCCCAAAGGGAGTTGCTTTTCGTCCAATTACGGTAAAAATCGTGATAACACGGGGAAATAAAACTATAAAAACACCCGATCTTTACGTGCCACCTTGAGGCATTCTCCTCTGACCCTGCAAAGGAAACGACTTCCCCCTATCACTGGATACAAAAAGCCGCACAACGGAACTCCCGTCGCGCGGCCTCCCCAGCCAGTCAAAAATCTTTGGAAGATGAGATGAGGGGCCCCGGGGGAGGGCCCCCTCCCCCGCGCGTCACTCTCCCCCTTCCGAACCTTAGCAAATCCCGCCGACCGTATCGGCCTGCTGCAACTGCTCTTCGAGCACGGCGTCCTGCGCGGCCTCGAACGTGCGCAGGCTCTTGTCAAACAAACGCATATAGTACAAAGAATTGCCGAAAAGAGCGACCATAAGCGTACCCGCCTCGATTTCCTCGGGCGAGGTATACGACTTGCGATTGCCTTCCATTGTCTCAAGAGCCGCCCCAAGCTGCTTGATCAGCTCTTTGATGCCCATCTGCGGGACGTCCACACCGTCGACCTCACGTGTCGGGTACTTCCTTTCCGTATCCATAAGCCCTCCTCCAAATACGTTGGCCGATCCTTTATGATGATTGTCCGTTTCGCACAACCCGTTGCACGAAAACGGGCAGCGGCTTGACAGAACGCTTCCGTTTGCGTATTGGGTTGTGTTCTGCCTTGCCTGTTTCATCGCGCCCAAGAGGGCGACTCTGGGAACAGGCCATAGTCCACAAGGAGGATCTTGGCATGAGAAAGTTTGAAACCTTGCTGCTCCTTTCCCCGGAGCTGGCTGCCGATGCGCGTGAAGCGTTGCTTGGCACCTTCACGGGTGTCATCGAACGCGCCGGCGGTCGGTTCACCGCGGATCACTGGGGTATGCGCGACCTCGCCTACCCTGTCCGCAAGCAAATGCGCGGCTACTTCGTGCGCCTCGAATATATCGCCCCCGGCGACACCGTGGCCGAACTCGAACGCATCATCCGCATCAGCGACGGCGCGTTCAAGTTCCTTACCGTAAAGCTGGCCGACGCGGCCGAGGAGGTTGCATAACATGGCCTTCAAGAAAAAGTTTGCTCCTCGTCGCAAGTTCTGCCGCTTCTGCGCCGACGCGGATCTGCCGCTGGATTACAAGCGCCCCGACATTCTGCGCGACTATATCACGGAACGCGGCAAGATCATTGCCCGCCGTATCACTGGCACCTGCGCCAAGCACCAGCGCCTGCTCTCCACCGAGATCAAGCGCGCCCGTCAGATGGCTCTGCTGTTCTACACCGCCGGCCATTCCTCTGACGTGAAGAAAAAGAGCAACATCTAAGGAGACCCGGTATGAAAATCATTCTTCGTGCCGATGTGGAAAACCTGGGTCGCCTTGGCGATGTGGTGACGGTTAAGGCCGGTTATGGCCGCAACTACCTGTTGCCTCAGGGCCTGGCCATGCTGGTCACCCCCGGTAACCTCAAGGCTTTTGAACTGGAACGCAAGAAGCTGCAGGCCCGTATGGACGACGACATCGCCGGCAAGCTGGAAGGCCTCGTTCTTCCGATCGTCATGCGCGTGGGCGACAATGACAAGCTCTACGGCTCCGTGACCACCGCCATCATCGGCGATGCGCTGACCGCTCAGGGCATCGAAGTGGATCGTCGCCGGATCCTGCTCGACCATCCCATCCGTACCCTTGGCGATCACCCCGTCCGCGTGCGTCTGCATGCCGACGTCATCGCTTCCCTCACCGTGAAGGTTGTCTCCGAAGACAAGGCGCACCTCGTTGAAGAGGAAGCCGCCGAAGCTCCGGCCGAGGCCCCGACGGAAGAAGCCGCCGAATAGTTTCTCGCGCCGCCCCCGGTTTTCCCCGGGGGCGGCGACTCGGCGGTGAGCTCCTCTGCTCTTCTTTTTCACGCGTCCCCAACAGAGGAATTTCCGCATGGCATCCCCTGCCGATCCCAATCGGGCGACGAACGATCTGCTTCGTCGAGTCCCCCCCCACAGCGTTGAGGCCGAACAGGCCGTTCTGGGGGGTATTTTTATCCGTAACAGCGTCTTCCACACGCTCGTGGACACGCTTTCCTCCGACGATTTTTATCTCCCCGCGCACCAGACGCTGTACACCTGCTTCCTCGAACTCTATCGCAAAAACGCGCCCATCGATCTCGTTTCGGTAGCCAGCTACCTCAAGGATCATGGACAGCTCGAAGCAGTGGGCGGAGCGGCCTACCTTTCGGAACTGGCGCAGACCGTCGTCAGCGGGGCCAATGCCGAATATTATTCCACCATCGTCCGCGACAAGTCGCTACAACGCTCCCTCATCGGCGCGTGTTCCGACATCATCAGCAACTGCTTTGACCAGTCGCGCAGCGTGGATGCCCTGTTGGACGAATCCGAACAGGCCGTCTTTTCCATCTCGGAACGTACCTCTGGCAAGGTCTTCAAAAGCTCCAAGGAACTGGTCAACCGCGTTTTTGAGGAACTGACCAAGCGCTTCGAGCAGAAGGAAGCCGTCACCGGCGTCACCACAGGCTACAACCGCCTTGATCAGATGACCGCCGGGCTCCAGCCTTCGGACCTTATCATCGTTGCGGCCCGTCCCTCCATGGGCAAGACCGCCTTCGCCCTGAACATGGCCATGCGCGCCGCCGTGCAGGACAACGTGCCCGTCGCCATCTACTCCCTCGAAATGTCGATGGATCAGCTCATGATGCGTATGCTTTGCGCATGGGGCAAGGTGGATCTGGGGCACCTGCGCCGGGGCTATCTCGACTCCGAGGAATGGAGCAGGCTCTATCACGCCGCCGACGTGCTCGGGCAGGCCCCCATCTACATCGACGACACGCCCGCGCTCTCGCCGCTGGAACTGCGCGCCCGCACCCGTCGGCTCAAGGCCGAATCCGGCGTGGGCCTTGTGATGGTGGACTACCTCCAGCTCATGCGCGGATCCAAACGGACGGACTCCCGCGAACAGGAAATTTCGGAAATCTCCCGCTCGCTCAAGGGGCTGGCGAAGGAAATGGATATTCCGGTCGTGGCGCTTTCGCAGCTCAACCGTAAACTGGAAGAGCGCACGGACAAACGTCCGCTGCTGTCCGACCTCCGCGAGTCGGGCGCCATCGAACAGGACGCCGACGTCATCATGTTCATCTACCGCGACGAAGTATATCACAAGCAGCCCGACAACCCGCACAAGGGCTCGGCGGAAATCATCATCGGCAAGCAGCGCAACGGCCCCATCGGCACGGCGACGCTCGCCTATCTTGGCTCCTACACCGCATTTGAGGATCTCGAACCCGGACTGTCGCCCCAGCCTTCCGAAGCGGGCGGCGAATAACCTTCCCGAGGTACGCCATGAAACCACTCGCTCCCATAGCGCCAACGTCCATGCCCGATCTGGATCTCGTCGTGGAACAGTTGTGCGCGCCTTCCTCGCTTGAGACGGTTCTGCACCACCCGCTGCACGATTCCCCCATGCCCTCGCTCGAAGAACTCGGCGAGATCATGTCGCGCCTCAAGGCAACGCTCTTTCCCGGCTATTTCGGCGTTTCCTGCGTGCATGTGGAATCCATGCGCTACCACCTCTCGGCCAATCTGGACTCCATTTTCCGCAAGTTGGCCGAACAGATCCGGCGCGGCGGCTGCTTCGCCTGTGCAAGCTACGCCACCGACTGCATGAGTTGCGAAGAAGTGTCCATGCGCAAGGCCATGGAGTTCATGCAGCGCCTCCCGCACATCCGCCGCCTGCTGGCGTCCGACGCCAAGGCGGCCTATGAGGGCGATCCCGCCGCGACCAGCGCCGGGGAAACCATTTTCTGCTACCCCTCCCTGCTCACCATGACGCACCACCGCATCGCGCACGAGCTGTACAGCCTCGGCGTGCCGGTCATCCCGCGCATCATTTCCGAGATGGCCCATTCCGCCACCGGCATCGATATCCATCCGGGCGCGACCATTGATGAAGAATTCTTCATCGATCACGGGACAGGCGTGGTCATCGGCGAAACCGCCGTCATCGGCAAGGGGTGCCGCCTCTATCAGGGCGTGACCCTCGGCGCGCTGTCGTTCCCCAAAGACGGCGACGGCGTACTGGTCAAGGGCGTTCCCCGCCATCCCATTCTTGAGGACAACGTCACCGTGTACGCCGGGGCGACCATCCTCGGCCGCATCACCATCGGCAGCGGTTCGATCATCGGCGGCAACGTCTGGGTGACGAAGGACGTGCCCGCCGGAACGAAGCTCGTACAGAAGCTTTCCGCCCAGCCCACCGAAGAATCGCTTATGGGCAAGGCATAGCCATGAGAACGCTGCTGCTTTGCGCCTGCCTCCTCGCCCTGCTTCTCGCCGGGTGTTCCGAGTCGGCCACCGTACGCGCCAA
>ERZ839947.2746-NODE-2746-length-11938-cov-2.818228_pt1 | contig 11938 bp, 9 predicted proteins | sample MGYA00519908_ERZ839947 | MGnify/ENA primary metagenome ERZ839947 (study PRJEB31850, sample SAMEA3708857) | human gut metagenome | biome: human gut; feature: human-associated habitat; material: faeces | place: China | collected 2014 ... | reverse complement strand
AGCACTTAATGTGCTCTTCGTGCGAGCCAGGACCTGACCGAGCGAAAAGCTTGCGCCTGGCCTTTGGCGGCGCGACCTGTGGCGACTTTGGGGCAGCCAGGGTTGCCGTTGGCCGGCGCGCCCCGCGCATAACTCTTAGGTCGGTGGGCTGATGGGTTTGGTCCCGTTGGGCTACAGGGTTGAAAGGAAGTTGGACAGGCGGCGGAGGCCTTCGTCCAGGTTTTCGTCGGAGACGCAGTAGCTTAGGCGGATGTGGCCTTCGGTGCCGAAGCAGTCACCCGGGACTAGGGCTACGTTTGCCTCTTTGATGGCTTTGATGCAGAAGGCTTCGCTTGTTAGGCCGAATTGTTTGATGCTCGGGAAAGCGTAGAAGGCTCCTTCGGGCTCTACTGCGTCGAGGCCCATGGCGTTTAAGGCTGCGAGCACGCGTTTGCGGCGGGCTCGGTAGACTTTGAGCATGGGGGTTGGGTCGACGGTCAGGGCTCGGGCTGCGGCGTCCATCTCGAAGGAGACGGCACTCGATACTAAGTATTGGTGAGCTTTTGCAATCTCGGCGATGACGGGGGCTGCCGCTGCGAGCCAACCCAAGCGCCAGCCGGTCATAGCCCATGGCTTGGAGAAACTCTCGATGACTACTGTCTGCTCGTGCAGCTCCGGGTGACGCTGGGCAAAGCGCTCGTAGCCATCCACATAGACCAGACGGTTGTATACGTCGTCGCAGACTACGTAGATGCCCGCCTGTTCTGCCACGCGCGCCACGGCGTCGAGCGATGCCGCGTTGAGAATGCAGCCCGTGGGATTGTTGGGCGAGCAGATGACGATGGCTTTGGTCGCCGGGGTCACACAGGCGCGAAGCGCGTCTTCGTCAATCTGAAATTGCGCAGGCTCCGTATCCAAAAAGACCGCTTTGGCGTGATTGGCTACGACGATGCTCTCGTACAGACCAAAGGCCGGCGTGGGAATAATAACCTCGTCGCCGGGGTTGAGCATAGCCATGAATGTTGCCGACAGGGCCTCGGTCGCGCCGTCGGTCAGGATGACCTCGTCGGCCGAAAACGCAAGGCCCGCTTCGCCCATATATGCGGATAGCGCCTCGCGCAGGGCAGGGCGACCGTTGTTGGGCGGATAGTGCGTGTCACCGCGGCCCAGTGCGGCGGTCACCTCGGCGCTAATCACATTGGGCGTGGGAAAATCAGGCTCGCCAAGCGCGAGCGCGATGCACCCCGGGTACTGAGCGGCGAGCGCGTTGATCCGGCGGATGCCAGAAGGCTCGAGCGTGGCAAGCGAGGTATTCATGGGCAGACGCATGGCGTTCCTTTCGTAAGGGTTGCACTAGGATAGCGCGGCGAAGCGTCACCAGACGGTGTAACCTAAACGGAAACGAGCCGGAAAGGAGATGGCATGGAGACGACCGCGCGTGGCGACGTACCAAAAACACTGCAAACCATTGCGTATATCAGCATTCCCAATAGCGCCGATCTTGAGTTTTTGCTTTGGGACCTCCAGGATGCCATCGCGGCGTATGCCCGGCTTTCCGGTACTTCGTTCCCCCGTCTGGTCGCTCTGGGGACGGATGATGGCGGCAGCACTGCGGACGGCATTGTATTCGCTGTTGAGAATGCGCTCAATAACGAGGCGATGAGCGTCGTTGAGCAGGCGCTTGATTGCCTTGAGGGCACGGAAGCGCGCGTCTATGTCGTTGTTCAAACCGGCTGTGGGAGTCCCGAGCGGGCGCACACGGTCGTTGGCCATCTGCGCGAAGCGTGCGAGCGTCGGGGGTTGTCGTGGTGCGGTGGCATTGTCGTCTGCACCGGCGCTGGCATCGCAGCGCTTTGCCGCTCCCCACGCATGGGCCTCTTGCGCCGACCGTTTTCCGAAGCCATGGACAAGCTCGTGGGTGCGGTGCGTATGGGTTGCTCGGTTGAGCATACGCAGCGACTCGGCGGCGGCAGTGCCGAGGACGTCGACACCAATGGCATGGTTTTTGCCGAGCCAGCCGTGCCGGCGCCAATCTGGCAAGCCGTTATAAAACGCCTTGGAGCTCACGCTCAATCAAATATTTAAACTAACGAGCGCCCCAATCAACGGCATCGCGCCAGCGTTCGACAAGGCGTTCCAGGCGCCATGCCGCGTTGGCGGGACTTGTCGACGGCAGAACGATGGCCGGCAGCCCGGTTCGCTCTTGTAGATAGCGCTTGTAGAGCCGCCCTGCCGTGCCGCCGTTACAGACAACGACCTCGATAGGAGCTGCGCCGGTAATGCGCTCGATATGTGCCGGCACAACGTTTTTGATGCTGGCGTCACTCGAACCCTTAATTTCGCAGCTCTCGATCACGTCCCACAGGGCCACACCGCCGTTGAGCAGCATAGCCCGCTTGGCGGCAATCGAGGCGTCGAGCGTCGCCGGCTCGCCACTCGCCAAAGCGTCGCCCTCGTTGGGCGGCACAGGCATACCGAGGCACGTGGCCATCACACGCCAAAAGCGATTCTGAGGGTTGCCGTAATAAAAGGCATTGGCACGCGAGAGCACCGAGGGAAACGACCCCAGCACCAAAACGCGCGAGCGCTCGTCAAACACGGGTTCAAACCCATGCTCAATATGTTGATAGCCCTCGTCGGCAGCAGCCATGGCCTAGGCCCTCAACAGATAACGCACCTCGTAGGGTGCAAGCTCAAGGGTACCCGTCAGCTCGACCGTGGGTGCATCGTCGGCAAGCAAATCGACAAAGGAGCCGTTGAGCTCGCCGGCTCCAAAGGTATAGGGCTCGTTCACGGCATTGACCGCCACGAGCACCGTCGCGCCGTCACAGGCGCGCTCGAACAGCAGCTGATTGTTCTGGATCACCACGTTGCGATAGGCACCGTAGTTGAGAGCACGGGCCGCCGCGTCGTCGGCCGAGCGAAGGTGCGCGAGCTGCTTGATGAAGGCCGTCAGCTCGTTGGGCGCAGGCTCATCGAGCGCAGGTCGCAGCGCCCAGTCGCCATCGGGGCCACCCTTTTCACCGGCAATTCCCCACTCGCTGCCATAGTAGACGCACGGGATGCCCGGCATGCCAAAGAGCATGCCATAGGCGGGACGCAGGCACGACTTGTCGGTGAGGATGCTCGCCAGGCGCGGCACGTCGTGGTTGTCGACAAACGACAGCAGGTGCTTGCCGCGGTAGATGCACCACGGATCGCCGCCAAACTGGCGATGCAGCGAATGCGCGATCTCGAACATATTGACCGAGTTAAAGCTGGAGTACAGGCCCTTGTAGCACTCGTAGTTGGTGCAGGAGTCGAGCATCTCGTCGTTGACGATCTGGTTGTAGTCACCGTGAAGCGTCTCGCCGATCAGCACAAAGTCGGGCTTGAGCTCACGGGTAAAGGCGTGCAGGCGACGCATAAAGTCGCGGTCGAGCATATAGGCAACGTCCAGGCGCAGACCGTCGACGCCAAAGACCTCGGCCCAGCGGCGCACGGACTCGAGCAGGTAATCGACCACGGCGGGGTTTTGCAGGTTGAGCTTCACGAGCTCAAAATGGCCTTCCCAGCCCTCGTACCAAAAGCCGTCGCCATAGCAGGAATCGCCGTCAAAGCTGATGTGGAACCAATCCTTGTACGGCGAGTCCCACTTACGCTCCTGCACATCGCAGAAGGCCCAAAAGCCACGGCCCACATGGTTGAAGACCGCATCGAGCACCACGCGGATGCCATGGGCGTGCAGCGTCTCGCATACGGCGGCAAAATCGGCATCCCCGCCCAGGCGGCGGTCGATATGGCGCAGGCTGCGCGTATCGTAGCCGTGGCTATCAGACTCGAGCGGCGGGTTAATCAGCACAGCGCCAATACCGAGTTTTTGCAGGTAGTCGGCCCATTGGGCGATCTTCATGATGGGCGCATCGGGGTTGGGCGCAGCGTTGGCAGCCTGGGCGAGCTCATCCTCGGCAACGGGCGCGGCGTTTTCGCGCGGAGCTCCGCAAAAGCCCAGCGGATAGATCTGATAGAACGTCGTCTCGTATGCCCACATAGCAACCTCCCGGCAATCTTTCACGCAACGCCATCCATTGTATGCCCGCCGCGCATCCCCTCCCCCAAAATAAGTTGCGGTGAAATAGGGACTGTTGAGACCAATAAACCGGGCAAACAGTCTCTATTCCACCGCAACTGATGAGAGAACGTGATTAGGCGACGGGCTTTGCGCGGCGTATGACCGGGAACAGCACTGTAATGGCGAGGATGACGCCCACGACGGTAATCGCCCCGCCCGCAAAGCCAATCCAAGCGATACCGGGACCCGAAACCACGGCGCCGCCGATTGCGGTGCCCGTGCCGATACCGAGGTTAAACAGGCCCGAGAAGATCGACATGGCGACGGCCGACGAATCCGCCGGCGTGTACTTGATGAGCTCGGCCTGGAACGCCACGTTAAAGGCTGTGGAGCAGCAGCCCCATAGCGCACAGACGGCAAGCACTGCTACGAGCGACGATGCGACCGGACCCATGAGCAGCAGAGCCACCGGCACGCCGGAGAGCGTGATAGCCAAGAACGGGAAGCGATGCCCATCGAACAGGCGGCCAAACAGCCAGCTTCCGAGCAGACCGGAGCAGCCAAACGCCGTCAGCGTCATGGTAATAGCGCTTGCGTCGACGTGCGCGACCTGCGCCAGGAACGGCTCGATATAGCTGTAACCCGCATAATAGCCGGTTGCCATGAACACCGTGACCGCATAAAGCGCGATGAGGAATGGATTCTTGAGCAGCTCGGGCAGCTGCTTAACGGTAAAGCGCTCGCCCACCGGCATGGCCGGGAACACCGCGGCCTGGTACACCACCGCGGCGGCAGAGAAGGCACCGACCACGGCAAACGTCATGCGCCAGCCCACAGCTAGTCCGATGGCGCGGCCGATCGGCAGGCCAAAGATCTGCGCGATGGACGAGCCCGTGGCGATTATGCTGATGGCGAGCGCCCCGTGGCGACTGTCGACCAGGCGCGAGGCCATGATTGAAGCGACTGACCAGAACACGGCATGCGCGCAGGCGACCACCAGACGCGCGCAAACCAAAATAGGATAGGTGGGCGCCACAGCGGACAGGAACTGGCCGAGCGAAAACACGGCCAAAACGCCCAACAGCATCCGCTTGAACTCAAAGCGCGAGGCAAACACCATGAGTGGCAGCGACAGCAGCATGACACCCCAGGCGTAGACCGAAATCATGATGCCTGCCTGGGCCTCGGTGAGCGAGAACGATGCGGCGATATCAGTCAGAAGGCCAATGGGCATGAACTCTGATGTGTTGAACACGAACGAACAGCAGGCGAGCCCGATAAGCGGGAACCACTGCTTGAGCGAGATGCCATCTTGTCTTGCCTGAGTCATGTAGGAAACCTCTCCGATTGTCTTGGGCGGTGGGCGATTATATAGCAACGGCCCCGCATCCGTCAGTACAGATGCAGGGCCGCAATCAACTCAATACACAGAGGTTGCGCCGTCAATAAATAGCTAAGCCAACCCCAGCAATATGCCCGCCGAATGCACGACAAACGCCACGATCCAGGCGACCGTCACCTGAAACGCGAATACAGCCACGGCATAGCGCGCGCCCAACTCGCTCTTGACGGCGCCGATGGACGCCACGCAAGGCGGGTACAGCAGCGTAAAGACCAAGAACACGTAGGCGGTAAACGGCGAAAACATGGTCGACAGCGCCGCGGGCGACGTTGCGCCCAAAAGCACCGTGAGCGTCGAGATGACGCTCTCCTTGGCGATAAGGCCGGTGACGAGCGCCGTCGAGGCGCGCCAGTCGCCAAAGCCGAGCGGCGCCAGCACCGGCGCGATGATGCTGCCGAGGCCCGCAAGCAGGCTTTGCGACTGGTCGGCGACCACATTAAAGCGGATATCGAACGTCTGAAGGAACCAGATGACCACCGTAGCGGCAAAGATAATGGTAAAGGCCTTGGTAATAAAGTCCTTGGCCTTATCCCATGCCAGCATCACCGTCGTCTTGATGCTCGGCAGGCGGTAGTTGGGAAGCTCCATGATAAACGGCACCGGGTCGCCCTTAAATGCCGTGCGGTTGAGTACCAAAGCCGCGATGCAACCGACCGCAATGCCAATCAGATAGAGCGAGACCATGGCGGGAACCGTCGCCTGCGGGAAAAACGCCCCGCACAGCAGACCGTAGACCGGCAACTTGGCCGAGCAGCTCATGAACGGCGTGAGCATGACCGTCATCTTGCGGTCGTGCTCGGATGGGAGCGTACGGGTCGACATGATAGCCGGCACGGTGCAGCCAAAACCAACGAGCATGGGCACGAAGCTGCGGCCCGACAGACCAAAGCGGCGCAGCACCTTATCCATGACAAAGGCCACACGCGCCATGTAGCCGGAGTCTTCCAGAATGGAGAGGAACAAGAAGAGCACGACGATAATCGGCAGGAAGGTCAGCACGCTGCCCACGCCCGTAAGCACGCCGTCGACAGCCAGCGAGCGCACCACGTCGTTGGTGCCAAACGCCTTGAGGCCCGCGTCGGCCGAAGCAATGATGGCAGCGATGCCGTCCTCCATGAGGCCCTGCAACGCCGCGCCGATCACGCCAAACGTCAGCCAAAAAACGAGGCCCATGATCACCAGGAACGCCGGAATGGCTGTGTAACGACCTGTCAGGATGCGGTCAATCTTGACGGAGCGCACGTGCTCGCGGCTTTCGTGCGGCTTGACGACGCAACGCCCGCACACGTCGCCGATAAAGCTAAAGCGCATATCGGCCAGCGCGGACAGGCGATCGGTGCCGGCCTCGCCCTCCATCTGGGTAATGATGTGCTCGATGGCGTCGAGTTCGTTGCGATCCAGGTGAAGTGCCTCGGTTACCAGCTCGTCGCCCTCGACCAGCTTGGTCGCCGCAAAACGCACCGGAATATGCGCCGTCGCGGCATGGTCCTCGATAAGGTTGGCGATGCCGTGGATGCAGCGATGCAGCGCGCCGCCGTCCGGGCCATCGGGCGCGCAGAAGTCCAGGCGACCGGGGCGCTCGCGGAACCGCGCCACGTGCAAGGCATGATCAACCAACTCGCCGATGCCCTCGTTGCGGGCAGCGCTAATGGGGACAACAGGCACGCCCAACAGGCTCTCGAGCAGGTTGACGTCCACGGCGCCGCCGTTGGCCGTCACCTCGTCCATCATGTTGAGCGCGATGACCATGGGGCGATCGAGCTCCATAAGCTGCAGCGTCAGGTACAAATTGCGCTCGATGTTGGTAGCGTCGATGATGTCGATGATGGCGTCGGGATGCTCATCCAGGATAAACTGGCGGCTCACGATCTCCTCGCCCGTGTACGGCGACAGGGAGTAAATGCCGGGCAGGTCGGTAACGCTTGCCTCGGGGTGGTTGCGGATGGTGCCATCTTTGCGGTCGACCGTCACGCCAGGAAAGTTACCGACATGCTGGTTGGAGCCCGTCAGCTGGTTGAACAGCGTGGTCTTGCCGCAGTTCTGGTTGCCGGCGAGGGCAAAATGCAGCGGTGCGCCCTCGGGCACGGCCGTCTTCGCGGCGCGGGGCGAATACGTCCCCTCGCCGAGTGCCGGATGCTCCGTCGTGCCGATTGCGGCGTTGGCGCGCGGACCCATATCGGTGTCGTGAACGCCCACGAGCTCGATGCGAGCGGCATCGTCCTTGCGCAGCGTCAACTCGTAGCCACGCAGGCGAATCTCGAGCGGGTCGCCCATAGGGGCGTACTTCATCATGGTGACTTCGGTGCCCGGCGTTAGGCCCATGTCCAAAATATGCTGTCGGAGCGCCTGATCGTCGGATGTCACCGATGCGACAACGGCGTCCTTTCCAATCTCGAGTGTATCGAGCTTCACGCGCTCATCCTTTCGTTAGACGCGGTTAACCGTTTACCGGGGCTAACCAACTCGTAACGACAAATGATAGCGCTCTGAACTATTTTATAAAGTCAAATACCGATGTTTACCTGCGCAAACTTTATGCGGTGCGCCCCGAAAGCTCTTTGCGCATACCGCTCAGCGAGATCGAAATGGAACCCGACCGCGCGGTAGCAGTGAGTCGATCACCCTCAACCGACCCCGTGCATGTAAAGGGCGCCTTGCCCATCAAGACGTGGGAGATAGTACCCGAGAGCTCAAAGAAATCGCACTCAGCGCGGGCACCCGAGAGAGCGATATTGAGACCCCTGACGTTTAGTACTGCCCTGAGCGCGCCGTTCACCCCATGTGAAAACGTCACCTCGCCGCGCTTGCTCCCCACCGGCGTCTGGGCCAAAACCACATACGTACCCTCAAGCATGGCTCCTCCTCTAAGCAGACTTTTTGAAACGGGCAAGTAGTCTACTTTTACATATGGCGCTCCAGGAAACGGAAGGCCAGGCGGATCCAAGGACGGACTGCCACCTGCTTGTCCTCGTTGTCGACCGCGGTGTTGGCGTTGCCGAGCGAAAGGCCGTGACCGCCCTGGTCAAAGACGTGCATCTCGCAAGCGACGCCCTCCTCGGCCATGCGCTGCGCAAACGGATAGACCTGCGCGATCGGCGCCGTCTTGTCGTCGGACACGCCCCACACAAAGGTCGGGGGCATCTGACGCGAAACATGCGTGGTGGGGCAGATGTCGGCCAGGTGCTCGTCGGTCGCCTCGCCGCCCGTCACCATCGACAGATAGTCGTTGAGTAAATCGCGCCCCGTCTTGCCACCCGTCTTGGGCACGCGCAGGTCGATGCGCGGGTCGCGCGTCTGCATATCACGCACATAGGCAAGGTCGAGCAACGGATAGCCCAGCACCACGGCGTCGGGACGAATATCCTCCGGACGAGCCCCTGCCAGGCCCGCGAAGGGACCAGTTTTCCACTGCGTTGCCAGCGAAGCGCAAATCATGCCGCCCGCCGAGAAGCCCACGATGCACACGCGCTTGGGATCGACATGCCACTCGTCGGCGTTGGCGCGCACGGTAGCAACCATCTTGGCAAGGTCTGCCTGCGGGTGCGGAAAACTCACGTCGCCCGTGGCGCTCGTCACATAGTTGAGCACAAAGGCCTGGTAGCCGCGGTCCAAAAATGCAAACGCCACCGGGTCCTGCTCATGCGGAGCGATATGCGTAAACCCGCCTCCGCCGCAGATGATCACCGCGGGGCGGCGGCCATTCGGTTTATCGGGCAGCGGCTCGGCACCCAGATACGTAAACGTCGCCGGATAATCCTCGGTCGGCTCCTCGCCCCACAGCGCGTGATTCTCGACAATCATATGTGCTCCCTTCGCGCAGATTATGCGCACTCATTTTTCGCTCTCAAGCGTACCCCAGTTGGGCCCAGGGCGCAGAAACACTCCCGCAATAAGTTCACCTTCAACTGATATATCACATAATCCCAGCTCAGCGCTATCGTTTCACAGCGTAAAATAGGAGCGCTGACCGTGCCGGGAAACACATACGAAACGTTTCCGGCTTCATTACACGCGTGCCATATGCGCGCTTGATACGTTGGAGGCAACTATGGGTCTGCTCGATTCGCTTAAGTCCACCTTCACCTCGACGGGCGAGGCGTCCGTTCCGCCCGCAGCAAGCTTCGCCACCCGCGAAGGCGTCATCTATGCCCCCGTCAACGGCGTGCTCGTCAACCTGGACGAGGTCCCCGACGAGACCATCGCCTCGGGCATGCTCGGTCAGGGCTACGGCATCGAGCCCATCACTGGCACCATCTATGCGCCCGCCAACGGTCGCATCGGCGCCACCACCGTCACCAACCACTCCATCGGCATGATCACCGAGGACGGTCTTCGCGTGTTCATCCATGTTGGCCTGGGCACCGTGGAAATGAACGGCAAGGGTTTTGCCCGCTTTGTCGAGATGGGTGACACGGTCAAGGCGGGCCAGCCGCTCATCAGCTTCGACCGCGACGCCATTAAGGCCGCTGGCCACGAGGACATCGTGACCGTCATCGTCTCCGAGCTCGATCGTCTTAAGAGCATCGACCACGTCGGCGAGTCTGGCACGCTTATCGGCGGCAACCCGCTCGTCAAGCTGGGCGACCCGCTGCTGGTAGCCAAGACCAAGTAGCAGACCGCTATCACATAACGGGCCAACCGCCTGTGCATCTTTGCCGCATCTGTGTTGTTGTTTTTTGCCTATGTAGAGGTTCTGAAACGTTTCTACATAGGCAGCTGAGCATCAACGCAGGTGCGGCTTTTGCGTAGCGAAACATCGCCCACGCGGCATGTTGTTCAACCGCACGAACCCCCTTCCCTTGTCCGCGCAGAGCGCTAGACTGCTAGGTCGACATTGGAGGAAAGATCGATGCAAAACACACCCACGGGCGCCGCACATGCCGCGCCTCAACGCAACCAACGCATCGTCGCGCTCGACGGGCTCCGCGCCCTCGCCATCGCCGGCGTCATCCTATATCACCTTCGCCCCAGCCGCCTGACCGGCGGTTTTTTGGGCGTTACACTCTTCTTTACGCTGAGTGGCTATCTCGCCACCAAAAGCATTATGCGAGCAACGGCACGCGACGGGTTCTCATACCCGCGCTATATCGCCCGCCGTACCACGCGCCTTATGCCACCGATTCTTGTAACCATCGCGCTTACCGCCGTGGCCACCTATATCGCGGCTCCGAGCCTGCTGCCTAAGGTGCAGCAGGACGCTCTGCCGTCGGCATTGTTCTTGAGCAACTGGTTCTATATCTTTCGCAACGTCTCGTATTTTGCCGCCGCAGGACTCCCCTCGCCGCTCACGCACCTGTGGTTCTGCGGCGTCCAGATGCAGTTCTATCTGGTATGGCCACTCATCCTTATGGTGCTCTGTAGCAAAACTAGGTCGCGCAACACCGCTATCGGCGTCACGATCACGTTCATACTGATATCAACAGCAGCGATGGCCCTCATGTTCGACCCCATGGCCGACACGTCGCGCGTCTACTACGGAACCGACGCCCGTGCCGCCGAGCTTCTATGCGGAGCCTTAGCCGCCATCGCCGCGCCGCGTCTGCGCGAGATGCTGAGCGGCGACGCCCGTACCCCCGGCGCCAGCAAGGGCATCTCGAAAGTTAACGTGGTCTCCGTCGCGTGGCTCGCTGCCGTCGTAGTCGGCGCGTTCACGCTGACCGGAGAGAACCCCCTGCTCTACCGCGGTGGCTTTTTGCTGCTCGCCCTGCTCACCGGGCTCCTTATCATCTGCGTGCAAAACACGGAATGTATCGTGCGTCGTCTGTTGTCGGTCAAGCCGCTCGTCTGGCTGGGCCAGCGCTCGTTCTCGGTCTATCTGGTGCACTATCCCCTATTGCTTCTTATGAACCCCGCAACCCGCACTACCCGCATCGCCTGGTGGGAGCAGGTATTACAGCTTGTATTGATCCTTGCGGCAGCCGAGGTTTTCTATCGCCTAGTCGAACGCCTTTGGTCCAACAGGCCGGCCCAACAGGACAGCGCGGCAAGAAAGCACGTCCTCGCGCCCGCCATGGTGCTCCCCGCACTTGGCGCCGCATGCGTCGCTGCACTTGCCTTCGCGCCACTTGACTGGGCAGGCATCGCCACCGCCCGCGCCGAGCAGCTCCGCCCCGAGCTTGCCCAAAACGCGGCCTCGTCCAAGAACAACGGCGCCGGCGGCAAGAGCGCCGAGTCCGCATCCAACCAAGACGCTCAGCCCAACGACGCCGCTCAGCAAAAGTCCAAAGAAGGTCCTATCGCCGAAAAGGTCCCCAAGAACTTGGACTGGAAGAGCTTTACCTACGACGAGGCGACCGGAACCTGCGATGCCCATGTGCTCATGATCGGCGACTCGGTCACTGCGGGTGCACAGTCCGGTATTCAGGCGGCGCTTCCCAACGCCCACATCGACGGCGTGGTGAGCCGCCAGTTCTACACCTTCCAGGATGTCTATGCACAGGACACTGCCAACTACGATCCAAGCGTGGTCATCTGTGCGCTTGGCACCAACGGCCTCATCCGCGACC
>ERZ839947.2741-NODE-2741-length-11967-cov-2.649597_pt1 | contig 11967 bp, 8 predicted proteins | sample MGYA00519908_ERZ839947 | MGnify/ENA primary metagenome ERZ839947 (study PRJEB31850, sample SAMEA3708857) | human gut metagenome | biome: human gut; feature: human-associated habitat; material: faeces | place: China | collected 2014 ... | reverse complement strand
TTGCAGCGAGCACAATGCCCTCATTTGCGGCAACAAGTCTGAAACCACTTATGATAAACTCTCTGCTTATGATAACAATAACTCCCCATACCGGCATAGGATTATCAGGTACAGATACAAAACATATGAGTGCCGTGCTGACAAGCAGTTTATCTGCAAGCGGATCCATAAACTTTCCGAAGTTTGACACAAGATTGTATTTCCTTGCAATAAATCCGTCAAGCGTATCCGTAAGTGATGCTATGATAAAGATTGCAACGGCAATATACTTAGAATTTCCGACAACATCCGTAAGCATAAAAAATGCAAAGAACGGTATCATTATAACTCTCAACATTGTTATTTTATTTGGTAGATTCATACTGTGATCCTCTCATTCTATTATTTCGGCTATAAGGTCATACTCATCTGATCTTGTTACCTCGACCTTAACAAAATCGCCTGAATCAAGATTGTAATCTGACTGAATGAAAACATATCCGTCAACATCCGGAGCATCCATATATGTTCTCGCAATATATACTCCTTCGTCTGGAAGTCTTCCCTCTATCATTACCTCGTATATTTCTCCCACTCTTGAATTACTCTTGTCAAAAGCAATATCCTGCTGTATCTGCATTATCTCGTCACGCCTTGCTTCTTTGACTTCCTCGTCTATCTGACCGTCCATCTCAGCCGCAGGTGTGTCTTCTTCTCTTGAATAAGTAAATACGCCGAGCCTGTCAAACTCCATTTTCTTTACAAACTCTTTTACCTGCTCAAAATCATCTTCCGTTTCACCCGGAAATCCCGTTATAAGAGTTGTCCTAAGTGCAATGTCAGGGATTTCCTCTCTGAGTTTTGCAACAGTTTTTTCTATCTGCTCCCTGTTCGTCCATCTTCCCATTCTCCTAAGCACATCATCTGAACCGTGCTGGATAGGCATATCAAGATAATGGCAGACTTTCGGAAGATTTTTTATCGCAGATATAAGCTCATCCGTAATCTCCTCAGGATAACAATATAATATCCTTATCCATTTAAGCTCATCAATCTTAGAAAGTTCCTCTAAAAGCTTTGGCAGACTCTTTTCGCCATAAATATCCTTACCGTAAAGGGTAGTCTCCTGTGCGACAAGGATAAGTTCCTTTGCTCCGTTTGCAACAAGATGTTTTGCCTGTGCGATAAGATTATCCATTGGAACACTTCTGTAATGACCTCTGACTTTTGGAATAACGCAGTAGGTACAACACTTGTCACATCCCTCAGCAATCTTTAAGTACGCATAGTAACCGCCTGACATACTGTCTCTGTCGGTAAGCGGTGTCGGAAGATAATCAATGTCCTTTAAAGACTCTAAAACTCCTTTGCCGCCTAAAGCTTCATTTATCTTTTCTGATAAATCCTCATATCCCATCGTTCCGACAATAAGGTCAACTTCAGGAATATCCTCCTTAATCTCATTGTGGTACCTCTGTGCAAGGCAGCCCGCTGCAACCAGAAGTTTGCATCTTCCCTCCTTGTAACCACCCATCTCAATAAGCGTGTTGATGCTCTCCTCTTTTGCATCACCTATAAAACAACAGGTATTTACAACAATAACATCCGCATCCTCAATATCATCCGTAAGGACAAAACCGTTTTTTCTAAGAGATGTAATCATCATCTCACTATCCACAAGGTTCTTATCACATCCCAATGATACAAAAAATATATTCACTGTATTCCTCTTTTCTATAATTATTCTTCAACTGAGCTTACACAGTTATGCATAAGCATTGCGATAGTCATAGGACCTACTCCGCCCGGAACAGGTGTTATCGCACCGGCCTTTGGCTCTACATCTGCATAATCAACATCTCCACAGAGTTTCCCGTTCTCATCTCTGTCCATTCCGACATCAATAACAACAGCCCCCTCTTTGATATAATCGGCAGTTACAAATTTTGTCTTACCTATCGCAACGATAAGTATATCCGCACGTTTTGTAACTTCTTTTAAATCCTTTGTATGCGAATGGCAGATGGTAACAGTTCCGTTTTCCCTAAGCAAAAGCATAGACATAGGTTTCCCTACGATATTGCTTCTTCCTATGATGACGCACTCTTTACCGTCAATCTCTATATCAGAACGCTTCAAAAGCTGAATGATACCTGCCGGTGTACATGAAACAAAACCTTTCTGTCCTATGCTAAGTCTTCCGACACTCTCAGGATGGAAACCGTCAACATCTTTTTCAGGTGCGATAGTCTTAATAACCTTATCCTCATCAATATGATTAGGAAGTGGAAGCTGAACCAAAATTCCATTAACTGAGTCATCTTTATTTAACTTCTCTACAAGTTCAAGAAGCTCTGCTTCCGTAGTCTCCTCCGGAAGTTCATACGCAAGTGATCTTATGCCAACATAAGCACAAGCCTTTTTCTTATTGCCAACATAAACAGTTGAAGCCGGGTTATTACCAACCTGAATAACCGCAAGAGTAACCTCAACACCCTTTTCCTTAAGAGCAGCCACTCTCTCCTTGAGTTCATCCTTAATCTCCTGTGAAATCTTCTTACCATCAATTATCTTTGCCATATTATGTCGTTTCCTTTCTGTCATTTATCTAAACATTAAAAACACTTCCACCCACAAACTCACGCATAAGCGAATTTTTAGGTATTCCCTCACTGCTTATCGTAAGGAAATAATCAAGGAATTTAAGCAGCCTTTTTGCTTCTATATACTCCGGTGCATCCTTTGGTATTCCAAAGAGTATCGCTTCGGCATATGGTTTTAATACCGCAAGCTCATATATGAGTGCCGAATTGAACATCACATCTGCTTCCTCCTGGAACGGGAATATATATTTGTCCTCCCCCCTCCTTACCGACGGCCACATTGAGATGGTTTTTGCTGCCGATGAACCTCTCGTTCTCGCATCTCTTACCATTCGTCTTATAAGTCTGCCGTCAGTTGTCGATATTCTATTGTGCTCATCAATATTTAACTGGGTAAGTGCACTTATATATATCTTAAACTTACTTTCTTTCGGGAGTGAATATGAAAGTTTGTCATTTAAGCCGTGAATACCCTCAAGCACAAGTATATCATCCTTTCCAAGTTTTAGAAAATCACCTTTGTATTCCCTATGTCCCGTAAGAAAGTTAAACACCGGCATCTGAACGGTCTCTCCGGCTAAAAGTGCAGTCATATCCTTGTTGAACTGCTCCACATCTATAGCTTCAAGACACTCAAAATCATAGTTTCCGTTTTCATCTATCGGCGTATCTTCCCTATTTTTGAAATAATTGTCGAGCGAGATAGGATGCGGTGTTATGCCAAATGTCCTAAGCTGAATGGATAATCTGTGCGAAAATGATGTTTTTCCTGATGATGACGGTCCGGCTATCATCACAAACTTTTTACTCGCATCCCCGGCTATCTTTTCCGCTATCTGTGCGATTTTCTTTTCCTGTAATGCCTCCTGCACAAGAATAAGGTTTGATGCCCCTCCATTTGCAACAATTTCATTTAACGCTCCTACAGTTCTTACATTAACCACTTTCCCCCAGTTTCCGGCTTCCTGAAGTGTCTTAAACAGCTTCGGACTCGGAACATGATTTTTCACTTCCGTAGGAGTTTTCTGGTTTGGCATATTCACCATAAAACCATTATCATACTTTTCTATCGTGAAATATTTAAGTAATCCGCTGCCTGATGGCATATAGCCGTAATAGTAATCCTCAAAACCGTCAAGTGAATAGATATTTGCCGTTGACACTCTCCTATACTCAAACAGTTTCTTTTTATCATACATCTTGTGTTTTTCAAAAATATCCGATGCTTCCTGAGTGCTTACTACACGCTTTTCAAAAGGTATATCCTTTTTAACAAGCTCGTGCATCTTTTCCTCGACTTTTTTTAAAATTTCATCCGTTATTTCAATGCCCTCTGCTTCACAGTAGCAACTGTCACCTATCATATATTTTATAAATACATTTTTGAGCGGCATATCCTTACACACTTCGTAAAAAGCATCCAGCAACAGCAGATTTACGCCTCTGACATATGTTTTGTGACCGTTTGGGTCCGAAATATCTAAAAATTCTATCTCACAATCAGTTTTTATCTTTTTATTTAACTCGATAAGCTTTGCACCCTGTTTTGCCAAAATTATGTCATATTTGCAATTATCTTTAAAATCTTTTGAAACTTCTCCATATGTAATCCCGGTCTCATATTCCTTTGTTACGCCGGAAACTGTCACTTTAACCATATCCACACTATCCCTTTCCGCTCACAAAATTTTATTTACTGCATCCTGCATATTGTCTTTAACAATAAATCATATTCAGCAATTATCTTTTGTTTACTTATTTCTTCATCGGACATACCGCTTTTTTTTAGTGAAGCCATCACTTTTTCCATGCGTTCTTTTTCCTTAGCCAGAAATTCAGCAAAGACATCATTCTTTGCAGCTATCAGGTATTTCCCATATACATAATCAGCTTCATCGTATGTCTCATCAATATTTTTTATACTTCCGGAATGATTTATTTCCGCAACTTCTTTATTATGCTGTCCTAAACATTCCATCATGTCTTTTCTTACGGCCCTTATTACAACATAGTATTTTCCCATGTCAAAAACCATCTTTTCCATATCTATGAAAAAACCGAGTTCATGAAGACATCTTCTGACAAGATATATTTCTGACTGCGGTGATAAAACAAGTTCACCTGCACTAATTGTCTTGTCTTTCTCTTTCATAAGAATATCTCTTATCAAAGCACCTCCCATACCGCTTATAAGTATGGTATCAGCTTCGCCGCTTTCAAGTTTATCAAGACCGTTTGAAAGTCTCGTCTCTATCTTATCCGTAAGTCCCGCTTGTCTTATATGGCTTTTTGCCTTTTCTAACGGACCTTTATTTATATCCATGGCAATCCCGCATCTTGCCATTTTATTTTCAATAAGATAAATAGAAGTAAAACCGTGGTCACATCCTATATCCGCAACAGTTCCTCCCGTGCTTACACATGATGCGACCGTTTCAAGCCTTTTAGAAAGTTTTGTCTTACTCAAGATAATCCTTTAATTTACGGCTGCGGCTAGGATGTCTTAATTTTCTAAGTGCTTTTGCTTCAATCTGACGGATACGCTCTCTTGTTACCTTGAACTCTTTTCCTACTTCCTCAAGTGTTCTCGCTCTGCCATCCTCAAGACCAAAACGAAGTTTAAGAACTTTCTGTTCTCTCTCCGTAAGAGTTCCAAGCACCTCATCAAGCTGTTCTCTAAGTAGTGTAAACGCTGCGGCTTCTGCCGGTACAGGTACATTGTCATCCTGGATAAAGTCACCAAGATGGCTGTCCTCCTCCTCACCGATAGGAGTTTCAAGTGAAACCGGTTCAAGCGATATTTTCTGAATTTCCCTTACCCTGTCAACAGGCATATTCATATGTTTCGCTATCTCCTCAGGCTGTGGCTCTCTGCCGAGTTCCTGAAGAAGCTGTCTTTGCACTCTCACATATTTGTTTATCGTCTCAACCATGTGAACCGGAATACGGATTGTTCTCGCCTGGTCTGCAATGGCTCTTGTTATGGCCTGGCGAATCCACCATGTAGCATATGTGCTGAACTTATATCCTTTTTTATAATCAAATTTTTCAACTGCCTTTATAAGACCTAAGTTACCCTCCTGAATAAGGTCAAGGAACAACATTCCTCTGCCGACATAACGCTTTGCGATACTTACTACAAGTCTTAAGTTTGCTTCTGCAAGTTTTTTCTTTGCCTCTATGTCACCATTTTCCATACGCTTTGCAAGCTCTACTTCCTCATCAGCAGAAAGAAGCGGAACTTTTCCTATCTCTTTAAGATACATACGAACAGGATCGTCAATACTTACTCCGTCAGGCACCGAGAGGTCGATATTTTCAATCTCGTCCTCGTCAGGCACTTCGCCGCTCTCCTCAAGTTCAAGGATAAGTGCATCATCGTCGGCATCGTCCTTGTCATCTGAAATTCTCAGTACATCAACACCGCTTGCCTCAAGCAGATCGATAACCTTTTCCGTCTTTTCTTCATCAAGCTGAACATCAGCCAGAAAATTGTTGATTTCTCCAAGCTCCAGCACATTTTTCTTGCTCTTTGCAAGCTCTTTCAAAGCAATAAGCTTCTGTTGAAATTTCTTCTTTTCTTCTTCGATATTCTTTTCTTCTGCTTTCTTAGCTGCAGATTTTTTCCCTGTGCTTCTAGCCGGTTTCTTCTCTGTTGCCATATTGTTCCATCCTTTCTTTTATGTAACAAACTTCATCATCTACCGTATAAATGACTTCGTTTATACTCTAACCATCTTTTAGAGAAATATGCATTTTATCTCTGTTCTGAATTTTATTTTTTTCAATCATTAGCGACTGAAGTTTTGTTATATCTGTCAGATTTTTTAATTTTTTATCAATACTGTATTCTTTTATCTTAAACACCAGCTCATTGAGTGCTCTCTCTTTCTCATCGCTGTTCATATTGACCTTAAAGGTTGTCTGAAAAATATCTGCTATCTCTTTCTGCTCGTCTGCTTCCTCAAAATGATTTACTATCCTTGCCGGAATAACCTCACCCTTTTCAAACTGTTCATATAAAAGTTCTGCCGCCTTTTTATACGGTTCTTCCTCAAAATCTTCTCTGCCAACGATATCGCTTACTTTCCCAAAAAGCTCAGGGCTGTCTACAAGCCATGAAAGCAGTAATTTATATGAATATTCTATTCCTTTTTCCTTAGGTTTCCTGCCGTTTTTCTGATATCCATCACTCTGACTAAATGTTTTCTTTGTCCTGCTTGAAGCCATATTCGCATTTTTTATGACAAGCCCCCGCAAATCTTCTTTTTTTATTGAATATTTTGCTGATAATGTCTCGATATAATTGTCTCTCTGAACCTTATCTTCAAACACGAGAAGTTTTCTTGCCATCTCGTGGTCGAACTTTGTTTTTTGTTCAGGATCAGTTATATCATAGTTTTTTCTGAGAACCTCTATCTCAAACAAAAATGCGTTCTGTGCATCATTTATCCGCTTCTCAAACTCCTCATTTCCAAGAGCTTTTATAAACTCATCCGGGTCTTTATACGGGTCCATATGGATAACTCTGGCGTTTATTCCTGCATCCCTGAGCATCGGTATCGCTCTCAATGCTGCTTTGATACCTGCCGCATCGCTGTCATATGTAAGAAGCACCTCATCGGTATATCTTTTAAGTATGACTGCCTGCTCTGAAGTAAATGCTGTTCCCAGCGATGCCACCGCATTTGTAAAGCCTGCCTGATGCAGTGCTATAACATCCATATATCCCTCGCAGAGAATGATATTTTTTCTTTTTCCAAGTTTTGCGTAATTCAGACCAAATAAATTTTTACTTTTATTGAACAAAATAGTTTCCGGCGAGTTCAGATATTTTGGTTTTGCATCACCCATGACCCTGCCGCCAAAGCCGATGACTCTGTTGTTTATATCCATTATCGGAAACATTACCCTGTTCCAGAATTTGTCATAAGCACCATGCTCGTCTATCTTAAAAAGCCCTGTCTCACTTAGCTCTCTGTCAGAATAACCCTGATTTTTAAGATAGCCATAAAGCTCTCTGCCGCCCTGACCTGAATATCCAAGTCCAAAATGCATTATCGTCTCATCACTGAGTCCCCTGTTTTTAAAATAGTCATACCCCTGTTTTCCGCCCGGAGACTTTAACTTTGCATAATAATATGCTGCCGCTTTTGCATTTATCTGTACAAGTGTACTCCTGAGATTTTTCTGTCTTTTCTGTTCAGGTGTCAGTTCCGTCTTTGGAAGTTCTATACCTGCCTGTTCAGCCAGAAATTGCATCGCTTCGGGAAATGTATAATTTTCATATTCCATAACAAATGTGATGACACTTCCTGCCACTCCGCATCCAAAACATTTATACATCTGCCTTGCGGGATTTACACTGAACGACGGTGTTTTTTCACTGTGAAACGGGCACAGTCCGACATAACCGCTGCCCGAACGCTTCAGATTTACATATCTTCCTATAATCTGAACGATGTCACTTCCGGAACGAACTTTTTCAATCTGTTCCTCTGTGTAATACATATGCTCTCTGAAACCTCCTATCAACAAAATAACTAACATAAAACGCACACGCACAAATCTTGTGTCATGTTACCCTCTATGTTAGTTATTCGACATTAATTTTAAATTTCCTTTTTTAATCTGAATTTTTTAATTTAAAATTACAAAACCATCACGCAAGTTCTCCGATATAGTAAAATCCTTTGCTCTCGCAGAGTTTTACATCTACTATACTTCCTATAAGTGACTTGTCCCCCTTAAAATGAACAAGATAATTTTTGCTTGTTCTTCCGGTCACAAGTGTGGCATCATGGTCGTTTATCTCCTCGACAAGAACTTCCTCCACTTTTCCAACATCCTCTGCTGCTTTCTTTGCCGCTATCTCCTGAACCTTTGCGAGAAGTCTGTCAAATCTTTCCTTTACAACAGCTTCATCAACCTGTTCTTCCATTGCGGCAGCAGGTGTTCCCGTTCTCTTGCTGTAAATAAAAGTGAACGCACTGTCGTACTCTACTTTTTCAACTACATCCATAGTCTGTGCAAAATCTTCTTCTGTCTCTCCCGGAAAACCTACTATTATATCGGTAGAGAGTGCTATATCAGGAACGGCTTTTCTTATCTTTCTCACAAGTTCAAGATAACCCTCTTTTGTATAATGACGGTTCATTTTCTGTAAAAGCCTGCCACTTCCTGACTGTAACGGAAGATGCATCTGCTTACATACTTTCTTTGACTCACCGAGATACTCTATAAGTTCATCTGAAAGATCCTTTGGATGGGAAGTCATAAATCTAATCCTCTTAAGTCCCTCTATCTTTTCAACTCTCCTCAAAAGTTCTGTGAAAGAAATAGGATTTTCAAGATTTTTACCGTATGAATTTACATTCTGACCTAGAAGCATAACCTCTACAACGCCGTCTTTTACAAGACACTCTATCTCGGCGATTATATCCTCAGGCTCTCTGCTCCGCTCCCTGCCCCTCACATATGGCACTATACAATAGCTGCAGAAGTTGTTGCAGCCAAACATAATATTTACACCACTCTTAAAATGATATTTTCTCTCAACAGGAAGTTCTTCAACTATCTCTGTCGTGTCTTTCCACACATCTATTATCATTTTTTTTGACTCTGCCCTGTCAAGTACTTTCATCGAAAGAAGTTCTGCAAATTTGAATATATTGTGTGTTCCAAAGATAATGTCCACATTTCTGTAACTTTTCTTTATCTTCTCGACAACACTCTCCTCCTGCATCATGCAGCCACAGAGCATAGTTATCATTTCAGGATTTTTATTTTTAATCTTTTTTAACTGACCGAGTCTGCCATAAACCTTGAGGTTTGCATTTTCCCTTACGGTACAGGTATTAAATATTACAAGGTCTGCGTCCTCATCCTCAACGACCTTATATCCTATCATCATCAGGATACCGATTATCTTCTCTGAATCCCTCGCATTCATCTGGCACCCGAATGTATTTACACAGCAGGTAAGTTCCCTGCCTTTTTCTTCTTTTTTAAGTTCCATCCAATGTTGCAATTTCTTTATGAAATAATACTGTCTTTCCGGTTCTTCCTTCGGCGGCGGCAATGTAATGTCAATATCTTTTATTTCTTCTTTTATCGTATCATAATTCATCTGTCGTTTACCTCAGCTTTCATTTTTTATCATTGTTTTGTCGTTGTCAGGACAACTCTATTATCGTTCCATAATTTGCAGGAAGTTTAACTATAATATTTCCATTTTCTGCCTTCGCCTCAACTTCCTCATTTTTTGCCTTATTGCTTCCGTCAAGGATAATCTTTGCACCCATACACTCAGTGCGTGGATTTATCGTAATAACTGCTTCGTTATCGTCATTATTTAAAGCCACGATAACAGTCTTTTTATCAATACTTCTCGAATAAGCAAACTGTCTGTTCGTGAGCAGAAGTTCCTCATATTTACCGGCACTTAACACCTCGTAATCTTTCTTAAGTTTTCCAAGTTTCGCACACAGGGCTGTTATCTCATTATTTTCATATGCATCCTTAAAATCATCAAGTTCAAGGCATGGACGCAGATTCCAGTCAGAACCATTTTCTTTCTTTCCCTCAATAGCAAACTCCGAGCCATAATATACCGATGGAATACCGTAAAGAGTGTATAATAATATATAAATATTGTAAAGATGTTCTTTATTGTTTACTTTTGAATAAATCCTCTCCACGTCATGATTATCGACAAATGTATATAATCTCGTGTCACCACATATGCCTAAAAGCCTCTTTACAGAATGTGCTATTTCAAAATAATTATGGTCATTGTGTCCCGAATAAAGACCTTTATGCAGTTCATAATTTGTAACGCTGTCAAGCATATCGCCGTTTGCCCATCTGCTGTAATCACCGTGTATAACTTCTCCCATAAGCCAGAAATCTTCTTTTAATCCCGATGTGAAACCTCTTAATTCTCTCATAAAGTCAAAGTCGAGTACATCTGCCGCATCTAGTCTTATACCATCTATATCAAATTCATCAATCCAGAATTTTATCGCTTCAAAAAGGTATGACTTAACTTCAGGATTTCTCTGGTTTAACTTGACTAATAGATTATAGCCGCCCCAGTTTTCATAGGAAAGTCCGTCATTGTACTCATTGTTTCCGCCAAAATTCACATTGCAAAACCAGTCTTTATATGCTGAATTTTCACGGTTTTTGAGCAAATCCTGAAAAGCCGGAAATGTTCTTCCGACATGATTAAAAACTCCGTCCACTATAATGTGCATACCTTTTTCATGGCAATGTGCAACATACTTTTTGAAATCGTCATTTGTGCCCAGCCGGCAGTCTACCTGTTTATAGTCCCTTGTCTCATATCCATGTCCCTCTGACTCAAACAAAGGTCCGATATATATTGCCGTAAATCCAAGTTCTGCCGCATGGTCTGACCACTGTGTCAATTTGTCAAAATGCTGTTCCTTTTCTCCGTTGTTCTCTTTTTTACATCCGCAAAGTCCAAGCGGATATATATGATAAAAAACTGCTTTATCGTACCACTTCATATTCTGCCTCCTATTGTTTATTTTAATCTTTGTTATTTATTGTCAGTTACTATGTGACACTGCACCTGTAAATGTCTTTATCCCAAAAATCCCAAGAACTGCTATGACAAACAATACAAACATAACCGCTATATTTATGATATTATTGCCGCTGCCAAGCACTATCGGCAGGATATAACTCGTCCCGTTGAAAATTATATGTGTAAGCATTGAGCAGAGTATGCTCCCTGTTGCCTTTACGATAACCCCTAATACTATTCCAAGACAGAACGCATATAATCCCTGCACGAGATTCATATGGTAAAGACCAAACAATGCCGCCTGTAATATATTTGCCACCCAGTAGTCAAAACCGATATAAAATCTGTCAAATATTGCTCCCCTGAAAATCATTTCCTCAGATACCGGACCTATAAAGACTGCATAGGCAAGTGTCACTGCCATGTTTCCTGTCTCAAAATTTGACATAAGCTTTGTATAATTTTTAAATACTCCCGGCATAAGTGCGGTCAGACCGCTCAAAAGAAAAGTAAGTATTATGCAGCATCCTGCGGCTGTAAAAAATATCATCATTATATTTTTTACTGAAAATACTTTCCTGTAATCCATACTATCGGCTCGAAATCCTGATTTCTTATATAATATGGCACACCATATAAATGACAGTATCGCACTAACTGCCGATATTGTAAGCATCAGATTTGTACTCTTGGTTGTGTTTAATATTGTAATCTCTGCAAGTGCCCTTGCATATCCGATTCCCTGAGCAATCCCAAATACCGTATATCCAAGCACACATAACATATACGCAATAAGCTGCATAAGTATTATGCCGATAAATATAAACAATG
>ERZ839947.2740-NODE-2740-length-11971-cov-3.230446_pt1 | contig 11971 bp, 10 predicted proteins | sample MGYA00519908_ERZ839947 | MGnify/ENA primary metagenome ERZ839947 (study PRJEB31850, sample SAMEA3708857) | human gut metagenome | biome: human gut; feature: human-associated habitat; material: faeces | place: China | collected 2014 ... | reverse complement strand
AAAGGAGAAAGGAAAATGATGCAGATGTTATCCGTGGTCGATCCGCGGTTTATCCTTATGGTTCTCCTTGGTTCTGTGGCTGGTCTGTTTGTAGGAGCGATCCCGGGACTTTCCGTGTCCATGGCGACCGCGCTTCTCGTATCCATTACTTATACTTGGGAACATTCAGATGCCCTGGCGATGATCATGGGTGTCTATGTAGTCGGAGTCTTCTCCGGCGCGGTATCGGCGATTCTGATCAATATCCCCGGTGCGCCTTCATCGGTCGTAACGACACTGGACGGCTACCCGATGTCGAAAAAGGGTCAGTCCTACAAGGCACTCTTTACCGCAACGATCTACTCGTTTATCGGAAGCTTATTTGGCCTTCTGGCTCTGGGACTCTTAGCGGAGCCGGTATCGAGAGTTGCGATCAAATTTACAAAGATGGACTATTTCCTTCTGGCTCTCTTCGGACTTGCGACAGTCGGTTCCGTCAGCACGAAGAACTACGCGAAGGGTCTTATCAGCGTTATGATTGGTCTTGTGATCAGCATGATCGGACTGGATCCGCTGATGGGAACAAAGCGCCTGACCTTCGGGATCCAGAACCTCGCGGGCGGTGTCAGCACAGTCCCGGCGCTTGTCGGCTTCTTCGGCTTTGCAGAAGTGCTCTCTGTTGTATACAACATGAAGCAGGAGCAGAATGTCCTTGCGATGGAAAAGGCGAAGGTCAGCCTGAAAGAGATCTTAAAGAGCTGGAAGCTTTCCTTATATACATCCACGATCGGTCTTTTAGTCGGCGCTCTTCCGGGAGCAGGCGGACCGGTGGCATCCTTTATCGCGTACAATGAGGCGAAACGTCTCGTAAAGAAACCGGAGGTTCCCTTCGGTGAGGGCGCGGTGGAAGGAATCGTGGCCAGTGAGTCCTCCAACAACGCATGCATCGGCGGTGCGCTGATCCCGATGCTGACGTTGGCGGTTCCGGGTGACGCAGTTACCGCGATCATTCTTTCCGTATTCTATGTCCATGGCTTACAGCCGGGGCCGTTGTTTATCACACAGAACAAAGAATCCTTCTACTCGATCGTAGTAGCGGGGATCATCGCTTGCTTTGCGCTTTTGCTGTTGGGACTGATCGTTGCACCGAGGATCTGTAAGGTTATTACGATTCCGAAGAATATCATGATCCCGGTGGTAACAAGCCTCTGTGTGATCGGTTCCTTCGCATGCAACAACCGTCTGTTTGATGTGGGACTCATGTTCTTCTTTGGACTGATGGGATTCATGATGCGGCGGTTCGATTATCCGGTTGCCCCGCTGATCCTCGCGATGGTACTCGGAAAGATGATGGATTCCAACTTCCGTCAGGCAGTGTCTCTGGCATCGTCCTCCGACAACCCGTTTATGGCGATGGTCGGACATCCGATCACGATCGTTCTTTCAATCTGTACATTATTCGTCCTTCTTGGAAATATTCCGTGGACGAAGCCGTATATCGATAAGGTAAAAGGCATCTGTTCAAGAAAAACGGCGTAATTTCAGATCATATTTCTGAAAAACAGGCCGGATCACCAAATTTCGACCGGCGCAGGATTTCTCACCGGTGTGAAAGCTGGTAAGAAATGAAAAAAGTATAAAAAGAGCAGGAAAACAGGCAAAAAGTGCTTGCATTTCCTGCTCTTTTTTGCTAAGATTAATACCTGTGACATGTAAAAAATCCTTGCTCCTGATACTGAAAATCGGGGGCCGGAAGACCAGAAGGAGGTTTATGAAACTATGAACAAATACGAGTTAGCAGTTGTTCTTAGCGCAAAACTTGAAGATGACGAGAGAGCAGCCGCACTTGAGAAAGTGAAAGGCTATATTACACGTTTCGGCGGCAATATCGTTGATGTGGACGAATGGGGCAAGAAGAGACTTGCATACGAGATCCAGAAGAGCAAAGAGGGATTCTACTACTTCATCCACTTCGAGGGTGAGGCAAACTGCCCGAACGAGGTTGAGGCTCACATCCGTATTATGGAGCCGGTTGTTCGCTATCTTTGCGTAAGACAGGACGCTTAATAAAGAAAGAGTGAGAATATGAACAGAGTTATCCTTATGGGTAGATTAACCAGAGATCCGGAAGTACGCTATTCCCAGGGCGAGCGCTCCATGGCAATCGCAAGATATACGCTTGCAGTTGACAGAAGAGGCAGAAGAAGCCAGGACGGCGATCAGGGTCAGACGGCCGATTTTATCAACATCGTAGCTTTTGATCGTGCCGGTGAATTTGCGGAGAAATATTTCCGTCAGGGCATGCGTGTACTGGTTTCCGGAAGAATCCAGACCGGAAGCTATGTAAATAAGGATGGCCAGAAGGTCTATACAACAGATATTATTGTAGATGACCAGGAATTCGCTGACAGCAAGGGTCAGGGCGGCGATAACAGCGGCTTTGGCGGCGGCAACAGCTACGGCGGCGGAAACCGCGGCGGCTACCAGCAGGGGACAAGACCTGCTCCGTCCAGTGCCATCGGCGACGGATTTATGAATATCCCGGATGGAGTCGAGGACGAAGGACTTCCATTCAACTAAATACCAGTCTGAGACAATACAGTGCGTTACTCCTAATTCGCTGTGAGTAGACTGAGTTTGCACGTGACCGGACAGGTGTTGGACGGTTACAGACAACGAAACTAACAGGAGGTAATTTAAAATGGCATTCAATAAAGGTGACAAGTCCGATTCTTCCAGAGTAAGAAGAGGCGGCATGCATAGAAGAAAAAAAGTTTGCGTATTCTGCGGCGATAAGAACGGCGAGATCGATTACAAGGACGTAAACAAGTTAAAGAGATACGTATCCGAGAGAGGAAAAATCCTCCCGAGAAGAATCACAGGCAACTGCGCAAAGCACCAGAGAGCTTTAACAGTAGCTATCAAGAGAGCACGTCATATCGCTCTTATGCCGTACACATGTGAATAATTCCTTAGAATAAGGATTTTCACTGATAAAGTAAGGTTTTATCTAATTAATTTGAAGCATCATTCGAGGATTCCATATGAGAGATCATGTGGGATCCTTTTTTGGCGTAGCAGAGAATTTCCTGTTACACAAAAAGGCACTACATGTCGATGATGTGCACCCGCGCGAAGATCGCGCTGAACAGATGTAGTTATGACAGGTATTGACATTAAATCGAAATAAGAAAAAGAAATTTGTTTTTCCTGAAAGCTGGAAAAATATGAGAAGCTGCAATAAGGAACTGCATGAAAATTGCATCAAAAGATATTTAAGGATATTTATGTCTGAAAATTGACTTTTTTGCTGACACCCTTTATACTACGTAAAGGAAAAGTCAAAAAAAGAAACAGCAATGTGGAAGGGCAGTACACTATTTGAGAAGTCATTGAAAGGTCCAGAACATTATTCTGGACCCTTTTTTTAGCCTTCTGCGGAAGTTTTAAGGAGAAACAGTACACTGCTTATGCCATTCCCGCATTGCCCTGCGGTTCGTGAAAAGGTATCGAAAAGGAGAAGGAAGGGGGAGCTGAAAATTTCAACCGCCCGTTTTGACTTGTTCTGAATAAGAAAATAAAGCCCACCGATATCCGGTGGCGGAATGGAGCATTTCAAATGATTCATGATGGATTTATCTATCTGGCCACTTTAATGCTGTTAGCAGCAATTCTGGTCAATCTTCCCGTGTACCTGCGGGGAAAAGGCGCACAGACCTTTTTTAAATTTGCACCGCCGATCGTTCTGATCTATTTAGGCATGATGCTTTTATGTACTATGAAAGTATGGGATCTGCAGGATACGTCAGCCATTTACGTATCGATCAAAAATCCGTTACTCTACGCAATGCTGTTTTTAATGCTGCTGCGTTGTGATCTGAAAAAGATCATTAAATTAGGACCGAAAATGCTGATCGGTTTCTTCTCAGCGAGTATTTCAATCGGTGTTGGTTTTGTAGTAAGCTATGGAATTTTTCATAAATTACTGGGTCCAGAAAGCTGGAAAGCACTTGCAGCACTGTGCGGAAGCTGGTTAGGCGGCGGCAGTAATATGCTGGCGATTCAGGCGATTCTGGATGTAAGTGAAGAAAGCCTGGCATATTCTCTGGTAATGGATTCGGTTTGTGCAGTAATCTATGTTATGTTCCTTCTGTGGGTGATCAACTTCTCTAAGGAATTCAACGCCTGGACAAAGGCAGATGTACGTCTGATCGATGAAGTAGGAGCATCTCTGGAAAAAGAGGCAAGGGAGGACAAGAGACCTCTTACCTGGAAAAACATGCTTCTTTTAATCGGCGTATCCTTCTTTATATCCTCTCTGTCCAAGGATGCCGGTGTTATGGTTGCGTCTGTTCTGCCTGTTTTTGATAAGGCAACCTGGACAGTTCTTCTTGTAACAGCTGTAGGTCTGATCGTAGCAATGACTCCTTTTGGAAAGATTAAGGGAACGGAAGAAGTTTCCAATATCATGCTTTACATTGTCATCGCAATGATCGCTTCCAGAGCAGATATTTCTGCTATGGGAAATGCACCGGTATGGCTGGCTGCCGGATTCCTGATCCTGCTGATCCATATAGCGGTTATGGTAATCCTTGCAAAGCTGATCCGACTGGATATCTTTACCTGTGCGGTTGCTTCTCTGGCGAATGTCGGAGGAACTGCGACAGCGCCGGTACTTGCAGGTGCATACAGCAGCGCACTGGTTCCGATCGGTATCCTGATGGCCCTTCTCGGCAATATCATTGGAACACCGGGCGGCGCATTTGTAGGATACTTAATGAGCCTGATCGGGTAGAGAACAACAATTGAAACGGGTAGTACAAGAGCTCCGCACGGGAAACTGTGCGGAGTTTGTTTTTAAAATTCCATCACAAGCCCCGCATGCAGCTTGTGAACGGATTCTCCTAAGGTCTCTTTCAGGAGATCAAAGGCATGATCTCCGGTGCAGTGGCCGGTGTAGACCGAAGAGATGCCGGTGGAGCGGATCCCTTCGGCGAGGGCAAGGATCTCTGCGTCGGTCTTATTGTAGAGGTGGAAGCCGCCGATCAGGGCTTTTACTTTTTTATCCGGGAAAGTCGCGGTGACCTCACGGATAATGGTATCGGCGCCGCCGTGGGAACAGCTGTTGAAGATCACAAGACCGTCCGGTGTGTCGAAGACAAGACTTTGCTCATGGGAGAAGGAATCCGGTCTCCAGCGCCGTTTTTCCTTCAGGTACATGTGCTCCCGGATTCCTTTTTTCTCCAGTCCCGGAGTCTTATGTGGAATCAGATAAACCCCGTCACATGGGGAAAAGTCCCCGGAGACGAGCTTGATCCGGTCCGGATACTTTTTTAACATGCCCTTTGGAATACCGATGTATTTCTTATAGTTCCAGACACCTTTGCAGCAGTTTTCTCCGGTGGTTTCCCTAAAATAGAACGGTGCGGACGAATTTACCCTGAAAAATTCCGGAATTCCGTCTGCATGGTCATAGTGCGCGTGGGAGAGAACTCCGAAATCCACGTCTTTCATGTTCAGTCCAAGCACATCAGCATTCGTCAGAAAAAGTCCGGATGCCCCGGCATCGAGAAGGATATGTTTCCCATGATATTCAATAAAAATTGATAATCCCCATTCACAGCCGAGATTTTCGGCGGGGATGTTGTCGCTGAGTACGGTTGCTTTCATAAATGAAAATCCTTTCGTAAAGTATTGATTGATAGTTGCCTTATAACTTTATTTTCTTCATTAAACACAAATGCGAACTTCCTGCAGGAAAGAGGTTTTGTATAACTTCGCGGCTTTACAAATTTCTTTTGCAATCTCTTTCTTATCGATCTTTTTCCTCATTAGATTTTTCCTATCAACGGTATTTGGGTAACAGAAACGCCGGACAACCAAAGTTATCCGACGCATTTTTTATGATTGCGAGTTTTATGCTGGCTGTCAGCCTCGATGCCTTGCCGAGTATCATAAAGTGCTGGTAATTACCCTCCCCAGCCGGAGTACAGCTTTCATGTGTCGCCACACGGAAACCTTTCTGGCTCATTTATATTATACTTAAATCCCGTCCTCTTATCAACTGATTTTGAAAATATCCAAGATTTTAACGGAAATAGCATGGAAAAGTGTTACAGGAAAATCGCAGAAAGACCTCTTGAATATTTAAAGAAGAGATGTTATATTATAGATAAGAGAAGTGCCACCGATAGACGGCTTGGCCCTCGAAAATATGGATTAAAAAATAACCGCTAGTTTTGCGAGGACTGGGCGGTTATTTTTTTGCGTTTTTTTCGATGTCTCTGCCAAGTGAATATCCTGCCTTGAAGCAAGTTGCTCCGAAGCTCAGGATTGCAAGTACAATACCTAAGATTTCCATATGGCATCACCCTCCTCTCACTATGTATCAGAGGGTCACACATGCCCTCTGCGAAGAGGGCCAAACCGCCTACCGTTATGGTGGCACCTATATTATTCTATCACAATTTCTTTGATCTATAAAGTCTATTTTACGCTACTGGTGGTTTTAGAAGCCGTGCCACTGCTATACACGTCAGGAATTTCATAGACCGTAGTGCAATGTCCGCCCCAAGCGGATCATGGACAAATGCCTGTATCTATGGTATACTATCCCCAAAGTCGGTTCTGATACATGGAGAAATTCTGCCTGAATTTCTCCATGCATAAAAAGGCACTAACGTGCCAAATGCACACTCGCGCAAGAAGAGTCTATCGCAAGCGACTGCGCTCGGCGCGAGAATGTGTCAAGGCACATTCTTTTTATGGTCTTGCTATGCCCATTTTACCGGGCGGCGGATAGGAGATAAGAATGAAAGATGATAAAAAGGTCAGCCATATTCTGCAGCTTTACCTTCAGTGGCCGGTATTTTTAACGGCACTGGTAATCCTTGCGGGAGCTGCGGTCAACCTGATCTCACGCAAGGCGGGATTCGTGATGCTTGCATTTACGGTGATCTACGCGGCGTGTGCCGGAACCCTGTATATGTACGGAAAGAAGCGGGCTCTCGGCAGTCTGGTGTCCTTTGCGTCGGCGTACAGCTGGAGTCAGAAACAGCTTCTGGCGTCCCTGGAGCTGCCCTACGCGGTCGCGGATACGGATGGTAAGATCCTTTGGATGAACCGCGCCTTTGAGGCGGTGACCAAAGAAGAGAAGAGCGCAGGGAAAAGCCTGACAATGCTCTTCAAGGAGATCACAGTGGAATCCCTCGAGAAGATGGAAAATGCGATGGAAGTCCATGTGATCTATGGGGAATCGAAATACCGCGTGAGTATGAAACGCGTGACGATCCGCCCGGATGAACTTGCCTCCGGAATCCCGGAGAAGCAGACGGAGCAGCAGATCCTTGCGGTATATCTCTATGATGAGACAGAGCTCTACAACTACAAGCAGGCGATCACAGACCAGAAGATGGTCGCGGGCCTGATCTATCTGGACAACTATGATGAGGCGTTGGAGAGCGTCGAGGAAGTCCGCAGATCGCTCTTAACGGCCCTGATCGATCGAAAGATCAACAAGTACATTTCTGCGGTCAACGGTATCGTAAAGAAGCTGGAGAAGGACAAATATTTCTTTGCGATCAAGCAGTGCTATATGCCGCGTCTGGAAAAAGAGCGGTTTGGACTGCTTGAGGAGGTAAAGACCGTCAATATCGGAAACGAGATGGCGGTGACCTTAAGTATCGGTATCGGAATGAACGGCGATACCTACAGCCAGAACTATGATTATGCCCGTACAGCGATCGATATGGCCCTCGGCCGCGGCGGTGATCAGGCGGTAGTAAAATGCGGCCAGAAGATCCAGTATTACGGCGGAAAGGCCCAGCAGTTAGAGAAAACGACCCGTGTCAAGGCCCGCGTCAAAGCCCATGCCCTCAGGGAGCTTCTTGAGACAAAGGACTGCCTTCTGATCATGGGACATAAGATCGGAGATATCGACTGCTTCGGCGCGGCGATCGGAATGTACCGGATCGCGTCTGCCCTGAACAAAAAAGCACATATCGTGATCAATGAAGTGACCTCCTCGGTGCGTCCGATGATGGAACGCTTTGAGACCGGCGATTATCCGAAGGACCTGTTCCTCACGGGAAGTGAGGCCGCGGATATCGTGGATAACAATACGGCGCTTGTCGTTGTTGACGTCAACCGCCCGAGTATCACAGAAGAACCGGACCTTTTAAAACTCGTGAAGACGATCGTTGTCATCGATCACCACCGTCAGTCCAGCGAGATCATCACAAACGCGACTCTGTCCTATGTAGAGCCTTACGCGTCATCCGCCTGTGAGCTGGTTGCGGAGATTTTACAGTATGTTGCTGACAGTATCCGGATCAAATCCCCGGAGGCGGACGCTATGTACGCGGGAATCGTGATCGATACGAACAACTTTACAAATCAGGCGGGCGTCCGCACCTTTGAGGCGGCGGCGTTCCTTAGAAGAAACGGAGCGGACGTGACGAGAGTACGGAAGCTGTTCCGTGACAGTATGGAGGACTACAAGGCGAGAGCCGAGGCAGTCCGTCAGGCAGAGGTCTATAAGAAATGCTTTGCCATCAGCGTGTGCCCGGCAGAGGGCGTGGAGAGCCCGACAGTAGTAGGCGCACAGGCTGCAAACGAGCTTCTTGACATTGTGGGAATGAAGGCATCTGTCGTTCTTACCCCATATGAAGGCAAGATCTATATCAGCGCGAGATCGATCGACGAGGTCAATGTCCAGGTCATGATGGAAAAGCTGGGCGGAGGCGGACACAGAACGATCGCAGGCGCACAGCTCCCGGGCGCTACCGTTGAGGAGGCCAAGGAGAAGGTGAAAGGCGTCATTGATATGATGCTGGAGAAAGGAGAAATTTAAGATGGAAGTTGTATTATTAGAGGATGTGAAGGCACTTGGAAAAAAGGGCCAGGTCGTAAAGGTAAATGACGGATATGCGAGAAACTTTATCCTTCCGAAAAAGCTTGGTGTTGAGGCGACATCCAAGAACTTAAACGATTTAAAGCTCCAGAAAGCAAACGCGGAGAAGGTTGCGGCAGAGCAGCTTGCGGAGGCTAAGAAGCTTGCGGAGGAGATCGATAAGATGTCCGTAACCGTTTCGATCAAAGCCGGCGAGGGCGGACGCGCGTTCGGTTCCGTCTCCACAAAGGAGATCGCGAAGGCGGCGAAGGATCAGTTAAAGCTTGATATCGATAAGAAAAAGATGGTTCTGCCGGAGCCGATCAAGAGCATCGGAAGCTTTGAGGTTCCGATCAAGCTCCACAAGGAAGTAACAGCAAGACTCAGCGTGAAGGTCGTTGAGGCGTAAAGACTGAATGCCTGCCGCGTGCGCAATACGCGGACAGCAGCAGTTTAAATTCAGGGCAGGAAACCAGGTAGAGGTTCCAGCCTGCAAAGTAAGAAAGAAAACGGCTTCTGCAGAAATATATGCAGAAGCCGTGCGAAGTTATAGACACAGACGTACAGAGAGGAAATCGGACAGATGGAAGAAGCGTTAGTAAAAAGGGTTTTGCCGCACAGCGTTGAGGCGGAGCAGTCGGTGATCGGTTCCATGCTGATGGACAGGGATGCGATCATCGCGGCATCGGAGATCGTGGTCGCGGACGACTTTTATCAGCGTCAGTACGGGATCATGTTTGATACGATGGTGGAGCTGTTCAATGAGGGAAAACCGGTGGATCTGGTCACGCTTCAGGACAGACTGAAGGAAAAGGATGTCCCGCCGGAGGTGTGCAGTCTGGATTTTGTCCGCGACATCCTGGCAACGGTTCCGACTTCCGCGAATGTGCGCTCCTATGCCACGATCGTCCATGAAAAGGCGGTTCTCCGCCGCCTGATCAAGATCAACGAGGAGATCGCCAACAACTGTTATTCCGGAAAGGACAGCCTTGAAGTGATCCTGGCTGACACGGAAAAGCAGATCTTCAACCTGTTGGAAAGCCGCGCTTCCGGCGATTTCGTGCCGATTCGTCAGGTCGCGCTGAACGTCCTTGATAAGATCGAGCAGGCGACCCGCTCAAAATCCACGGTAACGGGTCTTCCTACCGGATTTATCGATCTCGATTACCGGATGTCCGGCCTCCAGCCTTCGGATCTGATCCTGATCGCTGCCCGCCCGTCTATGGGAAAGACGGCGTTCGTACTGAATATTACGGACTATATCGCGGTCCGGAGACAGAAGACCTGCCTGATCTTCAGTCTGGAGATGTCGAAGGAGCAGCTGGTAAACCGTATGCTGTCCATGGAGTCCAACGTGGATTCCCAGAAGCTCCGTACCGGTACCCTGACGGATGCGGACTGGGACGCTGTCGTGGAAGGAATCGGTACGATCGGAAGCTCCAAGCTTGTAATTGATGATACGCCGGGTATTTCCATCATGGAACTTCGTTCCAAATGCCGGAAGGTTAAGCTGGAACATGGTCTCGACCTCGTTATGATCGACTACCTGCAGTTAATGTCGGGCAGCGGAAAGAACGGAGACAACCGTCAGCAGGAGATCTCTGAGATCTCAAGATCTTTAAAGGCCATCGCGAGGGAGTTGAGCGTCCCGGTGATCGCCCTGTCCCAGCTTTCCCGTGCCTGCGAATCCAGGACGGACCACAGGCCCATGCTTTCGGATCTTCGAGAATCAGGAGCTATTGAGCAGGATGCGGATGTGGTAATGTTTTTATACCGCGATGATTATTACAACAAAGATACGGAGCATCCCAACGAGGCTGAAGTTATTATTGCAAAGCAGCGTAACGGCCCTATTGGAACGGTGAATTTGATCTGGAAGCCGGAGTACACGAAGTTCGTCAATGCAGCACGGCCTCAGGGCGGGAATTCAGAGGGTTAAAATTTCAGTCATAATAGCAGTTCTCAACGCATACATTAAAAGTAAGGTCAAACCGGACCGCGCAGGGCACGGCGGAGGATCGTTACATTAAGCAGTGTGAAGGAGAGAACAGTTATGGATGAAGTACATTATCTTATATCAGACGCGTCCAGAAAGGTGGATGTGGAAGCCCATGTATTAAGGTACTGGGAGGAAGAACTGGAGCTGGATATTCCCAGAAATGAGATGGGACACAGATATTATACAGATTTTCATATCCGTATGTTTAGGCAGGTAAAGAGCTTAAAGGAAAAGGGGTATCAGCTGAAAGCCATTAAGCATGCCCTAAACCAGGTTCTGCATCAGGATGGGGAAAATGGAGCGCAGCTTACGGACGAACTGCTGGAAAAGGATATGGATGCCGCTTTAAGAGGGTTTAAGGAGGAGGAACGTCTGGCGCCATTAAGGCCGGTTCAGGCAGAAACAATCCCGGCTGTTTCTATGGAGGAACGAATGGCCCAGTTCCAGCAGATTATGAACCTGATCATCGGACGGGCTCTGGAGGTTAATAATGAGAAGCTCAGTCAGGATATCAGCAGTCTTGTAAACGAAAAGCTATCCGGGGAAATGGAGCTTTTGCTTCAGTCCTCAGACCGGAAAGAAGAGGAGCGATTCCGCCAGCTGGACGAGGTGATCCGCTCCTTCCAGAAGAGCGGACAGGCTGAGGCGGCAGCTGCCAGAGTGCCGTTTTTTAAGCGGAAGCCATTTAAAAGAAGTGGAAAAAGCAGGAACGCATCAGGCCATCCTCAGCGGTCCGGGGGGCTGATCCCGTAAAAAAATCTCGCCATTTATATCGGAATATGATAATATGATACTGAAAGTGAACGAGACAGCACACCGGGATTTTACATCCGGTATCATATTGTTAAATCCGGCCATATTTCAGGCTGAGTCATACAAAGGAAGGATCAAGAGCAATTTCATGAACCAAAGATTTAGATACAGAAAATACCTTACATATGCCCTGGCCTCAGGGATACTGGCAGCCTCTCTCACACTGGGAGGTTGTGCAGACCAGACAGCAGGGGGGATGGCGGCAACTCCGGCTCAGGCCCAGGCACGGGCGGCAGCCCCTGAGGAGGAAACAGAAGCTATCGCACCTTTAAACTTAAGCGGCCAGATCC
>ERZ839947.2739-NODE-2739-length-11972-cov-2.412604_pt1 | contig 11972 bp, 6 predicted proteins | sample MGYA00519908_ERZ839947 | MGnify/ENA primary metagenome ERZ839947 (study PRJEB31850, sample SAMEA3708857) | human gut metagenome | biome: human gut; feature: human-associated habitat; material: faeces | place: China | collected 2014 ... | reverse complement strand
CAAGAGCGCCAGGCGGATCTCGCGCATGGCGGCGTTGATGTCGTCCTCGGTGACCTCAATCTTGAGCTCACGGGCGAGGGCGTCGAGCGCCAGGGACTCACGGGCAACGTCGTTGGCCTGCTTGTGCAGGTCGCCGATGAACTGCTCCATGGTCAGGCCGGAAGCGGGCAGCCAGGTGTCCAGCGTCATGCCGCGGGCAGCGAGGTTGGACAGGAAGTTCTGGCCAAGCTCCTCAAAGACGGACTGCTCGTAGTCGGCATCCATCTCGTCGAGCTGCAGGCGCTCGGCGAGAGCGGAGACGCAACGGTTCTCCTTCTCGGCCGGGAGGCGGGAAGCCTTGTCCTGCTCGATCTCGATCTTGATGGCGTCGCGCATAGCGTCGATGCTGTCAAAGCCAAAGTCGGACTTGACGAGCTCGTCGGTGAGCTCGGGGGTGTTGCGGACCTTGATGCCCTTGACGGTGACCTCGACGGTGTGGGTCTCGGCCTCCTCGCCCTCCTCGGCCTCGTCGGTCCAGGTGACGGACTTGACGTCGTCAACGTTGGCGCCGATCAGAGCCTCGTTGAACTCGGCGGGGTTGCTGTCGCTACCGGCGATGAGCATACGGCCCTCGGCGGCAAAGTTGTCGGCGTTCTCGACGGCCTTGAGGTCGACGGTAACGTAGTCCTCGGCCTCGACGGCGCGACCCTCGACGTCCTCGAAGGTGGCACGGTAGTTGAGAAGCATCTCGACCTGGTTGTTGATCTCGGACTCGGTGACCTCCGCAGGGGGCATCTCGATCTCGACAGCGTCGAAGGAGGAGAGCTCAGCGGCGGGACGCAGGGAGAACTCGACGGTGTAGGTGTAGTCCTCGTGATCCTTGGCGAGGTCGAGCTCCTTGTAGTCACCGCTCTTGGTGGGGACGATGTCCAGCTCGTTGAGGACGGCGGGCTCGTTGGCGGCGATCAGGTCGTTGGTGGCCTGAGCGAGGGTAGCCTCGGCGCCAAGAGCAGAGTCGATGACCGGACGGGGAGCCTTGCCAGCGCGGAAGCCCGGGAAGCGGTACTTCTTGGCGGTGTCCTTGTAGGCCTTCTTGATCGCGGCGTCGACGTCGGCGGCCGGGATGGTGACCGTAGCGGTGAGCTTGGCGTCCTTGACGTCAGAAGCGGTGATGTTCAACACGTTCCTCCTCATACTGCCCAGCTTATCTGAGGTGCTGGTACCTTTATGCAACAAAGTGTCGCGACGGCCAGGGCCGACGCAGGTGCGATGGTGCGGGCGAAAGGACTCGAACCTTCACGGGAATCCCACCAGAACCTAAATCTGGCGCGTCTACCAATTCCGCCACGCCCGCATGAGCGCACAGACTAGGAATGATAGCAGATACGAACGACAAGCGCACGCACACGTTTTACAGGCTCACGACCTCACCACGAGTGCGAAAGGCGGGGCGAGTTGCCCTGCCCCGCCCATTACGACTTGTTCGCTGACCCGCTACTCCCCCAGCAGGGCCTTCTCGGGCGTGATCGGCAGCGAGCGAACCTGGTGGCCGGTGGCGTGTGCCACGGCCGAGGCCACAGCGGCGAGCGGCGTGTTGATGACGACCTCTCCGATCGACTTGGCGCCAAACGGGCCCGTCGGCTCGTAGCTCGGCTCAAAGGCCACGCGAATGCTGCCGATATCCAGGCGCGTGGGCAGCTTGTAGCTCATAAAGTTGCCGGTGCGCAGGCGGCCGCGCTCGTCGTGCTCAACAATCTCGTAGAGCGCGTGACCGATACCTTGGGCAATGCCGCCCTCGGCCTGGACGCGCGCGAGCGCCTCGTTGATCACGGTGCCGCAGTCAACGGCAGCGGCGTAATCCACCACGGTCACCTTGCCGGTGGCCTTGTCGACCTCGACCTCGGCAATACCGGCCATAAACGGCGGAGGCGAAACGGGCAGGCAGGCAGAGGCATGCGAGGTGAGCGCGTCGCCGCCCGCGATGCTCTTGACGCACAAGTTGGCAAAGTCGCGCAACGTGAGATAGCGATTCTGCTCGCGCGCCGCGCGCTCGTCGGACAGGCGTACGTACTGGCCATCGAAGACCACGTCGGCGGCGTCCACATCCCACATCTGAGCGGCCTTGGCGCAAATCTTCTCACGCAGCTCGGTCGCGGCGTTCTTGGCGGCAAGGCCCGTCACGTAGGTACCGGAGCTCGCGTACGAGCCGGCGTCGAACGGCGACACGTCGGTGTCCACGCCGCGCACCACGATCAGCGAGCTCTCCACGCCCAGCTCCTCGGCGGCAATCTGCGCCAGGATCGTGTCGACGCCCATGCCGTTATCGGTGGCGCCGGTGCCGATGGTAATGAAGCCGTCCTCTTCCAGGCGCATGTCGATGCCGGCGATGTCCACGTTGGAAATGCCCGAGCCCTGCATGGTGAGCGCACAGCCCAGGGCGCGCACGCGGTCGCCCAGGTCCACGGCCAGCGGCTTGTCGCGCCAACCGATCATGTCCATCGCACGCAGCAGGCAGCGGTCGAGCGCGCAGGCGTTGAGCTTCTCGTTGTAGTACTGCGGCATGATCTCGCCCTCGCGCACGATGTTCTTAAGGCGCAGGTCGGCAGGGTCCATGTGCAGCATGTCGGCGAGCTCGTTGACGGCGCTCTCCACGGCAAACTGGCCCTGGGTGGCACCGTAGCCGCGATACGCGCCGCCGCGGTTGGTGTTGGTGTAGACGGCGTCCCAGCTAAAGCGGCTCGCCTTCACGTGGTTGTAGATGGGCAGGCTCTTGTGGCCCGAGAGGCCGATCGTCGTGGTAGCGTGCTCGCCGTACGCGCCGGCGTTGGACAGCGTGTGCAGATCGATGGCCGTGATGGTACCGTCGTTCATGGCGCCCAGCTTAACGGTCATCTGCATCTGATGGCGCGAGTTGCCCGCGGTGATGGTCTCCTCACGGGTGTAGCAGCAATAGCTCGGACGGCCGGTCTGCTGGGTGACGAACGCAACGAAGATCTCGCAGCAGCCCGTCTGCTTGGAGCCAAAGCCACCGCCGATGCGCGGCTTAATGACCTGCACCTGCGACTGCGGAATATCGAGCGACTGCGCGACCATGCGGCGAACGTGGAAGGGCACCTGCGTGGAGGTAGTCACCGAAATGCGCCCAAACGCATCGGTCGTCGCGAAGGCGCGGAAGGTTTCCATGGGCGCGGTCTGCGTGGCCTGGCTGGTGTAGGTGCGGGTGAAGACGATGTCGCTCTGGGCGAAGGCCTCGTCAAGGTCGCCAAAGTCGCTGGTACCGCTGCACACCAGGTTGCGCGGAACGTCGCCGCCCTGCGGGAACATAAAGGTCACGTCGCCCTCGGGGTGGACCACGATGTCGTTATCGAGTGCCTGGGTAAAGTCGAGTAGCGGCTCGAGCACCTCGTAGTCGACCTTGATGAGCTTGAGCGCCTTGTCGGCAGCCTCCTCAGTCTCGGCGGCGACGATCGCCACCTCCTCGTTTTGGTAGCGCACAAGGTTCTCGAGAATCAGGCGGTCGTAGGGCGAAGGCTGTGGATAGCTCTGACCGGCGATGGTAAAGCGGCGCTTGGGCACGTCCTCGTAGGTGTAGACGCCCACCACGCCGGGGACCTTCAGGGCGCGCGACGTATCGATGGAGCGGATCTTGGCACGGGCATAGGGGCTGCGCTTGAGTTTGACGATGAGCGCGCCGGCGGGCACCAGGTCGCCCGTGTGGACGGGACGTCCCTCGAGCAGGGCCTTCGAGTCCTTCTTGGGCTGCTTGTGGGTAATCTGCTTGTAGGAGACACCGTCAGAGCTCGTGTCGTTGACGGGCAGCTCGGGCATCTCGAAGCCCACCTGTACGCCAGACTCGTTGAGGAAGCGAACGATGGCGCGCAGCTGGCTCTCGTAGCCGCTGCAACGGCAGAGGTTGCCGGCGAGCTGGCGCGACAGCTCCTCGCGCGTGGCGACGAGGCTCGGGTCCTCCTTGGCGGCGCGGGCAAGCGCCAGCACGTTCATGATAAGGCCGGGCGCGCAAAAACCGCACTGCTCGGCGCCTTCGGCAGCCATCGCGCGGGCAAGCGCCTCGGACTCAGCCTTGAGACCCTCGAGCGTGGTGATGGTATGGCCCTCAACGCGCGCGGCGGGAACCGAGCAGCTCAGCACCGGGTCGCCGTCGAGCCACACCGTGCACAGGCCGCAGTTGGTGGTCTCGCAGGCGCAGCGCACCGACGCACAGCCCTGCTCGCGCAGCAGCGCAAAGAGCATAGTGTCGGGGGCAATCTGAACCTTGATCTTGCGGCCGTTGAGCGTAAAGGAAAGATCGATGAGTTTGGCAGCCATTAGCGCACCTCGCTAGAATCGACGCCGGGCACGCGGCGGCAGGAATACTCGTCCGTGGCAAACTTAGGGACCTGCACGGTCTCGAGCTCGCGGGCAAGCGCGGCCGAAAGCTCGATGCCGGCGGCGCGGCGCACGGCCTGGACGGCGAGCGGGGCCGAGATGCGACGGCGGTAGTCGGCCGAGCCCCACAGGTTGGTTCCGTAGCTCAGGGCACGCACGGATGCAGCAAGGGCGCGAAGCTCGTCCTCGGAAGGATGCTCGTTCACCAGGCCGCACGCCTCGCCCTGCAGCAGGGTCGCGCGCAGCGGGCGGGCGCCCACGGTGACGTGCCAGGTGTTGTCCCACCAGGCGGCGGTGACGTTCAGCGAGGGGAAGTCGGTCGCAGCCTTGCGCACGGCCTCGTAGCTCGCGCGGTAGTCGTGCTTGACGACTACGACGCGCTCGATCACGTCACGCACGTAGCCCATGTCCACGAACTCCGCGAGCGGCACGCGGCCGGCGCCCGTCAGCTCAACATAGGAATCGAGCGCGAGGAAGGCAGAGAGAACGTCCGAGAAGCGACCGTAGATGCTGCCGCCCACCGTGGCGGTATTGCGCAGCTGCACGCCCACGATATCGTGGACGGCAAACTCAAAGACATTGTTGACAAGCGCGTTGAGCCCGGCATGACGCTCGAGCTGGCGCAGGGTGCACATGGCACCGATGCGAAACTCGGTCTCGGTCTCCTCGATCTGATCGAGTCCGCAGGCCGAAAGGTCAATCGCCGTCGCCACGCGACGCGAACCCAGGCGCATCCAGATGCCGCCGCCCACAATCTTGTTGTTGCGGTTCTTCTGTAAGAGCTCATAGGCTTCGGCCGCGTTTCCAACACGGACGTAGGTACCGAACTTGAGCACGTTCTCCCCCATCTCTTCACTTGTCCAGTGTCCTCTAGTGTACCAAACGAGGGCGCACGGCCCTCACCACCATAGAAAAAGGCTCCCGGCACAAATGCTGGGAGCCTCATCAGTTGCTATGTCGAGCTGGATTTAGCAGACGCCCTGGGCGAGCATGGCGTCGGCGACCTTCAGGAAGCCGGCGATGTTGGCGCCCATGACGAAGTTGCCCTCCTGGCCATACTCCTTGGCGGTGTCGTCCACGTTGTGGAACATGCCGCGCATGAGCTGCTCGAGCTTGCCGTCGACCTCCTCGAAGGTCCAGGACAGGTGCTCGGCGTTCTGGCTCATTTCCAGGCCGGACACGAGCACGCCACCGGCGTTGGCAGCCTTACCGGGCATAAAGGCGACGCCGTTCTCCTGGAAGTAAGTCGTGGCCTCGATGGTCGTGGGCATGTTTGCGCCCTCGCCGACCACCTTGCAGCCGTTGGCGACGAGCGCCTGGGCGTCCTCGAGCAGCAGCGTGTTCTCGCGAGCGCAGGGCAGCGCGATGTCGCAGGGCAGCTCCCACACGCCGCGGCCGTCGCCCTCGTGCCACACGGCGTTGGGCTTCTCGTCAACGTACATGGCGAGCGTGACGCCCTTGTCGTGGCCGGAGCGCTTCTGGTTGTAGACGTGCTCGAGCACGGAGTAGTCGATACCGTCGGGATCCTCGACCCAGCCGTGGGTATCGGAGCAGGCAAGAACCTTGCCGCCGAGCTGGGAGACCTTCTGGACGGCATAGATAGCAACGTTGCCGGAACCGTGAACGACGACGTTCTTGCCCTCGAAGGAGTCGCCGCGGCTCTTGAGGTACTCGTCCACAAAGTAGACCAGGCCGTAGCCGGTGGCCTCGGTACGGGCGAGCGAGCCGCCAAAGGAGAGGCCCTTGCCGGTGAGGACGCCGGTCCACTCGTTGGTCAGGCGCTTGTACTGACCGAACATGTAGGCAACCTCACGGCCGCCAACGCCCAGGTCGCCAGCGGGAACATCGGTGTTGGGGCCGATGTGGCGATAGAGCTCGGTCATGAAGGACTGGCAGAAGTGCATGATCTCGTTGTTGGACTTGCCCTTGGGGTCAAAGTCGGAGCCGCCCTTGCCGCCGCCCATGGGAAGGGTGGTCAGGCTGTTCTTGAGGATCTGCTCCAGGCCCAGGAACTTGAGCATGCCCAGGGTGACCGTCGGGTTAAAGCGCAGGCCGCCCTTGTAGGGTCCAATGGCAGAGTTGAACTCGACACGATAGCCGCGGTTGACCTGAACCTTGCCCTGGTCATCGACCCAGGGGACACGGAACATAACGATGCGCTCGGGCTCGACGAGGCGCTCAAGCAGGGCGGCCTCCTCGTACTCGGGATGGGCGTCGAGCGCCGGCTGGATGGTGCCGAGGATCTCGGTCGCGGCCTGGATGAACTCAGGCTGCTCGGGATAGCGGGCCTTGAGCTCGTCGAGAACTTTCTGCGTGTAGCTCATGCTTCCTCCAATTGATGGAAAAGAAAGGTGTCGTTCGCGGCGCCTCATACGCCGCGAGCTTTATCGAGTATGGATAATATCGCACTGTTGCAGCAAAGTTTCGCATAAGCCGACGAGCAGATGTTTCGTTTTGATTACGATGCAGGTAGAAGCGTTTTTGAGCACCCGACGTACAAATCGCGTGTTTCGAAGCTGTTTCGTCCACATGGTCCATACCACCACAAAGAGGACAGGCACCTTTGTGGTGGTTGGCAGGATGCGTTGGCGGGAACGTATGTGAATCGAACACATCCAAGACGTTTTGCACGCCTCACAACGGTTTTGAGGACCGCGGGGCCCACCGGAGCCCATCCGTTCCCAAACGTGGCGGTATTTTACCAAACGCGCAGTGTCGCGCCACGAAAACGGCCCATCTACTACGTTTAACCAGCAAGGGTTAGCCATACCCACTTTTTCGTAACATCGGCAAGTCATCTACCTGCGGTTTTGTTTTTGCGGTTTTTGAAATGGTCGAGGGTAGTCACTTAAACGTAGTAGATAGGCCGGTTTTGTGGCGAGCGGCGATTCGGAGCCCTAGCGCAGGGATCTGAGACCGCCGGCCTCCTTGTTGAGCGTCGTAAAACGCACCGCATCCAGGTGCTCCAAGATGCTAATGGCTCGTTTGCGCGACACGCCTAAGGCCTCGCGCAGCACACTCGTCGTGGCAACGCCGCCAGCAGCCTCGATAGCCGCGGCGACGACCTCACGTGCATGGGCCTCGGCGGCGGCAGACAAGGCAACGTCGCGTTCGATCTTAACGATCGCGCGGTTGAGCGAAAGCTCGCGCAGGGCACGCGTCATGGTGTCGCGATCGAGCTGCAGACGCTCACCCACCTCGGGCAGCGTCGCCGCACCGAGACCCGCCTCGTCGAGGGCGGCCACGATGCGCTGGCTCGCCTCGCGCACCACACGTATCGCCGCAGCGGCAGAGTGCGGGTCGAACACCTCGGCACCGTCGACGGTGCACACGCCGCGCGCACAGCCCTCGAGAACGAGCGCGGACGCGACGTCTTCGCCCGCTGTCGGCCAGGCGGCATGCGCGACCTCGCCCGGCGTGAAACCCGTCTGCTTGGGCGCGGCCCCGTGCATGGCGGCCAGCGTGACGGAGAGCGTGGCGAGGGCGGCATCGAGCACAGCGGGGGCGGCATAGAGCTCCTCGGTCGAGCGCTCGGCACGAAGCGCCACGGCGTGACCCGAGGAAACCGCCCCGTGCAGGAGCGCAGCCGCCTCGGCACCCGAAAGATCGAGAGCACGGGCTGCGGCCGCGGCAGGCACGGGCAGGCGCTGCAGCCCCAACCATGCGGCAACGGCGGCGGCGCGGTCGTCGGCATCCAGGGCCCCGAGCAGCGCACACTCGCCCGCGGAGAGGACGCGCGAGCGGCGACACCGCGAAAGAAGAACACGACCGCCGCCGATAAGCACCACCGGCGAGAACGCGAGCACAATGAGGCCGTCGCCCGATCGCACGGGAAGGCGCTCCTCCAGACGGACCTGCACGATGCGGGTCTCGCCAACCTCAATGGGTCCCTCACCCTCCATGAGCATGATACGGCCAAGGACCTCCGCCGTACCCGCCATCACATGAACGCGCGTACCGGACCCGAAGGGCGCGGGCTTGGTGCCCTCGCGCCCCAGATACGTGAAGCGGGCGATGAGCCTGAGCGTCGAGCCCTCAGCACCAGACCCGCAGAGGACCTCGCCACGCGGAAGGTCGCCCGCACCGTCGCCCACGATGTTGAGCGCCGCGCGCTGTCCGGGCAACGCCCGAGGAGTATCACCATGCACCTGAATCGCGCGCACGCGGCAGCGCACGCCCGCGGGACATGAGACGAGCTCGTCGCCCACCGCTACGGGGGCATCGTGAAGCGTGCCCGTGACGACCGTCCCGGATCCCTTGATGGTGAAGCAGCGGTCGATGGGCAGGCGCGGGGCCAGACCGGGGCGCACCGGGCGGGATGCGGCATCGGCCAGGAAAGAGTCGATGGCTGCATCGAGGGCAAGGCGAACGTCCTCGATGCCCACGCCCGTGCGCGAGGAAACAGGCACCACGGGCGCATCGGCAAAGACGGTATCGCCGAGGAAGTCCATCACGTCGAGCTCGGCGAGCTCCGCCGTCTCGTCATCGGCCAGATCGCGCATCGTGAGCGCCACCACGAGGTGCCTCACGCCCAACAGCTCCAACACGTACACGTGCTCTCGCGTCTGCGGCATCACGCCCTCGACGGCAGAAACCACCAGCAACGCAACGTCCACGCCGGTGGCACCCTGTACCATCGCGCGCAGGTAGTGCGCATGCCCGGGCACGTCGACCAGGCCGACAAGCTTGCCGCTGGGAAGCTCGAGCTCGCCAAAGCCGAGCTCCGTAGTCATGCCTCGGCGTCGCTCGACCTCCAGACGGTCGGGATTTTTGCCGGTCAGCGCCTCGATAAGGGCCGACTTTCCGTGGTCGACGTGTCCTGCTGTTCCAACGACAACGGGACATTCAACAAACTCGCGCGCACTCATCGATGCAAACCCGCCCGCACGGCATCGGCCAACGCGGACGCGCACAGATCAAGGTCGGTATCGTGCAAAAGCGTGCGAACGTCAAAAAGTACCTGGCCATGCTGCACGCGCGTCACGACCGGCGTATCGGGCTCCTGTACCATAGCGCGCTTTAGGCCATCGGCGGACAGGCACCCATCGGCGGGGCAAACGGCAACGCAAAAAGTTGGGAGCTCGACGGTCGGCAGCGAACCGCCGCCCGGAGCAGACACGCCCTCGACAACCTGCAGCTCCTCACACTGAGACTCGCGAAGCTTGCGCAGCATGCGGTCATGCAGGCGCTTGGCCTGACGCTCGAGCGGAGCCGGCGCGCCGGAAAGCATGTTGAGCACCGGGATCTCCCGACGCGCTGTATCGGATCCGGTCACATACAGGCGCAAAGTGGCCTCGAGCGCCGCGAGCGTGAGCTTGCCGGGGCGAAGCGCGCGCATAAGCGGATGCGAGGCACAGGCGGCGATTACCTGGGCGCTACCGAGAATAATGCCCGCTTGCGAGGCGCCGAGCAGCTTGTCGCCCGAGCACGAGACGACGTCAACGCCGGCGCAAAGCGAGGCGGGCGTGGGCTTCTCCCCAGCATCGACGAGCACCTCATCTGTAAGCAAAGCGCCCGAGCCCTGGTCCTCGTACAGTAACAGCCCGTGCTCATGCGCCAGCGCAGAAAGCTCCGCCGCGGAAACCTCCTCGTGGAAACCCTCGATACGGTAGTTAGAAGGATGAACTTTCAAGATCATCGCCGTATTGGGCGTAATGGCGCTTCGGTAATCATCCAGATGCGTGCGGTTGGTGGAGCCCACCTCGACAAGCTTGGCACCCGAAGCCGCCATGATATCGGGAATGCGGAAGCTGCCGCCCACCTCGACAAGCTCGCCACGGCTCACGATGACCTCTTTGCCGCTTGCATGCGCGGCAAGCACCAGCAGCACCGCCGCGGCGTTGTTGTTGACAACCAGGGCGTCCTGCGCCCCCGTGAGCGTGCGCAGCAGACGCGCGGCATGCTCTTTGCGGCCCCCACGGGCACAGGTCGCGACGTCATACTCAAGCGTGCTGTAGCCGCGGGCGACATCGGCCACCGCCTGCACCGCTGCGGGAGCAAGCGGAGCACGGCCCAGATTGGTGTGAATCACAACGCCCGACGCGTTGACGGCAGGGCGCAGGGTCGGCAGCGACAGTCGGTGGCACCGCTGCTCGATGGCCAAGGCGAGCTCGCGCTTATTCCTAGCGGGGACGCCAGAGCGAATCGCCTCGCGCTCGGCATCGAGCTCGGCATCAATCGCCTCGCGCACAATCATGTCGCCCGCATCGCCGGCAGCCTTCATGACCGGCCACTCGGCCAGCAGCTCGTGAACGGCGGGAATGGAGCGCAGGCGGTCGCGCACCTCGGCAGGCATGGATTCGCAGTCGCTCATGGAAAGCCTTTCGACATGTTCAATAAAAAGCGGGTCCCCTTTGTCGTCAGCAGCAAAATGCGGCAACGCACATGCAAAAAGGGACAGGTCCATTATGGCAGCTCGTGACAAGACGGCGCAGCGCCTCGCTCAAAACCTGCCAAAATAAACCTGTCCCTTTTTGGTCGGTTATGGGTTGGGTCCTTTAGGACTCTTTGTTGGCGTAGATAAACCAGTAGCCCAGCGCCACGATCAGGGCGCCACCCACGATATTGCCCAGCGTGGCGACCGTAAGGTTGAGCGCCAACCCGGCAGCGTTGAGGGCATCGGCGCCAGCGACATCGGCTCCATAGCCGCAGGAGTGCATCAAAATACCCATGGGCAAAAAGTACATGTTGGCGACGCAGTGCTCAAAACCGCAGGCCACAAAGGCAGCGATGGGCAGCAAAATGCCCACGACCTTGTCGACCACGGTCTTGCCGGCAGTGCCGATCCATACGGCCAGGCAGACAAAGATGTTGCACAAAATGCCGCGGAAGAAGATGGTAACGGCGTCGATCGCAACCTTACCGGCGGCGACGCTCACCATGGTATTGGCGACGGCCTCGCCGTTGAGCTTATAAATAGCTGCCATGTAAATCAAAAAGACAACGAACAGGGCGCCGGCAAAGTTGCCGATCCACACAACAGCCCAAGCCTTGAACATCTGGACGAGCGTAATCTTTTTGCTCTTAAGCGCGCATACCATAAGCGAGTTACCGGTAAACAGCTCCGCGCCGCAAATGAGCACGAGCACCAGTCCCAGGCAAAAAGCAAGACCGCCCACGAAGCGCTGGGCGCCCCAGCCAAGCGTGGGATCGCTCAGAAAGACCGTGAAGAACAGGCCGCCGAAGGCGATAAACGCTCCGGCGAACATGGCGAGCAAAAAGGCCTTCGAGACCGGCAGGTTGGCCTTGGTAACGCCGGCAGCCTCGGTCTTCGCCTCGATCGCGGCGGGCGCCAGACAATCGGGGGTGGGGTATTCTGCCTTACTCTGTGCCATGGCAATCACTACTTTCTTACGATATGGGACAAGCGTTGCTCATGAACATGTCCCGCTGGGGTGGACAAAAACAAAACAGGCCAGAAGTAAACGTACCTCTGACCTGTAAATAGCATGGAGCGGGCGACGGGAATCGAACCCGCGTCATCAGCTTGGAAGGCTGGGGTTCTACCATTGAACTACGCCCGCAAGATATGGTCGGGACGACAGGATTTGAACCTGCGACATCCTGCTCCCAAAGCAGGCGCGCTACCAAACTGCGCCACGTCCCGA
>ERZ839947.2736-NODE-2736-length-11980-cov-5.884864_pt1 | contig 11980 bp, 7 predicted proteins | sample MGYA00519908_ERZ839947 | MGnify/ENA primary metagenome ERZ839947 (study PRJEB31850, sample SAMEA3708857) | human gut metagenome | biome: human gut; feature: human-associated habitat; material: faeces | place: China | collected 2014 ... | reverse complement strand
ATGGAAAAATATTAGAGGTGACCAACAGTGATTTGGCGGTTATCGGTGCAACGGTTATTGATGCCAGAGGGATGACGATTGTGCCCGGATTTGTAAGTATGCATGCTCATGGAGGTGGCGGACATGATTATACGGAAGCAACGGAAGAAGCATTCCGCACGGCAACTACTGCACATCTGAAACATGGTGCTACCGGGATATTTCCTACATTATCATCTACCTCGTTCGAAAGAATCTACCAGGCAGTCGATGTCTGTGAAAACCTGATGAAAGAGAAGGACTCTCCTGTTCTTGGCCTGCATATCGAAGGTCCTTACCTGAATCCGAAGATGGCGGGAACCCAGTATGACGGTTTTCTGAAAACTCCGGATGAAAACGAATATATTCCTTTATTGGAGCATACCTCTTGTATCAGACGTTGGGACATCAGTCCTGAACTGCACGGTGCACATGATTTTGCAAAGTACACCCGTTCGAAAGGAATTATGACTGCCGTAACACATACGGAAGCCGAATATGATGAAATCAAGGCTGCGTATGCAGTGGGCTTCTCTCATGCTGCTCATTTTTATAATGCGATGCCGGGTTTCCATAAACGTCGTGAGTATAAATATGAGGGTACGGTGGAGAGCGTATATTTGACGGATGGGATGACAGTGGAAGTGATTGCAGATGGTATTCACTTGCCTGCCACGATTCTAAAATTGGTTTATAAGTTGAAAGGTGTAGAGAATACGTGCCTCGTTACCGATGCTTTGGCTTATGCTGCTTATGAAGGGAATGAACCGATTGATCCTCGCTATATCATAGAGGACGGCGTATGTAAGATGGCAGATCATTCTGCATTGGCCGGTAGCCTGGCTACGATGGATGTATTGGTTCGCACCATGGTGAAGAAAGCAAATATACCTTTGGAAGATGCCGTGCGTATGGCTTCTGAAACTCCTGCCCGTTTAATAGGAGTGAGTGACCGGAAAGGGGCGTTGGCAAAGGGAAAGGATGCTGATATTGTGATTCTTGATAAGGAACTGAATGTACGATGTGTATGGTCGATGGGAAAGATTGTTCCGGGAACTGATATTCTGTTGCATAAAGAATAGTTGAAATAATCCCCAAAGAGGAGGGGCATAATGAATAATAAAACGCAGATTAACGCAAATTATCGCAGATTATTTCATTTATATTGATTTATTAATCAACGACTTATAAAATTATTTCTGCGATAATTTGCGTTAATCTGCGTTTTGACATACTCCCTATTGTAAAAGCAAATGTTCTGTATGATATTAAGAGCCCGGTGGTTTATCATCATCAGAAGCTTTCCGGACTTTTAATGTATTTCTATTCTGAAAGCAAACTGCTTTCTATCAGTTCTTTCAATTGGTTTTTATTCATTGTACCTAACTTCATTGTCGGTTTGCCGTTCAGCGGGCAAAGTAACAGGTTGGGAATGGTGCGGATTTTAAATGCACTTTCCAATTCCGGTTCCTGATCGACGTCTACTTTATAAATATCTAATTTCCCTTCGTATTCTTTAGCCAGTTGGTCTAATATAGGCGATAACGCTTTGCAATAGACGCACCACGGGGCATGAAAATCGACCAGGCAAGGTTTATTCCCTTTGAAGTTCCAGTTATCAGGATAAGATTGATAATCAGCTACCTTCTCTACAAAACTATCTTTGGTTAAATCTATTATTTTCATATATTCTATTTTTAATGGTTCATTTCATTTTCTCTACTGCAAAGATAGGGGAACTGTGATAAAAGAAGGATAGCCATTTTTCCTGTTGTGTTTACAATTCTTCCTTTATGGCTATTTTCTAATCAAATTCTAATCTGATATGAGAGGCTTATAATGGCTTTTTCCCGTCTCTCCGGCTATAGAATTGTAATTTTGCCGCGACAACTACAATAAGGTAATAAAGATAAATATAGTAATGAACAGAGTATTTCTAATTTCTTTTTTTCTTCTGCTGACAGGAGGAATATGCGCGCAACAGGCTACCACAGGAACATTAACGCTGAAAGAGGCGGAACAACGTTTTCTGGAACGTAACTTATCGCTGATAGCCGAACGGTACAACATTGATATGGCACAGGCACAAGTGCTGCAAGCCAAATTATTTGAAAATCCGGTAATCTCGTTAGAACAGAATGTTTATAACCGCCTGAACGGAAAGTATTTTGATTTTGGTAAGGAGGGCGAAATGGTTGTGGGAATTGAACAGGTAATTCGTCTTGCCGGACAACGGAATAAGCAGGTGAAACTGGAGAAAATCAACAAAGAAATAGCAGAATATCAGTTTGAAGAGGTGATGAGAACACTTCGTCAGGAGCTGAATGAGAAGTTTGTACAAGTCTATTTTCTCTCGAAATCCATATCCATTTATGAGAAGGAAGTGAATTCTCTGCAAGAGTTACTTGCCGGAATGAAACTGCAACAGGAGAAAGGAAATATTTCATTGATGGAAATGTCCCGTCTGGAATCTATGTTGTTCTCTTTGAAGAAAGAGAAGAACGAACGGGAAAACGAGTTGTTAACCCTTAGAGGGGAACTTAATGTCTTGTTAAATCTTCCGGGAGACACGATGGTTGAGTTATCACTGGATGAAGAGGTGTTGAAGCAATTGGATTTGTCTCAACTATCGTTCGCCGACTTGAAAGCGATGGTGAATGAACGGCCGGATCTCAAGATTGCCCGGAGTACAGTCAGTGCTTCCCGTGCAAATCTGAAATTGCAGAAATCAATGGCATTTCCGGAATTTTCGGTGAATGGTAGTTATGACCGTGCCGGAAACTTTATCAATAACTATTTTGCAATAGGAGTGAGCTTGTCAGTACCTATTTTCAACCGCAACCAGGGAAATGTGAAAGCTGCCCGTTTTAGTATCCAGCAGGCGGGAGCGGAACAGGAAAATGCGGCTAACCGTGCGGATATGGAGCTTTATACCGCTTATGCTTCGTTGGATAAAGCTGTTCAGCTTTATCAATCTACCAATATGGAACTGGAACGTAACTTCGAAAAACTGATAGCAGGAGTGAATGAAAACTTTAAGAAACGAAATATCAGCTTGTTGGAGTTTATCGATTACTATGACAGCTATAAAGAAACTTGTATTCAGTTACATGAAATAAAGAAAGATGTTTTCCTGGCGATGGAAAACCTGAATGCAACTATCGGACAAACTATATTGAACTACTAATATTCATAAATTATCAAAGACTATGAACTGGAATAAATTCCTTCCTTGCATATTGCTTACTACCGTATTGGGAGCATGCTCCGGTAAAGGAGAACAAACGAATGTTGAACCGACTGCCTTATGCCTGACAGATAGCTTGTTGAGAATTGTATCTGTCGATACGGTTCACGTTCAAGAGGTGATTGACGAACTGACATTGAACGGGCGGGTCACTTTTAATGAGAATCAGGTGGCACATGTATATCCGATGTTTGGAGGTACGGTAACAGAACTGAAGGCTGAAATAGGAGACTTTGTTCGTAAGGGAGATGTATTGGCAGTCATCCGCAGTGGAGAAGTGGCAGATTATGAAAAGCAATTGAAAGAGGCGGAACAACAATTATTGCTGGCACGCAGAAATATGGATGCCACGCAGGATATGTATGCTTCCGGCATGGCTTCGGATAAAGATGTACTTCAGGCGAAGCAGGAGTTGACAAGTGCCGAAGCCGAAGAAAGAAGAATAAAGGATGTTTTCTCTATTTATAATTTCTCCGGAAATGCTTATTATCAGCTGAAATCTCCTGTTTCGGGGTTTATTGTGGAGAAACAAATCAGCAGGGATATGCAGTTGCGTCCGGATCAGAGTGAAGAATTGTTCACGATTTCGGGGTTGTCAGACGTATGGGTGATGGCGGATGTGTATGAAAGCGATATCAGTAAGGTTTCCGAAGGTGCTTCCGTACGCATTTCTACGTTGGCTTATCCGGATAAGATGTTTGCCGGTACGATTGATAAGGTGTATCATTTGTTGAATAGTGAAAGTAAAACGATGAATGTCCGCATCAAATTGAAGAATGAAGAGTATTTGTTGAAACCGGGGATGTTTACGAATGTAAGTGTGAAATGTAAAGCGGATGGAACTTCCATGCCTCGTATTGATGCTCATGCACTGGTATTTGAAGGAGGAAAGAATTATGTGGTCGTGGTGGAGCCGGATCAGCGTTTGCAGGTGAAAGAGGTGGATGTGTACAAGCAGTTGAGCAAGGAGTGCTATATCCGTTCCGGACTTTCCGAGGGAGACAGAGTGCTGAATAATAATGTATTGTTGGTATATAATGCGTTGAATGCAGATTAAAAACAGAAAATAGTATGCACAAATTCATAGATAATATAGTGGCTTTCTCGCTGAAGAATAAATTCTTTATTTTCTTCTGTACAGCGATTGCCGTTATAGCCGGAGCTGTTTCCTTTAAACATACTCCGATAGATGCTTTCCCGGATGTGACGAATACGAAAGTGACGATTATCACGCAATGGCCGGGGCGTAGTGCCGAAGAGGTAGAGAAGTTTATCACCATTCCTGTTGAGATTGCGATGAATCCCGTTCAGAAGAAAACGGATATTCGTTCCACCACTCTTTTCGGGCTTTCTGTCATCAATGTAATGTTTGAAGATCGTGTCGATGATTTCACCGCACGTCAACAGGTATATAATTTATTGAATGATGCCGACCTTCCGGACGGGGTAACTCCAGAAGTACAACCTCTGTATGGACCGACGGGAGAAATATTCCGTTATACGCTTCGTAGTGACAAGCGCAGTGTGCGGGAACTGAAAACGATTCAGGATTGGGTGATTGAACGTAATCTCCGTTCAGTATCCGGCGTAGCGGATATTGTGAGCTTCGGCGGAGAGGTGAAGACGTTTGAGGTAAGTGTGAATCCTCACCAGTTGATTAATTATGGTATTACCTCTTTAGAACTGTATGATGCGATAGCTAAAAGTAATATTAATGTAGGAGGAGATGTCATCACTAAAAGTTCGCAAGCTTATGTGGTTCGTGGAATCGGTTTGATTAACGATCTGGATGAATTGAGAAATATCGTAGTGAAAAACATCAATGGCACTCCGATTCTGGTGAAGAATCTTGCCGATGTACACGAATCCTGTCTGCCTCGTCTGGGACAAGTGGGCCGAATGGATGAAAATGATGTTGTACAGGGGATTGTAGTCATGCGGAAAGGAGAGAATCCGGGTGAGGTGATTGCAAACCTGAAAGATAAAATAGAAGACTTGAATCAGAATGTGCTTCCGAAAGATGTGAAGATAGTGGCATTCTATGACCGGGAGGACTTGGTGAATCTGGCGGTAAAGACTGTGACGCATAACCTGATTGAAGGAATATTATTGGTTACGTTTATTGTATTGATCTTTATGGCAGATTGGCGGACTACCGTGATTGTTGCTGTCGTTATCCCATTAGCCCTTTTGTTCGCATTTATCTGTTTACGGGTGATGGGAATGTCCGCCAATCTGCTTTCTATGGGAGCCATAGACTTCGGTATTATTATTGACGGGGCTGTGGTGATGGTGGAAGGAGTGTTTGTGGCTTTGGACAAGAAAGCGAGGGAAGTGGGGATGCCTGCTTTTAATGTGATGTCTAAAATGGGCTTGATCCGTCACACGGCAAAAGACAAGGCGAAAGCGGTTTTCTTCTCCAAATTGATTATCATCACTGCATTGATTCCTATCTTCTCTTTCCAGAAGGTAGAAGGAAAGATGTTCTCTCCTTTGGCATACACGTTGGGCTTTGCACTGTTGGGAGCTTTGATCTTTACATTGACATTGGTTCCGGTGATGTCTTCCATGTTACTGAAGAAGAATGTCCGTGAGAAAAACAACCGTTTTGTCCATTTTATCAATACAAAGTGTTCGGCTCTTTTTGATTTATTCTATGCGCACAGAAAACTGACCATCGGAATGGCAACCGTAATAGCAGGTGTCGGATTATGGCTTTTCTCTTTCCTGGGTACGGAGTTCCTTCCGCAGTTGAATGAGGGATCTATCTATATTCGTGCTACTTTGCCACAGAGCATTTCGTTGGATGAATCGGTGACTCTTGCCAATAAAATGAGAAAGAAACTATTAACATTTCCGGAAGTGCGGCAAGTGCTGTCGCAAACCGGACGACCGAATGACGGTACAGATGCTACCGGATTCTATAATATCGAATTCCACGTTGATATTTATCCCGAAAAGGAATGGGAGAGCAAGTTGACAAAACTGGAATTGATTGATAAGATGCAGGATGATTTATCCATTTATCCCGGTATTGACTTTAATTTCTCACAACCGATTACCGATAATGTGGAGGAAGCTGCTTCCGGTGTGAAAGGATCTATTGCGGTGAAAGTGTTTGGTAAAGACTTGTATGAGTCGGAGAAATATGCGGTTCAGATAGATAAGATTCTTAGTACGGTTCAGGGAATTGAAGACTTGGGTGTGATTCGGAACATCGGTCAGCCGGAGCTTCGTATAGAGTTGAATGAACGCCAGTTGGCGCGTTATGGAGTTGCTAAGGAAGATGTGCAATCAATTATCGAAATGGCTATTGGCGGAAAATCGGCTTCACTGTTGTATGAGGATGAGCGGAAGTTCAATATCATGGTAAGATACAGCGAGCAATTCCGCCAGAATGAAGAGGAGATAGGTAAGATATTGGTCCCGGCGATGGATGGAACGATGGTACCTATCAAAGAATTGGCAGATATAACGACGATTACGGGACCATTATTGATATTCCGTGATAATCACGCTCGTTTCTGTGCGGTGAAATTCTCGGTGAGAGGTCGTGATATGGGTACGGCAGTTGCCGAGGCGCAGAAAAAGGTGAATGCTTCCGTACATCTGCCGGCAGGCTATTCGCTGAAATGGACGGGCGATTTTGAGAACCAACAACGTGCAACGAAACGTCTGGCACAGGTTGTTCCTATCAGTATTGCTATCATTTTTATCATCCTGTTTATCCTATTCTCTAATGCGCGGGATGCGGGACTGGTATTGTTGAATGTACCGTTTGCCGCCGTGGGTGGTATTGTGGCTCTTCTGATAACGCAGTTCAACTTCTCCATTTCTGCCGGTATCGGTTTTATTGCCTTGTTTGGTATTTGTATTCAGAATGGGGTGATTATGATTTCCGATATAAAGGCGAATCTAAAACTCGGTTCGCCCTTGGAGAAAGCCACTAAGGAAGGAGTGCGCTCGCGTATCCGCCCTGTGATTATGACAGCGGCAATGGCAGCTATCGGTTTGATGCCCGCTGCCATGAGTCATGGAATTGGTTCGGAATCACAGCGTCCGTTGGCTATTGTCATTATCGGTGGATTGATAGGAGCGACTTTCTTTGCTCTGTTTGTCTTTCCTCTTATTGTGGAAGTGGTATATGAACGAATGTTATATGATAAAAATGGAAAGTTATTGCAAAGACGTATTTAGTTCATTTCTATCCTGTGAAAAAAACTCTCATAGATTAAATTTGTAGGTTTTCAGTAGGTAGAGGGAGAAAGGAATAAAAGAAGGGTGAATTAAAAAATCACCCGTACTTTTGTTCCTTTTTCTATTTCTGAAAATATATCCAACTTTGCGTGATAAGCAGAGATGATTTTCAGGGTCAGGCTAAGTCCGATGCCTTGTCCGGCATAGTCCCGGGTATTACTGCCCCGATAGAAAGACTGGAATATGTGTTCTATTTCTTCTTGTGGAATACCGATTCCCCGGTCTTCTATATCAAGAATGACTTGTTGTTGCTCCCGGTAGAGAGTCACATTTACTTCTTTATCAGAATATTTGCAGGCGTTATCTATTATATTTTTTAATGCTATCTTCAACAGATATGGATTGGCTTTTACAGTCATCTGCGGGTCTGTCTCTTCCAAATGAAGATGGATTCTCTCATCGGAAGCTGTCAACTCTTTTAATATATCGGCCAGAATAATCTCTTCAATATTGTTTTTCAGGAGTTCTTCTTCTTGTCGTGAAAGAAAAAGAAGATGCCGGATCAGATTGGATAACCGTTTGCTTTCCGAAGAAATTCGTTGGAGAGATTCAATGTATTCTCCCGTGCTTCTTTCTTTCAGCAGACTGATTTCACATTCTCCCTGAATGGCAGTAATCGGATTGTTCAACTCATGTGAAGCATGACTGACAAAGGATTTCTCTGCCTTGAATGCACTGTCCAGACGGTCGAGCATGCTATTTAATGTCTTTATCATGTCCTCCAGCTCGTCATTATTGCCAGTGGTCTTTAATCGGCGGTTCAGACTGTTGGCACGTATTCTTTTCAATTCCTTTAGTATATGTTGCAGGGGAACCAGAATACGGCCGGAATATATTTTTCCGATAAAAAAGATCAGGACGGAACTGGCTAAGATGAGAAATATGGAAAGCAATAATAAGTGTTCCTTGATTTCTGTTCCGTAGGCATTCCGTGACATGACGAGTACGATAAAGTTTCCTTCATTATCCGGATAATAAAGGGCGGCTCCCAGTTGATCCTTATATTTGAAGGAGAAGGGGATGCTGTCCTGTCCTGCCAGCAGAAGAGCTTGCTGGTGTTGTGTGAGGTATTTATTCAGCGTATCACGTACTTCGGAGAGACTGTCCATATTTAAAAGAATCTCATGGGCTTCGGGCAGGAGTTCGTCATATTTGCGCTGGATAATCTGGTAGCTCTGTTCGTCTACTTCATCTTTTTCCCAATGCTTCTGTGCGGTCAGGTAGGCTTTTTCACGCAGGTAAGAAGCATAAAGTTTATTGATGTACTGCGTACTGAAAATATAAAATACAGCAATGATGATGACAGTGGTCAGTACACTGATTAATGTATAGAAGAGAGCTATTTTAGAACCTATTTTCATAGCCGGTGTGCTTGGGAGTTTAAGTATTCATGATATATCCTAATCCTACGACTGTATGGATCAGCTTTTTATCAAAGTCACGATCAATCTTTACCCGGAGATAGTTTACGTAAACATCTACGATGTTGGTATTGGTATCAAAATTCTTGTCCCATACATCTTTGAGCAGGGTGATACGTGAGAGGGCAACCCCTTGATGAGTCATGAAATATTCGAGCAGGCGGTATTCTTTAACGGTAAGGTCGATGTCTATGTCCCCCCTTTTGGCTTTTCGAGTATTGCAGTCCAATACCAGGTTATCGCATGTCAATAGATTGGAAGGGACTTCTTTGTTGCGTCTCAACAGGGCTTTGATGCGTGCTTCCAGTTCCTGGAAACTAAAAGGTTTGACGAGATAATCATCTGCTCCCGCATCCAGTCCTTTGACGATGTCTTCGGTTGTTCCTAAAGCTGTCAGCATGATTACCGGGATTTGATACCCGAACATTTGGCGATAAAGTCGGCAAAGCTCCAAACCATTTATTTTAGGCATGATAATGTCCAGTATTAAAAGGTCGAAAGGTTCGTCCTGAAGGATTTTCCAACCCGTATTCCCGTCATGGCAGACGGTTACCGAATGCCCGAATTCTTTGAGTCCCCGTTCGATGAAAGAGGCGATATTAATTTCATCTTCAACCAATAGTATCTTTGCCATAATTCAGATTGTTTATGTGCAAAGATACTTTTTTCCTGGCATCCGGAGAAAGAAATCCGCCCTACATTTAAGTGTTTCTTCTTTTTGAGTTGTACTATATACAAACAATAGATATGCTATGAAAATAAATTATGTCATTGGAGCTTTTCTGTGTGTGCTGGGATGTTACGGGTGTAGCAGTCCGAAAACGGAAGTGAAATCGCCGGACGGTCATATCAAAATGGCTTTAACAGTAGACGACAACGGCAAACCGTTGTATAACGTTTTAGTAGGTGACTCATTGTTGATTGAAAATTCGACTTTGGGATTTACGGAGAAAAACGGTATCGACCTGGGCGGAGGATTTCAGATAAAAAACACGACTTTCGACAGTAAAGATGAAACATGGACGCAACCATGGGGTGAAAATAAAACCAATAGGAATCATTATAATGAGATGGCGGTAAATTTGGTCAATAAAGATCAGGTGGAGTTAACGCTTCGTTTCCGTGTGTTTGATGATGGGGTAGGGTTCCGTTATGAATATAATGTGCCCGCAGCAGATTCCCTATTGATTACGGATGAACTGACAACTTTCCGTTTTCGTCAGGACGGTACATCATGGTCCATTCCTGCCAGCGCCGAAACTTATGAATTGCTTTATGCGCAACGTCCCATTTCCGAGGTGGAGACAGCCAATACTCCTTTCACCTTTAAAACTGCCGATGGTGTCTACGGAAGTATTCATGAAGCGGCATTGTACGATTTTTCGGAAATGACTTTGAAGCAGGCAGGAAACTATACGTTGAAAGCTGAACTTGCTCCATGGCCTGATGGTGTGAAAGTGCGTAAAGGTAATCATTTCACTACTTCCTGGCGTACTATTCAGATTGTTCCGGATGCCGTTAGTCTGATTAATTCGGCTATGATTTTAAATCTGAATGAACCAAGTAAAATAGAAACGACCGATTGGATTCGTCCGATGAAATATGTAGGTGTATGGTGGGGGATGCATCTCGGCGTAGAAACCTGGAAGATGGATGAACGTCATGGAGCCACTACCGTCAATGCCAAGAAATACATTGATTTTGCCGCTACCAATCAGATTGAAGGCGTTTTGTTTGAAGGTTGGAATGAAGGCTGGGAAAGCTGGGGTGGTATGCAAAACTTTGACTTTACGAAACCGTATGCTGACTTTGACATTGATGAAGTGGTTCGTTATGCAAAGGAAAAAGGAGTTGAAGTTATCGGCCATCACGAGACCGGAGGGAATATTCCCAACTATGAGCGCCAGATGGATCATGCTATGCAATGGTACACAGACCACGGTATCCATGTCCTTAAGACAGGATATGCGGGAGCTTTCCCGAATGGTTATCTTCATCACAGCCAATATGGGGTCAACCACTATCAGAAAGTGGTGGAAACAGCTGCCCGTCACAAAATGACGCTGGATGCGCACGAACCTATTAAAGATACCGGTATCCGTCGTACATGGCCTAATATGATGACACGTGAAGGAGTGAGAGGGATGGAATGGAATGCATGGAGCGAAGGAAATCCTCCGTCTCATCATGTCATGTTGCCGTTCACCCGTATGCTGTCCGGTCCGCTGGATTATACACCGGGTACGTTTGATATTTTGTTTCTGAACACCAAAGATTCTCCCCGTCGCCAGAAATGGAACGATCAGGATAAAGGAAACAGCCGTGTGAATACAACATTGGCGAAACAGCTTGCTAATTGGGTGATTTTGTATTCTCCCTTGCAGATGGCATCTGATATGATTGAAAATTATGAAGGCCATCCGGCTTTCCAGTTCTTCCGCGATTTCGATCCGGATTGTGACGAATCGAAAGCATTGGCAGGAGAACCGGGGGAATTTGTAGCCATCGTGCGTAAAGCAAAAGGCAACTATTTCTTGGGAGCGGCAACGAACGAGAAACCCCGTACACTGGAAATAAAACTGGATTTCCTGGAACCGGGCAAACAGTATAAAGCTGTCATCTATGCGGATGGAGAGAATGCGGATTGGAAATCAAATCCTACGGATTACCAGATAACGGAACAAACGGTTACTTCTGAAAATACGTTGAACATACGAATGGCTGCCGGAGGCGGACAGGCTATTTCATTTATGGCGCTTTAAAAAGATCGATTGATTATAAAGTTAGACTGTTAATAATGGAAATAGGATTCGTTTTTAGGTAGAAAGATAGAAAAACAGGTAGTATAAATAAAGTTAGTTAGAGGTTAGAAAAAAAACGGTGGACAGTGTTGAGGCTGTCCACCGTTTTTGTTTTTATTTGCGAGAATATTTATCTTATTATGGGGGATATTATCCCTTTGCTTCCTGATACATAAAGCGCTTGATTGACTTTTTCGCAGTCTTTTCAAATTCTTCAAAATGGATTTTAATCTTGC
>ERZ839947.2734-NODE-2734-length-11985-cov-5.576949_pt1 | contig 11985 bp, 13 predicted proteins | sample MGYA00519908_ERZ839947 | MGnify/ENA primary metagenome ERZ839947 (study PRJEB31850, sample SAMEA3708857) | human gut metagenome | biome: human gut; feature: human-associated habitat; material: faeces | place: China | collected 2014 ... | reverse complement strand
GCTACTGCAATAGGATGCAGGAGGTATGGCTCGCCGGAGCGGCGCCTTACCCCCTGATGTGCCTCCTTGGCCAGGAAAAATGCCCTTTTTATGAAATTCCAGTCCTCGTCGTTCTTACATATCTTGGTGCACGAGAGGAGCAGATCGTCCCACTTTTCCTTGATTATAACTTCATCCTCGGCAGTATAATCCATACCTTATTGTTTAGGTGCCTTCATGGCCTCGCGTACCTTGGCCTCGATTTCGTTGCGGAGCCCGTCGTCGTTTTTCAGCAGCTCCTTCACGGCGTCGCGTCCCTGGCCGATCTTGCGGTCGCCGTACGAGAACCACGAGCCGGCTTTCTTGACCACGCCGTAGTCGACGCCCAGGTCGACGATCTCGCCGATCTTCGAGATGCCCTCGCCGAACATGATGTCGAATTCCGCACGTTTGAACGGGGGTGCCACCTTGTTCTTCACGACCTTCACCTTCGTGCGTGTTCCCAACTGTTCCTCGCCGTCCTTGATGACCGACATGCGGCGGATGTCGATGCGCACGCTGGCGTAGAATTTCAGGGCATTGCCGCCCGTCGTGGTCTCGGGATTACCGTAGACGACACCGATCTTGTCGCGCAGCTGGTTGATGAAGATGCAGACCGTCTTGGTCTTCGAGATGCTCGACGTCAGCTTGCGCAGTGCCTGCGACATCAGGCGGGCCTGGAGGCCCATCTTTGAGTCGCCCATCTCGCCTTCGATCTCGGCCTTGGGGGTCAGCGCCGCCACCGAGTCGATGACGATGATGTCGATCGCGCTCGACCGGATCAGCGAATCGGCGATTTCGAGCGCCTGCTCGCCGTTGTCGGGCTGCGAAATGAGCAGGTTGTCGACGTCCACGCCCAGTTTCTGCGCGTAGAAGCTGTCGAAAGCGTGCTCGGCGTCGATGAACGCCGCGATGCCTCCGGCTTTCTGCGCCTCGGCGATGGCGTGGATCGCCAGGGTCGTCTTACCCGACGACTCGGGGCCGTAGATCTCCACGACGCGGCCTTTGGGATAGCCGCCCACACCCAGCGCCATGTCGAGCGTGATCGAACCCGTCGGGATGACCGGTACGTCGTTCACCTCCTGCGAGTTCATGCGCATGATCGAGCCCTTGCCGAAGTCCTTTTCTATTTTTTCCATCACTGCGTTAAGCACTTTGAGCTTATCCGCATTTACCTGTACTTTTTCTGCCATTTTGTGTAGTTCCTCGTTATTTGAAATTTTTTTTATCGTTTTTGTTGCCGCATCCTGTCCAGGGCTTTCATCTGGTCGGTGCGCTTGTCGGCTTTCGTGCCGCGCGGCATTGGGAAGCTGATTGTCCGGGCATCCAGCATCCGGTCCTGGAAGGGGCTCCAGTTGTTGACCGATGTGTTGCCTATTCCCCAGAGCCCGGTTCGCCTGTTCAGGTCGTGCGGGTATTTCTGCCGGGATCGGATCAGGGACTCCTCCTGTTGCGCAGCCCGCTCCTGCATGGTGCGGTGGAGTTTGCGGCGTGCGCGCAGGTAGGGGTTTACCTCTTCCTGCAGCCACCGGAGCCCGAACTCCTCGGGGGGAAGCATCCGCAGCGAACTTGCGGCGGCATGCGCCTTGGCCGAGAACTCGGCCGGAAGTTCTGTCGCGGGCACGCCCGGAGACCCTGCTGCGAATTCCGCCGGCTGTTTCCGCCCCGGCTCCGCCGCGGATTCCCGTGCGGGGCTTTGCGCAAGCTCATGCCCGAGTGCTGCCGGCCGCCCTTGTGCCGGAAGCTGCAAGGTGCCCAAGAGGCTGCCTGCCGCAAGTAGTATGCCCGCAAAGAATTTCATGCCTGTCGTCGGTTGGTGCCGTCCTATTTGTAAGCGTCCAGGATTTGCCGGTAGTGATTTGCGGTGTCGACCTTGGTGAATACCTTTTCGATCCGCCCCTCGGCGTCGATGACGAACGTCGTGCGCAGTACGCCCATATATTTGCGGCCGTACATCGACTTTTCGGCCCAGACCCCGTAAGCTTCGCAGACGCTGTGGTCGGTGTCGGCGAGCAGCGTGAAATTCAGGTCGTGCTTGGCACAGAAGTTCCGGTGCGATTTTTCGCTGTCGGGGCTTACGCCGATGATCCGGAATCCCATGCGGGCGAGTTCTGCCCTGCCGTCGCGCAGGCTCTTGGCTTCGAGCGTGCACCCCGAGGTGTTGTCCTTGGGGTAGAAATAGAGTATCGTGCGTTGTCCCTTCAGGTCGGCCAGCGTCAGCGCCGCACCGTCCTGGGTCGTGGACTTGAAATCCGGGGCCATATCCCCCGCCTGTAACTGTGTCATACGTTTCCGAAAAAAGGTTCGTTTTCGCAAAAATAGTGCAGACCCTGCGCTGTACCCCGTTTCCGGGGCAAGGCCCGAGCGCTGCCTATTTTGGGTAAAGATAGGAATTTTCCGCGGATTTTCACCCTTCTGTGCCTACTTTTTTGTTGCCCTGCCGCGTGTGCCACGCGCCGCTCAGTCCCACATGTAGGTCACCTCGATCTGTTCGTTGAACTCTTCCTGCGTGGTGTTGAGTTTCTTGCGGCAAGCCGGGCAGCGGATCGCCGTTTCGGTTTCGACATATTCGCCGCATCCCACGCACACCGGCAGTACGCCGTAGCCCGGTTGCATGTGGTGCTCGAACTGCGCCCCGCAGTGCCTGCACCTGATTTTGTAAGCTGTTCCCATAATCGTTTTCTTTTAGGTTCACGGTACAAAGTAACAGCGCCGTAGTGACAACTTGTGACACGGAATTAAAAAACGCATGTTTTTTTGCGAAACATGCGTTTTTTTTGCCGGAACCCTACCCTGTGGTCAGTGGGCGTGTTCGGCCTCCATGGCTTCCTGCTGGGTCTTGTGTACCGTGCCGTGGGGATGCTCCGCCGGGGCGTAGATCGAATAGAGTTTCAGCGGCTTGTCGCCTTTGTTGACGATGTTGTGCCACTTCCCGGCCGGGACGAAGATCGCATAGTCGTCTTCCACGTCGCGTACGAAGTCGAGCTTATCCTGGCTGTCGCCCATCATCACCTGTGCCATACCCTCTTCGATGCGCAGGAACTGGTCGATGCCCATGTGCTGCTCCAACCCTACATCCCCGCCTACGGGAATCGTCATCAGCGTGACCTGCAGGTTGTTGCCCGTCCAGAGCACCGTCCTGAAATTCTCGTTCCCGAGCGTGTAGCTTTCGATGTTCAGGACGGTCGGTTCCGTCCCGTAATCCTGCAGTACGACGGCCGCTGCTGCCGGCAGCGTTTCAGTCGTTCGGGGTGTTTGCCGGCAGCAGGAACCGGCTGCTAATGCCGTGCAAAGCACACCCAGCGTTGCGATCGTGTTTATTTTCATGATGTCGGATGTTTTATGTGTATTACAAATATACACAAAAATCTTATAGCAACTTGTTTGCCGCGATATAATCGCGGATATAGGCGGTCAGCTCCGGCGAGTCGACGATGCGGATGTCGTCCAGCAGCCCGACGGCGAAGCGTCCCACGCCGGCAAACCCGGCGACCTGGGTGTCGAGCAGCCATCTTCCCCGCCCCAGCGGCCGGACGTCGCGTTCGGCCAGCGGGTACTCCTCGCATAACAGGTTGTAGGCCAGCAGCCCCAGCTCCAGCCGCACCCGGTGGCGTGCGCCACCGTGCATGCGGAAGACGTCGATGAACCCTTCGCGGTGCTCCGCCCCGTGTTCCCAGGCCTCTGCGGTAAGCTCCACTGACCCGATGCGCGAGGTTTTGAAGAGCTTGCATGCCCCGGCCTCCGGATCGTAGCACCACACCTGCACGTAGTTGGTCGTGAAGGCGAAGGGCTCCACGCGGCGGTCGCGGACTTCCCCGCCGTGCGGCGACTGGTAGCTGTGCAGTATGGCCTGCCGTTGCCGGTCGATGGCCTCGATCAGCGTCCGGATGTTCGGGGCGTTCTTGCCGCGCACGACCGTGTCGGCCAGCGTCTTGTTGTCGTAAACCGAGTAGAGCTTGCGTTTGAGATTCTGTTTCAGCAGGTTCGTGTCGTCGATGTTTTCGATGGCGCTCTTGAGGATCACGGCCTCTTCTTCGGTGAAATGCACGAGCTGCGAGATGTCGCGGAAGTGCGGGGACTCCTTGTCGAGGCGAATGCAGTCGCCCGCTTTTTTGATGACGAAACCCGCCTCGCGGAAGGTGTCTATGTAGCGATAGATGGTGCGGCGCGACATCTGGAGCCGTTCGGCCAGCTGGTCGACGTTGTAGGTGGTGTTTGCCGTGAGTAGCTTCATCAGCCGCAGCAGGCGTTCGAGTTTGGGTTGATCCATGCGGTGGTCGCTTGTTTTTTCCGGTTGCGCCCGTGGCGGGCTTCCGGAGTTTTCAGGATGTTTTGCGGGCGGCGGGTTTGCCCGCCTGCCCAGGCCGCAAATATATAAAAAAAAAGCCGTGACAAAACCTGTCACGGCTCCCTGTTTGGATTTTACGGTATGTGTCCGCAATTGTTCCGGCCCGGGGCTGCTTTGTGCGATGCGCCTTCGTGGCGGGGGCACCCCCTCCCGGCGGAAGCCCCTCCCTGTAACCGGTTATTGCGCAAGCACTTTCTTTTCGATCTCCTCGACCTGTCGGCGGAACGCCTTGTCGGTCTCGATCAGGTTCGATACGGCCTTGCACGAGTGGAGCACCGTGGCGTGGTTGCGGCCTCCGATGGCGGCCCCGATGGTCGTGAGCGGTGCCTTGGTGTGCTGTTTGGCGAGGTACATGGCGATCTGCCGTGCCTGGGCGATCTCGCGCGTCCGCTCCGTGGAGTTGAAGCGAGCGAAATCGAGGTTCAAGTATTCGCACACCACTTCGATGATGTGGTCGAGCGTGATCTCCTTCTGGTAGAGCTGCACGTAGACCTTCAGGATCTCCTTGGCCAGCGACGTGGTGATCTTGCGCCCGAGGAACGAGGCGTTGGCCACCAGCGACGAGAGCGCTCCCTCGATCTCACGCACGTTGGCCGAGATGTTGTCCGCCAGGTAGGCCACCACGTCGTCCGAAATCTGCGCCCCGAACTTCTGCGCCTTTACGCGGATGATCTTGAGCTTCGTGTCGTAGTCGGGCGTGTTGAGCTGTGCCGACAATCCCCACTTGAAGCGCGTCAGCAGGCGCTGTTCGATGTCTTTCAGCTCCACGGGCGGCTTGTCCGAGGTGAGAATCAGCTGTTTGCCCGCCAGCTGCAGGTGGTTGAAGATGTTGAAGAACGCATTCTGCGTGCCCGTCTTCCCGGTCAGTTCCTGGATGTCGTCGATGATCAGTACGTCGATCATCTGGTAGAAATGGATGAAATCGGGGATTTCGCCGTTCTTGTACGCGGTCTGGAACTGCGCCTGGAATTTGTTCATCGAGACATACAGCACCTGCAACTCGGGATGGCGCTGGCGTACCTCGTGGCCGATGGCCTGTACGATGTGCGTCTTGCCCAGTCCCGAGTCCCCATATATATATAGGGGGTTGAAGGGGTTGTTGCCCGGGTTTACGGCCACGGACATGCCCGCCGAACGTGCCAGGCGGTTGCATTCGCCCTCGATGAAGGTCGCGAACGTGAGCCCCGGATTCAGCTGCGGGTCGATGATTATCTTCTTGAGCCCCGGAATTACGAAGGGATTCTTTATATTTGCGGTGTTGGTCTGCGTGTTGAAACGCGAAATGGCCGTGGTGTCGGCATCGGCGGTAACGGGTACGGCCGGGGGTGTCGAACGCGGCACGGCATAGTGCAGCCGGGTCTGCTGTCCGTAGAGCTGCGAGATGATCGGACGCAGGAACGGGATGTAGTTCTTTTCGATCTGGTGTACGTAGCTCTCGTTGGGAACACGCAGGCGCAGGTTGGTGCCGTCGAACTCGAGCGGTACGATCGGCTGGAACCACTTCACGAACTCCTCTTCGGAGGTCTGTGCCTTGATCCGGTCAAGGCAGTTCTGCCACATATCGCTATATGTCTGCGTGTTGTTTAACATGATAAGGGTTGCACTGTTTTTGATGTGACAAAGTTGTGAATAATTTTGCAAAAAGATTTCCAAAAAGGTGTTGTATTTTCACTTTTTTTATATATAGAAAAACAACGGTTTCCGGACATTCAATTTTAACTCCCTGATAGTGAATAATAGAAATAAATTTCGTATATTTGCATATCAATTTTTTAGGCAGTCCTATAATCAAGTTATAAATAAAACCAATAAAACTTATGGCTAACGAACTGGAACAATTGGTGCTGAAAAAAGCGCAGGCATGGCTTGACGGCCACTATGACGAAGCTACCAAAAAGCAGGTTAAATACCTGATCAATAACGATATGAAAGAACTCACCGAGAGTTTCTACAAAGACCTCGAATTCGGTACGGGCGGCCTGCGCGGCATCATGGGAGTGGGCACCAACCGCATGAACGTCTACACGGTGGGGGCTGCTACACAGGGGCTTTCGAACTATCTCAAGAAGAACTTCGCGGGCGAGCAGATCCGGGTTGCGATCGGCCACGACAGCCGCAACAATTCGCGCATGTTCGCCGAGCATGTGGCCGACATTTTCGCCTCGAACGGATTCACCGTTTTCCTGTTCGATACGCTGCGCCCGACGCCCGAGCTGAGCTTCGCCATCCGCGAGCTGAAATGCCATTCGGGCGTGGTCGTGACCGCCTCGCACAACCCCAAGGAGTACAACGGTTACAAGGCCTACTGGACGGACGGCGCGCAGGTTACCGAGCCGCACGACAAGAACATCATCGCCGAGGTGGAGAAGATCACCGACGTGGACATGATACTCACGGGTAAGAATCCCGAAAACATCACGATCCTCGACGAGAAATTCGACGAGATCTATTTAAATAAGGTGCACGAATTGTCGCTCTCGCCCGAAAGCGTGAAGAAGCACCGCGACATGAAGATCGTCTACTCCCCGATGCACGGCGCAGGCGTCCGCCTGGTGCCCGCGTCGCTGCGGAAATTCGGCTTCACGAACATCATCATGGTGAAGGAGCAGGCCGTCATCGACGGGAACTTCCCCACCGTCGAGTCGCCCAACCCCGAGGAGCGCAAGACCATGTCGATGGCTATCGACCTCGCGGCCAGGGAGGGGGCCGACCTCGTCCTGGCTACCGACCCCGACTCCGACCGTATCGGCGTCGCGCTGCGCAACAAGAAGGGCGAGTACGTGCTGCTGAACGGCAACCAGACGTTGGTGCTGCTGATGAGCTACCAGCTGACCCGCTGGGCCGAGCGCGGCGAGCTGGACGGGAACCAGTACGTCGTGAAGACCATCGTCACCTCGCAGATGGCTAATGCCGTGGCCGACTATTTCAAGGTGAAGTGCTACGACTGCCTCACGGGGTTCAAGTATATCGCCAAGATCATCCGCGAGAACGAGGGCAAGGCCAAGTATATCGGCGGCGGCGAAGAGTCGTTCGGCTACCTTGCCGGCGATTACGTGCGTGACAAGGATGCCGTGTCGGCCTGCTCGCTGGCTGCCGAAGCCGCCGCATGGGCCATGGATACGATGGGTCTGACGCTCTACGAGTGGCTGCAGGAGCTTTACGTGAAATACGGTTTCTACCGCGAAGGGCTTGTGTCGGTCGTCCGCAAGGGCAAGGAGGGAGCCGAACTGATCCAGAAGATGATGGTCGAATTCCGCGCGAACCCGCCCAAGACGATCCTGGGATCGCCCGTCGTGAAGATCAACGATTTCCTGACGCTCGAAACGACCGACGTGAAGAGCGGCGCCATGACCCCGATCGTGCAGGATCGCAGCAACGTGCTCCAGTGGTTCACCGAGGACGGCACGACCGTGTCGGTGCGTCCGTCGGGCACGGAGCCCAAGATCAAGGTGTATATTCTGACCCAGGGCGCGGATTCTGCCGCCTGTGACGCCAATCTGGAGAAGTACGGCCAGTGGGTCAAGACGCTGCAAAAATAAGACGTCCCTTCTTAGTATCCAAACAACGGCGCCCGTTCCTTTCGGAACGGGCGCCGCTTTTTGGGTTTTCAGAACCAGGCCGCCTGCTGGTCCCGGAACCGGGGCTCCGGGCCGTGGGCGTAGGGGTCGTAACGGCCCAGGTTGCAGCCGAACTCCTGGAGACGGGCGATCTGCCCCGTTGCCGTCCAGCGGACCAGGGTCATACCCTCGAACACCTCCCGGCGGCCGTCGTCCATCCGGTTGGCGAAGGTCCACTCCACCACCGTCTGGTCCCCCTTGTGGAAGAACTGGCGGATATCCCACCGCTCCACCGTGCCCCGGCGATTCCACTCGGTGAACCACCAGGCGATCTTGTCCGCGCCGTGGTACTCCGGGCCCCAGCTCTCGATGTACACCGCGTCCGGGGCGAAAAGGTCCCGGATGCCGGTGTCCCGCTTGGTGAGCCACATGTCGAACCATTGGCAGATGGCCGCTTCCCGCTGTTCCATCTGATTGCTCCTTTCCGCTGTATCTGCTCTTATCTATAAGCAAAATGAATTAGGATGCGAGGATGTTCTGAACCTCCGCCAGCAGAGCTTCCCCGTCGTGAATCGGATAGTCGTCCGCCGCGAATCGCCCCTGGCTGCCCACCAGGATGACGGATTCCCCATTGGCACCCAGGAGCGTGACAGTATCCGCTTCCAGAGGATATACCCCAATGGGATTCTTCCAGCGGAACCTGGAGGCCCCCCGCATTGTAGCCTCCAGGTCCGCCAGCTGCTCCGGCCGGAGCGACGCCGTCAAATCCCGTCCGTCCTGCCGGACCTCCAGCAGCTGGAAGCCCTCTCCCACTGCCGGGGCGGGCAGCAGGAAGAAATAGCCAGCCAGGGCTGCCACGGCGGCAGCGCACAACAGCAGGAATCTCCACTTTCTTTTCACAGGCGCATCCCTCCCCTGTCACGGCTCCGGCAGCAGGGCCCAGGCCTGTTTCAGCAGCCCTTCGCCGTCAATAATGGGGTAGCCGCCCCTTTGTCCGTCGCAGAGTACGCAAGCTTCGCCGTCCAGCTCAAAGAACCAGGGTCCATGGCTGTCGACGCCTATGATCTGCACCGTGTCCTACCGCGGGGCGGGGAAGGAGATACCACGCCGCAGCACATGCTGCCGTCACTGCCACGACGCACGCCAGCAGGATTTTCCACTTTCTTGACACAGGCGTATCCCTCCCCTGTTATGGTTCTGGAAGCAACGCCCAGACCTGTTCCAGAAGTTCTTCGCCGTTTACCAGCGGGTACATTCCCAGGAAGTCTCCACGGTCCACCAGGAAGGTTCCCTCATCCAGAAGAATGTGGACCGGGCCTTTCCGGTCTACGCCCATGATCAGCACATACCGCTCCTCGACCCTGCCGTCATATCCCCAGTGGTATCCCAGGCGGTCTGCGTTCCGCAGCAGGCCGCCGAGGGCCTCCAGGTCCACCTGGCCCGTGATGTCTGTCAGCCTTTCTCCTGTCCTCACATAATGGATTTTGAAATCCTCCTCCACCGCAGGACGGGGGACGAGGCACCAGGCGGCGATTCCAGTCAAAACCACCACGCACACCAGCAGGACCTTCCACTTCTTTTTCAAGAGAACCGCCCCTCTCTGGCTCCATCATAAGGGGACCGCCCTGGACCTGTTAAGGCGGAACGCAGATTTTTCCAAGGTTATTCTTGACATATGTTCAAAACCGTATATAATGGACATATGTTCAAAACAAGGGAGGGACATCCATGCCGCGCAGTGCCAAATGCCGCCGGGTCTGCCAGATGCCGACCCACTGCCGCTTTTCCCCGGAACGGCCTGCCCACAGAGAGGCCGTGGAGCTGACGGTGGAGGAGTATGAGGCGCTACGGCTGATGGACTACCTGGGCCTGAACCAGGAGGAGGCCGCCGCCCAGATGGGGGTGGCCCGGACCACAGTCCAGCGGATCTACGCCCAGGCCCGGCGGAAGCTGGCGGTCTTTCTGGTGGAGGGCCGTCCACTGCAGATTGGCGGCGGTAGCTACGCCCTCTGTCCCCAGGAAAGTTGCCGGGGCTTCAGCAGGCCCTGCGGCCGGTGTGCCTCCCAAGACGGAAAGGAAGCGTCCTCATGAAAATCGCAGTCACCTATGAAAACGGCCAGGTGTTCCAGCACTTTGGCCACACGGCACAGTTCAAGCTCTATGATGTGGAGAACGGCACCGTAGCCTCCTCCCAGGTGGTGGATACCAATGGCAGCGGACACGGGGCCCTGGCTGGCTTTTTGAAGGACCGTCAGGTGGATGCCCTGATCTGCGGCGGCATCGGCGGTGGGGCCCAGATGGCGTTGGCGGAGGCAGGTATCCGGCTGTACGCCGGCTGCCAGGGCGACGCGGACACCCGGGTGGCAGAACTGCTGGCAGGCACGCTGGTCAGCGCCGATGCAGCCACCTGCGACCATCACCACGGTGAGGAGCACACCTGCGGCGACCACGGCTGCGGCCACCACGAGAGCGGCCATACCTGCGGCCACTGCTGAGACCGGACCGGGAGGGCGAAACGCCCTCCCGGTTTTTGTGCAGCACCTTTTGGAAATATGGGATTCCCTTTCTGCATAGGATGGGAACAGCGGACTTTGACACTTCGCCGGAAAGGATGATCCCCTTGGAGCAATACATGGAACAGCATTATCCCTTCACCCTGCCGCCCCTGCCCTACGGCTATGACGCGCTGGCGCCGGAGCTGATCGAAAAAGTGCTGTATTTCCATCACGACAAGCACTTCGCCGCCTATGTGGACGCTCTGAACCAGCTGCTGGAGCGGACGCCCGCCTATCAGTCCTGGCCGCTTTGGAAGCTGTGCCTAAACTGGGAGGAACTGCCGGATGGCCTGCGACAGGGCGTTCGGAACAACGCCGGAGGCGTCTTTAATCATGACCTGTATTTCCGCACCCTCCACCCCCTGCCGGTCTCCGCCCCGGACATGGCGCTGGAGGGCGCTGTGGTACGGGACTTCGGCGGCATGGCAGGTTTGAAGGAGGCCATGCGCAAGGCGGCCCTGGGGCAATTCGGCTCCGGCTGGGCCTGGCTATCCGCAGACGGCGAGGGGCACCTGGCTGTCCAAAAGACCGCAAACCAGGACACACCGCTGCCCCTGATCCCCTTGCTGTGTTGCGACGTATGGGAGCACGCCTACTATCTCCAATACCAGAATCGCCGGGCGGACTACTTCGAAGCCTGGTGGCGACTGGTGGACTGGCCTGAGGTCTCCCGGCTCTATACCGGCTGCCTGGCCTGCCGTCCGCCCCGGCCCTGATGGAAGATTCCAGAGGCGGCGGCAATCGCCGCCGCTTTTGGAAATCTCCAGAAAATAGGCGTTGACAACTGCTTCCTTTTCCGTTATGATAATATGTCGAATGAAGACGCAGAGGAAGGAGCGTACCCATGAATTTCTTGCTGACCGGCGGGGCTGTTTTCCGGGATGGAACTTTCCAGAATGTGGATGTTGCCATTTCCAAAGGCCGTATTGTTTCCGTTTCTCCCTCCCTTTCCCAGGAAGGTTTTTCCGTAATTGAATGTCAGGATCAAGTCATTGTTCCAGGTTTCGTTGATGTACATGTTCATCTTCGGGAGCCTGGATTTTCTTATAAGGAAACCATCGCCTCCGGCACGGCGGCGGCCGCCGCAGGAGGCTACACGGCGGTGTGCGCCATGCCCAACCTGAATCCGGTGCCGGACTCCCTGGAGCACCTGTGGCCGGAGCTGGACGCCATCGCCCGGGACGGCCGGGTGCGGGTGTATCCCTATGGGGCCATCACCCGGGGCGAAAAAGGCGCGGAGCTGGCGGACATGCCGGCTATGGAGCCCTTTGTCTGCGGCTTCTCCGACGACGGGAAAGGCGTCCAGTCCGCCGACCAGATGCGCGATGCCATGGAACTCGCAAAACAGCTGGACAAGCCCATCACTGCCCACTGTGAGGACGAGTCCCTGCTGACTCCCGGCTGGTGCATCCACGACGGGGAGTGGGCGAAGCGGAACGGCTTCCCCGGCAACGCCCCTGAGAGCGAGTGGAAACAGGTGGAGCGGGATCTGGAGCTGGTGCGGGAG
>ERZ839947.2714-NODE-2714-length-12034-cov-3.553135_pt1 | contig 12034 bp, 9 predicted proteins | sample MGYA00519908_ERZ839947 | MGnify/ENA primary metagenome ERZ839947 (study PRJEB31850, sample SAMEA3708857) | human gut metagenome | biome: human gut; feature: human-associated habitat; material: faeces | place: China | collected 2014 ... | reverse complement strand
GGGAAGGACGTGTCATCGCCGTGGGCGACGATTTGCCCAGGGCTCTTTTATTGTGCTCCGAGCGGAGCAGATCCGGCCGCCGGAGAAAACGGGAGCACGACTCCCGCGCTGTTGTCTATCTGACGCAGCTTTCTGTGCAGACGCTGGAGAAACGGGTTCAGAGCGAACGAATCTGAGCGTGCTCCGGAGGGCCGGGACACTGCAGGGGGAGCGGTTCTTCTCCTGCCCTCCCCTATGGGGGAAAAGAAAAAACGGAAGAAGAAAAAAATTCTTTTCCAAAACGTACCGCACGCGGAGTTTGGAAGAGGTTGTCTTTTAGGAGGTTCCAGTATGGACGAAGAAAAGCAGAAGAGGATCGAAGAGCACGAGGCGGAAGAGACGTACGGCGTGGACAAAAGCAACGAATACGATGCCTCCGAGATTCAGGTGCTCGAAGGATTGGAGGCTGTACGTAAGCGTCCGGGGATGTATATCGGCTCCACGTCGAAAAGCGGTTTGCATCATCTGGTCTATGAAATCGTGGACAACGCCATTGACGAGGCGCTTGCCGGCTATTGTACGGATATCCTGGTGCAGATCAACGCGGATAATACCATCACGGTGGTGGACAACGGCCGGGGCATTCCTGTGGATATTCAGGCCCAGACGGGCAAGCCCGCTCTGGAAGTGGTGTATACCGTGCTCCACGCCGGCGGAAAATTCGGCGGCGGCGGCTATAAAGTGTCCGGCGGCCTCCACGGCGTGGGCGCCAGCGTGGTCAACGCCCTCTCCGAGTGGCTGGAGGTGGAGGTACACAAGGGCGGAAAGATCTATCAGATGAAGTTTTCCCGTGGTGCCATCACCCAGGAGATGACCGTCATCGGTGACACCGACCACACCGGAACCATCGTCCGCTTCAAGCCCGACGGCGAGATGTTCGACACGCTGGAGTACGACTACGAAACACTCCACACCCGGATGCGGGAGCAGGCGTTTTTGAACGCCGGTCTGCGAATCTCCATTGCTGACCGCCGCACCGGACAGGAGCAGGAGGACACCATGTGCTACGAGGGCGGCATCCGGGAGTTCGTCACCTGGATCAACCGCAACAAGACCCCGCTGCACGAGGAGGTCATCTACATGGCCGGTGCCAAGGGAGACTCCACGGCGGAGATCGCCATGCAGTATAACGACAGCTATGCCGAGACCATGGTCTCCTTCGCCAACGACATCCACACCCCGGAGGGCGGTATGCACGAGACGGGCTTCAAGGCGGCCCTGACCCGTGTCCTCAACGCCTACGGCATCAAGTACGGCATGATCAAGGAGGGAGACAAGGTCTCCGGCGAGGACGTCCGGGAGGGCATCACCGCCGTGATCTCCGTGAAGCTGACGGAGGCCCAGTTCGAGGGCCAGACCAAGGCCAAGCTGGGCAACGCCTATATCCGCACACTGGTGGACGGCCTTGTCTCCGACCAGCTGTCGGTGTATCTGGAGGAGCATCCGGTGGTGGCCCGCACCATTCTGGATAAGGCGCTGACGGCCAACCGCGCCAGAGAGGCCGCCCGCAAGGCCAGAGAGTCCATCCGCCGCAAGACGGCGCTGGGCGGCGCCGCCATGCCGGATAAGCTGCGGGACTGCAATGAGAACAATCCGGAGCTGACAGAAATCTATATCGTGGAGGGCGACTCCGCAGGCGGCTCCGCCACCCAGGGCCGTGACTCCCGGTTTCAGGCCATCCTCCCCCTGTGGGGCAAGATGCTGAACGTGGAGAAGGCCAGAGCCGACAAGGTATACGGCAACGACAAGCTCCAGCCGGTGATCACGGCGCTGGGCGCCGGCATCGGGGAGGAATTTGACCTGAATAAGCTGCGGTATCACAAGATCATCATCATGGCCGATGCCGACGTGGACGGCGCCCATATCCGGACGCTGCTGCTGACCTTCTTCTTCCGGTTCATGCGGCCCCTCATCGAGGAGGGCTACGTCTATTCCGCCGTGCCGCCGCTGTATAAGCTGACCCGAGGCAAGCAGCAGCGGGTGGCCTACACCGACGAGGAGCGGGACGCCATCTCCTCCGAGATGCGGGACGGCAACCCCAATGTGAAGATCGACATCAACCGCTATAAGGGCCTTGGCGAGATGAACCCCCACGAGCTGTGGGAGACCACCATGGACCCGGAGAAGCGCACCCTGCGCCGCATCACCTTGGACGATGCCGTGAAGGCGGACGAGACCTTTACCGTCCTCATGGGCGAGAAGGTGGAACCCCGAAAGGAGTTCATCGAGAAAAACGCCAAGTACGCTGTGAATCTGGATTATTGATCCCCAATCCTCTGACAAGGAGTAACAATATATGAGTAAGAAACCCCAATACGATCCTGAGGAGATCCGCTTCCCGGACCAGCACATCGTCGAGCGCTCGCTGGTGCCGGAGATGGAGAAGTCCTACATCGAATACGCCATGTCCGTTATCGTGGGCCGGGCGCTGCCCGACGTGCGGGACGGTCTGAAGCCTGTCCACCGGCGTATTCTCTACGCCATGTACGAGGACAACCTCACCAGCGACCGCCCCTTTAAGAAGTCCGCCACTTGCGTGGGCGACGTGCTGGGCCGGTATCACCCCCACGGCGACGCCTCCGTCTACGACGCTCTGGTGCGTCTGGCGCAGGATTTCTCCATGCGCTATATGCTGGTGGACGGCCACGGCAACTTCGGCTCCGTGGATGGCGATCCCCCCGCTGCCTACCGTTATACGGAGGCCCGTCTTTCCAAAATTTCCAATGAAATGCTGCGGGATATCCGGAAGGACACCGTGGACTGGGACCCCAACTTTGACGAGAGCCGCAAGGAACCCCGTGTGCTGCCCAGCCGCTTCCCCAATCTGCTGGTCAACGGCTCCTCCGGCATCGCCGTGGGCATGGCCACCAACATCCCGCCCCACAACCTGCGGGAGGTCATCGGAGCCTGTATCCACGTGCTGGATGATCCCGATGCCACGCTGGCGGACCTGATGACCTATATCAAGGGTCCCGACTTCCCCACCCGTGGCCTCATCATGGGCCGCAGCGGTATCCGGGCTGCCTACGCCACCGGCCGTGGCCGGGTGGTGATGCGGGCCCGCCACGAGTTCGAGGAGTTCGGCCATGACCGCACCCGTATCATCATCACGGAGCTGCCGTATCAGGTGAATAAGCGGATGCTCATCAAGAGCATGGCCGATCAGGTGGAGGACAAGCGTCTGGAGGGCATCTCCGACATCCGGGACGAGACGGACCGCAACGGTATGCGGATCGTCATCGAGCTGAAGCGGGACGCCAATCCGCAGGTGGTACTCAACCGCCTGTTTGCACAGACCCAGCTGCAAACCACCTTCGCCATCAATATGCTGGCGCTGGTGAATAACCAGTCCCAGCCGAAGATCCTCTCCCTGCGGCACATCATCGACGAATATCTGGCCTTTCAGGAGGAGATCATCGTCCGCCGCACCCGCTATGACCTGAAGGACGCACAGGCCCGTGCTCATCTGCTGGAGGGTCTGCTCATCGCACAGGACAACATCGACGAGGTCATCCACATCATCCGCACCAGCTATGACAACGCCAAGGAGAACCTTATGTCCCGCTTCGGGCTGGACGATGTGCAGGCACAGGCCATTCTGGATATGCGCCTGAAGGCACTGCAGGGGCTGGATCGTGAGAAGCTGCAAGCGGAGTACAAGGAGCTGGAGGAGAGGATCGCCTACTTCCTGAAGGTGCTGTCCGACGATGCTCTGGTGCGCTCCATCCTGAAGGAGGAGCTGTCCGCCATTGCCGAGAAGTACGGCGACGACCGCAAGACGGAAATTCAGGACGTGGAGGACGAGATCGACATCGAGGACCTCATTGAGGAGGAGGAGTGCGTCTTTACCCTGACGGAGAACGGCTACATCAAGCGCACTGCCGTCAGCGAGTACGCCGCCCAGAGCAAGGGCGGCATGGGTAAGAAGGGCATCACCACCCGTGACGAGGACACCGTGGTGGATGTGTTCACCGCCTCCACCCACGACTATCTCCTGTTCTTTACCGATACCGGCAAGGTCTACCGCAAGAAGGGCTACCAGATCCCGGAGAGCGGCAAGACCGCCAGAGGCACCAACATCGTCAACATCCTGCAGGTGGAGCAGGGGGAGAGGATCCAGACCATGCTCCACTACCGGGAGGCCGGGGAGGGCCAGCTGTACCTCTTCATGACCACCCGTAACGGTACGGTGAAGCGTCTGCCGGTGGAGACGCTGAAGAATCTCCGCAACAACGGCATCCGGGCCTTGACGCTGGACGAGGGCGACGAGCTGATCAACGTGCAGGAGACCGACGGCAGCCAGCGCATCCTCATTGCCACCCACGACGGTCAGGCGGTGTGCTTCGACGAGACGGACGTGCGTGCCATGGGCCGCACCGCCGTGGGCGTCCGGGGCATCCGCCTGCGGGAGGGGGACTATGTGGTGGGCGCCGCCAGAGCCGAGGCCGGCAAGACGGTACTCTCCATCACGGAGCGTGGCTACGGCAAGCGCACCCCGGTGGAGGAGTACCGCATCACCAGCCGTGGCGGTCTCGGTATCCGCAACTATATGGTCACGGAAAAGACCGGCCCCATTGTGGGCATCAAGGTGGTGGACGGGCAGGAGGATCTGCTGCTGATGACGCAGGCGGGTATCCTGATCCGCACGGCGGTAGACAGCATCCGCATCGCCGGCCGGGCCACGCAGGGCGTTATCGTCATGCGCTTTAAGGAGGAGGGCGACCACGTCATCTCCATGGCGCTGGCGGACCGGGAGACGGAGAAGGAAGCCGCCCCGGCAGAGGAATAAGCCATGGGGAAGAAAAAGGAGCAGTACTGCCCCCTGACCCGGTGGCAGTACTTCACCAAGACCCTGTACCACGATCCCTCCTCCACGGGGGAGTTCACCTATGACGGTGTGGTGTACCGCAAGAGCGAGGCCCTCCAAACGGTGGAGAGCCGCAACTCCCGGCTCCAGATGGGGCTGGTGGGCCTGATGTTTCTGGCCTTTGTGCTGGCTACCTATTTCCGCAGCGCCATGCCGCTGGCGGCGGGCATCCTGCTGATCGTGGCGGGGCAGGCTCTGCGGCTGAGCCGCCTGCCCAAGGATATCCTGTCCCACCTTACCGACACCGGACGGAGGGAGCTGTGATGGATGCTCTGCAGGTCATCGCCCGCATCCATACGGAGCTGCCGGAGAAGTTCGGCGTGCCGCGCCAGAGCGGGCTGGTGCCACAGCTGCGGGGCCGCATCGTCTTTGAACCGGCCTACCGGAATCCGGACGCCGTCCGGGGACTGGAGGATTTCTCCCACCTGTGGCTCATCTGGCAGTTCTCCGAAGCCGTCCGGCAGGACTGGTCCCCTACGGTGCGGCCACCCCGTCTGGGGGGCAATCGCCGCATGGGGGTTTTTGCCACCCGCTCTCCCTTCCGTCCCAACCATCTGGGCCTGTCCTCGGTGCGGCTGGAGCGGGTGGAGCAGAGTGAGGCGCTGGGGCCGGTGCTCCATGTCTGCGGCGCAGACCTGATGGACGGCACGCCCATCTTCGACATCAAGCCCTATCTCCCCTATACCGACAGCCATCCCGATGCCGTGGGGGGCTTCACCGATGGGCTGGAGAGCCGCTGTCTGCGGGTGGAGTGTCCGCCCCGGCTGCTGGAGCGCATCCCGGCGGACAGCCGGGAGGGCCTGCTGGGCGTGCTGGCGGGGGATCCCCGTCCCCGGTATCAGGAGGACCCCCAGCGGGTGTACGGCATGGGCTTTGCGGGGCAGAACGTGCGATTCACCGTGGACGGGGAGACTCTCACCGTGCATTCCATTGACCCGCTGGAGAAGTAACGCCAATATAGAACGGCATAAGGAACAACGATGAAAACTGTAACCATCTACACCGACGGGATAAAAACCGCTATGCGGTTTTACCGGTGATGCCGTTCTGCTGGCCCCTTGCGGGGCAACCGCAGAACATGGCGGACAGGCCCCGTCGGACGGGGGCCGCCCGATAAAACCATTGGGAGCAACACAAGAACAATTATGAAAACTGTAACCATCTACACCGACGGGGCCTGTTCCGGCAACCCCGGTCCCGGCGGCTGGGGAGCCATTCTGGAGTGGAACGGTATCGAGAAGGAGCTCTCCGGCGGCGAGCCGGAGACCACCAACAACCGCATGGAGCTGACGGCGGTGATCCGGTCGCTGGCTCTGCTGAAGGAGCCGTGCATCGTGGAGCTGTACTCCGACTCCAAGTACGTCATTGACGCACTGGAGAAGGGCTGGGTCTGGGGCTGGAAGAAGCGGGGCTGGGTGAAAAGCGACAAAAAGCCCGCTTTGAACGTGGATCTGTGGGAGCAGCTGCTGCCCCTGATCCAGACCCATCAGGTACACTACCACTGGGTAAAGGGCCACGCCAGCAATGAGAAAAACAACCGCTGCGACCAGCTGGCTGTGGCGGAGAGTAAGAGATTCTGAGAAATTCACAGAAAGTTCATGTGGATTTCATGATTCCGCCATCTTTACAGGGTATTATCTTACTCGTACAAAGGAACCATTCCTTATGTGATTTTCTCTCTCTCCTAACAAACACACAGCAAAAACGCCAGCCCTTGGGGCTGGCGTTTTTGCGTCTCTCCTGCAAGAAAATATTTTTCTGTTCAAGGAGAGGCTTTTCTGTTCAAGGAGAGGTTTTTCTGTTTAAGGAAAGATTTTCCCTGCTTGTCGGGGAACTTTTTGCGTCCGTTTTTCAGGGGGATATTTTGGCCTGCCTGACCAAGTGATTTTTTCGGCTGCCTGATGAAAAAATGTTTGGCTCTGCTTGCCGAGAAGAATTTTCGTCTCCCTGTCGGAATTATTTTTTCGCCTGATTGAGGGGATGGATTTTCCCTTTCAAGGGGCAGCCGAGCCTGTCCGCATGGACAGGCTCGGCACAATTTTGGACGGATTGGACAGACAGGACGTCACACGCCACGGAAGAAGGCCCGGATGGCTGCCTCATCGGCGGCGACGCTTCCCTGAGCGAAGCCGCTGCGTCCGCCGCCCCGACCGTGGAGGGCGTCGTTCATATGCTTCACGAACTCCCGCAGGTCTGCTCCCGGATGGATGACGGCGTACTGATACCGCTCCCCCTCTCCGGAGAACACGGCGCACCGCCCGCCGCAGGTGCGGCTCACGGCGTCACATAGCCGCCGGGCGCCGTCTCCTGCCAGATCGTGCCGCACCAGCAGCACCTCTCCGGCGTCCCGGTACTGCTCTGCCAGCAGCCGGAACAGCTCCTCCTCCAGTCCGGCGCACCGGGTCTTCAGGGAGAGAACCTCCCGGGCCTGCCGCTCCACGGCTTCGGCGGTGTCGCCGGGCTTCACCGACAGCTGCTGTCCGATGGACCGGTTCTGCTGCCAGCTGCGGCACAGGTGGGCCATGGCCCGGCCGCCGCACACCAGCTCCAGCCGCACCCCATCCCGGAATTTCTGGCAGGAGAGAAATTTCACCAGCCCCACCTGTCCGCTGCCGGATACATGGGTGCCGCAGCAGGCGCATAGATCCGCCCCCGGAAACTCCGTCAGCCGCACCGCCCCCGTCAGGGCCTTTTTGCTGCGGTAGGGGAGGGCCTCCCGCTCTGCCGGGGAGGGGAACGTCACCCGGCAGGGGTGATCCTCCCAGATGTATCGGTTGGCCTGCCGCTCCACCTCCAGCACCTGCTCCCAACGGATGTCGGCGTTATAGTCGATGGTCACGATGTCGGCCCCCATGTGGAAGCCCACATTGTCGCAGTGGAAGGCGGCGCACAGCATCCCGCTGACAATATGCTCCCCGGAGTGCTGCTGCATATGGTCAAAACGCCGCTGCCAGTCAATGGCGCCGTGGACGGTGCTGCCCACCGCCAGCGGCCCGGCGCAGGTGTGGCAGACGACCCCATCCCGCTCCTGCACGTCCGTGACCGCCACACCGCCCAGGACGCCGTGGTCGGCGGGCTGCCCGCCTCCCTCCGGATAGAAGGCGGTGCGGTCCAGCACCACCAGATACCGGCCCTGCTCCTCCCGGCACGACAGCACCGCAGCGTCGAACTCCCGGAGATAGGCGTCCTCATAATAGAGCTTTGTGGTTTCCATAGGCGTCTCCTTTGCGTTTTTTCCCATTATGCCACAAACGCCGCCCCATTGCAACGCCGCCTATTCCGCCAGTGCCGCCAGATCCTCCGCCGTCAGTCCCGGCTGCACCGCCAGCGAGATGCCGTAGCCCAGCAGCCGCCCCAGTTGTCGGACCTGCCGGTCGATGTCTCTGGGGGTCACATACAGCCCCTGCGGTGCCGCTTCGGTGTCGCTGCCCAGCGCCGCCCCGTCGATGACCGTAGGCACTCCCACGGCGATGACCGGTACCCCCACCGTCTCCCGATCCACGGCGGTGCGGTGGCTGCCCACCCCGGAGCCGGGGATCAGCCCTGTATCCGACAGCTGGACGGTACGGCACAGCCGCCGGGGACTGCGGGCCGCCAGCGCATCCACGGCGACGACGGCTGCCGGGCGCACCGCTCCCGCTGCCGCCCGGATCAGCTCACAGGTCTCCATCCCCGTCCGGCCCAGCACCTCCGTACACAGGGCGGAGAGTTCCCCCATTCCCCGGAACGGCTCCTGCCCGCTGCGGACCAGATGCCGGGTCACCAGCAGATGATCCACCGCCGTGGGGCCGATGGCGTCGCAGGTCATGTCCCGGTTGCCGATGCCCGCCGTCAGCACCGGCCCACGGGGCAGGAGCTCCGCCAGCAGGGAGGCAAGACACGCCGCCTGCTGCGAAAAAGGCTGCTCCTCCAGCTCCATGGTGACGTAGCGCCCCACGGGCTTTCCCAGCGCTCTGGCTCCCGTCTCGTCCAGGATCCGCACCTCCGTCACGGAGACGCCCTGCCGCCGCTCCGTCCGGGTGACCACCCCGGAGAGTTCTCCCGCTGCGGGGCCGCCTGCCTGCAAATTTTCCGCTGCCTCCAGCGCCAAGTCCGTCCGGATCTGCGTCATACTTGTGTTTCCCCCTCCCATTGTGCCACAAAATGTGGTAGATTACGGGTAGTTTCCCGCAAAAAATAGGGAATATGCAAAAAAGAATGGCAAAAATTCAAAAAGTGCTTGCAATTTTCAGATAAAGATGTTAAAATATCATCCTGCGTGGATGTTTCATTCCAACGCAGCTACTTTATCGTCGGGGAGGTGTTTGGTTTGCCGAATATCAAGTCTGCCAAGAAGCGTGTGCTGGTGTCCGAGGCTCGTAATGCCCGCAACAAGGCCAATCGCTCTGCACTGAAGACCGCTATCAAGAAGTTCGAGGCTGCTGCCGTGGAAGGCAATCGCACCGAGGCCGAGGGCGCTTACAAGGTCGCAGTGAAGTCCATTGACAAGGCTGCTGCCAAGGGTCTGCTGCACAAGAACAACGCTGCTCACAAGAAGAGTGCGCTGACGCTGAAACTCAACCAGATTGGCTGATCCAAACCAAAGGACACCTGCCGGGTGTCCTTTTTTTTGCCCGGCCGTCGGAAAGTGCGGCCAACAGGGGAAAAGACAAAACAGAGCGTAATTTTTCAAAGAAAAATTACGCTCTGTTGTTGGTCAAGTGCCGTTTTGCGGCTTATTTGTAGTAGTCCGTGCCGTCCTCGATGACCATGGGCAGGCCGTTGTGGTACACCGGCAGGGTCTGGAACTTGAAGCGACTGGCCCGGTGCATCCGGTCGATCTTCTCCCGGACGGCCTCGTCCGGGCAGACGCCCCGGCGGATATACTCGTTGACGGCGTGATAGGAAAAGCCCAGATTGTCCTCGTCGGTGAGGCCCGTCAGACCGTCGGAGGGGGGCTTGATGAGGAACCGCTCCGGCAGGCCCAGCGTCCGGCCCAGAGCGATGACCTCCTCCGTGGTGTACATCCCCAGAGGGGAGAAGGCACCGGCGCTGTCGCCATAGATGGTGCAGTAGCCCACCCAGTCCTCCGACAGGTTGGAGGTGTTGAGAACGATGCCTCCCTCCACCGACTGGGCCACGGCATAGAGGGTGGCCATACGGATGCGGGAGGGGAGATTCACCACCGTCTGGCGGCTGGGGGTCAGGCCCGCCTGCTCCAGCTGGGACAGTACCCCCGCCACGGCATCGTGGATGTTGCAGAGGCAGTGGGGGATCTGCAGATGCTCCACCAGCGCTTGAGAGTAGTCGATATCCGGCTGAATGCCGTCGGGCATCAGCACACCATAGACGTGGTCCCGGCCATAGGCCGCCACCGCCATGGCCGCCACGGTGGAGCTGTCCTTGCCGCCGGAGATGCCGATGACGGCGGTCTTGCCGCCGCAGCCGGCCATCTGCTGGCTCATCCACTCCAGCACCCCGGCAAGCTGGAGCTGTACGTTGAATCCGCTCATGTGATCCCTCCTGTGAATGGTTGATGGATGGGGGAGGTGTCCCCGTTGATGGCTTATTGTACTCCCATTTTCCACAAAATGCAACTGCCGCCCGCTGGGGGCTGCGGAGGGATTTTCCGTATTCCATAGAAAACCGGCGGAAAAGGATCGGATTTCCGGCTTTTCCCGCATTTTCTTTTGGCAAACGACGTGGTAGAATATAGAACAGATCAGAAAAAACGACCCCAAGGAGGAATTCTATGAAGGATAACAAACTGGGTATCATGCCCATCTCCAAGCTCATTTGGAATATGTCCCTGCCCATCATCGTGTCGATGCTGGTGCAGGCCCTATATAATATCGTGGACAGCGTGTTCGTCTCGCAGGTCAGCGAGCAGGCCCTTACCGCCGTGACGCTGGCCTTCCCGGCCCAGAACCTGATGATCGGTCTGGCCACCGGCACCGCCGTGGGCGTCAACGCCCTGCTGGGCCGTGCGCTGGGCGCCGGGGACGGCAAGCGGGCCGATCAGGTGGCCATCAACGGCATTTTCCTGGCGGTGGTGGGCTTTGTGCTCTCCGCCGTGCTGGCCCTGTGCTTTGGGGGGACCTTCTTCCGCACCCAGACGGACATCGACTACATTGTGGATAACGGCATCACCTATCTGCGCATTTGCTGCTGTGCCTCGCTGGGAATGTTCTGCCAGATCATGTTCGAGCGCCTGCTGCAGGGTACCGGCCGCTCCATCCTCTCCATGTATACCCAAGGGCTGGGTGCCATCGTCAACATTGTGCTGGACCCCATCTTCATCTTCGTGTTCAAAATGGGCGTGGCGGGTGCCGCCGTGGCCACCGTTATCGGCCAGTTCTGCGGCTGCGGTCTGGCCCTGTATATGAACCTGCGGAAGAACCACGATCTGCACCTTCGGTTCCGGGGCTTCCGGCCGGACTGGAAGATCGTGGGCAATATCTATGCCATCGGCCTGCCCTCCGTGGTGATGGTGGCTATCGGCTCGGTGATGACCTTCTGCATGAACAAGATCCTCATCACCTACCACTCCGCCAAGGAGACGGCGGCTACCGCCTTCGGCATCTACTTCAAGCTCAACAGCTTTGTCTTTATGCCGGTGTTCGGCCTGAACAACGGTGTGGTTCCCATCGTGGCCTATAACTACGGCGCTCAGAATCGCCGCCGCATGATGGAGACCATCAAGCGCAGCGCCATCTATGCCTCCTGCATCATGGTGCTGGGTATGGCCATCTTCTGGGCCATTCCGGGGACGCTGGTCAGTATCTTCAATGCCACGGAGACCATGAAGCAGGTGGCCGTTCCGGCCCTGCGGATCATCTCCCTGAGCTTCTGCATGGCCGGGGCCTGTATCGCTCTGGGCAGCTCCTTTCAGGCGCTGGGGAAGTCGGTGTACTCCATGATCACCTCCATCATCCGCCAGCTGGTGTTTCTGGTACCCATCGCCTATGTGCTGGCCCGCTACGGCCAGTCCATCGGCAACGACGATCTGGTGTGGTGGTGTTATCCCATTGCGGAGATCGCCTCGCTGGGCGTGACGATGCTATTCTTCCTGCGGGTGTACCGTACCGTCATCGCCAAGGTGCCGCTGGACGGCGCTCCCTCGCTGGAGGAGCTGGAGGCGGAGCAGTA
>ERZ839947.2707-NODE-2707-length-12068-cov-2.543578_pt1 | contig 12068 bp, 8 predicted proteins | sample MGYA00519908_ERZ839947 | MGnify/ENA primary metagenome ERZ839947 (study PRJEB31850, sample SAMEA3708857) | human gut metagenome | biome: human gut; feature: human-associated habitat; material: faeces | place: China | collected 2014 ... | reverse complement strand
ATATCAAAGATGAACGTAGTCACGTTTTCGGCTATGATAGAATCGAAAAATATTGGTAAGACAGACAAGAAAACACCTCTCTCCTAGTGCATCTTTTAGGTGCGGATTTCACGGTTTTAATTTACCCCGCGTAATCCGTGCCTAAAATATTATCATAATGACAAGTCTCATATACTTTTGACATTACCTTTGTATACTCCTATACAAACATCCCAAAACAAAAAATAAATCGGTCACTTCTATCAACCAACACATTTTTATTTTGGGATATTCCTATCTATTCAGCATAAACAGCTATGTGACCATCAATACCTTTCAAGACCGGTGCCCAGCCACTGTGCCATACGAGGCTTACCATAAAAGTAATAGAACAACAATCCTACCCAACTGGTCAAAACTACCAGGATAATGGCTATTAACCTTCTTTCCGCCGGCGCATGAATACGCCATATCTCTAGAGCAGCTTTGATAGTTAAGACCAATCCTATAATCCATATTACAAATCCAATCATAATTCTTCTTTATATAAGATATTACTACTAACAGAATGATATATAAAAAAATCAATTAAGTTTTCACTTGCTTCTTTTTTTTACATCTTCATACCCTTCCTTTATTTCTGTCTTGGCCTTTTCAGCTCCTTGTTTCAATGCGTCCTTTACAGCATCAGCGCCATCTTGAACTTTATCGACTGCCTTATCCACTACAACTTTTCCGGTATCCGCCACTTTTTCCTTAGCTTCATCTAACAGGTCTTCCGTCTGACCGGTTATCTTATGAAAAGCGTTAAATACTTTTTCCTTCAATTTCTTGGCTTTTGAAGTACGTGAGAAACGATAAGCCAGAGTACCGATGACCGTACCTATTCCCAGGCCGATCCATAAACTAGAATTTCTATTTTCCATAATCAAGTTGTTTTTAAATGGTTAAAATAATTAAAGTTCAATTTTCTTTCTGTTATAAGTCCCGATAATAATGTACCATAAAAAATACATAAACTATTTTTTAAAGTAACACACTCAGTTCTGAAATTTACATGTAAATATATAGATAGATATATCATCCGCTTATTTCCAATATAAAGGCATATCCTGCGATCCTTTATTTTATTATCACTTTACCTACCTGCGGGAACTTGAAAAGAAATAAACGATTGCCCCGATGACAGAACTGGCTATTAGCCTGATCCGCAAATCAAAACTTAGACTTTTCATGGCTGTAGATTTTATTGATGAAACAATGTTTAAAACTTATTTTTTTTAGAAAAATATGTAGGTTTACTCTATTACACTTCCCCGATTTATTATATTACTTTTGTTATATCATCCGAAATGTACTTAAGCTCCTACTGTATGAAAAAAACACGGGATTAAAAAAAATAGTTCGAAGTTTGAAAATGGAATTAACATCATTTTTTATTTTATGGAAAATTGAAAAAGAGGCTTATGGATTTTAAATGCATAGCCGAAGGAATAAATATATGATTGAAATTGTCCTAATAATAAGATGATTCCTGTTCGTGTATATTTATGATCTGATGCTGGAAAATCGTACAAAAAATGACTAATATAATTTAGAAAGAACACTTATCTATTTCCGATGTTTTTGTTGGGGAGTATTTGGGGTATTATGCAGTATTTCCGATAGATGAGATAGTTGTGTTTTTTAAGTTTCTGTTTTTAACATATAATTATTAATTTATTCAGTTGCTGTTTAAATAATATTTTCATATTTTTGCAAATGTATTTTTGAGTGTTTTGTGAAAGGAATGAAGATAATTGTAAAAAATAGAAAACTTTTAGTGTTTATAGTTCTTCTCATTAGTAGTGCTGTGAGCAAGGGGCAAATTTATAAGTACATAGGGTTGGAAGACGGTTTGAACAACCAGAAAATCTACCATATTCAAAAAGACCGACGCGGATATATGTGGTTTTTGACTCAGGAGGGGGTAGATCGTTATGACGGTAAACACATCAAGCATTATACTTTCTCGGATGACAGTATGAAGCTGGACTCACGGATAGCTTTGAACTGGCTTTATATGGATCAGGAAGATGTATTATGGGTAATCGGGCAGAAAGGACGTATTTTCAGGTATGATTCACAACATGATAAATTTGAATTGGCTTATGTACACCCTGAATTGATCCGAAATAAGTTTCAAGCATTTCTTGATTATGGTTATCTGGACAAGAATGATCATATTTGGCTATGTTACAAAGATACAATTACCTGGTATAATATTCGTACTGGAACAACACAACATATGCCAAAGCCTGTCGATGGTGCAATATCTACTATTGAGCAGGCTGATGGCGGTCATTTTTTTATCGGTACGGGAAGCGGTTTGTTTTGTGTCGGGATAGAAAAGGGAGAACTGAAACAAATTTCTGATGAAGTAGTAAAAAGCATCGTTACACCTGTTCACGAACTGTATTACCATACTGTGTCAAAGCAATTATTTGTGGGTAGTTATAAAGAAGGGATACTTATATATGATATTGGTAAAACCCAAAAAATCACTCCTTGTTATGCACCAAACAATGTGGAAGTTAATCAGATTGTTGCTCTGAACGCTGATGAGTTGTTGATAGCTACGGGTGGAAAAGGAGTATATAAGCTGAATGTAAATACTTGTAAGAGTGAACCTTATATAACGGCTGACTATAGCAGTTATAATGGAATGAACGGAAACAATATCAATGATATCTATGTGGATGAGGAGGAGCGTATTTGGCTTGCCAATTATCCTACTGGTATTACCATTCGTAACAATCGTTATGGAAGATATGATTTGATAAAGCATTCTCTTGGCAATAACCGGTCGTTAGTGAATGATCAGGTGCACGACGTGATAGAAGATAGTGACGGTGACCTTTGGTTTGCAACTAGTAATGGAATTAGTTTTTATCAGACCGATACAAGAGAATGGCGTTCTTTTTTTAGTTCTTTTGATCCGGTGCCGGATGATGAGAATCATATCTTCTTGGCGTTGTGTGAAGTCTCTCCTGGTGTGATATGGGCTGGTGGTTTTACGTCTGGAATTTATAAGATAGAAAAGAAGAAAGGGTTTAAAATAAGCTATCTTTCGCCTGCGGCCATTGCAGGAATACGTCCTGACCAATATATTTATGACATTAAAAAGGATTCGGGCGGTGATGTATGGTCCGGTGGATATTATCATTTGAAACGCATTAATCTTGAGACTAAAAATGTTCGTTTGTATCCGGGAGTAAGTTCCATCACCACCATTCTGGAGAAAAATGCCCGTCAAATGTGGATTGGTACAAGAATGGGACTCTATCAGCTTGACAAGCAATCCGGTGTTTACCGGTATATTGACTTGCCTGTTGAATCTCCTTATATATGTGCATTATACCAGAGAGAAGATGGTATCCTGTATATTGGTACTCGTGGAGCAGGTCTTCTTGTTTATGATATCAATAAAAAGAAGTTTATTCATCAGTACCGAACTGATAATTGTGCACTGATTTCTGATAATATTTATACGATTATTCCGCGTCAGGATGAAAATCTCCTGATGGGTACGGAAAATGGTATTACGATTTATTCACCTAAGGATCATTTTTTCCGTAACTGGACACGGGAGCAGGGACTGATGAGCGTAAATTTTAATGCCGGTTCTGCCACAACTTACAGTAACAGTACGCTTGTCTTTGGTGGCAATGATGGTGCTGTTAAGTTTCCGACAGACATAGAAATACCTGAGCCATATTATTCGCGTTTGTTATTACGGGATTTTATGATAGCTTATCATCCTGTCTATCCTGGTGATGACGGATCTCCCTTGAAGAAGGATATTAACGAGACTGATTGTCTGGAATTGGCCTACGGTCAAAATACTTTTTCGCTTGATGTGGCTTCCATAAATTATGATTATCCTTCTAATATTCTTTATTCATGGAAAATCGACGGTTATCATAAAGAGTGGACCCGTCCGAGTCAAGATAATCGGATTGTTGTTAGAAATCTGCCTCCTGGCAGTTATACGTTACAAATTCGTACTGTATCTAATGAGGAGAAGTATAAAACTTATGAAACAAGGAGTATTCAGATCATTATTACCCCTCCGGTGTGGGCCAGTATGTGGGCAATGGTGGGGTATGCAATTCTGGTGGTCTTGATTATGATTATCATATTCCGTGTTATCATGTTGCATAAACAAAAGAAGATTTCTGATGAGAAGACACGTTTTTTTATTAATACTGCTCATGATATACGTACGCCGCTGACATTGATAAAAGCACCGCTGGAAGAAGTTGTTGAAAACCATATGGTGGCAGAGAAGGCATTACCCCATATGAATATGGCCCTAAAGAATGTGAATACATTGCTTCAGCTGACAACCAACTTGATAAACTTTGAACGGATCGACGTATATTCGTCTACTCTTTATGTTTCTGAGTATGAATTGAATTCTTATATGAATGATGTTTGTGCTACTTTCCGCAAATATGCTGAGATGAAGCGTGTCAGATTTGTTTATGAGAGTAATTTTGATTATTTGAATGTGTGGTTTGATAGTGACAAAATGGGGTCTATCTTGAAGAATATTTTGTCAAATGCGTTGAAGTACACGCCAGAGAATGGTAGCGTGTGTATTTGTGCTTGCGAGGAAGGGAATACTTGGAGTATTGAGGTAAAGGATACAGGAATTGGTATTCCTTCATCTGAACAGAAGAAATTATTCAGAAATTGTTTCCGGGGTAGTAATGTAGTCAATTTGAAAGTGACCGGAAGTGGGATTGGATTGATGCTGGTATATAAACTGGTTAAGTTGCATAAAGGAAAGATCCATATTCAAAGTGTTGAACATCAGGGAACATGCGTGCAAATTACTTTCCCGAAGGGAAATACCCATTTGCATAAAGCAAAGTTTATCTCTCCAAAAACGCCGAATGAACGTATGGATGCTGTTGTACTGGGGGGAACTTCTGACTTGCCGGTCTTGGAGGCACCTCAGATAAAAACCTCTTTACAGCGTATTCTGGTAGTGGAAGATAATGATGATTTGCGTAATTATCTTGTGGATATGCTTATGGCAGGGTATAATATCCAGTCCTGTTCCAATGGCAAAGATGCGCTTGTCATTATAAAGGAGTTTAATCCAGATCTTGTTATATCCGATATAATGATGCCTGAGATGAGTGGAGACGAACTGTGCTCAGCTATCAAAACGAGTGTGGAAATGTCTCACATTCCAGTCATATTGCTGACTGCGTTAGGGGATGAGAAAAATATACTCGGAGGACTGGAAATCGGAGCAGATGCCTATATAACCAAGCCATTCAGTGTGGGTATACTAAAGGTGACTATTAAAAACATATTGGCAAATCGTGAATTGCTCCGTCAGGTCTATAATAGTATCGAAAATAAAGAAAAGCATTTACCTGTCAATTGTACTAATACTTTGGACTGGAAATTCATAGCTTCAGTCAAGGAATGTATAGAGAAGAATATGGGAGATTTGGACTTTGGGGTAGATGTACTCAGTAATCAGCATCATATGAGTCGAACAAGTTTCTATAATAAACTGAAAGCGCTGACCGGTTATGCTCCGGCTGACTACATCCGGATGATCCGTTTGCAACGTGCAGCACAATTATTAAAGCAGAAAGAATATACAATAACGGAGATTGCTGAAATTGTCGGGTTTTCGGATGCGAAGTATTTCAGGGAGGTATTTAAGAAGTATTATAATGTCAGTCCAAGTAAGTTTGTGAATTCGGATCAGGAATAGAGTAGACGAGATATCGTTTTATACCATTGTTGTTTCTTATAAACTTTTGGAGAGGATTATAGGACGCTAAATTCGAAAAAGAAGAAGATGTCAAAAGCAAGATAAATGTATCATCCTGCTTTTGACATCTTCTTTTTTTAATAGATTATTTATAATAACTTGTTGGAGCCGAGTATGATCAGCATTGTATATCCCAAGATAAGTCCTATAATTCCCATAATGATACCTACCTTTTCCATATCTTTTTGCTGAATCATTCCTGTGGCATGTGCCAGGGCATTAGGTGGTGTACTAATTGGTAATATCATTGCCAGCGATGATCCGATGGCGACTCCAATTAATAAAGTCTCTACACCTCCCAATGATGACAGGTTTTCACGCATGCTGATTCCAGCAATGGCGAGAATAGGGACGAGTAATGCTGCAGTGGCTGTGTGTGAAATAAAGTTGGCCATAGCATAGCAAATCAGTCCGGAACCGACAATCATCAGTACAGGGGGCCATGTGCTGAATGGGATGGCTTCGATCATATGCTTTGCCAGTCCGGTCTCTTGCAAGGCTACGCCCAATGCGAAGCCGCCGGCTACCATCCAGAGTACACTCCAGCTGATCTCTTCCAGGTCACGTTTGGTAATAACGCCTGTTATACAAAAAACAGCTACCGGAATCATTGCCACTACATTGGAGTTTACTCCTGTAAATTTGTCGAACATCCACAATAGAACCGTTATAGCAAAGGTGATATAAACCACAATGGAGCGCCAGTCTTTCTTTGCTTCACCTTCAATTTGCAGTTCGATGCTCTTTTGTTTGAATGGAAACAGTCGTAAGAGAATAAACCAGGCTATAAACAGTACAATAATAGTGTAAGGCAACATAAAGCTCATCCATTCTCCAAAACCGATATTCAGATTTAATCCTTCCGGATCATTCAAATACTTTAAAGCAATGGCGTTAGGTGGTGTACCGATAGGAGTTCCCATACCACCTACATTGGCAGCAACGGGAATGGCCATAGCCAATCCGATTTTCCCTTTTCCATCTGCCGGGAGTGCTTTTAATACGGGAGTAAGGAAGGTAAGCATCATGGCCGCCGTAGCCGTATTGCTAAGAAACATGGAAAAGACAGCTGTAACGAGGATGAATCCCAATAGCACATATCGTGATTGTGTTCCGAAAGGTCTCAGCATAACTCGTGCCAACAATACATCCAGTCCACTTTTGGTTGCTGCGATGGCAAGAATAAATCCACCTATAAACAGCATGATGATAGGATCGGCAAAGCAATGCAGAATAGACTTATATTTGACTGTCTGTCCCAATTCCTCCGCAGGAGTATTTTGGGTTAAGAACCATAAACTACTGTCGGAAACGGTAAGTAATAATAATACGACAATAAGAACGGAAGTGGTCCATGCCGGGACAGCTTCGAACACCCACATGAGTGTGGCGAAAATGAAAATGGAAATAAGTCTTTGTTCTATAACGGTCAACCCTTCTATTCCAAAAGTATCAATGGGAAGGAACCATAAAATAAGAGAGAGGGTAATAGCTATGGTTAACTTTATACATCGGGCCACTGTCTGATTCTTTGCTAACCGTTTAGCTTTCTTTAAGTCCTGATAAGCTTCTACTAGGTGGAAGCCGTGAAAAATCTTGTACATAATATTAGAATGAGATAAAATTAAAAAACGTTTGCAAAAATAACTTTTTATTTTGTATTTAGTTAGTCTGACGTTAAAGATTTCTTTTATTCAACATATTTATTAAAATTTTATGCAGATGACTTGCTGTATTGAAAAAAGTAGTATTTTTGCCGCCGCTTTTGGAAAATGCATTTATAAAGTTTCCAATATTCAGTATTATTTTAATCAAAAAAACATGAATTATTCTTGCAGAAAAACCATCGTTCCTATTATAATAGGAACATTACTTTCAGGCGCCTGCTCGAACGATGAACCAACCGGGGGAAAAGGCCATCAACAAACTTATTCAGTGGTATTAAAAGGAATTACGGTAGCAGGAGAAGAATCTTCTGAAGAGCTCAAAGATGTATCGGTTTTCCAGTTTAGTGACGGGAATTTATATAAAGAGGAACAGCTGACTCCCGGGCAAGGCGGACAGTCGGAGATTTCTGCGGTCAGCGGATCTCGACTCTATTTTCTGACCGGACTGGAGATTCCTGCCGGAGAGAAAGCTAAAAGTGAAGAAGAATTTCGTAATACGATTATCGGTGAAGGATTGCATGATAATTCTGCGCCGGATTTCATGGCGGCTGTAGTCGAATTGGAGAGCGGAGTAGTGACACGCAGCAATGCGGAGGTCAATGTAATTATGAAACGCGGCGTGGCGCGCATTGATTTGAACACAACAGCCGACAGCAAAACGCAGATAAAGGAAGTCATCGTAGAGAATGCTCCTGCCGAGACTTTGCCATTCCTCGAAAATGTCCGGGCGTCGGACAAAACAGTGAGCTACCGAAAGGAGTTTTCTTCTGCATTCGATGGCAAGCAAGAGGGGGTATTCCGTCTGTTCGAAAGCACACGTCCTGTCAATATCATCTTGCGTGGAACCTATGGTGAAGTCCCTATCAGGTTAAAAGTCGAATTACCAGTTGTCGAACGCAATAAAGTATATGAATTGGCAGTGCTCAATGTGGGAGCTGAAGTGACAGGCGTTTTTGAGATCAAACCGTGGGAAGAAGGAGAAACGATTGTCGGAAAGCCTGATACGAACCAACGTCTTTTGCTTAATGCGTCGAAATCCAGGATTCCGGAAGGGGTGAAGGTAGACTATGAGAATAATATACTGGAAGTGCCTGCTACAGGTGCTGATGACATGACGCTGGCGTTCGTTACAGACACTCGTATCGATATTTCTTCTACAGAAGGTGCCGGTAGCGGAACAAGTGTAGGCAATATGTCCGTGTCGGAAGAGGCGGAAGGTATCGTGTCGGCATTTAATGTATCGGTTGCAGCGCAAGGCAGCGGTCGCTTGGGCTATACGGTTTTGGTACATTTAAAAAATGCCTTGTTGAATGGAACATATGATTACGTGGAGATACGTGTGGCTCCGAGTGACAAACAGATTGAAACAGTGGAAATCGCAGGAAATGTATGGATGGCATTTAATGCGCGTAGCCACGATCTGGAAGATCAGATTTATCCGTTGGACGGGGCTACGGTCGAAGACATGTATCATAAGAGTTGGATAAACACGGTGGGTGGTCTGTTCCAGTTTGGACGTTTATATATGTACGTGCCTTGGCAGGGGTATAATCCTTCCAACAATTTAGGTAACCAGACAGCTGATGCACCTTGGGTGAATGATACACATATGCCTTGCCCTGAAGGATACCGGATACCGGCTGGTAACGAATGGCAGTCTCTGCTTCCTGCAGACCAAGAGATTCCGGGTAGATATAAGGCAGGAAATGGAGAAACAATTGCCGCTACACTTCACATTGGAGAAGGAACACTGATAACTCCGTCCAGTGGTGTGACGGGAACACAGCATTATGTGAAGTTTACTTCGGAAGACACCGGTCGCAGCCTTATTATTCCTTTGGCTGGCTCGAAGGGAGATAAGTCGTCATCCAATAATCCGGCTTTCGGGAAAAGAGCTGTGTTGTGGACAAACGAACGTAACGGTCTTCCGGGCGGTTATGCATGGGCTTACTGGTTGCCGTTCGAAGGAGCCGAGTCAACCGTTATTAAGAAACAGCGGTTACAGATGGAAGCATTTGCATCCGTACGTTGTGTAAAGAAATAGAGGAGGCTGTTTATGAAGATGCTAAGAATCATAATGATATTACTGGGCGCATTATTGCTTACCAACTGTTCGGGTGATTTTGAACAGGAGACCGGCATTGTTCCTTCCCATTCCGGACAAGTGTCGTTTTTGTTTGGGTTGCAGCAAGACGATGCGTCCGTGGTGCAGACACGCGGAAGCAAACCGGAGCAGATCACTCGTATGTGGTATGCTATTGCCAATGAACGTGGAGAGATTATTAAGCCCTTATATCAGAAGCTGGAAGAAAACTTCTCAAAATTGACTATCGAAGGATTGAGTATGGGGGATTATACAGTCGTTTTTTTGGCTACTACGAGCGAGGAAGAAGATGAGGCTGTTAAAGAACCCGAAAAACTGTCCGATGACTGGTTGATAAATCATGCGGAAAATGCGCCGTTAGATGCGGTTTACTTTTATAAGAAAATAGAATTGCATATCGGCAGAGATCAGGCTTCGGTGTCGCATACAGTGGTCTTGGAGCGTTCTGTAGGGAGAGTGGATGTCGATTTGAATGTATCGTCCGATTATATGTGGAGATTCATTCGTAAAATCGATATAACTTTCGACGATGCCGAAGGAATATATGCGACTCTTGGTGCAGACGGGAAATATTCCGGAACCAGAAAGATAGAATCTTATGACATTACCGGGAAATACTCGTTTTACTCATTGCCCGGTACAAAAGCATTATCCGGATTTGTGACGATTGAGTCCGATCGCAGTGACGGAACTCAGTTTGTCCGTAAATACCGTTTCACGGATTGTAAGATTGAGGCAGGCCGTGTATCTCATATTAGTATTGATTATCTGCATCCGGAAAATCAGGATGGTTCACTTTATGTTCGTAAGGAGGACTTCTTTCGGTTTCGCGCGGATACGATGTTTTTGGCCAGTGAGCCACGTGAGGTCTTTTATGACAGTCGCCGTCGTTCTTTTTATGCGAATGCTCCGTTGCAGGTTTCCATTTCAGACGAACATCAGTTGCTTGTCAAGTTCTTTTCTCCTGTAGGTATTCAGGATGTGAAGATTATGTGCCGTTTTAATAAATTTAGCATGGAGTTCTTCGAACTGGCACATTTTGAACAGATTTATCCGTTTATGGAAGCGTCATTCCCCTTGCCGGTTGTAGATTCGGAACGGACATTCACTACAAGTAGTGGACGGAAGATAGTGGTGCCTGCACAGCCCGGACTTTCCAATGACGATGTGACGCTTGTTATTCGTACAGAAGATCCGTTTATGAAGAAAATAGAACAGATAGACAGTCGCTGGTTTATACGTTTTTCTTCTTATTCGGCTGACAATGGTCATGCGTATTGGCGTCATATGAATCCGTTATTGTGCCGTCACGGAGTGGCGTTGGCTGTCAATATGGCTTTCATGTTCTCTTCCGAAGAGTTTAATATGGAAATGAACAAATACGAAGGTTTGTTGAAAGACAATGGAGGAAATCCGATCAATCTGGATGCGTTGCGTCTAAGAATCCGTAATCATGGCGGGCTTGTGCTGGGTTGTGTTGCCGGTGTCGGCGGATTAGGTGGAGGCAATACGTACGGCTTGGCTAATTATTGTTATACCGGTGTTTATTTTGATGCGACTCCTCCGGATGCCCATCCGCATAATTATCCCCGTCAGGCCATGTTTCATGAATACGGGCATTGCCTTGGGTATAGCCATAGCAGTACGATGACATATGGTGACCAATGGACGGTGTTGTGTGCAACGGTTTTTGTGGATATGGGAAAGAATGGCAAATTGCCGGTATGTTCGAAAGAGATAATAGCACAGTTGCCGATGTAATCTGAAATCTTTTTCCTTCTTGCTTATTGCAAGTACAAGAAAAGCCCCGAACCATCACGGTCCAGGGCTTTTTTCATCATTATAAACATGTATATAAGCAATACTAAATTTAAACACGTAAGACATCACGCATACAAACGGCGCTAACTGCCCATTATGGGCTGTCAACATTTGCAAATATATATATTTATAGATTAAGAAAGAATATCGCATCGTCACGAGTGAATATTCTGAGTAAAATGATATTAAATCAGTAGTAATTTCAAATGGTTCCGCCATCACAACGAAACGACATTTGTAATAAATTCAATATTAAACATGTCTAACTTTGTACTTTGACAAACTTTCAATTATGACTAAGGTTGCAAAGATACAGCTTTTTTAATAAATATGCAATAATTATAATGTTGTAAATTCACTTCTGTCATTCGTAAGGGGGAGGCTGTTGAGCGGATATTAAATTGGGGAAAGTTTTATTTGACTGTCGTTGATGGATGTGGGATTTATAGGATATAGAATCACGACCTATAAATACTTGTTTTTAGAGTAAATATTGAGAATATATTAAAAATGGAACATATAATACCAAAAATAGCACTTGCGGTAGTGCTTTTTAATAATTAACTTTGCATAATTTTATGTGATAAGAAATATTTAATATTTAACTATGAAGATTATGAAGAAAAGATTGTTGTATTTGTTTATGCTTATTTGT
>ERZ839947.2706-NODE-2706-length-12071-cov-8.506741_pt1 | contig 12071 bp, 10 predicted proteins | sample MGYA00519908_ERZ839947 | MGnify/ENA primary metagenome ERZ839947 (study PRJEB31850, sample SAMEA3708857) | human gut metagenome | biome: human gut; feature: human-associated habitat; material: faeces | place: China | collected 2014 ... | reverse complement strand
GTCTTATCGACATAATAATATTCTGCCTGTGCTCTTACATAATCAGAAATGCCGATAGGAAGAGGTTTCTTCCTGTAAGATTTGCCATTATTTTCTACTGTTGTTTCCCTTCGACGCAAGTCTACAGGTCGAACCACATCATCTGGAATCTGCCAACTTTTACCGACTTTTGCAGCACCAGCAATACGTCCCTGTTTACATAAATTTGCTATGCTACGCTCCGACATCTTCCATTCTTTTGCAATTTCCTTGCAGGTTTTCATAATGCTCACTCCGTCTCAATCTTATATAACACTAGTTTATATCCTTATATCGCAAATTATACCTCACTTTCCGCAATATATCAATTTACAGTTTGCGGAATAATCATTATAGTTTGCGGTTTGCGAAATATAACATCATGATCGCCAAAAAAGGAGAGCAATTCTCTTTGCCCTCCTCTCATTCCATTTTGGAATACGTTATACAATCAAATCTACGTGATTAACGGTGCCTACCTCGCCACTGCTTTCGTGGAGGTAAATTCCTGTCTTTTTGATCTCGCCATTTAACTTATGGTCGTCATCCTTTAAAGAAAACTGTGTATCCGCATTTCCAAGATATATGGCACCAACATCTGCATCCTTTAAACTGATCAGTTTGTCCTTGCCGTCCTCATCTTTTGTCCAGATCTTTAACTGGGAGAAAATGGCATCATTTTCATCGATCCAGCCATTGCCATCCGCATCATAGGCTGCCAGATCCTTAAAGCCGTCTCCGCTCTTGGTTCCGAATAATTCGGATCCATCATTGATCTTTCCATCGCCATTGCGGTCCAATGCCAGAAATCCGCTGCCCTTGCCCGCAAAAGAAATCTCTTCTTCTTTGCCATCCGTATCCAGATCAAAGAAGAATTTCTGATCGGACACACTGCCGATATCCGTATCCAGATTGATCATCAGAGGATCTGTCTTGATGTAAGACTCCACTTCCAGACTGTTGATACTTGCCGTAAATGCCCGCGACATGGAGACCTCCATATTAAAATTGATGTCCCTGCCGTCTACTGTACGCACGATTCCGCTGGTTGCAAAGGTCGTAGACTCTGCCTCGGTATAGAAACCGGAAGTCGCCGTCACCCTCTGCCAGATGGTGCCGCTGCCCGTCGTCCCGATGACAGGTAGTTCCGTCTCTACATTTTCATTATTTGTTCCCTCTGCATTTGTAGCGTCCTGATTTCGATAAAATGGAGAACGCAAGTCCAATACATTTTTAGAATCCGATGTCATAAGACCGGCATCTAAGATGCTTTTTCCCTGCCGCATAAGTTCAAACATCCGCATAATCAGTTCTAATTTTATTTTATACTGATCTGACATTTCAAGCCGTCCACATGAATTGGTCTGGTTCGTATTTCTTGTTCGTTCTAGCATCTCCTTTGCGGAACGTTCTTCATTTTCTTTGCGCTTTTGCGCGGCTTCCTGCTCCTGCTGCTTTTTATATTCCAGCATACTGGTCCGGTAATCTGCCCCGTCCATTTCCTCGGATTTTGTAAAAATTGCCCCTGCAAGATTTTTGGATGCTGCCGCCTCCATGGTCATAGACTGTTTGTAGGAAAATTTTGTTTCCTGATGGCTGGATGACATCGCCACATTGCTGCTTGCTATCCTCATATTTTCGCACCGCCTTTCCGCTCCCTCTCTCTGTAACATACATATCGGCGGATGGTTCGATTTCATTAACCTGGGATTTTTACAAGTTCTTTCCGCATGCTTCTATCCCAACCATGGCATGTTGTCTATGTCCTTTTTATCCTAAATGCTTAAGCATAGCGTTTCGCCTTCTTCAAGGAAACAATCCCCACAATGAGCAGGATTGGGAAGATGATCCCCGCCAGAATTCCTTTTTTCAGATTATCCGAAGCCAGACCTGTGGCAAAACCGACGAGTGTCGGACCACCGGAGCAGCCGACATCACCCGCTAACGCCAGTAGGGCAAACATGGCAGTTCCGCCATTTCGCAATGCCGCGGATGCCTTGCTGAAAGTCCCCGGCCACATGATACCGACAGACAGTCCACACAAGGAACAGCCGATCAGAGAAAAGAGTGGCGACGGTGAGAGCGAAATGCACAAGTAGGAAACAATGCAAAGCAGACTGCTCGCCTGCATAAATTTATCCAGATCGATCCGGTCACCAAACTTGCCGTAAAATGCTCTGGCACTTCCCATCAAGATGGCAAATGACATCGGACCTGCCAGATCTCCGATCGTCTTGCTCACGCCCAAGCCCTGCTCCGCAAAGGTGGATGCCCACTGACTGACCGCCTGCTCACTGGCCCCGGCACACATCATCATAAGCATCAAGATCCAGAAGATACGATTTTTACACAGTTCCCGCAGGGACATACCTGTTTCCCCTTCTTCGATCAATGGCGCGATCGGCACCTTGCAAAAAAGGATGCCATTGCAGACCGGAATAATGACCCATAAAAGGGCTAAGATCTTCCAGTCTGCGATGCCGAAAAACCAGAAAAAGAGGGTGGATAGCAGTACCACGCCGACATGCCCCCAGCAATAAAAGGAATGTAAAAGACTCATTGCCTTTTCCTTATTTTCACTCGGACAGGACTCCATGATCGGGCTGATCAGGACCTCGATCAGACCGCCGCCGATCGCATAAATGACCACGGCGATCAAAAGCCCGGCAAAGGCATTTGACAAAAGATCCGGCAATGCCACCAGTCCTGCCAGACCAAGCGCAGCAAAAATATGAGCCATTACGATCGACACCCGATATCCTATCTTGTCGACAAACTTTGCCGATAAAAGATCCACCAAGAGTTGGATGCCGAAATTGAAGGTGATCAGCATAGTGATCTGGCTCAAAGGTATTCCATAAGAACTTTCAAAAGTTAAAAATAATAGGGGAACGAAGTTATTTACGATCGCCTGCACGATATATCCCACAAAGCAGGCATACATTGTATTTTGATATTTGTCTTTCATTTCTGTTTTCTCCTCGCAAACATCCTATCATTTTAAAATAAGAACCGCAATTTAAAATTAACAACAGAATCTGTCGTCAGTCCATTCATGTATGCGCGCTGCCCTTTCCAGCGACCCGGAACACCCACTGGACTCCATCCGGCACATATTCCCTATATAATATAAGCATTTTTTGACATTTGGGAAAAACTATGCTACTTTTAGTTAGTAATGACTAACCAAAAGAATGCATAAGGAGATGTCCTCGATTGCGGTTGCGGCACCGGTCCCATGCTCGAACTGCTCCATGACAAATACCCGGACAAACACTATGTCGGACTGGATCTTACGCCTGAGATGATCCATGTCGCACAGGCAAAAAATCTCTCCAACACGGAGTTTCTGGTCGGCGACAGTGAAAATCTGCCTTTTGATGAAGGAACTTTTGATGCGATCATCTGCTCCAACAGCTTCCATCATTACCCGAAGCCGCAGAACTTTTTCAACAGCGCCTACCGCGTCCTGCGCAGGGGCGGTCGCCTGATCTTGCGGGACTATACTTCCTCTGATTTTGTGGTCTGGCTCATGAACCATATCGAAATGCCTTTGGCAAATCTGTGCGGACATGGCGATGTGAAAATCCTCAAGGCTGCCGAATTTACCGCTATGGCTGAAAACGCCGGTTTTACGGTTCTTACCATGGAAAAACAAAAAAGTTTCCGCGCTCACTTAGTCGCACGCAAAATGAAACGCATTGACTTTGAAACGGAACCATAACTGGGAACCGCGGGCTTTATCACCATGCTCTGTACCGTGTTACCGGAACTCAAAAAGATGGAAAAATCACAAAGGCAGTTCTAAATACTTTCTTCCACTATCATAGGCTGCCCCCAGTTTCTCATAAAAAGCGAGCGATGGCGTATTCCAATCCAGACAGGACCACTCCATCCTGCTATAGCCTTCCGCCTTTGCTCTCTTTGCGACCGCATCAAAAAAGTATCTGCCAAATCCATGCTTACGGTATTCTGCCTTGATATAAAGATCTTCTAAATGTATGCCGCCACAGGCAGCAAAGGATCCAAAGACCGGATAATAGATGGCATAGCCGATGACCTTTTTCTCATATTCCAAGAGCAGGATCGTCGCGATCTTTCGCTCAAAAAGCCAGTAAGACAAGGCTTCCTGTGTCCCCGTCATATCTTCCGGGCGCTTTTCATATTTTGCCATCTCCCGGATCAGTTCCTGCACCAGAGCGATCTCATCCGCCCGTGCTTCACGGATTTCCAGTGTATCATTCATGTTAATTCTCCTTAAACCTCTTCATCATTTCATTAGTCAGGCTGAACTCGCCCGGCTGCAAGACAATGTCCTCTCTTTGCACCCACTCGGCGTACTTTAATTCCTCAGGATCCATGGTGATTCTGTCGTCTCCGTCCACATCACAGTAAAAGCCAAGCAGGATATCATTGGCGGTTCCCCACGGCTGCGACTTATAGTAGCGGATATTTTTGACCTGGATGCCTGCTTCTTCCATCACTTCTCTTTGCACGGTTTCCTCCATGGTCTCGCCGATCTCCGTAAAGCCCGCGATCAGGGCATTGTAGCGAAAGCCGGTGCGGTAGCGGGTAATGAGCAATTTGTCTCCATTGGTCACCCCAACGATCACCGCCGGCATAATGCGCGGATAGGCGGTGTAGTGGCAGGCAGGACAGACCATGGCTCTCTCCGTTTTGGAATGTTGCATCTCATGCCCGCATCTTCCACAAAATTTCGTGTCCCGATACCAGTCTGCCAGATGCTTGCCGGTCACTGCTGCAAAAAGCGCCTCGTCCGGTCCTATGCCCTCTTTTCGCAGACTCTTTTCATCCACATAGGCATAGCCCTCCGGTATGTCTTTTTGCCCCAAAAGATGGTCGCACAGAAAATACCTGCTATCATCTATGGCAAAGAGATAGCGAATGTCAGCAACATACTCGTCTGCCAGATCCTTGACTCTTGGAAACCGTAACTCGTTTTCCTCAAAACAAGTCTCCTCCACTAAGATCCTGCCATTTACAATGCAAAGCAGCGTATCTTCCTTTTTCGCCTGTACGCCCGGATCATAATGGTTGTTTAATTGATGTGGGTAAATATCCTGTATCATAAATTCTCCGATCTTATGCTATTTTAAATACCTGCAAGAGCAGAAGCCATGCCAAACCATAGTAAGTCACCACTGCCACCAGATCATTGACCGTCGTGATGAGCGGACCGGATGCCACTGCCGGATCCACTTTGATCTTGTGAAAAAGGATCGGCACCAGCGTTCCCACCAGACTGGAAATCACGATCGCTACGATCAGTGCGATACCAACACAGCCAGAAATGAGTATTGCCATCGCAAACGGATAGCCTTTAAACAGGCTGATGTAAATTCCCAGACAAACCAGAGCCATGATCCCCAGCAAAGACCCATTGCAGAATCCGACTTTCATTTCCTTGCCGATCAGGCGGATCTTATCTTTGCCGCTCAACTGTTCATCCATCAGGACACGAATCGTAACCGCAAGCGACTGCGTGCCGACATTTCCCGCCATGTCAAGGATCAGGGACTGAAAGCAGATCACGACCGGCAGGACGGCGACGACACCCTCAAAGGCTCCGACAACTGTGGATACACCCATACCAAGAAACAAAAGGATGATCAACCATGGCAGACGTTTTTTAATACTCTCTTTGGTGCTCTCGTTTAAGTCTTCCTCTGCGGACAGACCAGCCAGTTTTGCATAGTCCTCGCCCAACTCGTCATCCACAGCCTCGACTACATCCTGCGCCGTGATGATACCAATGATCTTCTTATCCTTATTTAAGACCGGCAGGGAATCCTCCGCATAATCTTTGATCTTTTCGATACTATCGGAGATCTTTTCATGGTCCAGCAGATAGGGATAAGCATAACTGATCAGTGAATCCAGCGCCACGTTTTCCCGCGCAACGATAAGGTCTTTGAGGTCGATCGCACCACAGAAACGCCCCCGGTCATCTACCACATAAAGGGTCGTGATATTATCATTTTCCCCTGCCTGCTGCACCAATTCGTGCATAGCCTGACGGATACTGAGATTTTGTTTGATGCGGATATAATTGGTCGTGATCAGGCTTCCGATCTCATCCTCATCATAGGAATTGATGAGAAGGATATCCATTGTCTTCTCATCATCCAGCATAGGACGGAGTTTGACCTTTACGCTCTCGTCAATGTCTTCCCAGAGATCAACGGCATCATCCGCCTCCATCTCATTGATGATCTCCGCCAGTTTGTCTATGCCGATCTCCTCGATATAAGGTGCCGGATCATCCACATAGGACATGATCTCTGCCAGCCACTTGGCATCTAGCCCGCTGTATAAAAGATTGCGCTCTGCGCGGTTTAGGTATTTCAGACTCTGCGCTATATCATTATCATGATAAGCCCTGAGTTGTTCCCGCATTTCATCCATAGACTTGGATACCCGGATCATAACGGCAATCTCTTTTTCAAAAGTTGGTTCTTTTAATACTTCTTTTCTCATCATAAGCCTCCTTCTTCCCCTAAAAAAGGGCATAAAAAATCCATCGTAACTCAGACGTTACACAAACTAGAGTTGTGATTTCGTTCTGACGATGGATCAAGGCTTATCTTGTATTTCAAAAATGGCGCACCTACAGACATTTGAAATAGCGTGTAAGTCCAGATCCATCATTATATGTACTTGAACTTCGACTATCACAACTGTCCATATGTTTCGCCTCCTTTAACTCATAAACTTTTCCGCGCTGATTATAGCACCATCCCGGACCCAGTTCAAGTTATTTTTCCTTTAGATGAATAAGATTGATTTGTTTATTCCTTTTTTCATAAATAAGAATCTCCTCCAAGTTCCGATTTTAAATTACTTTAGGCTATCGGGATTGCACTTCTTTATCATTTGGCCATGCTCTCCGAAGAGCCACATAGGATATCAAAAAATTTGCAAACCAACCTGCTGGTACAGCAAGCCAGACAAATACAATACCAAAACGAGGTGCACAAATCAAAGCAACCGACAAGCGGATTGCCAGGTTCACCATATTTGCAATAAGGAACGGGCGCATGATTCCAAGACCACGAAGAACCCCATCGGTTGCCATTTTGATTCCCATAAAGATGAAGAAGTAACCGAGCCATCTCATATAACCCTCAGATACCTGATAAGCCAGGGCAGTTCCATCTTTACCAAGGAATAGCGAGGAAATCTGCGTATGCAATGTTTCAATGACTATAAAAGCAAGAACTGCAAAACATACATCTAACACCAGTGCAGCGTGATATCCTTTTTTGATCCGTTCCATTTTCTTTGCGCCAAGATTCTGGGAAACATATGGGGAAACCGCATTGCCAATGGATACAAAAATCAATGAAAAAACATTCTCTACCCGCATCGTCGCCGCATACCCCGCAAGTGCCTGTGTACCGAAAGGATTTACGACAGCCTGTACGATCATCATACCGATGGACACGGTAGACTGCTGAAGAACCGAAGGTACAGCAATTTGAAGCATGGAATGTAACTCCCGCCTGTCGAACCAATCAAAGCGACTTTTATATCGATGCATCCGACTAAGGAAAAGAAAAAGTGAAAACACCGCCGAAATCCCCTGTGCTATAAGAGTTGCAAGGGCTGCACCAAACACACCAAGACCAAGTCCTGCCACCATCCAAAGATCCATAAAGATATTTAAGATTGACGAGAATACCAGAAGTCCCAATGGGATTTTTGATTCGCCAATGGAAGTAAACATGTTGGAAAGAATGTTATACATAAACAGGAACGGAAAGCCCACAAAATAAACCCGTAGATATAACACAGCATCATTCAGTATATCGCCAGGGGTTTGTAATGCCCTCATCATCGAGTGTGAAAAACAAAAGCCAAAAACACCAAGAACTATGCTTAGAATTAAAAAGCTAAACAAGGACGTTGACACGATGGTCTTCATTTTTCCATACTCCCTGGCACCGAAATAACGGCTCACGAGCACACCGGCTCCGACACCTGCCCCCAGTGCCACACAAATGAAAACATTGGTCAGCGCTGCACAGGCTCCGACAGCTGCAAGTGCAGAGGAGCCAACAAATTGGCCGACGATGATAGAGTCAGCCATATTGTATATTTGCTGAAAAAAACTGCCCAAAATCATTGGCATTGCAAAAACCGTCAACGCTTTTAGAGGCGTATCTGTGATCAGATATTCATCTTTTGACATTATCATATTCCTCCACAGCCTTTATAATTTCACTTATTCTTTCCTTCATCAGAATTTATTCTATGTTTTCAAAATGCACGTATTTCTTACTCTGATATCGGTAAAGAAACCGGTATTTCCAGAGTGGCAGTAAAAGCCCGGATTCAGGCTCTGGAGAAAAAAGGCATAATTGAAGAATATACAACTATAATAAATCCTCAAAAGATTAGCGGTGCTGTTTCATGCTATTTTGAAATCGAGACAAAACCAGACCATCTGTCGCAGGTGACAGATATATTACATAACAATGATACCGTCACGCAGATTTACCGTGTCACAGGAAGAGACCAGCTGCAGCTGCAATACGATCTTATCACGTATTAAAGATATTAAAGGATTACGGCTATAGAAGTCAGAACAAGACACATATTTAGCTGCAAATACTTAATCAACTCATACGTTAATGCTGAAATTCCGCCTTAACTTATACACGTTTGTAAATAATGGGATCATCGTATCCAAAAGTCCGCTTTCCATTAACTTCCATAATTTCAGATACTTCCAAACAACTATCAGAAAACTTTTCCCAAAGCTTAAAGGTCATTACTGGTGAAAACTGACTTGTGCTACCTCCCTCCCAGATGCCATCATTTTCATGATAAAGTGCCGGCTTAAACTTTTTAGATTTTTTCAGTTCACTATAATCAACATTTTTCATAGAATCATATGAAAATGTATTTTTGTCTTCTCCTTCCGGAATCTCATAGGAGGAAAGTAAAATTCCATCTTCATTTTCTGTAATAAGGAAAAGGTGCGGTGATGCATGACGGTTACCATTTGTCTCATAGTAACTTTCTTCAACAATAAATTTTCCATTGAAATCTTGAGGAATATTATTTATTTTGTCATTGCAGACTGTATTTACATGCTTAGCATAAGGATATATTTTTCCTGTTGCCTGCATCATACTAAACTGCTCTTTATTATCAAAATGTCCCGTCATCATACCAATAAAATTATCAAGTTTCATCATTTTATTTTACCTCCATAAATTTCGATTTGTATTTCTGTTTGTTTTAAAAATGGACAATCCAAATGAGCTGTCCGCTTTAGTTTAATTATTTGTTAAGCTTAAAGGTCATATATACGGGGTTGTGATCAGAATACTTAAACTGAAGGTCATAAACATCGCTGTTTGTAACTGTAACATTGTCAGAAACTATAAATCCGTCAACCGTAAGTACAAACTGCTTGTCGTGATACGGACCGTCGGCATTTCTGCATGAGGGAATCGGATTTTTCTCATTGTAAGGAGCAACAATTTTGAGATTTGTTCCATCAAACAATTTTGAATCAACAGGTTGCGCCCAAGTATAATTTGTGCCGTCAATTCCGAAAATCTTGCCCGAATCGCCAAGCAAGTCCTTGTTGAAATCGCCGCCTGCGATACAGTAATTCCCCTTTTCATATTCCGCCTGCATATCACTTATAAGCATTTTAAGCTGATCGGTTGCGATTGTTCCGTCAGAGGTATATGCCGAGAGATGAAGCGTATAAAGCACAAGTTCTTTGCCGTTTTCAACAGTAATTCTCGAAACAGAATAGCAACGGTCAAGGTCAACGAATTTCATAAAACCGTTTTCAATCGGCAAGCTGCGTCTTAAACCGCTTTCAACATTGAACTTTGACAAGGTCAACATACCGGCATAGGATTTGCCGTGAGGCTTGGTAATAGGATAGAACAAATATGGACTGTCAAAGTTTACCGTGAACATTGAATCATATCCGTCAAGCTTACCTCTGAGCGCTTCCTCTTGGTCATAGTGATAACTGCGTGTTGCTTTCTTATCAACTTCCTCGATAAGAATAATATCGGGATTTTCGGATTTAAGGAAATCTCCTATTCCGTCAATTACGCTCTTAACCGACTCCTCGGAATTAGCACGGCTCTTTGTACCGCCGTCCATAAAGAAGCCGAAGTCGGGAGTATAAGCCGCAAAACCGATATTGTACGAAATGGCCTTATACTCTTGGTCAACAAGAGCAGACTCGCTCGTAACATCGTTTATCTGCAAAGCTTGATTGTCCTCAATTCTGTGGTAGTCAATCATGACATAAGCGACATATCCGCCTACAATCAAAACCGCCACAAGAAGAATAATCAAAATGATTTTTAGTACCTTTTTTGCCTTTACTGACACGCAACCACCCTTTTTCGTTATTTTATAAAAAAATCATCGATGATATGGTTAAAATTATAGCACTATTTCATATATTTTACAAGGCAAAAACAAAACTGTAAATAAATTCTCTTACTCTACTTATTTAATTCAATTCAGAATAAAAACTTCAACTTTATTCTGCTTAAAGTATATGAGGTTTTGGCTTTTTCTTATAGTTTGCGAATGTAAGTAAAACAAAAAGCCCTTTGAGAAAGGGATTTCTCCTCTCTCAAATGGCAGTATGATACACAAAGTGAGATAAATAGATTTTCTGTCAACCTAAATAATATGACAATGACATCAGTCTGTTATAATCACCTTTACTCATACAAAACAAAGCCGGTAATTGCGCCGTTTTGCTGTTCAACAACACTTGTTTCAACGTTGGTTGAAACACCTTTTGACGCAATGCTGCCGAATATCATCAAAAGGATATTAAAAATAATTATAACAAGCAAAATAATGCCTACCGCTTTCCAAATTCTTTTGCTTTTTCTGTTTTTTATTGCTAACTGCTCGCTGATTTTTGCAAGCTGAAGCGCAACCTCGTCCCTGCTCTCCTCGTCGCTTACCTCTTTACCGAGAAGCACGCTTGCGTCGGTATCGAGCACGTCGGCAATTTCGACAAGAATTTCCGCATCGGGAACAGACAAACCCTTTTCCCATTTGCTCACCGTTTGCCTTACTACATTCAGCTTCATTGCAAGCTCCTGTTGGGTATATCCCTTTGCCTTGCGCATAGCCTTTAAATTTTCACCAAACATATTTTTGTCCTCCTTATGCTTTATGACAACAGCATACACAAATATACCCGATTATTCAAGCAACGCAAATTAACATTGAGCATTTTAATTATAATTTGCAAAATTTTTAATACTAACTATCTTTTCTTATACAAAATAATATCCTTTGCTGTCATATAAATCCCCATAGCCTTTCATGCAACAAATAGCTTATTAAAAATCGCCCTATAACCTGCGTTGCCTGAACAGGCGTAAATGGCGATTTCAGCCATCTCAAAATTATGCCATCGGCAAATTTTGAGGGCAATGCAATCCGGATAGTGTGATTTTTCACACTAATCCCCCTTGATGTAAATATACCATAAAAGGAAAAGCCATACAAGCAACACGCTGTTGCTAAAAGAAATCATAATATAAAATTCTTTAAGAAAAGGGCAACTCCGATTGGAATTGCCCTTTAATTTAATATTTATTATTCGTTAATCGGCTTCATTGTCGGGACGAAATCGTCCACTCACGACTTAAAACCATTTTATAAATTTTATCGCCTATAAATGGGCTTGTATTCAACCTCTTTACACCATTCCCATCTGTTTCGTGAAGGTAAAAATGAGGTTTGGTGTAAAAATTGGTGTAAATGGTGTATAGCCATATTTAGTTTTGGGTTTGATAGCATTGCTATCAGTCCTGTGCTTCATTCTACCACTTTTTCGTCATAAAGTAAAGAAAGCACACACCGTATGCAATCTGTCTTTTTGTCATACACAAAAAATGATTTGAACTCATCATACACCTGCTTTCTACGCATTAGTGCACCTAAAAAATACAGCATTTCTTAACTGAACAGTATTTTCAATGCATGAACGCATATGATATACTGTTTTCATCATAAAAAAC
>ERZ839947.2705-NODE-2705-length-12072-cov-4.158609_pt1 | contig 12072 bp, 9 predicted proteins | sample MGYA00519908_ERZ839947 | MGnify/ENA primary metagenome ERZ839947 (study PRJEB31850, sample SAMEA3708857) | human gut metagenome | biome: human gut; feature: human-associated habitat; material: faeces | place: China | collected 2014 ... | reverse complement strand
ACGACACGCGCGACGTGACGTTCAACGCCTCGAAGGGCATCTTCATCAAGGCCGAGGCCAAATGGTATCCCGAATGGCTGGGAAACACGCGCCGCACGTTCGGACGCTTCACGCTGACCTTCGACTTCTACCAGAAACTCTGGAAAGGGGCCGTGCTGGCCTGCGACCTCTACGCCGACGCCACGACCGGAACCCCCTCGTGGCACATGTACGCCAAAATGGGCGGCATGGAACGCATGCGCGGTTACTACGAGGGACGCTACCGCGACAAAAAACTGGTGGAAACGCAGATCGAACTGCGGCAGAAAATCTACCGCCGCCACGGCATCGTGGGATGGATCGGCGGCGGGCAGGTCTGGGGCACGGAGAAATTCCGCTGGGGAAACACGCTTTGCAGTTTCGGCTGCGGCTACCGCTTCGAATTCAAGAACCGCATGAACATCCGCCTCGATTACGGCTGGGGCAATTTCGGCAACCAGAATCTGCCGTGGGACCGCAAGCGATCCTCGGCGTTCCTGTTCACCGCTTCGGAAGCATTCTAAAGAATATATACGAGGATAAAACCTTCGTCCAGAGAGACGGAGAGCCTGACCGGCTCTCCGTTTCCGATCCGTCCCGCCAGCGTCCCGGCAGCAAGGTCGAGCCGCACGACGTGCAGATCCCTCCGGAAATCCAGCTCCCGGCGTCCGGCATACTTGTAGAGCGTCTCTTTTGCACACCAGACGATCCCCGGCAGAAGCGGGTCGTCGGAAAGGGCCTCCTCTTCAGGCGTCAGGTAGCGGCTCGCGGCGCGTCTGAAATCGCGCGTTGCGGGTTCGATGTCCACGGCGCAACGCTCCGGGGAGGCGCAGACCGCGATGCGGCCGGCGCAATGGGCGACGGAGATATGGACGGCCCGGTTCGTCAGCACCGGGGCGCCCAGCGCATCGTAGGCGATCCCGACGTCGTCCCCCAGTTCGCGGCGCACCACAGCCCGCCACGTAAGGAACTCGGCCCGGCGGCGTTCCGACACGAACCCGGCTGCCGCGGCACGTTCTTCGGAAGTCGTCCACCGGGCGGACTCTTCGGCCGTCAGCGGCGGCGATGTCCACAGGGCCGGAATCATTGAAGGTCGACGCGGATTTTATCGACCCGGTGGCCGTCCATCTCCTGCACCGTGAAACGCAGGTCGTGCGAAGTGAAGACGTCGCCTTTGCGCGGAAAGTCGCGTTTGAGTTCGAGCATCAGCCCGGCAAGGGTTTCGGCCTCGCCCCGGACGTCGGCGAAAACGTCCTCGCCGATGTCGAGGATACGCTCGAAATCCCCGAGGTGGGTCTTTCCCTCGAAAATATAGCTCTTGGCGTCGAGCCGCGTGTAGAAGCACTCGTCGTTGTCGCTCTCATCGGAAATCTCGCCGACGATCTCTTCGATGATGTCTTCGAGCGACACCAGCCCCAGCGTCGAACCGTACTCGTCGACGACGATGGCCATGTGGACCTTGTTCGACTGGAAGTCGGCCAGCAGGTCGTTGATCTTTTTGTGCTCGGGGACGAAATAGGGTTTGCGGATCAGCTGCTGCCACGCGAAATCGCCGCCGTTGTTGATGTAGGGCAGCAGGTCCTTGACGTAGAGCGTCCCGCGGATATTGTCCACATCCTCCTCGTAGACCGGGATGCGCGAGAAGCCCGATTCGATGATCGTCCTCTTGACCGTCTCGTAATCGGCCGTCATGGAGAGCGCCGTGATGTCCACACGGGGTTTCATAATCTCCTGCACTTCGGTATTGACGAAGTTGACGATGCCCGAAAGCATCACGTGCTCCTCGGGGCTGGAACTCTGCGTCATGTCGACGGCGTCGGCCAGTTCGTCGAGCGAAATCTCGCTCTTGTGCGCGGCCTTTTCACTGATGCGGCTGCTCGTGCGGACCAGCGCATAGGAGAGCGGATAGAAAACCCACCGCAGCACCAGCAGCGGACGGGCCACCATCGAGGCGAAGCGCAGGGGAATCGTCTGCGCCAGCACTTTGGGCAGTATCTCGCCGAAAAGCAGCAGCAGGAAAGTCACCAGCACGGTCTTGAACAGGAACTCGAACCGCAGGAAAGTGAAGACCGAGTCGATGATCCCGGCCGTGAGGATGACGATGCAGATATTCACCAGATTGTTGACCACCAGGATCGTGGCCAGCAGCAGGTCGACGTTCGCCAGCAGCCGCAGCATGGCGGCGGCCGATGCGCTTCTGCGGCTCTGCAAATGACGTATATCATTGTGCGAGAGGGAGAAAAAAGAAGTCTCGGCCCCCGAAACGAGCGCCGAAACACACAACAGGCAGAGCGTCACCGCGCAAAGCACGGCGATATGGGGTGAGAACCCGTTGAACGTAATCCAGGAATGCGCGTCTTCCAAATTGAAAATCGGTTAGTTAATCGAATAGCGAGCCGCCCTGCGACTCCTCTTTCTGCGCCTGGGCATCGGTCGTATCGTCCTTCAGCACCTCCTTGCGGCTGCCGGGGACGCGCACGATGAACTTCGAGTTGCGCGACTGGTAGGCGGGTTTGGCCAGCAGGGTGTCGATGTTGCTGTAACGGGTCGGCTTGGCGCCGAGCATCACCAGTTCGGGCTGACGCTGGGCGGGTTTGGGGGGCAGGGGTTTGATCGGCTCCAGCACGGGTGCCGCGGCGGACGTCTCCTTGACGGCCGGTTCGACGGTGCGGACCGGGGGAATGATCTGCTTCATCACGCCGGGCTGCGCGTCGCCTTCGAATCCCGTGGCCACGACCACCAACTCGATGAAATTGCCCAGCTGCGGCTTCTCGCTCGTACCCCAGATGATGTTGGCGCTGTGGATCACCCCGTTGTCGTCCTGCACGCTGGCGTGGGCCTGAATATACTCCAGAATCTGCACCACCTCCTCGTACATCAGGGCGTCGGCGTCCGACACCGAAATATTCAGCAGGATGTTCTTGGCGCCCGAAATCAGGTTGTGATCCAGCAGCGGGGAGCGCAGCGACGCTTCGGCCACCGCCTCGGCGCGCTTGTCGCCGTCGGCCGTAGCCACGGCCATATGTGCCCGGCCGCTGTTGCGCATCACCTTCGAGACATCGGCGAAGTCGACGTTTACCAGATCGCTCTCGACGGTGATGATCTCCGCGATGCCCTTGGCCGCGGAGGCCAGAATGTCGTCGGCCTTGCCGAAAGCCTGCTTCAGCGAGAGGCGGCCGTAGATTTCCAGAATGTTTTCGTTGTTGATGATCAGCAGCGAATCGGTGTTCTGGCGCAGCTCCTCGATACCACGGAACGCCTGTTCGTAACGGATCTTGCCCTCGACGGCCAGCGGCGAGGTGACGATGGCCACGGTCAGCAGCCCCATCTCCTTGGCCAGCTTGGCGATGACGGGCGATGCTCCCGTGCCCGTTCCGCCGCCCATGCCGGCGGTGATGAAGAGCATCTTCGTACCGGCCTCTTCGAGCACCTGACGGATTTCGGGCAGCGACTCGACGGCCGCGCGGCGGCCGTTCTCCGGATCGTTCCCGGCTCCGAGACCTTCGGAGCCGAGGCGGATCTTCCGCTCAACGGGGCTTTTGTCGAGCGCCTGCTGGTCGGTGTTGCAGACCATGAACGTAACGCCCCTGATCCCGAGGTTCCACATATGGTTTACGGCATTGCCCCCTGCGCCGCCGACGCCGACCACCGTAATGATCGAGCCGTCCGTGCGCGGGACCTTGATTTCCGACATCAATTCGTCTGTCATATCCTTTGATTCTTTATCTCCTTAACTCAATTTATTCCGGAATTCCGTCACTCCATGGGGGTGTCCTCTCCCTCGAAAACCCGGCCAACCCAACCCGAAACCTTTCGGGACAGTTCACCCCATACGCCCTGCAAAGTCTCACCGTCGCCGGCCATCACAGGCTCTTCCCGCCCTTTTTCCGGGATTTCCGGGCGTTCGGGATTTTCCGACACGGCAAAAACATGCGCCCTCGTCCGTGACGGACCATCCTCCCATCCGGCAACGCCGGGATTCGTATCCGGGACCTCGAATCCCGTAGCTATAATCACCAGTTCCAAAGTACCCGACTCCATCTGCGGATTGATACTCGTCCCCCAAATGATATTGGTTTCACTCAATCCCACATTCTTCCGATCGCCATTGGCATAACGCTGAATAAGGTCCAGCACCTGCTTCACCTCCCGGGTTTTCAGTTCATCGGAGTCCGGAACCGAAAAATTCAACAGGATATTTTTCGCCCCGGTAATCTCCTGATGACCCAATAACGGGGAGCAAAGCGACGCTTTCAGAACCTTGTCGACCCGGTTTTCACCGCATGCCGAAGTCACGCTCATATGCGCCCGGCCGCAATTGCGCATCACTTCGGCCACATCGGCGAAGTCAACGCCCACCAAGTCGCTTTCCCGGGTCACGATCTCGGCAATTCCCCGCGTAGCTGTGCTCAACACATCGTCGGCGCGGCTGAAAGCCTCATGCAGCGGAAGATCGTCATAAGCCCGCACCACGTTGTCATTGTCGATCACCAACAGCGCATCGACATTCTGCTCCAACTGGGCGATAGCCTCCATGGCCTGTTTCCAACGCCGTTTTCCCTCGCTCACCAGCGGCGAAGTGACAATACCTACCGTCAGCATTTCCATCTCCTTGGCCAGTTTGGCGATGACCGGAGCCGCTCCGGTTCCGGTTCCTCCGCCCATGCCGGCGGTAATGAACACCATCCGGCAACCCGATTCCATCAGATAACGGCGGATGTCCTCCAACGAAGCGATCGCCGCATCCCGCCCCCGTTCGGGACGGTTTCCGGCCCCAAGGCCTTCGGTCCCGAGGCGGACCTTATTGCTGACGGGATTGATATTCAAAGATTTCCGGTCTGTATTGCAGGCCAGATAGGTGACGCCTTTCACTCCCGCATGCCACATGTTAGACACGGCATTGCAGCCTGCGCCGCCCACGCCGATCACCATAATCAACGAGGATTCGTCCCGCGGAACCTGTATCTCTGCCATCAATTCGTCCATCGCCTTCCGTATTCCCCGGTATGTCTAAATCTCTTCGTCCTCGGCGGCCGAGAAACTCTTATTGATTTTGTCGAAGGTCTTCTGGAAGATCGCGCCCCAGTTGCGGCTGCGCTTGGGTTCGACCATCGGCGGCTCGGCGGCGCTCTCTTCGTCCGTCCGTCCGGCCGCTTCGGCTCCGGCCTGCACCCCGGAATCGGATTCCGAAGCCGACACGGGAGGCGTATAGGGCGGAGCAGCGGGCTGCTGCGGAGCCTTGAACCCGCCCGCTGCGGGCCGCGGCGGCGTGAAAGACCGGGGCGGCTCGGGACGCGGAGCCGCGGGGTGCTCGATGATGGCGCAGCCGCCCAGTTCGGCCCCCTTGAGCAGGATGCCCACGGCGGTCGAGAAAGCGGCGTCCGCAACCTTCTCCTTCGACTCCCCGGTGATTCCCGTCTCGGGCACAGCGACACGCACGTCCATGCCCGTCACGCGGCGGAACAGTTCGTCGAGGTCCTTCAATTTGGCCGAACCGCCCGTCAGCACGATGCCGTAGGCCAGTTTCCCGGCGTATCCCGAATCCTTGATCTCCTGCTGCACGAACTCCGCGATGTCCGTGGCGCGGGCCTCGATCACCGTGGCCAGGTTGCGCAGCAGAATGTCCTTCGCCTCGCGGGCCGTACGGCCGTTGACGCGGATCAGCTTGTCCTCGGGAGCCAGTTCGGCGACCGCCGAACCGTATTTCTGCTTGAGGCTCTCGACGTGTTTCTCGGGAACGCTCATCGTGCGGATGTCGCGGTTGATGGCCGATGCGCCCATCGGGATCGAGGCGACGTAACGCACCACGTTGCGGTAATAGACCGTCACGTCGGTGACGCCGCCGCCGACGTCGACCACGGCCACGCCCTCCTCCTTCTCATCGGGCAGCAGCACCGCTTCGGGCGTCGCCAGCGCGTCGGACATGACGCCCAGCATCTTGATGCCAAGGCGTTTCAGGGCCATATCGAGACGCTGCATCGGGGTTTTGAGGCAAAGGATGAAGTTGAACGTCGACGAAAGTTTCTTGCCGAACGAACCCACGGGATTGCGCACCTCCTGGTTGTCGTCGACCATGTAGTTCTGGGGCACGCGCTCCATAATGGTCTCGTCGTCGGGGGCCTGCACGTTGCGCATGCGGTCGAACAGCGCATCGACGTCCTTCTGGTTGACGCCGTTCTGGGGATCGTAGACGAAGACATGGTCGGTATGGCGCGCACAGCGCACGAAGTCGCCCGAGATACCGGCATACGCCTCCGTGATGCGGATTCCGAGCTGCTGCTCGGCCTCCGACACGGCCTCGCGGATGGCGCGGCTCACCAGTTCGATATTCTCGATCCGGCCCGCATTGACTCCCTCGACGGGCTTCGTGACGACACACGCCACGTCAAGCAGGCCTTCGGGCGTCTTCTCCCCGACGGCCACCACGACCGACGAGCAGCCCAAATCGACGGCAACGGTATAATTCTTTTTTTCCACGGTATAATCCTTTTACTTCTTGCAAACCACCTGGTCGTTATATCTGATGTCAATAGTGCGGTATTCGCTCCAGCCGATCGACGAGAGGCCGCTGCGGTAAAACCGCAACAGTTTGTCGAACTTGCGCTCCACGTCCTCCAGCCGGCCGAAAAGCACGGCGAAGCGGCCGCTGCGGGGCGTAAGTTCCACCTCCAATGCTCCGCTGGGGGTCGTTTTCGCGGTGATCTGCACCACTTCCGACCTCCAGAAATCATCGTCTTCGACAGTTTCTACAAAGGTAAGGAGTTTCATGAAATCTTCGTAGCTTTTCTCCAACTTTTTTTGTTTCCGCCGCTCGGCCTCCTGCAACCCGGCGATACGCTCGATCTCCTCGCGGATCACGCCCGCCCGGTAGCGGTAGGTGCGGCGCAGGCCGGCTTTTTTCTCGCGCAGCGCGTCGACCCGCGCATCGAACTCCCGCGAACCTTCCAGCCGCCACCACTGCCGCTTGATGCGCATGCGGCGCAGGGCCGAAATGTTGCGGTCGTTCTCCATCTCACGCCGGTAGAGGGGGTATTTCTCGCGTTCGAGTTCGGCGATGCGTTCGTCAATCTCGCCGAGACGCAGGTCGATATGCTCCCGCACGCTCCCGACGTACAACGCAGGGAAGGGAGGACGGTAACTGCCGGTGACCACCGGCACGTAGAGCGACGAGGCGCGGGGCGCGGCGAAGACATAGCCTTCGGCGGTCACGTAGGCGTTCATGCCGTCGGTAAGCAGGCGCACCAGCGGCTTGCGCTGGCTGATCTCGATGTGCAGCGTTCCCCCGTAGGAGACATAGGCAACCGTTTTATCCACGAATCCGTTGCGGGCGATCAGTTGTTCGATGCCCGTCAGGTCCACCGCATCAACTGCCGTGCCGAGTGTCTTGATTCCGGCATGTGAAATCCACTGGCGGACCATCGCCGCCGAGACCAGATGTCCCTGCGAAGAGCTGTCCACCACCTCGATCTCCAGCCTTCCGACCGTGCCCGTCCTGCGCACGCGCCGCACCGCCGAGGCCGCAAAGACGATGTATGCGGCCACGGCGACCCACAGCAGGGTCAGAAGCGTGTATCGGAGGTAGCGGGACATCACTATTAAAAATTATGAAAAATCATTCAGGCAGATTCCAAGCCACGCAAGAAGTCGTTTTTGTCAAGCAAAAGAGACCTCATCAACTCCAGCCGGAAACGAAAATGCCAAAAACAGATGCCTGTATTTTTAATATTTAGCTTTTCATTTTTAATCGCTCCGCCAATGCGGGGCAGCAGGCGTCGATATTGCCGGCGCCGAAACTGATCACAACGTCGGTGTCCATCGCGGCCACCTCGTCGGCCAAATGGTCGCGGTCGACGATACGGCACGGCGCGGCGACCCGTCGGGCGATGATCTCCGAGGTGATGCCCGGAATCGGCTCCTCGCGCGCCGGATAGATCGGCAGCAGCACCACTTCGTCGGCATGCGACAACGCCTCGGCGAACTCCGCATGGAGGTCGCGCGTACGGGTGTAGAGGTGGGGCTGGAACAGCGCCGTGATCCGCCGCCCGGGGAACATCTTCCGCACGGAGGTGAGCGTTGCGGCCAGCTCGCGCGGATGGTGGGCGTAGTCGTCCATATAGACCTGCTTCGGGGTGTTGACATAGAACTCGAAACGCCGTTTCACCCCCGAGAACGAGGCCAGCGCGCCGCGCAGCTTATCGGCATCCAGCGGAGTTCCTCCGGCCTTCGCGGCGCACCACACCGAAGCGACGGCCGCGACCGCGTTTTCGATGTTGACCCACCCCGGAACGCCCAGCGTGCACCCCTCGAACGCGCCCGAGGGTGTCACCAGGTCGTAACGGTAATGCCCCCCTTCGAGCAGCTGCACGTTGCGGGCGTAGAAATCGCACGGCTCGTCGTAGGAATAACGGTATACGGCGATCCCGGGGTTGTCGATCACGATGTCGACACCCCGCTTGATGATGAGCGAGCCGCCCGGCCGGATCTGCCGCACGAACTGCGAGAAGGCCTCCTTCACCGCCTCGTGCGTCCCGTAGATGTCGAGATGGTCGGCGTCGGCCGAGGTGACCACCGCCACATCGGGATACAGCCGCAGGAACGACCGGTCGAACTCGTCGGCCTCGACAGCCAGTCGCCCGCCGTCGCCCAGCACCAGATTGCCGCCGAAATTCTTCGAAATGCCCCCCAGAAAAGCCGAGCCGCCGCCCGTCAGCGCGCGGTTGAGCCATGCCACCATCGTCGAAGTGGTGGTCTTGCCGTGCGTGCCCGCCACGGCCATCACGTATTTGCCCTCCGCAAGATGCCCCAGCATCTGCGAACGCTTCTCGACGCAGAAACCGTGTTCGCGAAAATAGCGGTATTCGCCGTGATCCTGCGGCACGGCCGGGGTGTAGACGACCATCGTCTTCTTCGGGTCGAGAAATCCTTCGGGGATCAGCCGCACGTCGTCCTCATAGTGGACCACCGCGCCCTCCGCTTCGAGTTCGCCGGTCAGGTGCGAAGGCGTGCGGTCATAGCCCGCGACGGCATACCCCCCGTGCAGAAAATAGCGCGCCAGGGCACTCATGCCGATGCCGCCGATACCCAGAAAATAGACGTTCTTGTATTCCATCACTTCATTACCTTTACAATCTCATTGACAATATCTTCCGCGGCGTCGGGCCTGGCCAGCGCCTCCAGATTGCGGCTCATCGCCGCCAGCGTCTCCCGATCCGCCAGCAGCTCCACGGCCCGCGGCATCGCCTTCGTCCGGCACTCGGCGTCCGGAACGACCACCGCCGCGCCCTTCGTCTCCAGCGCCCGGGCGTTTTTGGTCTGATGGTCCTCGGCCACGTTGGGCGACGGAACGAACAGCACCGGCTTGGCAACGAGGCACAACTCGGAGACCGTCCCGGCCCCGCTGCGCGAGACGACCAGATCGGCCGCGGCGTAGGCGTAGTCCATGCGGTCGATGAAAGCCCCCTGCCAGACGTGCGCGGCGGGGTGCGCGGCCAGAAAGGCCTGCATTTCGCGCTCGTAGTACTTGCCCGTCTGCCAGATCACCTGCACGGGGGCCTTGCCGTCCGTCCCGACGATCCACGCCTTCATCATCTCGTTCAGCGACCGTGTGCCGAGCGACCCGCCGACCACCAGGATCACCGGAAGATCGGGCGTCAGCCCGTAATATTCCAGCGCCTCGGCGCGGTCGGCGCCCTCCTTCGAAAAGCGGCCCCGCAGGGGATTGCCCGTCAGCGAGATCTTCGCCGCCGGGAAGAAGCGTTCCATGCCTTCGTAAGCCGTGCAGATGCGCCGCGCGCCCTTCGCGAGGATTTTATTCGTCACGCCCGCATAGGAGTTCTGCTCCTGAATCACGGTCGGCACGCCCATCCGCTGCGCGGCCCACAGCACCGGAGCGCTGGCATAGCCGCCGAAGCCCACCACGGCGTCGGCCCCGAAGTCGCGGATGATCCTCTTCGCCATCCGGATGCTCTTCACCGCCTTGAACGGCACCGCCAGGTTGCGCCAGTCCAGCCGCCGCTGAAGGCCCGCGATCGGCAAGCCCACGATGCGGTAGCCCAGCGCCGGGACCTTCTCCATCTCCATCTTGCCCTCGGCCCCGACGAAGAGAATCTCCACCCCGTCGCCGAAACGCCGTTTCAAGGCCTCGGCAACAGCCACGGCCGGGTAGATATGGCCTCCGGTTCCACCTCCGGAAAGAATGATGCGTTTCATCGTATCTAATTTTTAATTCTTAATTTTTAATTGATTCTGCCGCCGGGGCGGCAGAATCATCGTCCCCAGTTCCCCCGGTCCAGCGACCGGTAGTTGATCGCCTCGGCGATGTCCGCCTGAACGATGTCGGCGCGTCCCGCCAGGTCGGCGATCGTGCGCGCCGCCTTCAGGATACGGTCGTAGGCCCGCGCCGAGAGCGACAACCGCTCCATGGCCCGCTCCAGCAGCGCGGCCGAAGCCGCATCGAGGCGGCAGTATTCGCGCAGCATCGCGCTGTTCATCATCGAGTTGGTATGAACCCCCTCGACACCGCCGAAGCGCGCCTCCTGCACCGCCCGCGCCCGGACGACCCGTTCGCGAACCGCAGCGCTCGCCTCGCCCGGCGCAGCCGCCGACAACTCCTGCGGAGTCACGGGCGTCACCTCCACATGCAGGTCGATGCGGTCCATCAGCGGACCCGAAATGCGCCCCATATAGCGGTGCACCGACCCCGGAGAACAGGTGCACTCCTTCGTCGGGTGGTTGTAATAGCCGCACGGGCAGGGATTCATCGCCGCCACGAGCGTAAAATTCGCCGGGTATTCGACGCTGTATCTGGCCCGCGAAACCACGATCTTCTTCTCCTCCAGCGGCTGCCGCAGCACTTCGAGCACGCTGCGCCCGAATTCGGGCAGCTCGTCGAGAAACAGCACCCCGTTGTGGGCCAGCGACACCTCGCCGGGCCGCGGCGACTGCCCGCCGCCGATCACGGCAACCTGCGAAGCCGTATGATGCGGAGCGCGAAACGGCCGCCGGGTCATCAGCCCGCCCGTCACGCCCGCCTTGCCCGCCACGGAGTGTATCTTGGTCGTTTCGAGCGCCTCTTCGCGCGAAAGCGGCGGCAGGATCGTCGGCAGACGCCGTGCGAGCATCGTCTTGCCCGAACCCGGCGCACCGACCATGATGACGTTGTGCCCTCCCGCCGCGGCGATCTCCAGCGCACGTTTCACATGCGTCTGGCCCCGCACGTCGGCGAAATCCTCCGCATAGTGCGTCGCCGCCGCATCGAACGGTTCGTCGTCGGCCGGCACGGCAGGCGCAATCTCCGCCTCGCCGTTCAGGTATCCGACGACCTGGCGCAAGGTCGTGGCGCCGATCACCTCGATGCCGTCGACAACCGCGGCCTCCGCCGCGTTTTCCGCCGGCAGCACCACCCGCCGCAGCCCCTCCGAACGCGCCCGGACCGCAACGGGAAGCACGCCCCGCACGGGTTTGAGCGAGCCGTCGAGCGACAGTTCGCCGACGAACATCGTCCCGGCGACCGCCCCGGCGTCGATGCGGCCCATCGCCGCGAGGATTCCCACGGCGATCGGCAGGTCGAAACCCGACCCCTCCTTGCGCAGGTCGGCCGGAGCGAGGCTCACGACCACCTTCTTGCCCGACATCCGCTCGCCCGAGTTCTCGAACGCCGCCCGGATGCGCTGTTCGCTCTCCTTCACGGCATTGTCGGGCAGTCCCACGAGGTACATGCCCAGACCGCCGCCGGCGATGTTGACCTCGACGGTCACCGCCACGGCGTCGATCCCGGCGACCGCTCCTGCAAATGTACGAACGAACATGGCTAAAAAGGCGCTTCGTCGTCGATCTTCGTCGAGCGGTTGACGTCGAACTCCCCGCCCATCGCCGCACCGAGGCCCGACGTCCCCGGCTGGCTGTTCGAACCGCTGGCGTAGTCGTCGTAGGCCTGCTGGCTCTCCGCCGCCTGCGCGGGCGGCAGCATCGAGTCCTCCACGTCGGCGAAGCGGGCCTGCTCCTTCAGGAAGCGCAGGTTCACGTCGCACACAGCGCCGTTACGGTGCTTGGCGA
>ERZ839947.2686-NODE-2686-length-12172-cov-2.610877_pt1 | contig 12172 bp, 8 predicted proteins | sample MGYA00519908_ERZ839947 | MGnify/ENA primary metagenome ERZ839947 (study PRJEB31850, sample SAMEA3708857) | human gut metagenome | biome: human gut; feature: human-associated habitat; material: faeces | place: China | collected 2014 ... | reverse complement strand
TCTCGGTCAGCTTATAGAACAGCATGGGGACAACTGCAAGGATTATAATTCCAGCACTGACTAGCGTATATACAAAGTGGAAAGAATTTAATACGTTCACCGGCTGTACGGTCTCTTGGGGAATGTAGCCAGTCAGACCGATTACAGCGGCAACAGCGATACCTGCGACTGCCATGACACACTTGGTCACGAAGCAACGGGTAGAGGTAATCATAGCTTCATTGCGCTGGCCGGTTTTCCATTCGCCATACTCAATTGTATCCATCATCATCGCGTTGACACAGACCATGACAGCTCCAACGCATACAGTTGAGACAGAAGATGTGGCAAAAAGTACAATAGCGTTATGATACCCGGCAAAGTAGAGAACGAGGCTGGATATTGTCATGAGCCCGGCAAAGAGAAACATGCAATTCTTTTTCCCAATATGCTGAGAGAGAAAGGTGAAGATCAATGCGCCTACAACCATACCAACCAGATTAATTAAGTTCAGCACAGTCATATAACCCAGGCTGCCCCAGTTATATACACAATAATAATAATTGAGATAGCCTTTCAGCATCATACCTAGCAGGCAAAAGATATTTGAGATTTGGATCAGGAGCAAGGGCTTGTTTTGAAAAATATTTTTTAGTGCCAGTTTGAGCTCAAACTTCTCACTGTCGTCTGGTACCACATGCTCCCGTACCAACTTGAAGGAAATCAGGTACATGGTCACACCCCAGACGGCAACAGCAAGTGCAAGGAAAAAGTAAACATACCAGTTAAATTCGCCAAAGAAGGCCAGTGCCATTGGCATCACTAATCCAATAATTCCAGTAATGGTATTGGACGCGGTGGTAGTGAAGCCAACGATTTCCGAGCGCTCTTTCGTATTGCTGGTCATGGCCGCAGGCAAGCTCCAGAATGGTATATCCACGGAGGTAAACACAATACTGCCTGTGATGATATACATAATACCTGCAAAAATGCACAGTCCGATGGTGCCGATATCGGGCTTAAAGAAAGAGAGTGCTAAACAGATCCCCATAAGAGGACCTGAGCGGAGAAGCCACGGGCGAAACCGGCCCCACTTACTCCTAGTACGGTCTGCAATGACACCCATAGAGATATCGGTAAAGGCGTCAAAGAATCGAGCCCCACCAAAAAGGAACGCTAGGAAGCCGGCGGGCAGCTTTAGAATATCCGTTAAAAACGGAGTAGTCCAGGTAGACCACAAGGTATACATAGAATCATGCCCGAGTACACCAATTGCGTGGCCGAGCTTTTCCTTCTTGGTACATTGCCTTGGTTCTTCCTCTAATTTAGCTTCCTTAACGACTTCGGTAGACACAAAATTTCCCTCCTTGTTTCTTCCTCAACGAGTTGCGGGGCAAGCGCGAATAACCTTGGCATGGGTCCCTGTGGCTCTTGCATTTATTTAATGATACTCCGGCAACCAGTCGCCGTGGGCCTGTATGAGGTCGTCCACAAGGCTGCGGATCTCATCGATGGTCAGTTCGCTCCCGGCATGGGGGTCCAGCATGGCGGCCTGATAGATGTACTCCTTCTTCCTGGTGAGAGCGGCATCTACGGTGAGCTGGTGCACCTCGATCTGCCGCCGATTCAGCGCGGCGAGCTGATTGGGAAGCGGCCCCATGTGGCAGGGGGAGAGATGACCCTCGTTTACCATACAGGAGACTTCCACACAGGCATCGAAGGGCAGGTTGTCAATAAGCCCAGTATTGAGAACGTTACCAGCAAATCCAAAGGTTCTGCCGGTCTCCAGTGCCTCGATGATGCCGGCGGCGTACTCGCTGCTCCTTGTGTGGGTCAGGTTCTCATTGTGGACCAGATGCTCGGCCTGCTGCTTCCACCGCGCAATCTGATCGCGGCAACGGCGGGGGGACTCATCCAGCGGGATGTGAAAGCGGTCGATAAGCTCAGGATGGTCCTTTTTGATGAACCAGGGGGAATATTCGCTGCTGTGCTCGCTGGATTCTGTGACGAAGTAGCCGAACTGCTTCATGATTTCGAAGCGAACCATATCATGATGATTATCAGGAGTAAACTGCTCGGCCACTGACGGAATTCTGTCCGCATACTCAGGATGTAACTCACGCAATGCAAGCGTGGGGGCGTAAATTGGTCCCTCCTGGGCACGCTTGCGGATGATGGGATAGAGATCCTCGCCGTTGCGGCTAATCTCTAATAGCCAGGCCATGTGGTTGATGCCCGAAATCTTGTAAGAAACGCCGTCCCAGGGCATGCCAAGCTCGGCGAGGAGTTCAGGTACACAGGCCTGGTGGGAGTGGCACAGACCAACTGTATTGACAGAACTGGCTCGGAACATCGCCAAGCATAGCATGGACATGGGGTTTGTATAATTGATGAAGAGTGCATCAGGACAGACCTTCTCCATGTCTTTCGCAAAGTCCAACATTACAGGGATGGTGCGCAGTGCCCGGAACATTCCACCGATGCCGTGCGTATCTCCGATCGTCTGGCGCAGTCCATATTTTTTGGGAATTTCAAAGTCTGTAATCGTACAGGGGTCATATCCTCCCACTTGAATGCAGTTAATGACGTATTTTGCTCCACGTAAAGCATCCAGCCGGTCTGCATATTTGACGACCTTAGCCTTTCCGTCGTTAGAGTTCCGGTTAATATTAGAAAGCATCATATAGGACTCTTCCAACCGCTGATGGTCAATGTCATAGAGCGCATACTCAAACTCGCGCATAGCATCCGTCGTAATGCAGTCGCCTAAGACATTTTTTGCAAAGACGGTACTGCCTGCGCCAAGAAATGTAATTTTATCCAAATGAGTAACCTCCTATTTTATTTGGAATGAAACATTATGCCTTAGTGGTATAAGTCAAATAATCCAAATCAATAACCGGAGTATCGCACACAATGCGGATCGTGTGCGAACCGGCTGGTAGATCAGTCTTTTGAAACAAAAGCTTTCCCACAGCCGCAGCTCCGTTAACATTTACCTGCTGCACAAACTCATTATCGATATAAACGCTGGCAACACCGAAGTTGGAATCATTTTGTCCATACCAACGGATTTCGCTTCCAGTAAATTCGAACTCGACCGAGGCGCCGGCACTAATGGCATAACGGGCGGTTCCTTCCTGAAAGACGTCATGATAGTCATCATTCCATACGCCTGTATACACCAGTTGGGCGTCCATTGCATCAACAGTAACCGTCGTCTCCGGCGGCGTTGGTTGATCTTGCTCTGGTAGATAAGAAATATAGTCCAAATTGATGTTCCAGGCGTTTTGTACAAGGCGAATGGTATGTTCTCCTTCCTCCAGTCCCGTACGCTCAAACATTAGCTGCCCAGTTGCTTCCTGGCCGTATAGGATTATGTTTTCCACTAACTCTCCGTCTAAATAGACATCTGCAGTGCCAAAATTGAAGCTCATCTCTGCATACAGGCGTACGGCTGTACCACGGAAAGTCAGTTCAGCATAAGCGCCGGCTTCGTCTGTGCGCATTGCGTTTCCCATGTAGAACTCGCTGTTGTGATACTCTTCCCAATTCCCAACATAAGTGATCCGATCCGAGAGCGCATCGACCTTTTCATAGATGGGTTCAAGGGTAGCAGCTTCATATGCAAAGCGGTCAATATCAATCACTCCGCTCTTGCACACAATTTTAATGGTATGCTCGGCAGCCGGAAGATCAAGCGCTTCAAAAAGACATACGCCTGCTTCTGCGGCCCCATTCGCATCAACTGTTGTTTTCAGTTCATCGTCCAAATAAACTTCTGCCGTGCCAAAATTGGTATCCCTCTGGCCATACCAGCGAATGGAAGTTCCAGTAAAGGAGAATACAACCGAAGCATCCGTACTGTTGGTATAACGTGCAGTCCCTTCGCTGAAAGATGCGTTATTGTCATCATGCCATGTCCCTGTGTAAATAAGAGCCTCGTCTCTGTCATCAACAGAGGTGAAACCATAATCAGGGTCAACAGGTTCTGGATCCGGTTCCGAAATTTCCACCGCTTTAACCAGTAGATAGTCGGAAAAACGTGTATTGAATACAGCGTTATCACCCATCAGGTTTGTTGCCACGACACGATCATTGACATAGTCAACAATCCTATACATTTTATTTGGATCTAGCCCCTTCAACTCAATATCTGGATAGCCAGTGGGGCTATATTTGCTCCCATCTTTGTAGAAGGCATAGTACATAACCCCGTCTTTCTCCACCACATAGGTTTCGTAAGGGTCAAAACCATAACTGTAAAGATCGCCAATAAACCGGCCTTTCTGCAACTGAACTGTATCCGCAATCCCAAGCCATTTTTCATATTCTTCCTTGGCAGTACCGCTAAGGTCACGTTTTCAATGAGAACAGAGCCCGTACCGACGGCACTTGGATACCAGATGTTATTGTGGTCGGCTGTAACAGGGAAATAATCTCCCATCAGTGCCTTGTAGGCTTTCACGCGTCTCCTTGTTTGATCCACAGAAGTGGGGTCAGCCGTAGCAATCTGTGTCATATATGGTAAACTATAGTAGTCCTGGGGCGTACCGCAGTTGCACAACAAATTGAACACATTGGGGTCGTTGGCCACCATAGCCTCATAAGAGACGCGGTATATCTCGGATTGCTTTTCAGTGGATTCTTCTGGCGAGGCGTGGTTATGTGCAGGATTGTAGCATTCAGGCATACTCCACACATAATCTCCCTTGAAGCCATCGAACCCCCAATCATTCATTGCACGGTTTACAAAGTCAACTTGGCTTGCAATCGCACCATCCGCCATAGGGCAAAGTGCATATCCCAAGCTGGGATTGGTCCCACCACCAGGAGTAGGAAGCCTTGCAGGTCTTCCATCTGCATCCATAACGAAATATTCAGGGTGTTGCTGATAGAGTATACTATCGATCCCGCCGTCACAAGGTCTCCACCAAAGGAGTGCAGTCATACCATGCTCATGAATTGCATCTGTCAGCCGCAACGCATCGGAGGCTCCATTTGGAAACTTTTCTGGATTTAAGGCCCAGTCTCCTGCATTGGTATACCAACCATCATCCAAAGTGATCTGCTTGACTCCGGCTGCCTGAAGTTCATCCAATTTGCCGATTATTAAGTCGATCGTCCAGTTAAACCCCCAGCCCCAGCTTTCCCATCGGAGATCATAGCTGCTATCAGGAATATCCCCAGGTGCAGGCATAATCACGCCCAAGTGATCCATTGCATTTTTGTAACCTCTCAAGCCGTTATAATAGTCACCCGGATGGACTACAGCAAAGCTCTCACCAATTTCGATCACGCTTCCGGCGGCAATGACTTTGCCAGGCCACCCGATAGAAACTTGAGCTGAATCACTGGTTTCCTGAACCGGAGTATGTACCTCCCTCCTGGTTGCAGAAGCATCGCCAACGGTAATCCCTCCATCAGCAATGTAAATATCTGACACAGGAATACTTGCAGCCGTGTCATCCTGTTTATTTTCCCTACTGAACTTGCCAGAGTCGGTCAGGTCAATCTTTTGAAGCGTATCATAGTAGTGCATCGGCCCCTCACCGCCGCCGTTATAACTCCAGATACGATCTTCCGCACCATAAAGCTCATACACACTGCCAATGAACCAAGACACTTCCACATCAGAAGCTCCTGCCTCATAGGATGTTGCAGTATATACCACACCCTCCTCGATATCAGAGGTCTCCAGCACATAGGTACGAATTAGGCCCGTGCTCATGCTCTGAGAGGTAATGGTCATTCTCTGACCGCTGCCCATCACTCCGCTGGTGCTCTGCTCCACATCACATGAAATATGGCTGAAGTCCTGAACCTCCTGCCCTCCAACCACTGGCCCTCCCAATGGAGAAGGCTTGCTCATCTGGATAAGCCCAGACCCCTCTGTGCGGTACAGAGTGATTGTCTGCCCGTCCGCGTCATAAGTGACGCGGACGCCATTGCCGGCAATGGCATAATCACCTTCTGCAATCAGTCCTGCGTTGCCGGTGTCCGTTGCAGGCGCCGCCGCAAAAGAAGCGGTGGGCAAGAGCTGCAGACACAGCATCGTACTGAGCGTGAGTGATATGAACTTTTTACCACGCATTTCCGAGTCCTCCTTCTCTATAATCCTTTGTGTTGAAAGTCGCCTGCTAGAATCGCTTTATTCTCCCACATACGAAAAATAGTCGAAGTCAACCACCGGAGACACACAGACGATGCGGATGGTATGCTTCCCATAGGCCAGACCGTCCGCCTCAAATAGAAGCTGCTGAGCCGCCGCCGGCCCATACACATTTACCTCCCCTGCCAGAACGCCGTCCACGTATACCTCCGCAGCGCCGAAATTTACATCATTTTGACCATACCACCGAATGGCCGTCCCCACAAATGTGAACTCCACGGACGCGCCGATCTCGTTGGTATAACGGGCCGTCCCTTCATAAAAGCTTCCGTTGCTGTCGCTATTCCATGCACCCGTAAACACCAGGGAAGCATCCCGGTCATCCACCGGGACATATACGGGCGCAGGCTCGATTGGACCATACGCATACACATTGAGTTCGGCGGCAGTACCGAACCCACCTGCGCCGGCAATCGCCTTGAGCTCCAGGCCGACGGCTTCTACCGGTGCAAAGCTCACGGTTTTATCCTTGGCATCGAGCGCCCAGTCTGAGCCGGAGGCGACTAGGTCCTTGCTGCCGTCCTGGTGGATGGCGTATAGCTCATACTCCGAAATTATGCCATTTGTCCCGTTTTGACGTGGGGTATAGACGAAGCGGCCGACGGTATAGGGCTGGTCAAAGGAAACGGTGATACTCTGCGGCAGTTCATCTTTGGGAGCATAGTTGGTATGCCATATTGTGCGGACGTTTCCATCGAGGACATTGGAGGCGGGGCCCTCCGTCGTCCCGCCGTAGACGCTGGTGGCGGTTGCCGTCATATTGGACTGGGGAATCAGCGTGTACGGATTCTCCACCACTGCAATTTCAAGGTCGTCGGACAGGCCCTCCCGGGTCTCCGCCATGATGCGCGCTGAACCGACAGAAACGCCTGTAATGGTTCCAAACTCATCCACCGTCGCCACATCCGGATCACTGGAGGTATATTTCACGACCTGATCAGAGGTGTCCACAGGCGCGAAACTGGTTTCCAGCTTCATGACATCCCCTGTGGGAAGGGAAGTGGTCTCAGCACTCAGCATAAGGGAATTGCCGGAAACCAGGGCGGGCGTCGTGTAGCCGGGGTCATCCAGCAGCACGCGCATCATCTCAACAAAACTGTTTTCCGCATAGCCGATCCTCCAGATGCGGTCATCCTCACTTTTGGCCTGAATGGTCAGATTCCCGGAGGAATCCGCGACCATCTTGTTATTGGTGTCCTTCTGCAGGGCACTGTACCAGACGCGCATGGTACCATCTCCGGCGGAACTGCCTGGCTCATAGTAAAAACTGGAGCGATAGATCTGGAAATCATCCCAACTGCCGTCTGGCCCGGGGGACAGCAGGGGCTTGGTGCCCACCTGCTCCCAGTTGACTCCATCCTTTGATGTGGTCAGGTGCAGGACAGAGCCATCCGGATTTCGGCCGGCAAAGCACTGGGAAATACAAACAAACTCCTTCAAATCTGGAACATACTGGACATCCTGATGCCAGGGGGCCAACTGCTGCCCATTCTCGTCAAGCCCCAGGAAGCCGTTGACGCGGACTGGCTCACCCCAGGTGATCCCGTCGTCCGAATAACGCATTTCCACGAAGTTCGCCTGACCATTCTGATACCCCACGTCGCCGGTATTGTTGGCCCACAGGATGAACACATCCCGGAAGTCATCGTAGACAATAGTGGGAGAGAGCATATCGTAGCGGTCTGGAGAAGCAATGGCGGTAATGAAGTCATCCTCTCCATCCGCAACCTGACGCTCCGCGTCGGAGGTGGGCTTCGACCATACGCGGGTCATCTCATCATAAGTCACGGGGACGCCCCAATGTACGCCGTCATAGGAAATCCGCAGCCGGACTTCGGCCCCAACGCCTCCGCCCTGGTCATCCGCCCAGTTCCAATAGGCCATCATGGCATCGTATTCCGCGTTATAGACCATATCAGCGTCGCAGTTGTGGTAGCGGGTGCTGGGCGGCTGCGGCTCAATGGGATTGGAAAGCCCCTCCGGTTCTACCCAATGCACTCCGTCGCTGGAGGCAACGATGGACGGGTTTTCGTAGATGGAGATCCGCATCACGTTGGGCGTATAAACGGCCCAATAGCGATAGCCGTTCCACGGTTCTTCCAGGACAACTACGTCCGGGTGAGTCACCTGATCATCGGCATGCGCACTGTCGCTGTAATAGGCGGGAAAATCCTGATATCCGGGGGCCTTGTTCAATGCGGACTCGCTGGAGTCTGCCGCAAGCGCCGCGGTTGGAAATAACTGGGCCGTCACGAGTAGGCCCGTTAGAAGCGAAACAGCTTTCCTTCGATTTCTCATATCCCTTCTATTCCTCCTTTGTAGTCCGTCCTTATCCTGTTAACGACGCCTGCTCCGGCAGTTTCATATTTGGAGCTATCCTCTCCCCTCTGTTTTCAAATCGTTTCTCTCAGACAAGGCAAACGATCCTTGTAAGAAAAATTTACAGGGATATGTAGGCGTCCAGGCCCTTGGGCTGGTCGGGGTTTCCGCCTAGGGCAATTGCTTTCAGCAGAGCTGTCATTTGCGCGACATAGATGAACAGAATGCCCCATGCGGCGAACTCGCCGACTTCCGGAATCTGAATATGGGCTGCCGCGTCGTACCTATTTTCTGTGCAGTGGGAAATCGTGACCACAGGGCCGCCGCGCTGAATCACATCTTTCATCATAGCGCTTTGGAGCTTTTCTTCACCGGGCCGCAGCAACGCGAGAGTCAGAGTCCGTTTTCCACTGACCACGATAGGCCCGTGACGGTAATCCAGCAGATGGAAATAGCGGCCTGTCAGCATGGAGATCTCGGTAAAGGCGAGGGCGCCCTCCTCCGCGATGCCGCAAATGGGGCCGTCCGCCAGCACCACCACATTGTCCCAATCAAGGTTTGCGATCTCGGCCAGCACCGGCCGGTACTTCAGCTGAAACGAGGAGCTCTCCCGCATGGCTGCCAGGACACTCTCTCGGAGGCGGTCATCCCTTGCGTATTCCGCCGCCAGAAGCAGTGTGGAGGCATACAGGTTCGTGACAGTTCGGGTCTGGCAGACACTGTCATCGTGGCACCAGTCCAGCGTCAGGTTCAGGTCGCACAGGGGCATCAGATCATTCCCATCCTCCGTTGTGATGGACACCGCTGGACATCCGTGAGCCTCTTTGATGTGCTTCAGGGCCCATTTCAGAGGTCTTTCCGGACCGTGAAAGCAGGAGCACGATGCTGCCCTTCACCGTCTCATACCAGAATAGAGGGTCCACAATGTAGTCGCCGGCGGCGATCGCATTTGCGCTGGTTCCCGGGAGCGACGCAAACAGAGATGCTGTGCTCTTCGCCAGCATATAGCTGGAGCCGCAGCCCAAAATGGTAAACTTCTTTTGCTGGTTTTCCTGGAAGAACTGCTCCAGATTTTTTTTGTTCTTCTCAAAGTATTGGCAGGTGTAGTTCAGGGACAGCGGGGTATCCAGAATCTCAGCTTCGGTCAAAAACATAACATCATTCTCCTTCGGACATTTAACTGGGTGATAAAGGGAACCGTTCCATGGCCAACATGAGCGCGCCCTCGGTCGCGGAGTATTTGGGTTCACAAAGTATGCAGTTCAGCTCTTCGGCCTTTTTACGGAGAGGGGCCAGGATGAATTCTCCGGCATGGAAGATACCGCCGGAGTAGGAAACGCTGATGGGCTCGGCGGAGAAACGAAGTTTTGCCTTGAGCGTGCGAATCATGAGCGCCAACTCAAGCGCAGCCGTTTCATACAGCGCGGCAGCGGCTGTGTCGCCAGCCCGGGCGGCCTGTAGGACGTACCGCTGGAACCCCGCGACTTTTTCCCGATAGGGGGCAAATTCCCGGACAATCCGATCAATAAACTGGTAGTCCTCCGTCAGGCCAAACTCCCCGTGGACTAGCTCATAGAGCGGACCCCTCGGCAACCGGCCATCGGCCTCTTTGGAAAACAGACTCATTCCCTGCCGACCAATCCAGTAGCAGGAGCCCTCATCCCCAAAAAACTCCACCCACCCCCCGCAGCGGGCAAATTCTTTGTCACACCCGCGTCCAAATGCGATAGAACCTGTGCCGGAAACAATATGGATTCCCTCCCCACAGGCGAGGGATCCAGCCCAGCCAACTTCACCGTCATTCACAACATACACTGGGACTGGAGTCAGAGCATCCGTCAGCAGGCGAACGATCTCCCGGTCATTTGCTGGGTTTTCGCCATAACAGGGCATACCCACGCAACACCCGGCACAATCCTGTGGGCTTACCCCGCCCCCGGAGAGGGCCTCCCGTACCACCTTCGTGATCAGGGCAACGGATTCCGGAATACCGATGGACTGATAGGAACAGGTCGGGTAGGTCATGGTTTGGATCGGAACACTGTCAGCGGTGGAGATCGCGACGGCGGTTTTTGTGCCTCCGCCGTCTACCCCGACATACCATTGCTTCATATTGGATCCTCCATGTGGTACTTTTAACTGTAATAACGCGTGCGGATCGGCTACTTCTGTATATACTGTATAGTTTTTTGCTAATTTTGTCTATGGTTTTGGGTAAAATAGGCCAACTACCCTCAGTTGTATGCATTTTGAATCGATACAACTGACCTGAGTTGTATCTCTTTTTTTAACAGGGAAATATTTCCTTGTAAATTCACTCCCCATATGATAAAATAATTGGCAAAATAGTAATAGTCTCTAAAAATACTTGTAAGGATCTATGGGTTGATTGGCTATCTGAAGTGACGTGAAGCAGCGGCAAGCGGGGGGTGCGGTATGGCTCAAAGGCCGGTCTATATAGACGTTTACACGGAGATGCTTCGTGATATACAGACGGGGCTCTATCCGGAAAATTCACTGTTCCCCCCCGAAGAAAAGTTGTGCCGGAAGTATAACGCAAGCCGTAGCACTCTCCGGCGTGCACTCAACATGCTGAAAGAAACCGGTGTACTTTACTCGGTCCAGGGTAATGGAACCTATATTAAGCCGTTCGTATTCACCCAGCCCCTATCTGATTTCTACTCGTTTACTGATACGCTTAAAAGCAGCAATATTCTAATTCAGAATTCTGTCATTCACTATGATCTGGTCAAAGCCGATAAGTCTTTGGCGATTGAAACCGGGTATCAGGAGGGAACAGTGTTCCATAAACTGCTCCGGCTCCGCTCGGCCAGGACGTATCCTCTGATGCTGGAAACCACCTTTCTTCCCCAAAGCCGTTTCTTGACGCTGGACACGGAGGCGCTCTCCTGCGGCTCTCTATATGAGTTTTTGCGAGAACAGTATAACTTCCATGCAGATCGGGCCACGGAAAAATTCCGGCCTGTTATGCCGCGCTCAGAAGAAAGAACGCTGTTGCATATCTCATCCAATGTTCCGTGTACTCTTTTGGAGCGATACAGCTATGAGGGCAATGTCCTGATTGAATATACAAAATCCATTGTCCGCGGCGATAAATATGCGTTTCGGATTGAGTTGGCAAACAACTCGGTGATTCCTCTCCCGGAACAAAGGGAGCGCTGAGTACATATTGCATTCCAGTTATCTTTATCCTCACAGTTTTTTGATATTTGTGGTGAGATGGAAAACCAGCCATATGAGTCTGTAGAGGGGAGGACGTGCTGTCCTCCGCATCCAGCCACCGGCGGCAAGGGCCGGGGCCGACCATAGTTCCGCCTATGCTCGGCCGGTATAAAATAAAGCTGCGCCCCATGCCATTCCATTTTCGGACGGCATGGGGCGTGTTTTTTTGTGCGGGAATCACTTTTTGTCGGATAACTTTTAAATTAGATCCAGGAGGTTGGTTTTTCTGCTGGCTTATGCGGCGCAGTCAGAGCACGGTGCGTAGATACTTTTTAAAGAGACGGTCAACGGCCACGAAAGCTGAAAGATACAGGAGACTTTGGACATGGCCGGTGAGCTCCGCTGCAAGGCCATCCGTTATAAGACTGCCCTGCCTTTGATCCAGGGGGGCTCAGCCACAGCCGGGCCGATGTGCGCCGAACGGTGTCCGAGGGACTACGTGTGTGAACCAGCCGTCCC